>Ga0164242_10000090_pt1 | contig 106017 bp, 98 predicted proteins | sample OricomgcompostMG_FD_108783 | JGI IMG/M metagenome (GOLD analysis project Ga0164242, IMG submission 108783) | Miracle-Growth compost microbial communities from Emeryville, California, USA - Original compost - Miracle growth compost (MG) ...
TGACTCAGCTTCTGTATGAATCTGAGCGCAAAGCGAAGACCCAGCCTTCGGTGAACCTCCTGAAAACCATCATCCGTAGCGGCGATGGCTCTTTCTCGGGCTTCATCCAAGACAAAATGAAAACCGAGCTTGCTTCGATCGAAGCGGAAGCTGCTGCAGCGATTGCTGCCAACAGCACTGCAAACGTCAGCACCGCTCCGATGATGAATCAGTAATCGGTTCATTTGCTCTGTTGATTCACTGAGTGGGCCCGCTTAGCGTCAGCATTCTGACCCACTCGACAGGCCTTTTAATTTGAGGCTTTGCTTCTTTCGAGACACCGAATACACTCTAAACATGATGTGTGAATCCGTTTTTACACAAATGAGAAGAGTGATTCCGCTAAAAAGACTGAATGTTTCATTGAGTTTCTTTTTAGTTCTGTTTGGAGTGTGTTCGGTTTCTTTAGAAGCGCATTCGTATCCCGTCTCTCGTTTTCACAACGACTCCGACTTCACTCTTCCGACTCAACACCAACTCACCCACACTCAATCTTTCAAAATGACCCGTTCCGCGCGTGAAGATATTTCTTCCGGCAGCGGACCGCTCACTCCGGGAACGCACAATCTTTCGTTGGGTGTCGGTCAGATCTTTCTGATGGGCGATCTTTCGGACAAATACAAAAACGCGATCGGAACCCAGCTGAACTATACCTACGGCGTCAGCGATCTTTTCGATTTCGAATCGACCTTCGGCTACAGCTCTCATTCGAGCGGCGACCTTTCGCTCGTTTTCTTGTCCATGGGGCTTCGCTCGAACCTGATCTATTTCGACAAACTGATTCCTTTCTTCAATGTTGATCTCGGCTTTTACCGTCCGGACGAAACGGTCGCGAACGACGTCTCCGTCAATGCACTCCTGTTCGGTTTGCAATTGGGCGGCGGAATCGATCTGCTGATCAGCAACAAAGTTTTTTTCGGAACGCGTCTCGCCTTTCACGATATGTTCAGCTCGACCAAGGATGCCTCCGATGGACACTCTTACGATGTCGGCGGATCCTTTCTTTCTTTCATGATCCACGTCGGCGTCAACTTATAAAAACGCGGACGGGAAATGGCCATCGAATATCGCTCCAATCAAGATAAATGGGTAAAGTGTATTTCAAGCACCGGAACCATCCGCGCCGTCGCGATCACCGCGATCGACATCGCCAATCGGATCGCCGAACGTCACGGCACCTCTGAAATCGGCTCGATCGCTCAAACCGAAGCGTTGATCGCAAGCCTGATTCTTTCGTCCTACTGCAAGGGCGGAGAAAAAGTGAACCTGAACATTCAAGCCTCGGGATGGTGCCATCAGGCCATTTTCGACGCTAACTCAGAGGCCGAAGTACGCGGCTACATCCGAGAGCGCCCGCAAGAGGAAGTCCATCTCGCGCGTAACATCGGCCCCTGGGGAATCGGTCTTCTTTCCGTTTTGCGAACGAAATTCGACGAAGCTCAACCCTACATCGGGACCGTGCCTCTTTTGACGGGACGCTTGCCCAAAGACCTCACTTTTTATTGGCACCAATCCGAACAGGTTCGCTCGGCCGTCGGAATCGAAGTGCTCGTCGAAGACGGCAAGGTCACCATGGCCGAAGGTTTTCTGATTCAAGCCATGCCGGGCGCCACCGATCAGGATATCGGCCTCATCGAAGAACATCTGAAGAAACTGCATGAATACGGATCGGACTCCACTCAGCGAAGCACGCCGCTCAACTTGCTTGCGTATCTGCTCGAACACCAATCGTTCAGCGTTCTTGAAGAAAAACCGCTGGTCTTCAAATGTCCCTGCTCGATCGAACGGGTCAAACGCTCGTTGATCTTGGTCGGACCTCAAGAACTGAAGTCGATGGCGGACGAAAAGAAGGACGTCGAAATTCAATGCGATTTTTGTTCCGAAAAATACATCTTCAACCCGGAAATGATCCGTTCGCTGATTTCGGGCGGTGAAGCATGAGCCGGGGCTTGCTCCGAAAAATTTTCGTCTTCATCGCCGTGGCGACGGGCTTGAGTCTGACCGGGGGAATGCTGGCCCGCGCGGCCGAAGACTGCGATCCCGCCGATTTCATTCGAAGGATTCTTCCCGCACACGCCGAACCCGAATTGCACCTGAAGGTGACCCCCCATGAGCTCGAACTGAACCCGCTCAGCCGGGGTCTCGTCAAAAGTGCTCAAAAAGGCCAAGAATACACTTATTTCGTCGATGATCTGGACCGAATCCATTTCTCGAAAGGCAATCAACTGATCGAGGCACCCGGCGATTTCCTGGTCGTTCAGAATGCCGGCAGCAAAGAGCCTCTGGTGATCAAAGAAAGCGGGCTGTTCAAGTTCGATCCGACCGAAAAGAAATTCGTTTTTGAAAGTAAACACTCATGGGATCTCGCCCCCGACGAGGCCGAGACTTATCTGGCGCGGGCCGCGAAGGCCGATCCGGACGTGAAGTTCACTCGCGTTGCCGACCCCGCGATCGAAAAAACGCGGGTGCTGAAGTGCCTCGACATCATGAACTCACGAAACAAGGGCAAAAACTTCATTTGGGATACGATCGTCTCTTCGAACGTCGTCACCTTCGCGGGCGTGGTCACAAGCGAATTCACCGGAAACCATTTGCTTTCGACCAGCGACGGGCGCCGTTTGGTCGCATCCGACTTCATCGCCAACAATATCAGTACGTTAATTACGGGGCCGATCGTTAAGCGGACCGTCATGAAAAAGGTCTCGCTCGTACGCGATTTTGCGACTCGAACGACGGCCGATTACCTGACCAACATCGGAATCAAACGACCGCTCTATGACCTTCTCGGAAACAAAAAACCCGAAGACAAAGGAAAAAAGACTCTGGGGCAAAAGCTCGTCCCGTACGATACGGGCTTCGGGGTCGTCCGGTTTTTTCCCAAGCGCTACATGGACCGTGCCCTGGTGTATCAGGTCCCGAGACTCTTGATCAGTTCTTGCCTGAAAGGCTCCCCGCTCAGCGTTATCGTCGGTCCTCGAATGATTCGCATTGCCGACCGCTATACGTGGGGGTTAGTTTATTTAGGTGGAAGAAAAGTGTATTTGAACTCGGCGGAAGGAACCACTCCTTCGCCATCGCCAGTGAGGTAACATCATGAAATCTTCGACGATTGCCATTCTCTCCGTCATCGGAGTGCTGATTCTCGGTGCTCTGTGGTACGTGTCAGCAGGTAACAAATTGATCGCGCTCGACGAAAAAGTGAATAACTCGTGGGCGCAGGTCGAAAACGTGTATCAACGCCGGGCCGATCTGATTCCGAATCTGGTCGCGACCGTGAAAGGTTACGCGAAACACGAAGCCGACGTTCTTGAGGCCGTGACCCGGGCCCGCGCGTCCGTCGGACAAATCCGAGTCAATTCGCCCGATGATTTGAAAAAATTCGATCAAGCGCAGGGCCAACTCGGCACGGCGTTGTCTCGCCTGATGGTCGTCGCCGAAAAGTATCCCGATCTCAAAGCCAACCAAAACTTTCTCGACCTTCAAAGCCAGCTTGAAGGGACCGAAAACCGCATTACCGTCGAACGGCAACGCTTCAACGACGCCGCTCGCGAATACAACACCGCGATCCGGGTCTTTCCGGGCTCGTTAGTCGCCGGCAATAAAGGACTGAAAGAGCGAGCTTACTTCGAATCGGCTAAAGGCTCTGATCATGCGCCGGAGGTGAAGTTTTAACCGTGCGACTTTCGTCGATTTGCGCCGTAATTTTACTTTCGATCTCGCTCGTCCCGGCGAAAGCCGCCGCTGAAAAGCCGTTTCCGTCTCCGCCCCGCAATTATATCTACGACGAAGCTCATACGCTAAGCCCGGACGGCACGGCTCAGATTTCGCAATATTTAGCGGAACGCGATCGGGCGACCGGAAACCAGGTTTTAGTCGCGATCTTCAACTCGACGGACGGCGAAGATCCGATGGATTATACCAACCGTCTTTTCAAATCCTGGAACCCGGGTCAAAAGGGAAAAGACAACGGCGTGCTGCTCGCTCTATTTTTAAAAGAGCATCAAACCCGCATCGAAGTGGGTTACGGGCTAGAGCCCGTTTTGACCGACGCGCGTTCGCACCGAATTTTGACTCAGATCCTGAAGCCTGCGCTTCGGGCCAATCAATTCGATCAGGGCATCTGGCAGACCGTGCATGCCATTCACGACACGATTGCCGATCCGAATGCGGCCCCTCCGAGCTCGCGCCGTCCGGGACCATCGCGAGCGCCTGCGGGGCTTTTGATTTTGCTCTTCGGCGGTATTTTCGTCTTTCTGTATTTGTATGATCGCTTTTACCCGAACACTTATACGCTTCGAAACACCCGTCGCAAACGTGGCCCCTGGGACGGCGGTTTTGGCGGTGGGTTTTTCGGCGGAGGGGGCTTCGGCGGCGGCGGATTTGGGGGCGGCTCGGGCGGAGGTTTCGGCGGATTTTCGGGCGGCGGTGGCGCATCCGGCGGCGGCGGCGCAAGCGGGAGTTGGTGAGCGATGGAGCGGTTGACGATCCGGCAGAAAAAACAGATTTTACACGCTATCGAATCGGTCGAGCACGAGACGAGCGGCGAGCTTCGGGTTCATCTCTCGTATTCGAAGGAAGAGCCGAACATCCTAGAGTCTGCCAAAGCCCGCTTTCAAGCGCTGAAAATGGAACAAACCCGCGATCGAAACGGAATCCTGCTTTATCTGAACCCGCGATTGCACCGGTTTTCGGTTTATGGCGACATCGGCATTCATGAAAAAGTGGGTCAGACGTTTTGGGACGAGCTTGCTCAAAATATTCGAAACGCCATCCGCGAAAAAAATCTCACCCACGGAATCATTCACGCCGTCGAGGCCATGGGGCGCGCGCTGAAAACGCACTTCCCTCATGCTCCGAACCAGAATCAAGACCCCAATGAACTCGAAAACGACGTCAGCGAATCGGATTGAATCGCATCCTTACGGCCCCTTTATCCCCCGTGGGGCGAAGGCGCTGATTCTAGGGACCTTTCCGGCTTGGGAGTTTTCGCATCCTGACCGCTCGTCGATTCGCCGCGAGGTGATGGTCGATTTCGCGTACGGACGGATTCGCGGGCCGAATGCGAATCTGTTGTGGCGCTTACTCGGCGAAATCCACGGGCGCTCACTCACTTCGGTGAAAGCGATTCGTGATTTTTTAAGATCCGAAAAGATCGCGCTCGCCGACGTGTACTCAAAGGTCGTGCGTAAACGCACGCGCAGCAGTTCCGATCAAGACCTGATCGTGGTCGAATACAACGAGAAGCTGATTGAAATTCTCGACCGAACCCCGACGATCCGCTTCGTGTTTTGCACGAGCCGAAACGTTCAACGCATCTTCGAGCGCTATTTTGCACCGAAGCTGAACCGGACCGATTTGAAGATCATTCTCCTCATTTCGCCTTCGGCGAGCGCCAACCGCGCCATCGGCTCGCACCCCGAGTTTAAGAAGCATTTCGTCGGTCTCGACGGCGATCGCACCTATGCGTATCGATTGGCTCAGTATCGGAAATACTTTCCGTTAAAATAAAAAAAGCCCCCGGGTGATTCACCCGGGGGCCTCTCAATTTGGCTTTAGGCCGGAATTACATCATCCCGCCCATGCCGCCGTGGTCATGGCCACCTGGCATCGGAAGGTCTTTCTTCGGCTTTTCAGCAATCAGGGTTTCCGTGGTCAGCATGAGGCTTGCCACCGAAGCTGCGTTCTGAAGCGCGCAACGGCTGACTTTAGCCGGATCAATCACGCCGGCCGCGATCAGGTCTTCGTAAGTCTCGGTCAGAGCATTGAAACCGAACGAAGCGTTCGAGTTATTGATGACCTTATCGACGACGATCGAGCCTTCCAGACCCGCGTTGAACGAAATCTGGCGAAGCGGTTCTTCGATCGCGCGTTTGACGATGTTGATTCCGGCTTGCTGTTCAGCGTTCAGTCCCTTCACGGTGTCGAGCACTTTCGAAGCACGGAGAAGCGCGGTACCGCCGCCAGGGACGATGCCTTCTTCAACCGCAGCGCGAGTCGCGTTCAATGCGTCTTCCACGCGGGCTTTCTTTTCTTTCATTTCGACTTCGGTCGCGGCACCGACGTTCAGAACCGCAACGCCGCCGTGAAGTTTTGCCAGGCGCTCTTGCAGTTTTTCGCGATCGTAATCCGAAGTGGTTTCGGCGATCTGAGCGCGAATGGTTTTCACGCGGGCTTCGACGTCACCTTTTTTACCGGCTCCGTCGACGATCGTGGTGTTGTCTTTGTCGATATTGACTTTGCGAGCCTGTCCGAGATCTTCAAGTTTCACCGCTTCGAGCTTGTGTCCGAGATCTTCCGAGATCACGGTACCGCCGGTCAGAACGGCGATGTCTTGAAGCATTTCTTTACGGCGATCGCCGAAGCCGGGGGCTTTCACGGCAGCGACGTGGATCGTTCCGCGCAGTTTATTCACCACGAGGGTTGCCAATGCTTCGCCTTCGACTTCTTCAGCGATGATCAGAAGCGGCTTCGAGCGTTGAACCACTTTTTCGAGGATCGGCAGCAGATCTTTCATGTTGCTGATCTTTTTGTCGAAGATCAGGATGTAAGGACTGTCGAGAACCGCTTCCATCTTGTCAGGGTTAGTGACGAAGTAAGGAGAAAGATATCCGCGGTCGAATTGCATTCCTTCCACCACGTCGAGGGTAGTTTCGGAAGTTTTGGATTCTTCGACGGTGATGACGCCTTCTTTGCCGACTTTTTCCATCGCTTCAGCGATGATCTTACCGATCGTCGGGTCGTTGTTGGCCGAGATGGTTCCGACTTGAGCGACTTCTTTTTGATCTTTAATCGGCTTCGAGAGTTTTTTCAGCTCGCCGACGACCATTTCGACGGCTTTGTCGATGCCGCGTTTGACGTCCATCGGGTTCAGGCCCGCAGCGACGATTTTCGCGCCTTCGCGGAAGATCGCCTGAGCGAGGACGGTCGCGGTCGTGGTGCCGTCGCCGGCGTCATCGTTCGTTTTCGAAGCGACTTCACGGACCATCTGAGCGCCCATGTTTTCGAATTTATCCGAAAGCTCGATTTCTTTCGCGACGGTCACGCCGTCTTTGGTGATGTTCGGCGCACCGAAAGATTTTTCGATGACGACGTTACGGCCTTTAGGGCCGAGGGTGACTTTCACTGCGTCTGCAAGAATGTTCACGCCGTTCAGGATTGAATTGCGTGCTTCTTGAGAAAATTTCAGTTCTTTTGCTGACATGTGATTTTCTCCTTAATAGGGGTTGATGAAACGTTATTGAATGACGCCGAGGATGTCTTCCTCGCGCATCATCAGGTATTCTTCGCCTTCGATTTTGATTTCGGTTCCGGAATATTTTCCGAACAGAACTTTATCGCCTTTTTTCACTTCGAGCGGACGGACTTTACCGTCTTCGGTCACGCGGCCGGTTCCGACAGCGATGATCTCGCCTTGAGCCGGTTTTTCTTTCGCCGTATCGGGAATGTAGATTCCACCTTTGGATTTCTCTTCTTCCATCTGGCGTTTAACGAGAACACGATCGTGTAATGGACGAACTTGCATGTTTCCTCCTGTTTGTGTTTGGGGTTGAAAGTCCAAATTTTTTAATGATTCATTAGATGATTCCGGGGGTAAAATTGTCAACGAGGAAGCGGTAAATTTTTTTATTTTTTTCGAAAACTCCCCCATTTTTTCGAGCTTTTTGCGTCATTCCACTTTTTTAAAAATTTCAGTTGACCGCAATAACGCCCTGCGATATGAATCCCGCATCACTTCTTGGGTGGAAGACCTTTCGGATGGGGAAAAAATCCGGATCGTCTCGAAGAATGTGAAAATGTGAGAGGGTAAAATGAAATCAAAGTATTTTAGTCCGTTATTTGGGCTGGCTGCACTGGCCGTGGGTTTTGTCGGAAGCGATTATTGTTTCGCGATCACCGATACGCATTCCGATGAAGTTTACAACGACAGTCTGTATATCGAATCGGCGACTTCGGAAATTCCGGGAAGTTTCGAATCGAGCGCTCGTGAACAGCTCGCTCAAGACGATCTGATGAACGACGCCGGAGCGGATCGCGCGCTGGAATCGATGGCCGATCTCGATCAGGTCGCGCCGGTGAAAAAAGCCAGCGCTCGCCGTCATCGACACTCGATTCGCAATTAATGATTGCGTTTTTCGAATTTCTCGAATAATTCTAAGAGTCTCGTTTGATTGATCCATGCAAGATGGGTAGATAGCTCAGTCGGTAGAGCAATGCCCTGAAAAGGCATGTGTCGGCAGTTCGATTCTGTCTCTACCCACCACTTTCATGGTCAATCAATGAATCCCCGCCGAAGCGCAAGCTGAGGCGGGTTTTTTTATTCTTACGTCTCGGTTTCCTTACTGACTTCTGACTTTCACCTCCCCACTGATCAGGGTACAAAGCAAGCCATTCAACCAAAGGAACCCACCATGAAAACACTGATTGTTTCATTAACGCTTTTGATCTCTACCCATGCCTTCGCAAAAAACCCGACGGTTTGCGACAGCAAAGGTCACAACACGAGCCCGATCGCGTTTGCCGACGTGCAAGCGCAGGTCAAAAAGGCCGTCGGTCAATATCGCTCGATCAACTCGGAAGTCGGAGAAATCTTAAGCTGGACCTGCACGATTCAAAACCACGACGCTAATCCGGCGAACTACGTCGATCAATGCGCGGTCATTCTCGATCTTCCTTCGGACTGGGATTATTACGGAGCTTTCAAACTGACGCTCGGATTCGATGCGTACAATCAAAGCATCACTCGGCTGAACTACGAATGGATCAAGACTGAACTAAACTAATATTGAAAACGTGCAACAGCACTTCATTCAATCCCACTCCGACCAACCCGACCACTGCGGTCAACACCAACGAGGCAAACGCTTTCCGTCTGAAAGTCAGGTCGTCCGTCATGGTCCGAATCAACGGAATGTTGATCACAAGGCTCGTCAGGCTCGATAAAATCACGCCAATCGCGCCCGTCGCGACGGTCAGTTCGTGATGGTTGATCAGAGTTGCGGCCGAGGCGATACTCGAAGCACTCGAAAGCAGTCCGCCCAACACACTGACGAAATAAAAACTCTCGGAACCGAAATGCCGCTGAGTCAAAGCACCGATCACGTTCAACGCCATGAAAACGAGCGCGAATTTGACCGCTGGCCACAAACGAAACGGTGATTCGAACGTCAATGCCGAACCTTCGCGACCATGGTGTCCATGCGCATGGCCTCCGTGAGCTACACTACTCGCCGGTGAAAACTTCCAAAACAATAGACTGGACGCCAACATCAGCGTAAACGGAATCAAGCAATAAGGAGTCGCATTCGACGCGAAGATCACGACAATCAATAAATTCCGCAACAGCATCGAAGCCGTCGCGAGCATTAACCCTTTAAACACGGCCGGCAACAACACCGCTCCGCTCGTTTGCAGCCGCGACGTCAGCTCGACGATCACCTTCCGGCTGTTCACCAAGCCGCCGAAGAAAGCGGTAATCTCCATGCCCTTCGGCCCGAAAATCTTCAAAAGGATATAGTTCACCAAACCGATCCCGGCGATCACGATCACGGTCACGAACTCGCGCTGGGGGATGACCAGATTCCACGGATCGACCGGATGGTCGGGCAGTACGGGATAAATCGCGAACGCCAAAATCGCGAGTAAGATCTCGGCCCGTAATTCTTCGGCAGTCAACTTATGACTGAAAGCCGAGAGACGTTCTTTCCAGGCCAGAAACCCGGCGGTGACCACGCCGACCGCAGCCGGAGTAATGGTGTGGCCTCTTCCGCAAAATACTCCGATGATCGCCGTCATGAGCAAGGCTGCCGAAGTCGTCAGCTCGGCTCCTTGATTGGCCCTGAGTGACTGCCAATTCAAAAAGAACACGAGAATTCCCACCATCGCCACGCAAAGCATGGCGAAGTTGTCGCCCAAAAGTCCGCCCATTCCGCAAAGCAGGGCCACGAACCCGAACGTCCGAAGACCCGCTTCTTTTCCGCGCCACTCGCGCTCCAAGCCGATGAAAAGCCCGACGCCCAAGGCGAGCGTCAGCCGATAAAGGTTATCCAACGGAGTCCAATGCGCAACGGCAACGATAGGTTCGGTCATAGCTCTCAGTTTATTTTACTTCGATGGGATTGTAAAACGAATCCACTCGGGGGGAACGACCCGATCGAGCTTCTCGCGAAGGTCTTGAGGCAAACGCCTCAAGCCAATCTGATAAGAGGCATTCATCCAGCCGAAACCTTCGCGCGTGATGTACGAGAACTCGGTTCCGACGTTTCCGTATTCGGCAAATACCCGGTGCGAACGCTTCACGACGTCGTATTTTTCGGGAATCGTGCCCTGGTAATCCATCGCATTCCTCGTAATCATGTACAGCCATCGGTAAATCAGCCGATCGGCTAAAGGCTTCATGCCCGATTGCTCTAAGCCGATCCAGGCCAGAATCTGATGGGGCGCCCACCCATTCGGGTAATCCCACTGCCGTTCGTGTTTTAAGTCGCCGAAGGCCCGCAAGGATTTTTCGGCCGTCGCCGCAAGGCCGCCCGGCATTTCCAACTGGGCCAGCGCTGCCTTGGCCAAAGCATGCTGGTCGCTCTCCGAAAGCAACCGGGTCTCGGGATGTTCGGGATCCCAGGCCCAGAGCGGGTATAAGGTCGTAGCGCTGACGTATTGCGATCGTTTTTTCGTGACGAAGTCGTAATCGAAGAACAGTTTCTGCTTCGAATCCCAAAGCAGCGCCAGCATGCGCTTCTTTCGATCGGCCGCTTTTTTGCGCCACTCACCGGCCGTCCACTGGCGATCGCCGTCTTTGAAGCTTCCGTCAAAGTAGTGATCGATCAGATGCGCGATTTCGAGCTCGGCCTTGTAGAGCAAGGAATTCAAATCGACGGTCACGAAATCCGCGCAACGGTCTTTTCCGTCGACCCTCCACCGATACGTCGTATCGTGCCCCGATTCGCGTACAGCGCGATCGTTCCGAAAAAACGCTTCCCGTTCGGCTTTCGTTTTGAGTGTCGCAAGGACCGCATCGAAATGCCCCTTCTCGACTTCCGGCGGCACTCCCCCGCCGTCGCCTGCGTAACGACTTAGGCCGGTCTCGGTCAAACGCGCTTTGCCCATCCAGACTGTTGTGTATTCGTGAATGGCGGCACTGAGACTTTCTTTCAGCCATTCGCGCGTGGCTGGAGTATCCGGCAGCTCTTCCCTCACCGCACGAATGAACGACGGTAGAAACGGCGGCTGCGAGCGCAACAGGTAATACGTCCGATTCGCATTCAGGATTTTTCCGTAATGGCGGATCTCGTACACCAGATGATCGACCATCGATTGGGCAAGATCGATTTTGCGGTCGACGATCAGGCCCAAGCCTTCGAAGTAACTGTCCCAACCGTACATCTCGTTAAAGCGTCCGCCGGGAACGACGTAGGGCTCGCCCAATTTGAGCGCTAGAAGCCCATGCTTTCCGGCCAAGCCTTCCACGTAATCGGGAGTGATCACCTTCGGAAGCCGAACGACTTTCAGCTTCAACGCCGGCATCTCGGCCGCGGCTTTCTGATAGTACGTATAGGCCTGCGGGTCGTCGGCCGGAACGTAAAGATAACGAAGCTTCGATTTCACTTTCGAGTCGCCCAAAACCTGAACCAGATGATCGCGATCGATGATTCGCGTGAGCCCCTTCCAATAATCGTCTCGAATGAGACGCGAAATGCGCGCGACGGGGTTTTCGAAGATGCGATCCCCGCGAAGATGCGCCGGAGCGTCTTCGTTTCGGTCCGAAGCGAGCTTCAGCTCTTGGAGAAGGTTAGAGAGCGGATAAGTTCCCTCGACCGTATAGACCTTGCCCGAAACATCCTTGAGGTCGAACTTCGGAGTGATTTTTCTTTTTTGATGAAGATCGTCGAGCGTGATCTTCAGGTCGCGATCGGCGTCTTGCGCTTTTAACAGCGCGGTCATTTCAAGGATCGGTTTGACTTCGATGGTTTGAAATTCGGCGGCGTTCGCATGCGCGAACGGGAAAAATGCCCACCCTAAAAGAAAAAGAATCATGGCTTCAGCATAGCGTCCTTCTTCGCGGTGTCAAAGTTTGCAATTTTCGCGCCCGGCGGATAAGGTGAAGGCATGAAAATTCTTTCATTCTTGTTTTTGGCTGGCTTAGTGTTTCAACCTGTGGTCAGCAGCGCCAACCCCCACACGGTCGTTTCGTGCAAAAAACGCAGCCCGCTGGTTTATGCGTCGTTCACCTGGGTCGAGATCATCCAAGCCGACGATCAATCTCTGTCATTTCAATACGGGACCGGATTGGAAGACCGCATGTCTGAAATCTATTTCGATTCGCAGGTCACGCAGGTTTCGCCGAACGAATTCCAGGATCAAGATCCGCGTTACGATCTTTCGGTGAAAATCGAAAAGTCGAAACTTTCGTTCAGTCTGAGTAGCGGCGGAAAGACCGTGAAGAAAAAGAACTTCAAATGCGAAACGCTGCCGCTCGAATAGCCTGCGAAATCAGCGTCAGCTGAATTCCCGGATCTTGCTCAAGAACTTCTCGCCGTATTTCTCTTGTTTGCTTTGACCGACGCCGTTGATCATCAAAAATTCGTCGGACGTCCTTGGCAAAAACGTGCACATCTCGTGCAAGGATTTGTCGCTGAAAATCACGTAAGGCGGGACGCTTTGTTCGCGAGCCAGTGATGCCCGAAGTGATTTGAGCGCTTGAAACAGCTCGGTCCGCCCGTGACTTGCGTCCGCTTCGCGGGTTTCTTTCTTCGTCTTTTTCGAAAGCTGCAACTCCTGCTTACGAAAATGCAGGTGTTTGCCGCCCTTCAAGACTTCCTCGCATTTGGGGGTCAACGCGAGGTTCCGGTATTCCCAATTTTTGATCGCCACGTAGCCGGTGTTGAGCAACTGCCGCAAAACGCCGTTCCAGTGCTCTTTCGGCTGATCTTTTCCGATGCCGTAAACCGAAAGCTTGTCGTGCCCGCGCTCGACGACTTTTGCGCTCTGGCTTCCGCGAAGGACGTCGATGATGTGGCCCGCGCCGAAATTCTGGTTCGTGCGATAGATCGTCGAAAGCACCTTCTGCGCGTCGATCGTCGCATCCCAAGTGACGGGCGGGTTCAGGCAAGAATCGCAATTGCCACAACGATCGGGGGCCTCTTGGCCGAAGTACCCCAGTAAATACTGCCGACGGCAGTTTGCCGACTCGCAAAGCGCCAGCATGGAATCAAGCTTGTAGCGCGCGATTTTTTTGTAGCTTTCGTCAGCCTCGGTGGTCTCGATCATCTGCGAAAGCTTCACTACGTCTTGCAGACCATACACCATCCACGCGCTCGAAGGCTTTCCGTCTCGCCCGGCGCGGCCGGTTTCTTGATAATACCCTTCGATGCTTTTAGGAAGGTCGAGGTGAGCGACGAAGCGAACGTCGGGGCGGTCGATCCCCATGCCGAAGGCCACGGTGGCCACGACGATGATCCGATCCTCGCGGTTGAAACGCTCTTGATTTTCGGCGCGCTCTTCTTTCGAAAGCCCGGCATGGTACGCAACCGCGGGATAACCGCGTTCGCGTAAGGCCTCGGCCACACGTTCGACCTTTTGGCGCGAAAGGCAATACACGATGCCCGTGTCGTCGGGGTGATGCGTGCGAATCATCTCGTCGAGCTGCTTGAGTTCTTCATGGCGCTCCAGAATGAGGTATTTGATATTCGGCCGGTCAAACGATGAAACAAAGACGTTCGGCGAATCAAGCTTCAACTGGGCGGCGATGTCGTTGCGGGTCCGTGCATCGGCCGTCGCGGTCAGCGCGCAGACCGGCGCCGACGGAAATTTCTGACGAAGCTCGTGAAGCCTCGTGTAGTCTTTCCGAAACTCGTGCCCCCATTGCGAAACACAATGGGCCTCATCGATCGCGATCAGCGAAATCTTCACGCGCTCAAAGAACTCGGAGAGCGCGGGCGAGAGGATTCCTTCGGGCGAAACGTAAATCAACTTGATCGCACCCGAAAGGATTTTTTCGCGCGCCTGCGCCTTCTGCGCTGGCGACAATGTGGAATTCAGGTAACAAGCCTCGACCCCGGATTCGTTCAGGTTCATCACCTGATCGTGCATCAGCGAAATCAGCGGCGAAACGATCAAAGTCGCTCCGTCGAGCATAAGCGCCGGAATCTGATAACAAAGCGACTTACCGCCGCCCGTCGGCATGATCGCCAAAGTATCTTTGCCGTCGAGGACAGAACGGATGACGTTCAACTGTTCGAATCGGAACGAAGAATAGCCAAAGGTTTCTTTTAATACGGAATGCAATTTTTGATCGCGCTCGGAAGAAGAAGACATCCCCATCACCGTATCAAAGGGAAGCGCGAGAAAACAAGTCGCAAAAATGTCAGATGACTCAGCGCTCTTCCCGCATTTTTTCGCATTTTTCACGAATATATCCATGCTTTATTTAAAAAATCAGCTTATTCTATAAAAGGTGTTTAAGGATTTCCATTCTTTGAAAATCGAACTCCAACCTTAGCTTTATCGCGACAACGACGTCGCGTGGAGGACACGATGAAGATACACGGACGTATCACTGGTCTTTTTCTGTTCATTTTGATTTCGGGCTGTCATTCGGCTCCGGCCTCGCCGGGACCGACGGGCGATCTGCCGCCCGAAACGCTCCCCATTACCGGCACGACGCCGACCCCGACACCACCTACTCATACGGATCCGACTCCGACGGCAACGCCGGTGCCGACAACGACTCCGCATGACGTGCCGTCGCTGGCGGCCGAGCTCGGGATTCAAGAATCGATCGACCTTCGTCAGTTCGACGGACCGATCATGAATCAATTCGGCGGAACCTGTTCGGCATTCGCCACCGCCGCCGCGATGAACAACGTCTTGAAGCAAAAAGGAATCAACAAGCTCGTTTCAGAGCGGCACCTTTGGAGTCTTTACGGCGTATACGACATGGATTACGCGATTTCAGCCGCGAAGAAGTACTATGTTACCGAAGAGCAGTACTGGCCCGTCAGCGGCAATAAAAGCGTGAACTTTCAGGATTACGCTTCGCTAAAAATACTTCAAACGAAGCAAGACAACTATAATATGGAAAGCGCGCTTCAGGGATTGAGCGCCGGACATCCGCTCGTGATGGCGATTCAGGTTCCGGCCGACCTCAGTAACTGTAAGGCGACGATCAGCGCAAGCTCGTCCCGCACGTCGGGGCAACACGTCGTCGAAGCGGTCGGCTATCACTTGGACGATTCGGTTTCAGGCGGAGGCTATTTCATCATCAAAAATAGCTGGGGGACCTCGTGCGGAGACAAGGGCTACCACTACTATCCGTTCGGCCTCTGCAAACGCAGCGATTTGTACTGTTACTTCGCCGAAGTCATCGACGTGGAATCGCGGTAAAAACCGAAGGCCATGCCCAACACGGCGTAATCGTCGAGTAAGCCGAAAATCGGCAGATGATCAGGGATGAAATCGAAGGGCATGAGCAGGTAGAAAAGCGCGCCGTAAGCGACGTACTTCTGAGGGCCGGCCAGGGCTTTGGAGCGGACGACGTCCAGAAGTCCGTAAATGTACTCTCCCCAATCCTTCCCGTTTTTCTTGAAATCCGTAATCTCGTTGATCTTACCTTCGACGGCTTCGCGCTTGGATTCGGACGAACCGATTTGCGTCAGACTCGACAGAACCTGACTTTCGGTGCTCTGACCCGAAATGAAATCGCCTCTTACGCCCAACGACGCGATCACGGCTTCGCTGTAACGGCGATGAAAGCCGTCGGTTTTTTCGGCGATCAGTTCTTGTACATGAGGGGCGTCGATCGACAGCTTCCCGTCCGCGATCATGCCGAAAATACCGTCATAAATCGCCGGCAGATAGGCCGCTTCAACCTCTCCCGCTTTTTTCTTTTGCCAACGACGAAGAGTCATGTTCGAGACCCCGAAGTACGGCGCCGCCGCCTCGGGCGAAAGACCGGCCTGGGCTAGGCAATTCAAAAGCTGGGAATATCTCATGAAAATGACGATAACATAGGCCCCTTGGGGGTACTAGCCCCGAAAAACGGGGGATTTCCGAGTTGATTTCGCGGTTGATTTCTCGTCCGATTTCCACTACTAATCATAGATCGGTCGAAAAATGTGCCCAGGTGGCGGAATTGGTAGACGCACTCGTTTCAGGGGCGAGCGCCAAAAGCATGCAAGTTCGAGTCTTGTCCTGGGCACCATTTTATTTCACTAAAATCACCCGAATAAATCATGAAACACCGGAGCCTTCAGCGGCTCGGCCAGCAGCGGATTCAAGGTCTCAATGAACGCCTTCACGGCCAGAGGCGCGTACGTGTTGTCGGGCTCGTGGATCATGAAGTACACCTCGCGAATGCCGTGCTTCGCCCAAAGCGCGATCCGTTCGGCCCACTGACGAAAACGGATTTCGTTGCTCGCGTGAAGGTTCGCGCCCAGAAAACGAACCAGCACCCGGGTGCTCGACAAACTGGTGTGGGCCACGTCACGCTCCAGCGGCGTATCGACGCTGACCGTGCCCAGATAAAATCGCGCCAGCTCGTCGATCCATTCGGGCTTGAGCCGCTGATTCTGAAAAAAGCCGGGATGACGAAACTCGACGGTCGTCTTGAGCCCCCGCGGAAGTTTCGCGAACAGCGCCTGAAGCCTCGCCTTTTGATCGGGGCCGACATGCGACGGAAACTGAAGAAAGCAAACCCCCAACCGATCTTCCAGCAGCGAAACCCGATCGGTAAAAATCTTTAAATCCGGATGCTCGGAATTCAACGAATGACTGACCGACTTCGGGAACTTCGGGCAAAACCGAAACTCGTCCGAAACGCTGGAGCGCCATTTTTGAAACATCTCGGCCGACGGAATCGCATAAAAAGTAGAATTCAATTCGACCGCGCCCAATTGCGCCGAATATTCTTTCAGGTAATCGGACGGAACGGCTTCGGGCGGATAAAACGTCCCCACCCAAGGCGCGTGATTCCAGATCGGAGCACCGACTCGAATCTGGCACGTTCCGCCGACACTTGGCGAAGCACGTGACGATACACGCGCCGACGCACGCGAAAGGCGCTCTAATTGAGCCCGCTCTTCGCGGAATCCGGGTCAGGAAGACGAAAGCGGATTTGCTCCAGCTGGGCGGGATCGAGAGTTTGGCCGAAATCCATGCCCTGAGATTACCCAATTTACATGCTGGGGGGAAGCGTGAGCTGCATCTGATGCAAAAACTCTTCGTTCGAAGGCGGCTCGGGCACGTTTTGATCGGTCTGAGTCGGTTCTTTCAGTTGGATCAGGTTATACACGTCCCGCACGCACGAAAGCTCCCAAGCCAACGAATCGGCGAGGGCCTTCACGCGCCTGCGAAAGGCAACGCCCTCGAGGTAGACAATGCCGTCGTAGACGGATGCCACGACTTTTTCGCCCGGCTTCAGCCAGAGGTGACTCATCACCTCGACGAGGATGACGCGAATCTCTTCATCCGAACGACGCATGTTCATGTCGACTTCGAGACGGTCTTCGACGTCCCAAACCCCTTCGGTGGTTTTGACGGCTTCGAGCGCGGCTTTTTTCTTCACCTCGGCATCCACTTTGCCGGTCAAAATCACATGGCCCGATTCGACGTGCACGTTGACGTCGTAAGTGCTGACGCGTTTGTCCCACATCAGGCGGTCGCGCAAGATCTTTTCGAGAAAATAGTCATGCTTCTTGCTATGAAAGAAATCAGTGGATTTAAACATGGCTTACCTCCGTGTCATCGCGCATGGGCCGGGATCATTGACCTCGCAGCCGATTTTACACGACGCGCACCACAGATCCGTCTGTGGATAATGCTATTTTCGAGAAAAATGAGGAATATTTATAATATATAAATTTTATGCTATTGATAGCTTCAGCGAATATGTTGAATCTGAACCACCTTTATTATTTTTACGTTGCGGCCCAACACAAAACCATCACGAACGCCGCCAAAAGCATCGGCATCAGCCAGCCGTCCCTCACCTCGCAAATCAAATTGCTCGAAGGCCAGATCGAGCGCCCCTTGTTCCGTAAAACCGGACGGAACGTGTTCCTCACGCTTGAGGGCGAGCGCCTTTTCAAACTCTGCAAACCCATCTTCGAAGCCGTCTCGGAGCTCGAACGGAAAATGCACCAAACCCAAAACGTCGGCCACGGCACACTGAAGGTGGGCTTTACCGAACAGATCGAAGGCATGTTCATTGCCGAGCTCGTCTCGCAGATCATCTCGTTCAAAAAATGGCCGACGCCGCCCAAGCTGTCGGTGATTTGCGCGAACAAAGAAAAAATTTTGAACCAGCTCAAATCGCACGAAATTGACATCGCCTTCGCCAACACGAACACCGCCGAGCCCGAAATCGACATCATTCAGCATTTCAAAGTTCCGGTCGGCGCCTATCTTTCTCGGCAGCAGCTGAAAAGGATCGGAAAAAAGTCGCTCTCGGACCTGATGAAAAACCCGAACGTGGGGCTCGTCCTACCGAACATGCAGGTCCGCCTTCGGCACGAAATCGACGATTACCTCGAACGTCAAAAAATCAAAAAACCCATTCTGTTTGAAAGCGACACCCTTTCGCTCGTCACCCGCGCGGTCGTCGATCATCTGGGGCTGGGATTTTTTCCGAAACCCTACATGCTGGAGGAAGAAAAATTAGGCCAAGTCGCCTGCGTGTCGGGCAAGACCGCGCTTTGGAATCATTCATTGTACCTGATTTCTCACCAGCGCTTCGAACAGACCCCGGTCATCAAAGACATGATCGCGATGATCCGCAAATTTTTCAATCCGTCCGACGCTTAGCCATTCCCAAACGACAAAGCGAAAAATCGAATTTCAACGGATCGTCCGTATCGAGTTTCTTCAGCCCACGAGTCACTTCGACCGCCGTGGCCCAGTTCGCGGTTTTCTTCCGCGTCAACCTCAGTCTGCGCGAAATGCTGAACAGATGAGTATCGAGAGGGATCACGAGCTGATCGGATCGAATTCCCGACCAAAGGCCCAGATCGATCCCGTCGTCGGGCCGGATCACCCATTTCAAAAACATCACCCAACGTTTGCAAACGCTTTTTTGTTCGGGCGAATTGAGCATGTGCTTGAAGAAGGACCCGGGTCGAAATTCGATTTCGCGACTCCATCGGCGGTAATCCGCGACGATCCCGCTCAAGGGCCGTTCGATCGTTTCGTCGTCGGTGCGATAATGATGCCTGAAATGGTTTTCCATCGACCCGAATTCGAGTCGCGAGCGCCGGTAAAGCAACAGAATCATCACCAAATCGCGATCGACGTACACGCGATGGGCGAACCCCTTCAGCGACTCCAGCAGCGTTTGCGCCAATTCGGTTTCGTCGGTTGCTTTCGTCCATCGATCGACCAACGGAGCCGAATCGGGGTCGGCCCCGAGACGACCCAACGCCGTTTCTAAAGAACGGATAATTTGCTTTACGCCGCCGAACGCGAACAGCGCCGCGACCCAGGCGATCCATTCTTCGTCGGGGTGCCCGCGAAAGCGCCGGACCACGCAAAGCGGGTCCCAGTCGAGGTACTTCGGGTCGTGAAATTTTTGATAACACTCGCGAATGATCTTTTCGCGCTCCTTAATCGTGATACCGAAAGCCCTTTCCCTTCAGAAATAAAAACGTGTTCGCCATCAGCAAAGCCCCCGCCCAATACGGATTGCCGACGATCGCCAATGCAAGCGCGACTCCGTAACGGCGTTCGCGCGCTTCGAACCGCCGATCGAGCGCCCAGCCCAGGGTCAGAATCAGCATCAAACCGCGAATCGAAAGGGTCGTGGCCGCATCGTGCACCCAGGGCGATACCGGACGAAAGGTCGCATAAACCTGAATCGCGTTCAGAGTCAGCTCCAACAAAAACCCGGCCAAAGCCGCTTTCACGACGACGGGGATTTCGCTTTTTGACTCACGGATGCGAAGCAAGGCGTAGATGATCCCCCGAAACAGAACCAAAGCCGCCGCCGTATGAAACAACGCCTCGGAAGTCGGACGCGACGGAACCGCCGCGATCAACAGCATAAAAAGGAGCAACATCACGGCGGGAAAAATCTCGGTCATCTTCGGAAGCGGCCCTTCGAGCCAGAGCGGGATCAGATTCCAGATCCAGGCCGACAAAGCGGCGTAAAAGAAAACGAGCGCCATCCCCAAGCCCGGCGCCCAAAATAAGCCCAAAAGCGAGACCACGGCCAGCCCCCAAAAAACTCGAAACGGTTCGATTCTCATGCTCCTGATTTTACCTTTTTCATTGATTCTGCATACCGAAATGTTTCATGGTAAACTAAGGCTCAGGGGAAAAGGGAATGCGAAAGATCTTTAATTCAAAAGGGTTTACCATGATCGAAGTGCTGATCATCGCCGCGCTCTTAGGTGTGATGATCACGACCTTCGCCTCGTACCAATACCAACGCGCCCGCCAGAATCGGGTCCGCGAGACCCATACGACCTTTACCCAGCTGCAAGGAAATTTGAAAAATTCGATCGGCCAGTCGGAATCGCTGACCCAGGCCGAAGATCAGCAATACGCCACACTCGCAACACCGACCCCGCCGGTAGCGCCCGCTCCGACCACGGCTGACGCCACTCCGAAGCCGGCTTGTCCGACGGATTGTACACCGGGGGCCGACGGCGTGTGCGAACAATCGAATCAAAATTGCTATCAAGACGATTCTTGTGTCGTGGGCTGTCGGATTAACGGTATTCCGACGAACGGTGGCTCTCTTCCGGGCGGGGGCGGCGGGAATGGTGGAAACGTCGGAGGCAATGTCAACGGCGGCAATGGGAACGGTGGAAATGGTGGCGGCGTTGTAAACGGGGGCGGAAATAACGGCGGAAACGTCAATGGCGTGCTACCGACGGCCACTCCGTGTGTCGAGCTTCCGGGTTGCGGGGTTACAGTTAATGGAGTGACCGGAGCTTGCCATTGCATTCAAAACGACGATGGCGGCACTTCGGCGGGATCCGCCTGCAAGTCGGGCATGCCACCTAGCGGTTCGTGCGACAGCACTCCGTCTCAATGCGTGATGAACCAGTCGAGCTATCCATGCCATGCCTCTCCTACCAGAATGGGTCAACAATACTGTGGTTGTCCTGGTGTCTATATTTATCCAAACCCGGTTTGTCCAGCCACTCCAGGATATCCGGCAGTCCAGTGCTACTTGAAATAAAATGTTTTTAAAACCCAATACTCCCGCGATCTTACTGGCCCCCATGGAAGGCGTCACCGACGCACCGATGCGCGAGCTTTTGACTCGCACGGGGTTTTACGATTTTTGCGTCAGCGAATTCATCCGGGTCAGCGCCAATGTCTTAAACGCCAAGGTTTTTAAAAAACACATCCCCGAACTTTTGAACGGCGGCAAAACCACGTCGAACATCCCCGTCCAGGTGCAAATTCTGGGTGGCGATCCCGGCCGAATCGCCGAAAGCGCGCTTCATGCGATCGAGGCCGGTGCGACGGGAATCGACCTCAACTTCGGCTGTCCCGCCCCCACCGTCAATCGCCACGACGGCGGCGCGACCCTGCTTAAATTTCCGGAACGGATCGAAGCCATCGTGCGCACGCTTCGCGACGCCGTCCCCGCGCATTTGCCGGTCAGCGCGAAATTCCGGCTCGGATTCGACGATCCCACGACCATTTACGAAAACTCGCGACGGGCCGAACAGGGCGGTGCTTCGTGGATTACGATTCATGGTCGCACCAAAATGCAGGGCTACACGCCCCCTGCCTACTGGAAGCCGATCGGTGAAGTGAGGCAAGCGCTGTCGATTCCGGTCGTCGCCAACGGCGAAATCTGGACGATCGAAGACTTTCGCCGCTGCCGCGAAGAAACGGGCGCCATCCATTACATGATCGGCCGCGGAGCCTTGGCCATGCCGAACCTCGCGCGCGAAATGCGAAAAGAACTGGGCCTTTCCGTCATCGCAACGCCGAATCCGTATGTTTTTCCCGAAGGGGTCGAGGCCTCGGAATGGGCGGAGGTTTTTGAAACGTTTTCAAGGCTACAGCCGAGCGACAAACGGCTGAAACAATGGACGCGCTACTTGGCCGGCAAAAGAGACGTCGCCTGGTGGAACGACGTTAAAGCCCTCGGATCGACTGAAGAAATTTTGATTCATTTAAGGCGATTTCAGGCTGCGAAATCATCCGCTTCGACAGAATCAGAACGTCCCGCGCAAACTGAACTTTGACCTTCGGGTCGCCATTGTAGTGTTCGAGCGCCGAACGGTAGATGTCCATCTTACGAGCATACTTATAATTGCTGGCCAGGTTCAGCTTCAGCAATACCGCCCCCATCACCAAAGCATCGACCGGGACCAGAGCCACCGAGTTTTTCCAAGCCGCCACGATGTCGGCTGAAAGTTCGACCGGAAGGCGCGAATACAAGGCGGGGCTGCATTTCCGGACCAGCGATCGCAAATGCTTGAGCTTTCTTGCCGATCGCGGGTTTAAACGATCCAAAACTTCTTTGATTCCGGTCTGAGTCATCTGGGTCAACCCCAGCGCCCCACGCTCGCTTTGAGCCTTGGGTTTAAAATTGGATTCGCGCCAAATCAGGGCGGTAAAGATGATGGGGTCAATCCCGAAGCATTGAGCGACATTTACCACGTTACGAGTCAGGCGGTTGGACTCGGCAATGCTCATCCCGACGTGTTGGGGGTTCGCCTCGTTCACGGCTTCTTGAACGATCCGATAAAGATCACGTTGAGAGAGAGAGTATTTCAAGGCGTAATCGCGTTCGATCTGGAAACGGATCAGGTCGGCTCGGGTCACGGGGCCCAGTCCTGAAGTGAATGAGCTCTCGGTCCAGCCTTGCGACGAATAGATCGGGTGCATGACACCGAACGAGAGCAGACTCAGAATAAAAAAAGCCTTGATCATGAGAGCGCTGAACCTAACCATCGCCCCTGTTTCTGTCAAAATTCCGACGCCCTCGCCCGGTGTCATGACACGGAGCGAATTTTCAATTTTTCAGGTGCGCTTTGGCTCTTCCTTCCAAAAGCAATTATCGGCATTGCATCAAGCAACGGAAATTACTTCACTCCTCGCCAATGTGGAATGGTACGCATTTTGCTGATTGGGGCATTAGATTACCGAAGGGGGAAAAGAAAATGAAATTACTCGCCACAGCAATTTTTGTGTCCATCATGACGTTCAGCCCGGCTGTGCTGGCTCAAACTCAGGATTCATCTCAAGCAACTTTTAGCTTCAATCAGAGTCACCTCTTGTTGAACCTGGAACAAAAAGATTACGAAACCGTCTATCGAACCGATCAAGTGCCGGATACCTGCTACCGTTCTGAGGTTCAAGGCACCCGAACCGAGTGCCATACCGAATACGACCAACAGTGTCAGACGCGATACGAGCAGCAATGCACTTATCAACCTTATCCGGTTTGTACACGGGTTCCTCGTCGAGTCTGTCAGACGACTCAAAATTGCCGGACCCAAAACGATCAGGTCTGTAATAGTCAAGGCTGTCGGACTGTTCCCCGTCGGGTATGCACCCCGGTTCAGCAATGCCGGACCCAAAACGATACGGTTTGCCATACCGAGCAACGACAGGTCTGCCAGCAAGTTCCTCGTCAGGATTGCCAACAAGTGCCTCGCCAAGTCTGTCAGCAAGTTCCGAACGTCGTTCAGGTTCCGTATGCCTGCACCCGCCCGGTTCAAGTCCCGGTCGGCCAACAGCTGAAACTCGATACCGTAGCCAAAGTCGATCTGACCCTGGTCAACTTCGCCGAAGTCGGCGCATTGCCTGACCTCCTGACGGCCCAACTCGTGAACGGCCAAGTCAGCGTGAACGCGGCCAATGCGGCCTCGAGCGCTTACCTCTACCAAATCGTAGGCCAGCAACGTTCCGAGCAAGTCATCAGCAACACCGAAAAAGTCGTGACCTACACGATCTCGGTCAAGGCGATTTCGATTCAACAGCTGAATGCCCTGCTCAATTCAACCCTGGTCGACACGAAAGTATACCTGAACCGGATCGAATTCGGCTACAACACCTTCGGCGCAGCCCTTCCGAACGTGGCTCTGAAAGGACACCTGAAAGTGCTCCAGCAGAAAAACGCGCGCAAGGCTTACATCATCGTCGATCAAGACTTCACCTCGAACGCGATCGTCAGCCAGGGCGCAACCCAGGTCATGATGATGAACAGCTTCGGCGTGAACTCGCTCGTATCGGGCAAGCTGCACACGATTCAGCTGAGTCTGGGTCTTGACCTCGGCGCGCTTCAAGCGAATCTGATCAACCCAGATGCCTTAAAACAGATTCCGGCTAAGACGCTTCAAGCGCAGTTCCAAGGGACGCCGATCTCGAACTGAGCGAAATGACCGTATTTTGAGAGAGAAAGCCCCGGGTCGGCTCCACGCTGCCCGGGGTTTTATTTTTTCGAAGAACTCGGTATGGTCGAAGGGTGACTCCCCCCAACCGAGAACTTTGTTACGTTTTAAAGTCGATTCCCTACCAGGATCGCGATTTGATCGTCTCGCTTTTTTCGGAACACAAGGGCCGCTTCAACGCCATTGCCCGAAACGGGGTCCATTCGCGCCGTTTCGGCGCAAGTCTGGATCTTTTCGCGGCCTCGGATTTCGAGATCGATCCGCGCACCAGCATCCGGGTCAGCGAGATTTCGGACGAGGCGTTGATCCAAGTCCTCTCGGCGCAGATCCGCAGGGCCGCCTCGCTTTCGAAATCGTTCGAAAAACTTTCGGCCGCCTCGTGTCTGAACGAACTGATCTTGCGGGCCATTCCCGCCCACAAGCCCGCATCCGACGTGTTTAAGCTTTACGCGAATTCGCTGATCGCGCTCGAAGACGTCGCCCCCGAAATGGCGATCGCCGTGACGAACGCCTTTATTCTGAAGCTGACCCAATGGCTCGGGGTCCAACCCTCGCTCACGCGTTGTATCGCCTGCGAAAAAACCCTGACCGAAATCGACGGCGATTCCGTTTTCGGGCAGGTCGCGCAAGGCGCCTGGATTTGTCAGGACTGCTTACCCGAACGCGGTAAAAATCGTCTCACGAAAAATGTGATGGTGGATGCTTATCAGGCGATGCTCAACCCGATTCGCAAAACGAAATTCGAAGCGCCTCCCGCCGAGCACGAGGCGCTTCTTGAATTTCTCGAACAGCATTTGATGTATTTCGTACCGGGGTTGGACCGGGCGCCGCTCGCGTCGGCGCGGTTTTTAAAGAGCAGTTTTTAAAGATCGGCTAATCGTTCAGTGCCGTCGGAAAGCTCATCCAACATTGCCAATTCTTCCATCATGTGTTGGCGCGTTTTGAGAGATGCTTCTCGATAAGCTTCTCTCAGCACCTCTGGACTTAATACAAGCTCCAATCGATGGAGGGGGAGCGTAATACCGGATTTGGTATTCGATTTCATACCTTAATCATACCACAGACTCCCTCTCTCACCAATTACACCTAACTCATTGTAGAGTTGAGGTAAAAGAATACCCCTTGATACTGACCGAGCCGACAAATTCCAGTGGCGGAACGTAGGTCTCGATTCGGGTCGCATCTTCGATCTTTCCGTTCCAATAGCTGCGGTATTCGCCTTTTTTGAACCGCGTCTGGGATTGGATTTGGTTTATCAGATACAGCATCGGCGTTTCGTTAGGTCGATGGGTAAACGGCGAGCATCCGGGAACGTTTTCAACCCGAACCTTCAACGTTCGTCCGTCTCCTTCGCGTGGGAAAGCATCGAGAGGGCACTTCATCTGCTTGATTTTGTGGGTCGTGTGGTCTTCCCAACGAAACGAAAACTCCAAACCCTCGAACAGCATGTTCATCAATCCGATTGGCTGATCGATGATTTCTTCCCGGACGACGCCCGAGTCGTAGCGGGTCGTATCCATCCAACGATCTTCGGATTGCGCGCAATATCGGTAGCAGACCGTACCGCCGCCCCGACCGGCATCACGAGGCGCACAGTCCTTCCCTTCCTTGATGCAAACCACTTGATGGGTCCGGACGGTCTGCGGCTGGGCGAGCGTCATCGTTTTACGAACCAAATAATAGGGTTCGATCTCGACCTGATTTCCGTCTACGACGGTCAGCCCCGTTTCGCGGGGGATTCCATCATTCGCCAGGCGATCGCAATTGATCGTACAGGTGCGCTCTTTTCCGATCGTCACCCGTTTCGGCGTCGCCTTCAGTTTGGTCGAAGTCAGATAGTTTTGACCGCTCAGGCTGTTCGTCACTTGCGCGTATTCGAAATCCATCGCGCTGCTTTGAGAGGCCGTCGTCAGGTTGAACCGTAAGCAAACCGCAGCTCCGCTGCTGCACTCTTTCGGCGCCGGGGTATTCGGATCCGGACGAAATGGTTCAAAAAACTGATCGGTGACCTTTTGAATCAGTTCACTCATCAGAGCGGTCGAATCGCCTTGAACCAAAATTTTCGCCATTTGGTTCTGCATGACTTTCGTCACCGCCGCCTTCACGTCGACGTCCACGAACCACATCTTGGCGCTCAACTCGGCTTGAAGATCGGAAAAAATCCGGCTTCGATCGAATTCGATCTTCAGTTTCGAGACGGGGTAAGACACGCGGGTCTCGTAGACCCCCTGAACGTCGACCATTCCGGCATCCAGCGCGTCTTCCATAATCCAGCGTCCTTCGGCCTGAGACACGGTGATCGAGGCCGTCATCGGTTGATTGACCTGGCAATGATCGGAAGTGGCTAAGTTCTTCGGGGTAGCGTCGTATTCGTGGGCTCCGACCAACACGGTAATGCGCTTAGGGCAACCCGGCAACGCGCTCAGCCCGGTCTGAACGCCGTATTGGCTTTTCATGTATTCCGCGAATTCGTCCGGATTCCGGACCAAGAAGGAATCCGGAACCGTGACCATTCGATCGTCTCCGCGCGGCGATTGGATCGTTTTCGAGAATCCGTCCAAAAAGACGATATTAAACGAAAGGGTCACCGTGCCGTCCGGATTCAAGACCGGAGCGAGCTTTCCGCCTTGTTGGGTGCCGTATGAAAAGATCTTCGGCGCGACGAACGCCTTGTTTTGATACTCGGAAATCGTTTCGTCGGTGATTTTAAACACCATGGCGTTGAATTTTGAGTCCACCGGAAGCTGTAACAAATTGACCCTGCGATAGTTGTTTCGAATCAACGCCTGTTGGGCTGGGCTCATTTTCGATTCAGTGACCCGGGTCGTACCGACGTAATAGCTTTGCTCACTCCAGCCGTCGTTCAAAGAAACGACCGCCGATCCGGTTTTCAGACCTTCGTCGCCGCCCTTCCCGCACGCGCCCAATGCGAGAACCAGAAAGGCTCCCCCTATCCATTGATTTTTCCAACTGTTTTTACGTTTTTGAATGTCCATCTCTTTCCTCCTTCGCGAAAAGCGCGAGCGAAGGAGCAAGAATCGGGCCTTAAAAAACCGGGCTCAGATCGAGGCGAGCAGGATTTCTTGAATCGCCTCTCGAAAAGACTTCTCGTCGCCAGGACGGATGAGGAAGCTTTTTTGAAGACCGGCGTTTTGACCGGCCTTGAAATCGCTTTCGCGATCACCGATCAAAAAAGACTTTGAAAGATCGATCTGAAGCAGATCGGCGGCGTCGAGGATGAGCTTCGGCTTCGGCTTGCGGCACGAGCAGGCTTCGTCGGGATGGTGCGGGCAAATTTGATAGGCATCGATCGAAACCCCGGCCTGCTCCGAAAGCAAGCGGTCGAGCTTGCGATGAACCTCGCTCAGCTCGTCCCAAGTGATCAGACCGCGACCGATCCCCGATTGGTTGCTGACCACGACGAGCAGGAACCCCGCCTGTTTCAACTTGGCCAATTCGCTCGAAACCCAAGGGTAAAGACTGAACTGCGCGGGATCGCGGATATAGCCCGGATCCGGGTTCAACGTCTCGTCTCGATCGAGAAAAACGGCCTTTGCCATATCCCTTACCTTAGCATAATCTACGCCTATAGCTATGTTTTCTCTGGGATCACTGAAAGGCCTCAAGCCTTACCTCATGCCTTACCGCAAATGGCTCGTTTTTAGTCTCGTCATGGCCATTCCGCTTTCGATGCTTCGGGCGGGACCGATCCCGTTGATCAAATATTTGGTCGACGACGTTTTAGTCAAACGCGACGAACATCGCCTGCTTTGGATTCCGGCCGCCATCGTCGGTCTTTATTTGCTGAACATGGTCGTGCGCTTTCTGCATTACTATTCCGTCCGGATCGTCGTCGTGAAGGCAAGTCAGGACCTGCGCGAAAAGCTTTATTCCCACCTGATGGGCTTGTCGTCCGATTATTTCTCCGAAAAAAAATCCGGCGCGCTCCTCTCGCGCGTGACGGCCGATCCGCAAAACCTCGACGGCGGAATCGCCGCCCTCAATGCCGTCATCCGCGAACCCATCACGTTTCTAGCCCTGTTGGGCTACACGCTTTACACGAACTGGAAGCTGACCCTTCTGACCTTTACGATCGTCCCGGCGCTGGCACTCGTCTTCGGCCGCACCGGAAAGTACATCAAGCATAAAATCACCGAGTACCAAGAGCAAAACGGCGAATCGTACAGCATGATTCAAGAGGCGATCGCCGGCATTCGAGTGATTCATCTTTTCAACCTGCAAGGAGTCTCGAACTCGAGGTTTTCAAAGCAAATGACGGAGATCACGCGGTTGCTGCTGAAGATCAGCAAAATGGAGGAAATCACCTCGCCCATGATCGAACTCGTCACCTCGTTCGCCATCGCGTTGATTCTGTATTTCGGCGGACTCTCCGTTTTGAAGGGCGAGATGACTTCGGGCGACCTCTTCGCGTTTTTTACGGCTTTCGGGATGATGATCAATCCCATCCGCCAGATGGCCGACGTGAATTCGAAACTGCATTCGGCGGCGGCGGCGATGGAACGGATCGACGAATTCCTTTCGTGGAAACCGCGCATTCAAAACGCTCCGAACGCGCGTCCGATTCAAGCCGTCCATCGGGGAATTGAATTCAAGGGCGTCGAATTCGCCTATCCCGACTCTCCTCAGCGAGCGGTGCTCAAGGGGATCGACTTCTCGCTTCCGGTCGGAAAAACCGTGGCCCTGGTCGGACAAAGCGGATCCGGCAAAAGCTCGATCGTGCAACTTTTAACCCGGATGTACGACATTCAAGGCGGTTCGATCGAAATCGACGGCACGGATTTGCGCGAACTCGACCTGAACCAGTGGCGCAATCAGGTGGCGGTGGTGAGCCAGGACGTATTTTTGTTTCATGATACGATCTTCAACAACATTTTGATGGGCCGTCCGGACGCGACTCGCGACGAAGTCGTCGAAGCTGCGCGAAAGGCCTTCGCCTTTGAATTCATCCATCGGCTTCCACAAGGGTTCGACACCCTGGTCGGCGACCGGGGAGTGAAGCTTTCGGGGGGCGAACGCCAGCGAATTTCGATCGCGCGCGCCTTTTTGAAAAACGCGCATTGCCTGATTCTGGACGAGGCCACGTCGAACCTCGACAACGAGTCCGAAAAGATCGTGCAAAAAACGCTCGAAACCCTGATGCAGAACAAAACCACTCTCGTCATCGCCCACCGCCTTTCCACCATCCAGAACGCGGACGAGATTATCGTCCTTCGCGAGGGCAACATCGTCGAACAGGGGCATTACGCCGAGTTGATGAGCCAAAAAGGCGAGTTCAACCGCTTGGCGGCGCTTTCGGCGCCATCTCATTGACGCTGCCCTGGCGGGCTCAGCTTTTTTGGACTTTCTGCCGATCCAGTAAGAGATGAGGGAGCGTCTTTTTCGCCTGACATTTTGCTTTCTGTTATCGACGGCCATGCTGCTCGATCGCGGGATGATTTCACGCGCGCAAACGGCCGCGCCCAAAGGAAGCCCGACCTTGGGAGGCACTCTGAAAAGCAACTCCAAGGGGCTTCTTCATTTCAATTACGTTTCAGGACGTGACAGCGAAACCCTTCGCATGATCGACGATCAGACCCGCGACCTCGCGGCCGGCGATCACGGCACTCAAACCCAGATGGACAACCTCGCGATCGGGCGGACGCGCGCGCAGGACATGATCAATCTGATCAAGAGTGAAGAGCTGCAAAAGGCGCTCTCTAAAGTGACGGTCAAAGGAAGACAGCTGTTGCAAGAAAACCAAGAGATCAAAAACCCCCTCATGCTGATCGCGGGGGCCGCGTCGCTTTGGTACGGAAAAACGATCCGTCTCATTAAAGGCGAAGAATTCAAGCTTTCAACCCGGATCGAAGCTCGCGGACGCTCGGGCGAATTTTCGATGGAATCGCCGTTACTGAACGGAAATCTGCATTACGACGGAAACGGACTGAATATTTCGATGAACCGGACGATTTCGTCGATCGATTCGAAGGCGGAACTGAATTACAACATCAACAACCAAGCCTTCAGCACCAACATTCGGCATCGTTTGGCGCCGAACTTGGATCTGACCTTCGGAGCTTCGCAAGTGCCCACCCAAAACAAACAGACCGACGGACGAGCGACGTTCGAATACCGCTTCGACTTCTGAACGCGCCGAACTCAGTGTTGAACGAGAGACTTTTGAGTCATTTCGATTTCGCTGAAAACCTCTTTGGCGAGATTTTTCAATTCACGGATCTTCTTGACCGCATCGACATCCGACGAGAGATTTTCCATCTCGGGGAAACTCTCGAGTTTTTGATTCAAATAAGTAATCGTGTTCGCGAAGGCGACGTTTCGATCGTCGTCGAGGATTTTTCGGTTCAGAACGCCCAGCGACCACTTGATCATCCCGTAAGACGCGCTCGCGTCGATCGCAATCATCTTGCGGCTTTGCTTCATCATAAACTGAGTCAGTTCGACGCCGAACTCGATCAGTTTGTTGTTGAAATGAACCTCGGGTCGACGCTCCAGCAGGCCGTTCACGTAGACTTGGTCGCTGATGTAATATTTTTTCGCTAGGGTGATCGTCTGTTTCAAAATACTCACCTGTTCGCCGATTTCTCCCGGAGTCGCGCCCTTTTTTAGGCCTTCGGCGTCGATGATATCGCAAAGTGTGATGCCGGCATAAAGCGATTGACGCAAAAGAAGATCGCCCGGCTTCAAACCGCTGTCGCCCGCGATTTCTTTGATCCCGTCATAAAGCTTTCTTTTGATCTCGCTGTCGCTGAGCGATTCGCCCTCGTTGTACGAGAGTTCGTTCTCAAGACGGGTCAGCTGCAACTGGGTGTTCTGCGCCCAAGCGTCGAGTTTTTTCACTTCGACGTCGGACATCCCGGAATGCGGCCCTCCGGGATATTCGAGGCTCGTCTGAGCATGAGCCACGCTCATGCCGGCCACCATCAAAAAGGCGAGACTTAAGGATTTCGTTTTAAAAAACTTCATAACGTTCGTTTCCTTCGCTTCCGTCATTTCAAAATCATCTTGGAGACGTCGACGTGATTGACCGGGTTCACCATCAGCATCATGTCTTGTTTCTCGAAACAGAACTGGCCGTTCCCGTGGACGAACATCACGATGAAAGTCGGCATGCTCCGAACCCGGTTGCCTTCGCCGTGATAAGAAACGGCGTTAAAGGTATAAACTCCAGGCAAGCGTTCTTTCAGCATGAAGTCCCCGCCTTCTTGGCGGATGTTTCCCATCCAAAGGATGTGCGCGCTATGCGATCCGTCTTCTTCCGTCTTCAGGCTGGTGACGGTCGCCGAGACCTTGGTCGATCCGGCGTCGCGGTACTGGCCTTCGCTCGGGTCGATGACTTCGAACGGAGCTTCGCGAGACCATAAAAACACCATCGATTCGACTCCGCCCAGCCGGTTGCCGGATTGAGCGCTCGTGACCGTGAATTCGGCGTCGCGGGTACCCGCGCCTTTCGAAATGTTCAGAATCAGCGAAGGATCGTCGTTCGGGAGCGTCAGATCGCCCGTCGAATCGACCCCGATCGGAGTCAGCGAATAGCGGGTCGAAGTGAGTCGGCCGTTGACGTTCACCGATTCCATCGGAAGCGCGCTGTACGCGACCAAATCGACCGTCCGGTCGCCCAGCAACTCCGGCGTTTTCAATTTATAAGCGATGAAGCATCCGTCGCATCCGGCATATCCGCGAACGATGAAATTCACCGTTCCTTTTTTCTGCCCGCGAAATTTGCCGTGGTAAGCGCCGTCGGGAAGCCCCTGGACGAAACTTCCGGCCAAAGCGACCATCGGCGAGATTAAAAATAAAAACGAGATCAGGGCTTTCATGTCGTCAGTTCCTCGGGGGGGTTCGTTAATTCAGTTCCTGCATGATTCTTTTCAAGCTGCTGGCCGCCGTCGCAACCGCGTTCACCCGGTCGGCGGAATCTTCCGGTTTTGCCAGCGCATTTTCCATCTGTGCCGACAGATGCGCGAGCCTCCTGGCGACTGACGCGTACCGGGTCGGAAACAGCATCGGATCGTCCTGATTCTGTAACCCGAAGTCTTCGCTCAAGCCCTTCGAAAGGGTCGCCAAAGTCATCAGGAACGTCGCATTGCTGTAGGCCGGTTTGATCGAGCCGTCTTGGGCGCGGATGATCATTTTTTGCTGAAACCAGCCCAAAAGATCGTTCGCATAAATCCGAAGTTTGGCGTCCAATGCCACCGGGTCGCAGGCGTCCCGAATGCCGCGGATCGAGTACGGCGCGTCCAAGTCGCGATAATGTTGATCGACGAGCTGATAAAAATACTGAAGAATGTCGAATTGAGCGTCGACCGAAACCGACTTGGCGCTCAAGCGATCCGAAAGGGACAACGCCCGTTCAGCCGTTTTATACGTCCAACTCAGGCGCTCGGCCGGATTTTCAGTTGCGGATTCCAAGACGCTCCGCAAACCCTGACGATAAAGATCGACCGCGAGAAGCATGTTTCCGTCGGCGTACTTCCGCACGGCCGATTCGTCGAAGCTTCGCAGCTGATCCGAAACGCTCAACGACCAATCCGTCACGACTTGAATCATGTCGTCCGAGCCGCCGACGTTGCTGGCGCCTTCGTGATCGCTGGCTTTCTTCAGGTCGAAGGTGATCTTTTTTTGCTTCGGCTTCATGAGGCGGATCGCCGAGGCGCCGCCGTTCGGCATCGACATCCGGTCTCGGGAAGCGACCGTCTTCGTCGTTTTCGACGAGGGAATCAGGACGATCTTTTGCTCGGCCTTCTTTTCCGTTTTTTGCCCGGATGTTTGAGCGAAGACGCTCATCGGGGCAAGGCTCGGTGCGATCAGGGACAAAGCAATCAAAGTCCAATGTGAATTCATTTTGAGTTCTCCTCACGGGGTTGAGAAACGGTTTTGGGTTTCTTCGGCTGGGTCAGCTGAAACATCTGGACGCTGATCTGAACCACCGAATCGGGGGACAGGGTATCGACGCCGAATTTTTCGCTAATCTCGTCGCGGAATTTAGAGATTAATTTTTTGATTTCAGGCAGGCGATCGACCGGGCACGAAAGGGTCACGCCGCTGGCCTGACGGGTTTCGTATTCGTCTTCGATCAGCGATTCTTTCGAACGTTCGATCATCTGAAGATGAAAGTTCTGAATGTAAGCGTCGAACACGCCGCCCGCGATCTTGACCAGCGGTTCGGACTGTTTGAGCTCTTCCGTGGTCGGATCGCGCAATAAAAGGCCCAGCGTTAGCAGATCGCGAATCGCCTGAAGGGCTTCGTCTTTCTTCACCTTTCCGCGCAACTGCGAAACGATCCAGGCCGGGTCTTCCTTAAAGCCTTTCAGGGCGACGAGTTCGCGGATGGCGACGTAATACCAGTTCGTCAGGTACGCGTGCTGCGACTTCATCAGTTCGAGCTGTTCGGAACGGCCACCCTTGTTCGAAGCCATCAGCCGTTCGAAATAATATTTTTTGTCCTGGTTCCGGTCGCTCTGGTTGAACAACACCAGATTTTCGAAATAGAGGCTTTCTTGCGCGTTCAAGCTCAATGCCTCGCTGAAAGAACGAATGGTCTGAGCGCTCAGGTTGCGCTTATTCTCGATGACGAGCTTCAGGTAACCGCGTGAATTGGAACCCAGCCCCGCCTTGCGGGCGAATAAAGAGGCGGAATAAGCCGAATTCGTCAATTTTTTGAATTCAAAAAAGCATTTCAGGTATTCCCGATAATCGGTAAAATCATAGACGGACGGTGCTTGACCGGGAATCGAAACCCCTGACGAAGCGCCGGACGAAACCGAGAGAGAGCCCATCGATGCCGCCTGGGGCGACATTTGAGGAGCCGTGAGAGAGGAGAGAGATTTCGTCTTCGGCGCTTTCGGAGGTGCTGGAGTTTCAGCCTTGTTCATAACGTGACGCATCATAACGCATGTAGACAAAACGGACAAGACTTAAATGGAATGACTTCCTAAAACGCGTTGACAACAGTCTACAATCACTTTCATTGATTAAAATTTAACTCCATGAAAATATTATTATTTTTATCTTTATCCCTCTTCGCAAGCCCTTCTCTATGGGCGCAGACGGTGTTGACCGAAAGCGATTCTAATATTGTTCTTCACGTCGAAACCGACTCTGGTCTGAATACGAACGACCTTCAGAGTCGCGCTCACGCCATCGTCGATTTCGTCGAAAACAAACTTTATCCGAAAGTTCCTTCCGCATTGCTTGCAAAGGTGAAGGCCAAAACGCTTCGAATCGAAATCACTTCGAATCTCAAAGCCAAAGGCGGTTTGTTCGATCCCGAACAAAGTCAAAAAGACGAACTAGTGCTTCAAATCCGAAAAAACCTTTTTGCCGACGACAGCATTTTCAGGCTGATCGCGCACGAGTGGTTTCACGCCCTTCAATTCGTGATCCATCCCGACGAGCCCTCGTGGGTGCGCGAAGGCTTGGCTCAGGTTTTCGAAACCATCGCGATGGGCGGCTTCAACGGTCCGAACCTGCTTGCCGCTCTCGATGCGTCGACCACTTCGTTGGAATACGATTTCAATCCGAAAAAAACCGAACGCGAAGCTTACGGTCATACTTTCGTTTATTTTTATTTTCTTTATAAAAACTGCGGCGGCGATTCGCTCTTCTGGAAAATCGCCGAAAGCGCCACGAACCGCTTCGGCGCCGATACGATCAACGCCGCCCTGAAGGGAAACTCCAAAAAGGAATGCTCGGATTTCGAAACCACCGTGCTCGACGCCGAATTGGCCCGCTTTCATAATCATAAGATTTACGGCAAGGACACTCAAACCGATCTTTACTGGCTGACGCCCGAATTCGAACGGACTCCGAAAGTCGTCGAAGAAGGCGTTCTCGACCGAAGCGTGATCGACGCCCTTCCGGTTCATCGCCCGCTCTTGTTGAAAAAAAGCTATCGCTCGGCGCTGAAGCCGTTCCTCAAAGATCCGAAGCTTGAAATTTATACGCTCTCAAAAACCTATCCATATCGAATCATCCGCGGATTGTCGTCCGGATCGGACGACAACGACGAAATCCTGTTCGTTTTGAAACGCCGGTGATTACTTCCGGGATTCACCTTCTTTTCGCGGCGTGATTTCGTAAAACTTGCCCGAAAGATTTTTCGGATAATCGCGAAACGCCGCCTGGCACATCTCGTACGCGACGGCGGTGAAAGAATTCTGCTTGCCGACGCTTCGAATCTGAATCTCTCGAATCGGTTCTTTGCGCGAGGCTTTTCCCGAATCCTTGAAAAATTGAAGAGTGATTTCGCGTCCCGCTTCTTCCGAAGAAGTAATGCTTGAGCCGACGGGATAACCCACGCCGACCGGCCCGAAGATTCCCCATGCGCTTCCGTAGCCCGGCGTCGAACGGATGACCTGCTCGGTTCCGGCCAGCCTCGCATGCAGCACGACCTGAAGACATTCGGGACAAGCACGATCCGAGATCGAGACGCCTTCGTCCTTGGCGGCCGTTTCGCACGAGCCTGCGGCTTGTTTCTCCAAAAGCGATAGGCCTTCTTTCGCGAAATAATGCGGAACATCGCGACCGATCTTCGTTGCGGGCTCGGCCTCGCCGTAAGAGTCCACCGTGGATCGAACGGGCGCTTGCGAACAGCCCGCGAGCAAAACCAAGAAAATCGTCGTGATTCGTCGAACGGTCATTTTCTCTCCCTCTCCTTTTTCTTCGAGAACCGTGCCAACGAAAAGAGGCCGACCTCGTCAGAAGCCAGCCTCTTTTCAATTGTCCAATCAATGGTCCGAATCACGAACGGGTCATTGACCGTACGGATACTGCGGATAATCGATCCCTCCGCATCCGTAAGGCGATGCGTTCAACGCCGACTTCAGCACATCGACTTTATCATGAATGTATTGAACGGCATAGACGTCGCCCGCCATCGCCTGCATCGACGCTGCTTCCGATCCCAGATTTTGCAGCTCCAAAATGGCGCACGAGAACGTACTGCCGAACAGCGCCATCGAGAGGTCTTGGGCGGCCCATTCCGCCGCTTTCGAGATAATCGTGAAGTAGGTCGACGCGTCGACGAGCGGATACACGCGAATCCGGCCGCTGGATACGACCTGACTCGAATAATTCTGAGCGCTTTCGAGCTGAAGACGGGCCACCGACGCGAGTGCCGCCTCAAAACGTCCCATATCGACCGGAGATCCGTACCCGCCGCAACGCCGACCGTAACAAGGGATGACGAAAGGACGATCGAGAGAGTTCTTCACGAAATGGACGACCTTCACCCGGTTCAAAGCGACGTAAGCGATCATCTTATCCTTCAGGGTCGGATTCATCATCGGCGAGTTTTCCAAAAGATTCACCAGTTCGAGCGTCCGGGACAGCTCGCGCTGGGTGTTCGGGCGGAATGAGCCCGGCAGTTGCGCCGAATTCAACGCCCGCTGAAACGCGTCGACCATGATTTGTTTCGCTTGAGAGAACCGGGTCTGTCCGTAAAGCACGGACGCGATCCGAGTCGCATCGTTCAGAATCGTTTCGACCTGGTCGCACCAGGTATAATACGGGTTCAGGTTGGTCTGCGTCTGCGCGATTGATGCCGGCGCGAAGGCAAGCGGGGATACCGCGAGTAAAGTCATTGCAATCAGGGATTTCATTATCTTCTCCTTAGTTTTGTTTTCAGTTCGTAGCAATATCCGAAAACCCTGTAGCAGCACGGTGCCAACGTGTCGTGAGGACACTTATATTTAAAATTGGTTTAAAATTCCAGAAATTCTCGCTCGATTCCACTCTTTTTGTTGATCGCAGTCTACGCTGGGCCGGGCCAATAAAGCCTTTGTTTCAATGGCATTTTTTTACCTCGACTTCCTCATCGTGTAGACTCAAAATGAAAACCATGGCGCTTCGAAAAAAAGAAAAACCGCTCAGCATCGAAGAGATCCGGCAAAAGATCAAAAAAGACAGCGCCGCCCACTGGTTGCACTCCGAGCCGCTGTTCGGTCTCGCCCCTTTTCCCGAAGGCCCGAAACTGCTGACGCTTTCGGAAGCCGAAGAGACTCCCCTGTTCGTCGTCTTTCTGCTGGATGCGGGCGATTATCTGACTGATCGGGTGATCGAAACCTTGAACCTTTGGAAAGACCGCTACCGTAAGCTCGCCTGGAAACCCGTCCTCGTTTTCCAGCAAAAATATTTATTTCTGAAAAACACAAAATTCTACGAACGCTTCAAATCGTTTCCGGTCTTTCCGACCGTTCCGATTTATCTCGATCCGTTCGGCGATCTGTACGAAAAATACGGCTCACAAAGCGAACCCGTCGTGCTTTTTCTCAATCGCGGGGAACTCACTTACAGCGCTCCGATCGCGAACGACTTCGGCGTCCGGCTGTTGGAAATCGAAAACCAGCTCCATCAGAACTTGCGCCAACGCGACCCTGGGCTTCCGCTGCCGTTGCTTTACGAATACGAAATCGACGCTCCTTGCGACACCCGCGCATTCCGGGTCAACGACGTGACCCGCGCCGGTCAGTGGATCGACGGACAAAGCTCGCTCGTGACCGACGATCCGCATGCGACTCTGACGTTCGGCTTCGAGGGGAAATGCCTGCGCCTCATCGCCACACTTCATCCCCAGGCGCGCGAAAACGCGCGGATTCACGTCACGCTCGACGACCAGCCGATTCACCTCAGCATTCAAGGCGCGCATCTTCATCAGAACGACAAAGGCCAGAGCATCGTCGAGATCAACCGCAATACCGGCATTTACGAGCTCATCCAATCCGGCGAACCGATCCGGGGGATCGTGCGGATTCACTTTCACCTGGTGATCGAAACGCCGGTGATCTTCTACGAGCTGAGACAGGCCTAATCCCCCTCGGGCGACGGCGGCGACTCGCTCGGTATGCTTCCCGAACTTTGATTTTCGCGCATCTTGCGCTCGTCCTGATCGATCCGCTCGTTCACCTTTTCGCGATAAAAATCGGTCATCTCGCGCACGCGGTCGCGGCGCTTTTCGAGCTTCAGGTACCGCTCCAGCCATTGGTCCGCCTTTTGGCGATTTTGGTCGTCGGAACTGACCCGTCCGGCCAAAATCTGCGAGCGGATCAGATCGAGGGCTTCTTCGCTTCCGCTTTTTTCGGCCAAATCGAATAATTTTTCGACCTGATCGCGCCACATTTCGTCGTATTGAGGCGGGTTGTGATCCCAAATGTCGATCAGCTCGCGTACCCGCTCGCGCGCGTCGGCTTTCAAATCGCCCCGATCAGGCGTCGCGGAAGGCGCTACGGCGGGTCGCGCCGGCATGACGGGCGCACGGGCCTTCATCGTCAACGGCCGGGCCGCCAGCTCGGGTTTTTTTTCGATGAACGCGGCGAACGCGCGGACTCGCTTCACTGCGGCAATGTTCTTTTCGACGTTGTTCGAGTAAATGACCGGATCGGAGCGAAGAATGAAGTATCCCAGAATCGGAATCAGCAGCAGCAAAAAAACGACGAACCCTTTCATGAACGGCGGAATCGATTCGCTGTTTTCAGGTTTCATAAAATCGCCTTCAGATTACGACGAAAGTCGGCGTATTTCACGCGCGAAAGCGCCGTCCCCCGCACACGATTCCGATACTCCTCTTCGGTTTCGTTCAAAAGCGCTTCCAGGTCGGTCTTCAGATACGGCGCTTGCTCTTTCGGCGGAGTGTATCGCGCGGCCTTCGTATTGTAAGGGCACACCTCTTGACATAAATCGCAACCGGCGATGAAGCCTCGGGTATCGATTTTTTCAGCCAAGCCTTCCTCCCACTCGCCGCGTTTTTCGAGGGTAAGATAACTGATGCAACGGCGGGCTTCGAGGTCGTGCGGCTTCAATGCCTGGGTCGGGCAAGCGCTCAGGCATCGCGTGCAGTTTCCGCAGTAATCTTTCAGCGGCGTCGGCCCTTGCTCCAAAGTCAAATTCGTAAAAACTACGCCTAAAAAAAGAAAGCTTCCGTATTGCGGGTGAATCAGGAGCGTGTTTTTTCCGATCCAGCCCAAGCCGGTCAAAGCCGCCCACGAACGCTCCAGCACCGCGCTCGTATCGACGCAGACTTTGTACTCCAGCTCGGGGATTTCGGCCTTGAAACCCGAAAACGTCCGTTCAAGGTCGTCCTTCATCGAGTCGTGATAATCTTCGCCGTTCAGATAACGGGCGTAACGAACCTTGGAATCGCCGACAGGATGCGGGGAATACGGACGCGCGATCGTGATCACGCTTCGAAGCGGCGGAAAAACGATCGTCGGATCCATCCGGCGATCGAGGCCGCGCTGAAGGTACCCCATTGCTCCGTGCGAACCGCGTTCGACCCATTGGCGATACTTTTCGGCGTGCTCGCGATAAAGCGGAAGCGCAGGAAGGTAATCCGTTCCGCCGACGAGCGGAAACCCGACTTCGTTCAGCCGTTCCCGAAAACGTGCCAGAAGATCTGGCCGATGGCCGCCGCCGGAGGATTCCACGTTCTACCCGCGGAGGGTGCCGTCTTCCCGGCGCTCCATCCCCTTTTGAATTTGAGCCGTCAGTCCTGGCGCGAGGGCTTCACGAAAAGCCGGCTTCGTGATGCGGACCAGACGAGCGATGAAATCCTGCTGAACCTGTTCGGTGATTTCGACCAGGGCCAGATCGCCCGCCGACAATCCGCCCGAAGCCAGAACCGAAGCTTCGTTCGAGCCGAGATCGTTGATGAGCACGCGACCGTCGATTTCTTGGGCCTGAGTCGGCATGCGGGCTTCGATCAGCAATTCGCTTTCTTCGGCGCGGCCTTCGATCATCACTTCGACTTGCGTGCCGATCAGGCGCGACCACTTGTCCGAGCGCTGATCTTGAAGCAGCTGAATCAGCGCTTTTTTGCGCTTACGCTTGACCGCCGGGTGCAACTGGCCTTCCATCTCGGCGGCCTTGGTGCCTTCTTCTTTCGAGTAGCTGAACACGCCGACGTGATCGAGGTTCAATTTTTTCAAATCATCGCAAAGCTCTTGGAATTCGGTGTCGGTTTCGGTCGGAAAGCCCACGATGATCGACGAGCGGATGACGAGCCCCGGAATCCGCGCGCGAAGCTTATCCATCACGTCGTACAGCTTGACCTTCGTCAGCCTGCGGTTCATCGCCTTCAGCACGCGGTCGTTCGTGTGCTGGATCGGCATATCGAGGTATTTTACGATCTTAGGCTCGCGCGCGATGATTTCGACCAGCTCGTCCGAAAATTCGTCGGGATAAACGTAATGCAGACGGATCCATTCGATGCCGTCGATCTTGCAAAGCTCGGGGAGCAGCATTTCAAGATTCTCGCGGTACTTCCACTCCATTCCGTATTCGGTCAAGTCTTGCGCGACCAGGTTCAATTCGCGAACGCCGGACTTCGCCATGCGAGTCGCCTCTTCGACGAGTGAAGCGATCGTGCGCGAGCGGACGTTTCCGCGAAGTTTGGGGATGATGCAGAACGCGCAACGGCGGTTGCAACCTTCCGAGAGTTTGAGAAAAGCGCTGTGCTGGGCACCGGTGTGCATCCTCGCGTCTTTTTCGGTGTGAATGAAGGCCGGAAAATCGATGTACGAACGCTGAGGCAACGGCGCGCCTTCTTCGAGCGCCTGCTCGTGCTTTTCCAACAACTCGGTAATCTTGTGGTACTGGCCCGTGCCGATGATGAGATCGACTTCGGGCATTTCTTTTTCGACTTCCTTCGAATAACGCTGCGGAAGGCAGCCCGACATGACGAGCGCCTTGCAATTGCCGCTTTCCTTATAGTTCGCCATTTCGAGCACCGTCTCGATCGATTCTTCCTTCGCGGCCTGGATGAACGAACAGGTATTCACGATGATGACGTCGGCGGCGTCCGGTTCGTTCGCGATTTCGTAACGGGCGCCTTCGAGTTTGCCCAACATGACCTGCGAATCGACGAGGTTCTTCGGGCATCCCAAAGAGACGAAATAGACGGATGCTTTTTTATCGGTCACTGCGTTTTTTTCCATAAATCTCAAATCGTAATCGGATTAGTCCCTGAAGTTGTCAAACTGCATCGGAAGCTTGAGGTTTTCCTGCTTCGAGCGCAAAAGCGCGATCGCATCTTGAAGATCGTCGCGGTTTTTTCCGGTGACGCGCACCTTTTCGTCCTGAATCTGGCCCTGAACTTTCAGTTTCGATTCTTTCAATGCGGCGATGACTTCCTTGCCCTTTTCTTTCGAAATTCCGGCTTGAACCTGAATCACCTGACGGACCGATCCGCCAAAGGCCGATTCGACCGGTTTGTAGTCGAGCGACATGAGCGAAATTCCGCGCTTGATCAGCTTTCCTTGAACGATGTCTTTCAAGTTATCGAGTTTCGAATCCTCGGAGCAAACCAAGGTGATCGTCTTGGCCTTGCGGTCGAAAGTGATTTCGGATTTCACGTTTTTAAAATCGAAGCGGGTCGTCACTTCTTTCAACGCCTGGTTAACGGCGTTGTCGACTTCCTGCCAATCCACGTCTGAGCTGATATCGAATGAGGGCATATGAAAGGGAGGTTATATAATTTTTGTGTATTTTGATCAAGAAAAAAGGGCGTTCTCCGTCCATCGACCGGAGAACGCCCTTGGGCTTTAAGGCATTGATTTAATTACTTATTGAATCCCTTGTTGGATCAGCGACGAGCTGTAATCGTTGAAAACCGGGGTAAAGGCATTGAAATGAGCACCGGTGTAGGCGTCCAATCCGCCGTCACCCGATTCGTTGATTCCCACGATTTCGTAGCTGCCTGAGCCTTTACGACACAGCAACGGTCCGCCGGAATCGCCGTGATCGATCGAATCGCGGACGATCGCGCCGTCTTGAGCCGAGATCATGACCACCATCGGGGTCTCGTCGAATGCCGGGGCATAGTGGAGCACGTCTTTAGCCGGGCTGGAGTAGAGCTTACCCGCCTCGGTTCCGCTACGGCCGTAACCGATCAGCAAGCAGTCGACGCCGCTTTTGATTTGTCCCGCGTTTTTCTTTCCGAAGTATTTCTGGCCGTCGAATGCGACCGGAAGCGGAGTGCTTTGAAACGTTTGATCGGAGAACTGAATGACCGCCAAGTCTTTCGAGAAGGTCGGAGATTTTTCGCCGTCCTGGGTGACCCAGTATTTTTCTTCGGGCTTGGTCACTTTCAGGTTTTTGTACGGATAAGCTTTGATGAGTTTCGAACCGCACAGCATGCTCAGCTGAGCCGTTTCGATTTGAGCGTCGTCGTCCAGAACGCAGTGGCCTGCCGTCAGGATCGAATTCGACGAAATGACCGAACCGGTACAGAGATAACCCATTTTAGTCGAAGGCTGGTACACCTGAATCAGGCAGACCGAAGGATAATCGCCGGGATTCAGCGCCTGAATGTCCGGACCTTGGACATCCTGGTTTGCGAAAGCCGGAACGGAAGTGAGAGCAAGTACGAGAGCAAGACCGATTTGATTCTTCATTGATTCCCCCATGAAATCAGAAATAAACACCTCGAATGTCTTAATTCACCTTTTCGGAAAACGCCAAAACTAAAAAGTTGGGCTGATTGCAATTGATCAGTTTCACTAATGCCGACTCACTGGTTCAAATCAACAAATTCAGGTAAGGTTGAGCCAGGATGAGATTAAACGCACTTACAGCCCTCTTCATCATGCTTCTTGGGGTTCCCCAGGCGGGTTTTGCATTTTCTTTAAAAAGTGGCGACATCCTGCTCCAATCCACTCCCTGTTACCTCTGTTCGCTCATCGAAGCCGAAGAACACTCGCCCTACTCGCACCTCGGAGTCGTCGTCGTGGGGCCCTCGGGGGTGTCGGTTTTAGAGGCTTGGCAAAACGTCGAGCAGGTTTCGCTCGGTGATTTTCTGAAAACTCGGAAAAGCGGCAGCCGCACGCTCGTCCTTCGTCCGTTCGCATTCGAGTCATCGCCCCTGCCCGAAGCCCGCGATCTCCTTGCGGTGTTTGAGCAAGATTTCGCGGGGAAACACTACGACGAGGATTTTTTGTGGAACAACTCGGACGAACTCGGTGAAAAATACTACTGTTCGGAATTCGCGGCGAAGTTGCTGGATCGTTTCTTGCCATCCTCGATTCCGACGAAGCCCATGCACTTTCAAATTCATCGCAATGAATGGATTCAATACTTCAGGGGAAACCCGCCGGATGGTTTACCGGGAGTTTCCCCTGGAGATTTCGAGCGCTCGCCCTTGTTCGATCACGTGGGCTGGATCTGACGGCTAACGGTAGTCCTTTTTGATTCGACAAGAAAGGCCGATATGATCGACCGTTTCTTTCGCATCCAGCGACGAACTCGGGAAGCTGGATGGGACGAGCTGTTCAATTCCCGGCTGAATCGAAAAATCCATCGTAAAAGGAGTCTGTTCGGACGACGGCAAGGCCGCGAACGTTTCGCCCAAAAGCCGTTGGCCAATGTAAAACCGCACATGAGCCCCTTCGCTTTCGATCTTCGACTTCAAGATATAATCGCTCTTCGATTTTTCATGACCTACCTCGTAGATCATTCCGATATCATACGAACTCCATTCGTCGGTGCGAAGGATGAAATTATAATAAGCTTCGCCGAATCCGTTCGTTAACCCGCGATCCTCCTGCTTTTTCACCACCCATTTTCCGAAAATGTTCTTCTTCGAAGTCGTGACGTGAAGCTTGGCGCTGCAAATCAGGCGGTAATCATAATCGAGATCCGTGAGGTCGACCTGAATCTTTTCGATCTCGCCGACGAACGGAATCAACTTCGACGAAACCGGATACACCGACGACACCGAAGCGTCCTGACTGAGCTCGATTCCCATTAAGTTCAGGTATTCGTGAAACACGAGCACGTAAAGCGATGCTTCGTCCGAGCCGATTTCGGCTAGCGATTTGGCTGAAAATTGAATGAAACTCTGATCGTCCATCCGGATGTTCCGCGCGCTTCGCAGGTTGCCCTTGGCATCACGTAAATCTTCGTTCAAAACCTGGATCTTCGTCTTGGAAATCGTTTCAGCCAATTGAGCTTCGTTCACCGACGGGAAATACTTTTGCCCCTGTTCGGTCAACAAAAACGTTTTGATCTTTTTGATGATCGTCAAAAGATCGATTTCGCGAATCTCGCCGCCGTTTCCGATCGAACCGCCGCCTTCGTGAATCGCTACCCGATCGAGCGTGCTTTGGGCATGAGCACCCGAAATCATCAAGAGACCTGCCAATAAACCTAAAACTGCTTTCATCTGTCTTTCCTTTTTCATACTTTCGTTAACGGAACTAACTGACTCGACAAACTGACCACCCGATCGACCGCCGGTCTTTTGGAATACTCTTCGAACAACCCTTGAAAAAACGCTCTCAGCCGGTTGCTGATTTCGGGCATATCCTTCGCGTGGATCGGCAGGATGTAACTGTAAAAGTCGCGCTCCTGCACCGGAACCAGCACCAAGGCATCCATCGCTTTTTGCAAAAGCTGCTGATGCGCCTTCCGGATGGCTTCGCTGGCGACGCCGTCCGGCGTGGCCACCGAGTCCTTGACCGGATAAGACCGTCCATCGCGGGTTTCGATCAATCCCAAACGGGCAAGTCGTTCCAGGGCCTGTTCCGCTTGAAAGGCGGTAATCCCCAGTTCGTTCGAGATCCACGAAACATCCTCGCGATAATCCGGAAACTCCATCAACGCCAACAGGGCAAAGTGGTACCAATCCGAGATCAACTTGAATTGATCCAAGTTCAGCACCGTCCGATCGGCGTTCAATTTTTTCCGTTCTTCGATTCGGGTCCGGGCTCTTTCCCGCAAGCGCTCGTTTCGCGAACACTCCAGCTCCACCAAGTCCAGGAAAGCCTCCCGTTCAAAGCGGTTCAAATGAAGATGTTCGGCGATCTGAAAAGCGCCTTCGTTTGAAAGCCCCTTTTTGCCGGAGAGCAATTCGGAAAGCCGGGCATGGCCCATTTTCAGATCACGCGCAAACGCCCGCAGGGAATACGACGAGTTTCGGCTCATCCGCACTTCCAACTCACGCTTCAGGTAATCTCGAAAACTTTCCGTCGCTCTCATGACGAAAAGTAAGATAAACCATTTAACGCATTGCGTAAATTTAAAATGTCATCCAAAGAGAACAGAGTGGTCTCGCTTGTTCTCTCTCGACCTGTTACTAAAGATTTGTTTTTAAATGAATTAAATATGAATGGTTTAGTTAAGGAGCAAATCACTCAACAAAAAAGGGCCCTCGGCGAACCGCCGAGAGCCCTTTGAAACTTCATTCGAACGCGATTTATTGGCCGAAGTAATCGGCGCCTTTTCCGTCGAAGCCCCATTGGTCTTGCGGATCATCGACCGTCTTATAGCAATTATTGAAAGCGGCGGTGACGGCGTCGCCGTTGATGGCGGCTTTCATCGCACAAGCTGCGGCATTGTCGCTCGGGCCGACCAGAAGGTCGTTGATGCCCGCCGCGTATTTTTGGCTTTGAACGTCGTCGATCATCACGTCATGAAGCGGATTATTGAATGCTTCGCAAGCCAGCCAAATGTTGATGACTTTGTAACGAAGCGCACCCTTGAGCGCTTTTTTGATCTTCGAAGCATTAACGGTTCCGTTCCCCGTAACGATCTCGGATGGGTTGGCATCGCCGTCATAAAACATGCCCTTCAGATTCGGACACGACATGTAGTTCAGCAGGTCTTTCGTCGCTGCATCGCCTTTCAACAGGATTTTCGTCTTCAGACCTTTGGCGATCGCCGCTTGGCCGACGTCGTTGGTGATATTGATTTCGAACGAATTGTCGTTCGGGCAAACCGAAATGAATTCAATCGACTCGTCCGGGCACTTCGGTTTAAAACCGAAATCCAGCTGTTGCGAATGGTCGTACTCGGTCGGTTGGTAATTCTGCACGATGCCGGCAATGCGGCCGTTCACCAGTTTCGCCTTCGCGAAATCGACGCGGTGATAGGTGTTCGAATGCAAATAGATCAGAATCGAGTCCGGCTGATGTTGCGGATTATCGATGATCTGGGCATGAACCGCGCGATAAGCGCTCAGGTCGATCAACGACCCCACTTGTTGAATGAGTTTCATATCCTGAATGGATTTATTTTGGTGATCGACCGACGGAAAAAACTCGACCGACTGCGCCGCTTGAGCGGACCCGACTGCCAATGACGCCCAAGCCACAGCCAGAGCGACGATCATTTTCGAAATATTCATATTCTCCCCCTTAGATTGGAGAATAGGATCTTTCCGGGTCAAAGCTTTGTCAATCGATTTCCCGTTTCAGTTGTTTTACGAATCCGCGTAAATACTCGGCGCGTTGCTTTGCTTCTTCGCGCGCATGCATCGTTCGAAACGAGTCAGGAAGCTTGAAAAGCTTCGTAAAAAAATGGTCGACCGAAAACCTTCGATCGTCGAGCGCACGATTTTCGGCCCAGGGATCGTTCGGGTCGAATAAGGCGCAACCCATCGAAACTCCGGTCGCCATCACCCGATACAATCCAATGGCGCCCAGCGACTCCAGCCGATCGGCATCCTGAAGCGCTTCGCCCAGCAGCGTAGATGGAACGTGACCTGCGGAATAACTGTGATCGCGGATCGCTCCGCAAATCGGCTCGATCCACTCCGTCGGCCATTCGCTTTCGAGCAACCACTCCCGCGCCTTTTCGCTCGCCAACCGCGAGGATTCTTTGCGCAACGGAGAGTTTTTCGCGACCGGAACGCAATCGTGCAACAACGCCGCGACCAAACAGGCGTCAACTTCGTCCGAATGAATCCCCCGCGATTCGCGGGCCTGAACCTCGGTCGAATAAATCGCGACGGTCTTGCGGGCCACCCGCTCGAAATGGGCGAAATCGTGGGCCGCGTCGGCGGGAACGATTTCTTTCGCCTTCTCGTAAAAATACGCCACCTTCGGATTTCGCACCAACGCGTCCGTCAGCGGATTGCTGAGATCGCTCAAGTGGCTCACTTGCGAGCCCACTCCGGCTTATAAAAATACCGTTCGAATTGCTTGTTCAGCAACGTCCACATGCCCGGCTGCGAATCGTTTTCGGTAAAGACGCGAATGGCGTTCACCTTCGAATCGAGATCGTCGATCATGTGGACGATCAGCGCTTCGATGCAGGCCGGCTCTTTCGGCGATCCGTATTCGAGCTTTCCGTGATGCGCGAGGACCATGTGCTTCGCCAAAAGCTTCTTTTCTTCGGGGATTCCGCCGATGGCCTGCGCCTTTTTCTCGATCAGCTCGACCCCCATGACCAAATGACCGATCAGGCGGCCTTCGGTCGTGTAGTCGGTGGTGCGTTCGAACTGAAGCTCCCAAATCTTCGCCAAATCGTGCATGAAGCCGCCCAACAGCAGCAAATCGCGGTTGATGTAAGGCGAGTAATGGGCCGCCAAAAAATCGAGCATCTTGGCGATCGAAACCACGTGCTCCAACAACCCGACCGGATAGGCGTGATGAATGCTTTTCGCTGCGGGCGCCTTCTTCAAAAGCAGCACGATCTCGGCGTCGTCGATCAAAATCGCCTGCATCAACGCGCGGTAGTGCGGGTCTTGCATCGACTCGACGATCGCCTTCAGCTCGCCGTAAATTTTTTCGGCATTGAGAAAACTCGGCGGCAAAAACTCCTCCGCTTCGATTTCGTCTTCGCGCAGTACTTGAAGGTCTTTGATGTGAATCTGAATCCGCCCGTTGAAACCCTGGGCCTGACCTTCGACTTGCACGAAAGTATCTTTGACGGCTTGCGCATTGAACTTGGGAACGTTGTCGAAAACCCGCGCCTCGATATCGCCCGTCTTGTCGGTCAAAATGATGTTCATGTAGGGCTTACCCGTCTTGCCCGTCGCCACGGCGCTATACTTGATGAGGAACGGGTTCGAAACGCGATCGTGTTCGCGAATCGACTTGGAATACTGTGTTTTAGGGTATTTCATAGGTAAATTTTAATGTACCCTAAAACGAGCATGAAACAAAGAGTTTTGCTCAAAGGCGGTGACGCGATCGACTTGCTTCACCGTATCAGTACGGCGAATGTCAACGGCCTTGGACGGGATGAAAAAACCCCGGCGCTTTTTTTGAATCCGCAGGGAAAAATCCTGTGTCTTTTTCAGATCACGAAACAGGAAAACGACGCTCTCGAAATCGAATTCGACGAAAACTTTCTCGAAACGCTCGATCGTTACACGTTCGCCGAACGCTACGAAATCGTTCCGTTGCCGCCGTCGCCCGAATCCGAACCGAACGAAGCCGATCGCATTCGCGATCTGACGCCGAAGCTCGGTCATGAATTCAAAAACGACGGCCAAACCAATCCGCTCGAAGTCAATCTTCGCAGCGCGATCCACGATCAGAAAGGCTGCTATCCAGGCCAAGAGGTGATCGAAAAAATCATCGCGATCGGATCGCCCGCCCGGAAGCTTTGTCTTTTTCAAGGTGCTGAAAATACCGCATCGTTTTCGGAGGCGTTGCCGACGCCACTGCTCGACCCTGCGACGGGGGCCGAAGTCGGAGTGCTCACCTCGTTCGCTGACGACGGTGTACACAGAGGCATCGCGCTGGGAATCGTCAAGCGCACTCACTTAAAAGAAGGCCTCTCCCTTCAAACTCCCGGCAAAACCGTGTTTACCCTTGAACGCATCAGCTGAAAGAACCCGCATCGCATGAACTTGAAATCGCTCGTTCCCCTCGTCCTTTTCGGCCTTTCGATTATCGCTCTGCCTACTGCTCGGGCTCAAACCTCGATCGATCTGATCGACTTGGCCGGGCTTTCGCCGTACACGCATTACCAAACGTTCGATACCGAGCACTTTACCTTTATTTATCCCGACGGCTACGCCGCCTTCGCCAAACTCGCGGCCCAGCATATCGAACATGCACACACGATTTTATCGCCGATTTTACAATGGACGCCCCGGAGCAAAACCACGGTGCTCGTCACCGACAACACCGATTCGGCGAACGGGCTCACCATGCCCGCCCTTCGGGTCGGGATCATCCTGAACGCGACTCCGCCCGACGCGTGGATGTCGACTTCGTATTCGGACGACTGGATCAAGCTGCTCGTATTTCACGAATACACGCACATGCTGAACATCGACGCCACCACCGAGTGGATGAACCTCGTGCGGATTCTTTTCGGCGACGTGATCCGCCCGAACGGCCTTTGGCCCGTCTGGATGCTCGAAGGACTTGCCGTTTATTACGAGACGCGGACCTCGACGATGGGGCGCGGACGCAGCCCCGAATACGATTCCATTTTGCGGGCGTTTTACATCGACGGAAAACTCGGCGACCGGTCGAACTTCGGCGTCACGCTCGACCGCGTGAACGGCGACTTTCCGTTCTTTCCCGGCGGCGAGGTTCCGTACCTGTTCGGCTATCATCTTTGGAACGAATTCGCGAAAGACCAGGGCGACCGGAAGATGGGCGATTACTCGATCCATTCGTCGCATCGGATTCCGTACTTTATCGAAGGCAATCTTGAAAACGTGACCGGAAAAAACTGGATCGATTACTGGGATTCGTTTTTGGCCGCGACCCGAACCCGCTTCGACGAGCAGATTCATAAAATCCGCGAGCAAGGCGAGACGAAACCCGAGTTCGTCACCCAGGCGGGTTACGAAGCGCAAGGCGGGGTGATTTCGCCCGACGGAAAATGGATGGCGTACACGCGCGTTTCGAAAGATTCGCAAGAAGGCCTTTGGCTGCGCGATTTATCGAGCGGCGAAGAGCACCGGATCCAAGATAAAAACTCGGGCGTGGGGATGTCGTTTTCGCCCGACTCGCGTTACCTCGTGTTCAGCACGCTCGAACGCTATGATACTTACTCGACTTTTTCAGATCTAGAACTTTATGACCTAAAAAAGGACCGGGTACAGACGCTTGCGCATGGATTGCGGGCGAAAGACCCGAGCTTTTCGCCCGACGGAAAACAAATCACCTTCATTCAAGATTCAAAGGCCTCGAACTGGCTGAAGTGCGCCGACATCGCAATCGACGGAGACGGTAATGCCGCCTTGAGCGGGATCCGCGATGCCTATACGCCGCCCGAGTTTTCGATCTTGGGGAACCCGCGCTTCGTCGACGATCACACGATCGTGTTTTCGATGCAGACCCTGGGCCGTGGGCAATCCGATTTGATTTTAACCGGCGACCGCACCGACGATCGCAATGGCGGCTCACGCGTGCTGGTCGCCGACGGCAGCATGAACCGTGAACCGTTCCCCACTCTCGATGGGATTCTTTACGTTTCGAACCTCGACGGCGTCGAAAACGTGTACCGCATCTCGCCCGACGGAAAATTCAAAACGAAGCTCTCAAACCTGATCACGGGCGCAAGCCTTCCCTTCGCGGCACCCGATGGATCGCTGTACGCAAGCGTAATGACCACCGAGGGATACGAGATCGCGAAACTCGCTCCACTGTCTTCGCAAGCGGCCCATCTACCGCAATTTCATCCCGATCGGGTCGTGGCTCATCCTGATGCGCCCACCCCCCTTGCTGACGCGCTTCAATCGCCCGAGCTGAAATTCGATCCGTCCCCGCGGGATTACTCGCCTTGGGGTAGCATGCTTCCGCGCGAGTGGGCACCCGTCACTTACGCGACTTACGAAAGCCTCGAAGGATTTTCGATGTGGGGATCGCTGCTCGGCTTCGATTCGACGGGCAAGCAACAGTACCTAGCTTGGGCCGGTTATCATTTCAAGCCCAAGACCTTCGACTTCAACTTCGATTATACCATTTACGCCTTTCGTCCGATCATCAACCTTTCGGCCAGCGCGATCACGAACGACATCGGTATTGGCCCCAACGATTCGGAATTCACCCGCACCTACGAGGCTTACGCTTCATTGGGGTTTCCGATCCGGTGGACGTACAGCTCGCTGTTACCGCAGATTTACGGATTCATCGACTGGCGCGGGGCTTACGATCTGAACACGGGCGATCGGGTCGCGTCCAATGATTTCGAACTCGCAAAACCGATGATTCCGGGTTTCGGCGCGCAGATCGGCTATTCGCGGGTCGAGCGCTCGCCGCTCGCGTTCATGACCGAAGAAGGCACCGAACTGACCGTAGCGGGCGAAGCGCGCAACAACCCTGACGAGTTCACGCTCTATAAGTACCTGGCGCGCGCAAGTCAGTACATCCCGATCGGCGATCATTCGGTGTTGAACCCCGTCGTCCGTTGGCTCGGCTCTTCGCGCATCACGGGTACCGAACGCGGCTATGCCTTGCTCGAAAGCCGCGACCCCAACAATGTCTTCGATCGGGGCACGGGTTCGAGCCTCAAACGCCTTGAGTTCAGGGGCTACACGCATACCTTTCTGACCCGATCGTCGGGCGTGGCGAGCCTCGATTTTCATTTTCCGATCACGTGGATTTTTTCGGGGCTTCACAATACCCTGCCCGTGTTCTTCAAGCAGGCGCATGGTTTCGTGTTCGGCGAAACGGCTTATGTGCCCAGCACCCATTACGGCAATTTGTTTCTGCCGTCGTACGGCTTGGGGCTGAACCTCGACACGACCTTGCTCGTGCGCGCTCCGATCACGTTTTCGTTCGAGATGCAGAACGGAACCCGCAAAGAGTTCGGCGGCGATCGAACGTTCTTTTTTTCGATGAGCGCCAGCGCGCTTCCGTTTTAAAGATTGCGGATGACCATATAAAGAGCCAGAACACCTAAGGCCGCAAACCCCATCCAGGGTTTTACCTTTTCTTCGATCTTCACGCCGGCCAAGGTTGCCCCCGCAGCGACGACGGCCCCCGCGAAAACAAACGGCCCGAGCGCATTCGCATGAAGGGCTTTCGCCCATTCACCGCGAAACAGCGCGATCCACGAGTGGGTCATTCCGCAAAACGCACATTGAAGGCCCGTCCATCGCTTTAAAGGGCAGCGGAGAGGAAGGATCGCGAGGATGGATTCGATCTCGGGCCATGTGACTTGGCGAAGCCCCCACGCCGTCAACATTAACGCAAAGCTAAACGAAAAGGTGAGGCTCACCCTTTTAGTAATAGCAACCTCCGCCGGTCGAGCCCGGGGTTTGCCCCGGAGGACACTGATTGCCATACTTGTTGGCGATAATCCGATCGATCGAGATGTCGGCGGCCGAAGCGCGGTCTATAATGGTATCGAACGGCTTCATCGTCGGCTGACCTGCGATTTCCCAAACTTGTTCGACGCGAATGTGGATGAAAATATCCTTGGCCGCACTACACTGCCGAGGCGGACCTTCATAAGTCGCGGGCGGGGTATCGCCGCTCGGTGGACATTGCGCCACGATCGCGGCTCGAACTAAGATCGGGCAGCGTCTTCGATCTTCGACAGTGGTCGGAACGGATTGTTGGAGTTGATGGGAGATCGCTGCCGACATGGTCATATAGGCGCCCGAATCAGGAACAGGAATCGACGCCCGTCCCTTACTGTCAAACCCCGTACCGCCCACCCGATTCATCTGGGCTCCGACGCCTTTGACAGGGTCCACCACGCCCGGTTGGATCGTGCCGGCAAATTCGCTAAAGCCTTCGCAGCGAGAGCCCGCCAGGGTGTAAAACCCGCTCAACCAACGTCCTTGGGCGTTCGTCAGCAGAATCGCATTCAACTGGCCCCCTTCGGCGGCGGTATCGGCCGAGCTCCATAGTTCGTCGAAGTTTTTATACTGACTGACGTCGTTTTCGACACAATCGAACTTCACGAACGAACCCTGCGCGCCGAATTCGTTCAAGCAACACGCCAGTTTTTTATTGATGGTGTTGTCGAACCGCGCCTGAGCCGTCGTGCCCGTGATGTTCCCAGACACTTCAGACGCCGGACCGCCCCCAGCGCCGTCGTCGCAAGCGTTTCGGGCGGGATCAAAAGCGCAATCCGCAAAACCCGTTCCATCCGGTTTCAAGGTCATCGGTGGAACACACGCCCAGATTTTGCGTTGATACACGTTTGTGCTCGAACTGCCGGGTGTGCTCGGAAGAGTAATTTTTCCCATCACGTCACCACTGGCACGAATCACTTCGTGCGCACGATCGATCACCTGTGAATCGGAAGCCGTATCATAAATCGCCGGATCAAAGTTGGTCAGCACTCGAAAGGGGCCCGGCTTCACCAAAGGCTTACAATGACCGCTTGCCGGATAGGGATCGGATGAATTATCGGATACCACTGCTTCATTGATGTTCGGGCATCCGCAAACCGCCGAGCCCGTCCCGAAGATCGAACCCAAACGTCCGTTCACCGTTTCGTCGTAAGCGATGGCGACCGGGCCGTAAGTTTGCGACTCTGCGGAATCTTGAGAGTTGATCGTGGTATAATCCGTCGCTTGAAAACGCGTCCCCCCTCCCGCAAGCGCACCTGCCGAAGTGGTATCCGCTGATCCCGCTCCGGTTTTCGTGAAGTCCTTCCAGGTACATTCGCAACGAGTCGCGTTTTGATACAGGTATTGCGGGGCTGTGCCACTTCCGGTGGCATAAAGAAAGTCAAACCCTTGAGGACTGGTTTTTTTCTGGGTCGAATTCGGAACCGAGTCCGTTGCCACCTTCAGCGTGCTTCCCGTCGCATCGACGGGCGCTCGTCCCGCTCCGCAAACCGGAAAGTTCTTCGAGAGCGTCGAACTGTCGCGATAAAACTCTGATCCGACTTTAGGGCGGCACTCGACGACGGTACCGGCTTTCGTCACGACGACCGGCTCGTAATTCGTGGGGCAGGAGCAGGTGTTGGCGACCGGATCATAAATCTGGCCTTTGATCTTACAGATGCAATTCGTGGCGGATTCGGGTGTAGACCCGGGCGGACAGTTGACAGGAGTGGGTGCACCACCATTCACGCCGCCGTTTCCACCGCCGTTCCCATTTCCTCCGCCATTCCCGCCGCCGGCATTTGCGCCGCCGTTTCCGCCTCCTCCAGGAAGACCGGGTTGGCTTGGGCCTGCGGTCGTGCTACTTGGGCTACAAGGTCCAGACGGGTTAACTTGACATTCGGTTTCCTGACAGCCTCCGGTTTTGAAAGAGCAATTCATCTTCAGATCACCGCTGATGTCATGACATCGGCAACGATTGGTACCATCGGGATCCGTCCAAGCACCGGTACTCGTGGCATCGAAACAGCCTTGTTGCCCGATTTGATCATCACAGTACCCATTCGCTCCATTGGTCGCAAAAGCCTCGCAATCCATCGAACAATTGGGGGTAGGCGTGGGAGTCGCGCTCGAAACACACTGACAATTCGCCGAATCGAACGTTTTCCCGTAGGGCTGACAGCTCGATGCAGAAAGGCTGCAGGAGCAGGATACATCTTCCATCGGGCCTTCAGGGACACCGAACTGATTTGCACAAGATCCAGTATCGTGGTGACAAGTGCATCCGGCAACGGTGTCGTCGTAGGGAGTCCTCATCGGCTGAACTCCTGGCGCGAAATATCCGTTGGCGCCACAAGTGGCTGGCTGATCATACTGATCGCATCCCGCCGCAAACACCGTGTGCCCGTAAAACAACCAAACGGCTGCCAATGCAAGCCTCAAAAAAATCATGAATAGAAGTTCCCCCGACTCCTTTTATTTTAATTTTTCCGAGTATGAATTGCAACTTATCGAAATTTAAATCGTTTTAATTGATTTTTTGACGGTTCGTCCGAGGTTTGGAAAGAATCGCAGTTGGCGGCAGCTGCTTGACCTGAGCCACGATTCATATCTTCAGTTTACCCGAAACCCAGGTATTCAATCAGTTAAAAAATGACGCGAACTTTTACGAAAAGCGGGCGACCACCTCAGTTAGTAGACACAAGCATCCCCCACTCGACTCGTGCCGGGCGGGCATTGATTACCGTACTTGTTGGCAATGAGGCGATCGATCGAAATCGCGGAAGCATTTTTCGGATCGAGGATCGTGTCTTCAGGAATCATCTTCGGCATACCGGCGACCTCGTAGACTTGCTCGATTCGAATTTCGACCTGAAGCGAACTTGCGGCCGAGCAATGCGTGGATCCGTCCGGAAGCGTAATCGTCTTTTGCGCGGCCGGAGGCAAGGGGTTCGTCGGGCATTTCGCGACGATCGCCGCCCGCACCAAAATAGGGCATCGGCGTTTTTCGGCGGCTGTCTGCGGAATTCCTTTACTGGCAAAGTAAGTGCTCAGGTCTCCGTGCGATTCACCGTGAATCAAAGGTTGCGTCGGGTTAGCCTGGAAAGCATTGGCCGGAGCAACCCCCGCCTGCTTCGCCAAATTCATCTCTCCCGCAGTGACGACCGCGGGGTTCACCTTGCCCGGCGTGATCAGGCCGCCGAACTCGCTGTATTCTTGGCAGCGATTGCCCGCAAGGGTATAGAACCCCGAAAGCAATTTGCCCATCGAGTTCGCCAACACGATCGCGTTCGACTGAGCGCCGTCGACCGACGGATCTCCGGACCCCCAAATCGTATTGAAATCGGCGTAGTGCGTTTGAGTGTTGTCGACGCAATCGAACTTGACGCTGGTTCCGGTCGAACCGAATTCGTTCAGGCAGCATGCGAGTTTTTTGTTCATCGCGTTTTCAAATTTTTCGGCTTTGCTGGAGCCCGTAATGCTGGGCGAGACTTCCGAAGGCGCGATTCCGGCTCCGTTCCCCGCGTTGCAGGCATGCCGTTCGCGTTTGAATTCGCAGGTCTTGCTCGAAGTATTCAACGTATACGGCGGTAAGCATGCCCAGATTTTTCGTTGATAGATTTGGGTCGCCGTTTGATTCGTCAAACTCGCGGGCAAAACGATCGTGCTCACGACTTTGTCGGTCGAGGGATTGATCCCGGCGAAGGTGCGATCGATCACCTGCGAATCGGTCGTCGTATCGTAAATCGAGGGGTCGAACGTCGCTAAAATTCGATGCGGATCGCTGAACTCGGGGACGCATTGAACGCCGCTAGTCGGAGAACTCGGGTCGATCTGCACCATCTTTTCGTTCACGTTGGGGCAACCGCAAAACGAATTACCCGCGTGGTACAAATCACCGTTCCGTCCGTCGCTCGTCCCGTCGTACGCGATCGCGACCATTCCGTAATTTGCCCCGGCGCCGTTGTCCTGGCTGCCGATCACGTCGGCCGTATCGGGGTACATCCGAGGTTTTCCGTTCGGAAGCGTCGGCGAAAGCGGCCCGGGGGTCGGTGTTCCCGACAAAGGGGTAGCCGAGATCGTCCGCCCGATACACGCGCAGCGGGTAACACCCGAGTAGAGATAAGTTAAATTCCCCACCACCGTTCCGCCGACCGGCACATAAGAATGAGGATAAGCGATCCCCGTTTCGCTGGCCGGGCACGACGATGATCCCCCGGCCGAACAATCTCCGCCGCCGCAGTAACAATGCGTTTGATTCGACTTCGGTTCGGCGCTCGACGAGACGTTCATCCAGGTATAATTGCCGTCACCGGTCACGGGAATCCGGCCGTCGCCGCACATCGGATACGGGCCGCCCGGAGTCGGAGGCGCCGTCGGTGTTCCGCCGTAATAAAATTCGGACGACGGTAAAGCCGCGCGACAAAAAAGAGGAGGCACTCCGGTCCAACCTGCGTAGGTTCCGGGACAAACCGGGCCCATCGGCGGAGGCCCATTGGCCACCGCAGTGCTCGCACCGAAAATCAACGCGAGAACCACACCCACTCGTTTTTGACGGCCCCACATCCCCATTTCTCTATTTTATATGAAGAATCGTTATAAATATAAAATTTTATGTTCCGACCTGGAACCGAGAATTCGCGGCACTCAGCACTTGAATTCAACGAATTCAGTCGATTGGTTAATCATCCACGCAAGCGTCGCCCGATCGATGCGAGCCGGGCGGGCATTGGTTGCCATATTTCTGACTGAGGATCCGTTGAATCGAAATCACGGCGGCGTTTCTCGAATCCACGACCGTATCGGCGGTCGTGAACTTCGGCATGCCTGAAATTTCCGTCAGCTGTTCGATCCTGACGTGAACGGCAACCGAATTGGCAACCGGGCATCGCACCACGCTGCCTACGGTATAGCTCCGCCGGGTTGCCGGCGGTAACGGATTGATCGGACACTGAATGACCAGGGCCGCGCGAACGAGAATCGGACACCGTCGCCGGTCGGGGGCAAGAGTCGGTACTTGGGCCAGCGTACCCAGGCCCGACTGCATCCGGGTATAGGCGGCCGACGTCGGAACGGGATACGCCGAAGCCAGATACTCAATGGCATCCGCATCCTTCGTGCCTTCCGCATGATTCATTTGATTCGTCGAGATGACGGGATTCACCCGCGCCGGGCGCAGCTCGCCTCCGAACTCGCTGTACTCGTTACATCGCGTTCCGTTCAGACTGTAAAATCCGGTCAGCGGTTTTCCCTGCGGATTGGAAAGCAGGATCGCGTTCATCTGACCGGCGGAATCGCCGTCGTCCGCCGACCATAACTGATCGAAGGTCGTGTACGCTTTTTTCGAATTCTCGACGCAGTCGAATTTTTGGTACGGGTCGCCCGAGTTGAAACGGTTCAAGCAACACGCAAGCTTTTTGTTGATCACGTTGTCGAACTTGGCCGAGGCCGAAGCGCCGGTGATTTTCGTCGAAACGGCCGAAGCCAGCCCCGAAACCGAGCCGTTGTCGCAAAGGTGGTGGTTCACGACGAAGTGGCAACCGCCCGCTCCGTCGGACTCTTCGGGAGGCGAACACGGCAAAGGGGTCGGGGTAGGAGTCGCCGTGGGAGTCGGATCCGGACTGGCCGTGGGGGTTGCGGGTGGAGTGCCGACCGGTGACGGTGACGGTGAAAGCGAAGGCGCCGGAGCGACCGAGGGAAACGGCATTACGGGACTCGCCACCGGCGCAACGGAAGCCGATGGCCAAATCGGGGTGGCTGTCGTCGTCGGAGTGGGCGTGGTGGTGAATGAAGGAAACGGAGTAACCGGACCGACTCCGGCAGTGGTGAAGCCACTGGTGGTAAAACCGCTGCCCGTGGAACAATTCGGTCCACCCGATTCTGTGTAAGAGATCAAGTGAGGAGGCATCGTTCCCGCCGCCGCCGCGAGACTTGCCCAGTTGGAAGGACAAGTATTTTGCATAAAGTTGACGGTACAGGTCCGGGTGCTCGACGCTCCCCCACTCCATGCCGTACAAAGCATGCTCCACATGCAATAAGACGGCGGCGCCACGTTCACCACTCCGACGCCGCAGCCGCTGGAGCAAGTCGAATCACACGACCACTGGATCATCGGAGGGCCGCTGCATTCAGGACTGATCGGAATCCCGCCGTTGTATCCCGCGGGCGGGCACTGGCAAACTCCCATTCCGGGTTGCGGCGAATTATTACAAAGCGGTGATTGTCCGTTCCAGCATTGCGCGCTACAAGGCAGATGATAGACCGTCGCCATCGCGGACGAACTCAGAACCCAAGCAACGATCTGTAGACCGATTCCCCAACCTTGAAACGTCTTCAATCCCATCATTCACCCCTTAAATTGCTATTTTAAAGGAAGAATTGAAAAATCATAACGATGCGTTCGCGCATCAATCAATCATAGCGATGCATTTCCGCATCCAGCAATCTTTTGAAATTAAACTTATTTTGTTGAATCAATACCGGTGCTTTTTCCTCGTTTCATTGCAATTTTTTCATTGCATTTTTTACACATCGTGTATATAATACAGACCCTATGGGAAGCACCTCGGCTCTGAGCATGATCCGCAAACTCAATGAAGAAATTCCTTACTCGGTCAAAAAGGGCGAAGAGTTCGTCGAGACCCTCACCTTCTTGAACCGCGAACTTTCGTTCGCCCGGTTCGCGATCGCCAAAGCGTCCTCGAACGGCGAGCTTCCGAAAGACCAGTACTTCGCCAGTCCGAATTTTCCGGTTTTCGATCCGCGCGCCCTCGATCAGGCCATCGCCCAAAAGCAAAGCACGGTCGGGTCGCTCAATCAGGTGTTGATCATCCCTTGTCTTTTCGAAGGACAACTCGCGGGTGTCCTCTTCGCCCATCATCTTCGTGGCCAGTGGAACCAAAGCGAGATGATTCTGGCCGAAATCGCGGCCACCGAACTGGCCCGTCTGATGACGCCCTCGCAACCGGGCCTCACGATCAGCGCCGGCCTCAAATCCAAATCAAAAATCTTCAAAAACACGGCTCCCGAAATCATCGGTTCGAGCGACAAACTGAAACAAATTTTATCGATGATCGACCGCGTGGCTCCGACCACGGCATCGGTCTTGGTCCTGGGCGAAAGCGGAACGGGGAAAGAACTCGTCGCCCGCCGGATCCATGCCTTGAGCGATCGCCGCGATCTGCCGTTCGTCGCCATCAACTGCGGCGCGATCACCGAGACCTTGCTCGAAAGCGAACTCTTCGGTCACGAAAAAGGCGCGTTTACCGGCGCCTCCAGCACCAAAAAGGGGCTGGTCGAAGTCGCTCACGGCGGTACGCTCTTTCTGGACGAGATCGGCGAGATGGCGCTTTCTTTACAGGCGAAACTGCTCCGTTTTTTACAGGAAGGCGAATTCTTCCGCGTCGGCGGCAAAGAGCCGATCCACGTCGACGTCCGTATCGTCAGCGCAACCAACCGCGACCTCGAATCGGAAGTGCGCGCGGGCAAGTTCCGCGAAGACCTTTATTACCGCCTGAACACCATTACCCTAAAATCGCCTTCCTTGCGCGAACGCAAAGAAGACCTGCCGCTCCTGATCGAGCATTTTTCGCCGGGAACACTGGCCCTGCTTTCGCGCGAAGCGCTCGAATGCCTGAAGCAGTACTCGTGGCCGGGCAACATCCGCGAACTTCAAAACGCCGTCGAACGCATGCGCATTCTTTCGGGCGGTGGCCCGATCGACCTCCAAGACCTTCCGTCAAGCCTTCGCAATCGCTCACCCCATACAGCGAGCTCCTCAGCTGCTCCGGTCGAGATGCCGCTCGAAGAGCTGGAGCGCATTCATATCCTTCGTTGCCTCGATCATTTCGAAGGAAACAAGACGCGCGCCGCGCAATCACTCGGAATCACCATCAAAACTTTATATAACAAGCTCCATCGTTATGGAATCTTGGACAAAACCGACGCAACCCTGTAGGAGAAGAATATGGCTAAAACGACCAAAACCAAAGAAACCGCGAAGAAAATGACCTCTGCTCCTGAAAAGGCGATGACCAAGGCTCCGAAAGCCGCCGCCCTGAAGGCTGCGACCAAAGCGATTCTGGCAAAAGAAGTCTCGAAGAAAAAATCGAAGAAGTCTGAAAAGATCGAAGTGAAAGCCCTCGAAACTCCGGCTTCTGAAAACACCGAAGAAGAAGACGAAGACGCCGAAGGCGCGAACACGAACGGCGCTCAGTCGTCGGGGCTCGCCTTGGCCGCCGCTGCCACTGCCGACACCGCGGCCAGCACGCTGAAAAACTTTCGTCATCATCCTGACATCGAAAACTTCTACCGCTTCATCTACGAAAACGACCTTCGCTACGAAGCGCTCGAAATCATCGACGTCATCGCGGTTCAGCGCGAAGCACGCCGAAAAACCCTGAAAGCAATGAAGAACAAGCATTAATCGCGATTTAAACCCGCGAGGCTAAAATCAAAATCTGTGGGCCGGAGGACGTCGTCTTCCGGCCTATTTTTTCGATCCGAAAGCCCGTTTGCTCGACCATCGAGCACAGGGCTTTTTCGCTGTAGAGGTAAACCGCGCGCGATGGGCCCGACCAATCGCCGTCGCGATCCTCGAACGAGCCGCTGCCTTCAAAGACGCCCAAGCCCAACACTCCGCCGGGCTTCAACCCCCGAAAACCGGTGGCGATCACTCGCTGAACCCCTTCGGACGGAAAATGCTGAAATACCTGGTTGGCCCAGATTCCGTCGAACTCGGCTTCCTTCAACGAAAGAAACATCAGGTTCTGATGCAAAATCTCTGTCCCTGGGTTCATCGTCCGGGCAATCTCGGCCAGTGGGCCCGAACCCTCGATCCCCATTCCCCGATGGCCGGCCTTTTGAAGCCAGCCCAAATCCATCCCCGTTCCGCAGCCTAAGTCTAATACCCGACTGTTGGGCTTCAAGGCCTCGAGAAAGGGTAAAAGATCCGAAGGCGACTTCTCCTTCAACCAGTGCGAGTGGAGCCGTTGAGCATGATGATCATAATAGCGAATTGTGTCGAGTTGCGGCATTGCGCTTTCCATTTTAAGCCGATTTTGGTATAGAGAGTCAATCTTTTTGGGGAGAGCTAGGAAATGAAAAGTCGTTCATTCATGATCAAAGTTTTTTTGAGTCTGATCGCCACCCTCATGGGACAATCGCCTCAGCAGGCTAAGGCCCAATGCCCGGACTTAAGCCAACACGAAACCGCGCTCGACTGCCCTTGGGCCGAGGTCACTCGTCTGACTCAGGGCATGCAGGACCCCACCCAAATCCGCTCGGTCCTCGATCAAAAAATTCCGGGCTTCGTCCAACAACTCGAAAAAGACGCAAGCGCCCGCGACCTCCTCAATCTTTGGGGCTTGAGCCGCAACATCGACGAAAGTAATCTCGATACCGGAACGCTGACCGTCCCCTCGAACCTGCTTTGGTTTTTCAATTCGATCTTAAACGTGACTTACAATTCGCAGTTCACCGAAGGCCATGCGGGCCTGACCCATACCTACGGCTATCTTTTCAGCAACGTCTGGACGCCGTACGGCTACAAGCGCCTTCGTTACGTCGCGGGCGAAACCGAAGAAGGATTCGGCTTGCCCCAAGGCCTGTTCGGCGGGCGCTACCCCCACGGAACCTTGCTCGCGAATCTGACTCAATTCGCCGCTCCGATCGCCTTTCAAAACAGCCCCGTCTCGAAAAGCGATTTTCAGGACGTCATGAACAGCGGGCTCGTCGAGGTCATCCCCGAGCTGGCGCAATTTCCGTTTTCGAAACTCCACATCCGCCGCTTGGTGGAACGGGTTCAAAACGAGAAGTACACGCTCGAAATGCACTCGGACTTGGTGGATTTTCTTTACCCGAACACGCGTGGCAACAATCAAGCGCTTCTGATCTATTCGGTCGATTTCCACGCGGCTGGCCAGCCTGCCCGGCCTAGACTCGTGACGGTTTTTCCGGTAGAAGCAAGCTTTGCAACCGGACTGTTCAATCCGCAGACGCTGGGCGACGCCGTTCCGCTGAAGCTGAAATACAATGCAGTCCTTCCGGTCTCCATCCCCGCTGAAGAGATGGTTGGAAAGCGCTTCGTCACGAATGAATCCAACAACAGCCATTAGTGTCCAAAACGTCAAACGCAGTTTTCGCTCGGTCAAAAAAGAAGAAGGTTGGAGAGGAACCCTAAAGCTCCTGTTCCATCCCGAGTACATCGAACACCATGCCTTGAAGGGCATCACATTTTCGATCCCCCGGGGCGAGTTCGTCGGATTGATCGGTGCCAACGGCGCCGGTAAAACGACCCTGCTCAAAATCCTTTCGGGATTGATCCCTCCCACTTCGGGCGAAGCTCGGGTGTTGGGCCATGTGCCGTTCGAGCGCTCGATCGAATTCCGCAAAGAGATTTCACTCGTCATGGGCCAGAAGGCTCAGCTGTGGTGGGACCTTCCGGCGATCGAAGCTTTCGATCTGTTGCGGGCGCTGTATCAGATCCCGAACGACGTTTACCGCAAACGGCTCGACGAGCTGACTTCGCTGCTCGACGTGACCCGCTTGCTGAACACTCAGATTCGCCGCCTGTCGCTGGGCGAGCGCATGAAGATGGAAGTGATCGGCGCGATCATCCATTTGCCGAAGGTGATCTTTCTCGACGAACCCACGATCGGGCTCGACGTGCTGGCGGCCCAGAAGCTGCGCGAGTTTTTAAAGGTCCACAATCAAAAAGAAGGCGCGACCATCATCCTGACCAGCCATAACATGGACGACATCTCGGAGCTCTGTAAACGCATCATCCTGATCAAGGAAGGCGCGATGATCTTCGACGGCGATCCGAAAAAGCTTACGAGCAGCGACGAATGCCAGCTTCGGATTCAGCTCACCACCGAGCCAAGCCTTCATGATCTCGCCTCGGCGCTCTCGATTGCCGAGTCTCAGATTTCTAAAGACGAAGAAGACCCGACGACCTACCGGCTCAATATTCCGCGCTCGAAGGTGGCCGAGTACTTTCAAAGGTTAGTTCAGCATTACCCGGTCACCGACATCGGAATCCAAGAGTCGTCGCTCGAACGGGTCATTCAACGGATCTACCGAGAGTGATGGCGAGAATGAAAGCAGCAATGATTTGGTCCCTCGAATGGCGATGGGCCGCGATCCGAAACGGCCTGCGAGACGCGATGGCTTATCGCGGAGATTTTCTGCTCGACTTCTTCGGGCAGGCGCTCGTCCCGGTCGCCATCCAGCTCATCCTTTGGTACTCGATTTTTCACAACGGAAACGTCAGCCAGTTTGGGGGAATGACCTACGCCCAGTTGCTTTCGTATACCTGGACCTCGCTGCTCTTTACCCAAATCCGAGGCGGCGATTACGATTTCAGCCTCATTGAAATGATTCGCATCGGAAGCTTGAGCAATTACCTCCTGCGTCCGGTAGGAGTCATTGAGTTCGTCTTTTTTCGGGGCCTAGGCGAGAAGCTGCTGACCACGCTGTTCTGTTTGGCCCTGGGAATCGTCGCGACCTTCTTTACTCCGCTTTCGATTCAGAATCTGCTTTTGGGCATGTTGCTCGCCATCATGGGGAATATTATTCACTATCTGTTCGGCTCGGCCCTGGCCTCGGTCGCCTTTTATTGGGAGAACGCCTTCGCCGTCTTGATGGTGAAGAACATGGTCGTGAGTCTTTTTTCGGGCGAGCTTCTGCCCTTGACCGTCGTCCCTGAACGCTTCGCCTGGATCTGGAAGAGCACGCCCTTTTACCTGTACGTCTATGGCCCGACCCAGGTCGCGCTCGGCAAGTGGGATCACACCGTCTGGCTCCATCAGATGGAGATCGGCTTTGCCTGGCTGCTCGGGTTTTGGCTGTTGATGAAGCTCTGCTGGAGCATCTCGATCAACCGGTATCAGGGGCTCGGGGGTTAATATGCGGATCAAAACATACTGGGACGTCTTCAAGACCATCGTGAAAAACAACTTCGTCCGCGAGTTCATTTATCGCTCGAACGCGGTCGCCATGACCTTTGCCGACATGATCTGGGTGTTCGTCGAGTACGCCTTCTTCGAAGTCATCTATAGTAATATCCAGTCGATCAACGGCTGGAACCGCGAGCAGACCTTTTTCTTTTTGGGGATTTTTATTTCGAGCGATGCGCTGTTTACGACCCTTTTTCAGCGAAGCTTCTGGGCCTTCCCCACCGTGATCAACCAGGGCGAGCTCGATGCGCTTTTGACCAAACCGGTGTCGAGCATTTTCCTGGCCTCGTTGAAAGAGATCAACTTCACGCAAATTTTAAATCTGTTCTTGGGCTTCTGGATCATCCATCACTACGGCCAGCAGGCGGGCTTCGGCGGCGGCATCGCCTGGTTAGGCGTCTTGGCCTGGATTACGGTGGGCCTGATCACTCAGTATTTGATCCGGTTATTTTTCGTCATCTGGTCGTTTTGGCTGGAGCGCGGGATGACCGTCTCGCGTCTGTATTACCAGTTCTACGCCTTGGCCAATAAGCCCGAGGGGCTCTATCCGAAGGTGATTCGCTATGCGATCAAAACCGCGCTTCCGTTTGCGTTCTTAGGAAGTGTTCCCGCGCGGGCCCTGACCGGACGCCTGCCGTTGCGGGAATATGCACTCGTGTTCGTCGTACTCGTCGGCTACGCCGGAGCGTGCGCGCTTCTTTGGAAGCGCGGGTTGCGACGGTATCAAAGCGCGAGTTCGTAACGGTCGATCTGTTGCTAGTGCGACCTCCGGTCGCCGTGGCGACCGATCATTTTTTGCATCGAAGCTGAATTCAAAAACATCGGTCGCCGTGGCGACCGATCGAAATCAAAGTACGATTCAAAAATTTTCATGAAAAATTGATTGAATTTCGTTTGTATATTTATTTCAAAAGAATAGAATAATTTTGACGGTTGAGTCACGGAGGAACCACCATGTTCAAAGAACTTGTTTTTACACCGAATGAATTCGCCCAACTCGCCAAGATCGACAAAAGCCTCGTGCCTGCGATCGAAGGCCAAGGCCATCTGAAAACCCATCGCAAACGCATCGGAAACGTCGATCGCAAAGTGATCTCGCTCGAAGAAGTGCAGAGCTTCTTTCAAACGATTCGCCAATTCGATCTCGACGAACACGAGTCGAAAAAAGCCTCTGAAATGGGCTCGGGCGCCGAAAGTGCGGGAACGGCTATGATCGTGAGCGATACGCTCGCTTCCGTTGCAAGACACATCGCGTCAGATCCGGCTCACAAAATCCAGATGTTCTACAACGTGAAGGGCGGCACCGGAAAATCCACCCTCACCGCGCAGTTCGTGATGATGGCAGCGATGTTGGGCTATAAAGTGCTCGCCGTCGACCTCGACGGGCAAGGCCACCTGACGGTGAACCTCGACGTGCTCGATGCTCACGAGCGGCCGACCGTCTACGACGTACTCATCAACGACCTTCCGATTCAAGAGGCCGTGATGAACGTGGCGCCAGGGCTCGATCTGATCCCCGCGAACCTTCAGCTGTGCAATATCGAGATCCCGCTCAACAATAAAACCCGCCGCGAATACCGGCTTTCGGAAGCGCTCGCGAAAATCGCCGATCAATATGACTTGGTGATCGCCGACACCAACCCGGCCGCCTCGATCTTGAACGGCTCGATGCTGGTCGCGTCCGATCAGGTGAACGTGGTCTGCGCGACGAATCCGCTTTCGTTTCACGGTATGTCGCTCGTCATGGCGACGATCGACGAAATGCAAAAGGAATTCCGTCGCGAACTGAACGTGAAGATCATCCCGAACCTCTACGACAACCGCGAAGTCATCAGCCAGGAAGTCTTGGGCGAACTTCGCTCGCAATTCGAACCGTTCTGCGCGAAATCGGTGATCAACAGAAGCGCCGATCTGAACGAGGCCACCAAACGGCGCACCACCGTGTGGGACGTCAACACCAAGGGGACGGCCTCGCAAGATATCTCCGAACTCACCCACGAATTGCTGAAATAACCCCTTCAAAAAAGCTAAGGAGAGCTTATGGAAACGAAAAAAGAACCGAAAGTACGTCAAGGAAGCGGATACCTGAAGCAACTCTACTCGACCGCGAAAGTCAGCGCCGACAACACCCATAGCGGCCTGAAGGGGCTCACGACCTTTCTCGTGAACTTCATCCCCGTCGAAAAAGTCGATGCGTCCGAGTTACAGGTTCGGACCCACTTCGACGACGCCGAAATCGAAGCGCTCGCCCATTCGGTCAAGGAACACGGTGTTCTGCAACCGATCCTGGTCGTCCAGGACGGCGATCGCTACAAGGTGATCGCGGGCGAACGCCGCCTGCGCGCCTCGAAAGCGGCGGGACTGGAGCGCATTCCCGCCCGCGTGATTCATTCGAACGACAAGGCCGTGCACGAAATCGCCCTTCGCGAAAACCTCGATCGCGTCGACCTGCACCCGATCGAAGAAGGTGAAGGCTACGTCTCGCTGCTGAACGCCGGCGCGTACTCTTCGCACGACAGCATCGCAAAAGCGTTCGGAAAACCGAAATCGCGCATCACGGAATGCATCCAATTCACTCGCCTGCCGACCGAGACGAAAGAAAAACTGCTCAGCAACGGCAGCAAAAACCGCGCCCTGTTACGCGCGCTGCTCAACGCGCCCGTGGAACAGCATCCGACTCTCATCGACGAAGCGATGAAGCGCGAAGACGGGACGATGGAATTCGCGGCAAAAGCCCAGGTATTGAAAACCTCGGCATCGGCCGCCAATCCGAAAAAAGCGTTCACCTTCGTAGCGACGCCGAAAAAAGTCAAAATCGCCTCGTTCAGCTGGAAAAAAAGCGAAGGCAAAGAAAACCTCGCGCGTTTTCATGAAGAACTGAAACGCTTAAGCGCCGAAATCGAAAAGACTCTCGCAATGATCATCGAGTAAACTCACCACGACCACACATCGCGAGAAAGAAAGCCCGGATGGCATTCCCATCCGGGCTTTCTCATTTTCCAAGATCGGAAACTGCGGTTATTTGTTTTTGATCTTCGCCGCACCCAGGATCATCTGGATCGTCAGTTCTTCGCGAACGCGATATTCGAAGTTCGACTTGTCGCGAGCGCTTTGCTCGAAACGATCTTTGAGTACTTTCATGTCGACGCCGAAGTTATCGGCCATTTTCTTCATCTCGGCTTCGAGATCGGCTGCTTTCGGCTCGATTTTCTCTTTTTTCGAGATCGAATCGAGCAAGATTCCAGCGCGGACTTGGGTCTCGGCGCGTTTTTTGAAATCCTGAAGCTGGCTCACGACCGCCGACTGAATCATCTGCTCGTTGAATCCGTAACGTTTCAGCTCGTTACCGTAATCGTCGGCCAACGCGCGCATCTGGCTGTAAACGAGCGCTTGCGGCACTTCGAACGTGTTTTTCTCGATCAATTTTTCGATCATGTTGTTGCGAAGCTGGTTTTCGGCGTCTTCGGCCTTGTTCTTGGCCAGCATTTCTTTCGATTTCGTTTCGAAATCGGCGACGCTTTCGTAGCCGAATTCTTTCGCGAGTTCGTCGGTGAATTCCGGAAGTTTCTTCTCTTTTACTTCGCGCATGTCGACCGCGTATTCGGCTTCTTTACCGGCAAGATTCGCGTCGGTGTAATCTTTCGCGTATTTCATCTTGAAGGTTTTATGATCGCCGGCTTTCATGCCGATCAGGTTTTTCTCGAAATCCGGGAGCAACTGGCCGCTTCCGATCTCGGCCTGGCGTTCGCCGCTCAGGTTCGGCTGCGCTTCCATCCCTTGATCGGTCTTCAGCTTACCTTCGTATTTGATGTCGATGAAATCGCCGTTCTGAGCCGCACGTGCGACCGGAGCGATCTCGGCCTTGCGGTCGAGCAGATTTTTCCGCACGCCTTCGACGTCAACGAGCGTGACTTCGCTCGACGGTTTTTCAAGCGAAAGCCCTTTGTAATCTTTTGGATCGACTTCGGGAACGACTTCGACGATCGCGACGTAAGACAGCGACTCGCCTTCGTTCAAGTGCAGATGTTTGTGCTCTTCGGTCGAACCTTCGTGCTGGTGCGGAAGGCCTTCGATTTGAGGCTCGCCCACGATGCGAAGCGGATGTTGTTTCAATGCTTCCGAATAGGTTTCGCTGATCAGCGTGTTCAAAGCGCGGCTCTTCACGTCTTCAGCGTAAAATTGTTTGACCATGTTCAGGGGAACTTTACCGGGACGGAAGCCCTTCAGCTTGGCCGTTTTTTGAGCTTCGAGGAACTTCTTTTCCATCGTTTTGGCGACCTGAGTCGCGGGAATGGTGACCACGAATTTCTTTTGAATGGCCGACACATTTTCTAATTTAATCTGGGTTTCCACGTTTGTATTCATAGAGGTCAGGTTTATACCAAACGCGCTCTAAAGTCAGCCCTTTTGAGGGGGCCGTAGCCCCGACTTTCGTGCGGTCGAGCGTCTCCAGAATGAGCTTCATATCTCCTGCCGGACGACGCCCCTCGCCAATTTGGAGGAGCGTCCCCGCGATTCCCCTCACCATCTGCTTTAAAAAGCCCGTCCCCACGATCCGAACCCGAACGACCGAATACCCGAGTTCGTTCAAATCCGCGCCCGGAAAGACCGGCATCGCTTCGCGCGTAATCTCGGCCTCCAGAATCGTCCGAACGGTCGAACGATCCGGGGGAGCGCCCGAGGCTTGAAACGGCTTAAAATCGTGCTCTCCGACCAATACCCCCAAGGCCTCGCGCATCGCCTGAAGGTCGAGCGTTCGCTGAATCCACCAGGTCGTATCCATCAGATGCGGGAGCGCGCACGGGCCCTGCTGAAAATAATAACTGTACTGCTTGTGAGTCGCCGAGATCTGCGCGTGAAAACCCGCCGGCACCTCGCGAGCGTCCATGACCCGGATGTCTTGCGGAAGCATCGAATTGAGCCCGCGACGAAAAATTTCGGCCGTGAATCTCGGATTCGAAACCCGAAAATGAAAGATCTGCCCGACGGCGTTGACGCCCGCATCGGTACGCCCGCTGCCGACGACCGAGATCGGCTCTTCGGTCATCCGGCTCAATGTTTTTTCGATCGTCTCTTGAATCGACGGCAAAGGCGCCGCGTTTTCTTTCTGCTTCTGCCAGCCGCAATAATTTTTACCGAGATAAGAAACCCGAACCGCGAACTTCACCGCATCACCCTCTTAAAACTCGAACAAAAACCCGGCGTACGGGCCCGATCGCTGGAACATCACGTCGGTCTGAAAAGTGTTCAAGTAAAGGTATTCCAAAAAAAAGTAAGTGTGCTGAATGCCGATCGAAAAAAAACTGTCGCGTGCGGTGGCGCGATCGAGAAAATCCAGCAGCAGCGAAGCCCCGACCGAAGTCGTATAGACAAACGAATAGCCGCGCAGATCGTCGCGATCGTCGTCGCGGATTTCGGTGTAAAACATCGACCCGATGCCGGCGCCCACGTACGGGCGAATGATCCGCGCCACGTTCAGGCGATAATACGCCCCCAAAATCACGGGGATTTGAAGAAAGGTAAAATTCGTGATGGAGCGGTAATTACTGCTGCCGGACGGGAACGGCTGGTCCATCAATCCGTCGGCTGCGGCGTAGCTGACTCCGAGATCGATACTGGCCGCAAGGCTTCCGAAATTTTCGGAATGAACGAATTGATGCTCGAAATGAAAAATCAGGTCGGGTTGCCAACTCGATCCGTAGACGTCCGAAAACGAATGGTATCCGCTCGCGTCGTCCACTTGGATGTTGGGAGAAATCCCGAGCTTGAAGCTGAACGCGTTTTCGATCGGCTTCGCTTCGGGCATTCCGGGCGGATGATCATGCCCCGACTTCACCGCTTCGATCGGACTTTCCTTTTCTTTTTCGGGCGGAAGCAGCGCTTTTTGCTTTTCGGAATAGCCTTCGCTGCCCTCTTCGGCCGGAAGCGTTTTTTTGATGCGGTCGATGTAGGGTTCGACGCCCGACGGAGTCGGCGTCGGCCCGAGCTTTCGTTTTTCTTGCTCGGTATAGCCGACGTTCGATTCCGGAAAGTCGTTGCCGTTGCGCTGGTCCTGTTCTTCGAGCTGTTTTTTGATTCGGTCGATGTACGGCTGAACGCTTTGGGGAGAGGCTGTCGGCGAAGGCGCCTGTGCATGCGCGAGCTTTAACCAAGCCCAGGCCAGAAGTTCGACCGGGGTCAGTGCCCGAAGCGCGATCGATCGGATGACGGGCTTGTTCCACGCCCATTCGGCCAAGGCGGGCGAATAGGTATAATACGCGTGAATGAATTCGCGACCGAGTTCGAAGTGCGACAGGATCCGGTCGCGAAAACGCCTCAGCATCATCACCGGCGCGGCATGTCCGTCGTGATAGGTCGCCGTCGCGATGAAGCACTTGCTTTCGTTCAAAACCCCGCGAATCGTGCGCGACTGCACGCCGGTCAGCTGGCATCCGGTGCCGCTCGATCCGTCACCGATGATTCCCGCCGCGTTTTCGGCCAAAACCGTCGTCGTATAAGCCTGATTGTTGTCAAACCCCGTAGCCGTCGGCTCGCCCGAAAGACTCAGATGATCCACGATCGGATTCGAGGTCAGCCCCCCTGGCAATGAATCGACGCTTGCGCCCGGTTTGGCCATCAACAAAAGGCTCTGCAACGCCACTCCACTCGTGCCCGCGCTCGGCGTAAAATTGGTGGCTTTCAGGTAGATTTGCCCGTCGCCCGGAAAGTAATAATCCTGTTCGGCGGAATTCGGACAATTCGCCAGGGTCGGCGAAACGTTCGTCAGTTGAAGCGTGAAAGTTCCTTGTTCGAGCGTACTTCCCGTCAGCTGCCCGATACCCGTGACCGGATCGGCAAGGCTGATCGTCACATGGATTAGCTGGCTCAGCGTCGTGGGATTACTGCTGCTCAGACTGCCGTATGAAGTACAGATCGTTCCCGATCCGCCGGTCGTCGCGCAAAGATCCGCGAGCGAAAAGGCGATCCGAACCACCCGTCCGCTCGAATAATAGGCCGATTTGTTATTATTTCCGTAGCAAGTTCCCACTCCGCCACAAACCGGAGGCGCATCGAAATCACCGCTGACCACTCCGGCGGCGCTCAATGGAATTTCCGTTCCCGTCACGGTATCATTCGAAAGCGTCACCACGATCGGCTGGCCTGTCGAAGAAGTCATATTGGCGTTGCTGCTTAAAACATCGATCCAGATCCAACTCCCCGCTGCAGTTGGATTCGAAACGTCGATCGAACGGTAGTGGCCTGCGGTATCCACGATGGCGTTTCCGGGGTACGCGCCGCTATTGGCGGCATAAGTGATTACCGACGCGGTCGTATCGCCCATCAAAAGCTGCGGATAGGGCTTGGGGGGATTGATGAGTAAGGTCGCGTTCGCAATCGAACCGAAGGTCAGGGCGAAAAACAGAAAAAACAAAAAATCAAACCTGAGGTGTCGCATGCCTATCCCGTACGTAGTAAAGGTATCCCGCCCAGGCAAGGCTGCATACGAGATAAACGTAACCGATCGAAAAAAGCGTCAATTCGGGGGCCTGAATCACACATAAAATCGCGACCGCCGGAATCAGCAAAATCCAGGCGCGACCGCGAGTCCGCCAGTTCACTTCTTTGAACGACGGAAACGGAATATTGCTGATCATCAACAGCGCCAGCAACAGCCCGAGCCCCAGCATGAAATACCGAAGCGCCCCGAACGGCAACCAATCAAACTCGACCTGGGTCATCACCGTGGTCACCACCAGCCCCGCCGACGCGGGCGACGGCAGGCCCTGAAAATAGCCTTTGCGGATTTTCGGAGCGCGGTGCGGATCCGACTCTTCGGCGCTTACGTTGAAGCGGGCCAGCCTCAGGGCCGCGCAAATGCAGTAAAAAGCCGCAACACTCACCCCGACCCGCGAAAGGTCGCGCAGCGAGTACGCAAACAGCAGAATGCCGGGAGCGACCCCGAACGAGGTTAAATCCGAAAGCGAATCGTATTGAACGCCGAACGGCGAAGTCGCCTTGGCCAGGCGGGCGATCCGTCCGTCCATCGAATCGCAGATCGCCGCGATGATGATGAACCATGAGGCTCGCATGAACTCGCCCTTAAAGGCATGAACCATCGACAAAAAACCGCAAACCAAATTTGCCGTCGTGATCAGATTCGGCAGGATGTAAATTTTCTTCATAACTGTTTTCTCATCCAGTTATAACAGATTCGATGCGTTATGCAATTCCGGCGGTCTTGTCGACGGGCGAAGCCTTCAGAAGGCCTTTTTTCAGTTTCACTTCGGCTTCCGAATCCCGGAGGTATCGCGGTCGCAAGGTCGAAAAATCCCTCGAAAATCCCTGTTGAATGGCCTCAGACGCGAGTTTGGCCAAGGTCGAGGGCCGCACGCGATCGAATGCGGACAGGAGCGAAATCCGCCGCTTTGCGGGTAGCGTCTTAAACTCGGCCTCGTAGCGCTCGACCGATTGTCCGACGGCAAGCCACCGGGCGGACGCGTTCTTTTTCAAATACTGCTTTGCCGCTTCGAAAACCTGTTCCGGTGGAAGCGTCTTTTCGGAAACACTCTTCGCCCACACGCCGGCAAGCCCGTCTTCAGGCATTACGATGCAGCCGTCGAGGGCCGCTAAAGGGCCCATCAGGGTAAACCACTCGCCCTTGGTCGCGTCGGTGCAAGCCAGGACGAGCGTTTTTTCGAGCGACTTTTTCAGCTTCGAATCGAGCGCGCCCGCTTCGCGCAAAAATTCGCCCGCTCCCCGAGCTAAAAGCGCCAGACTTGAAATCGGAACGACGGGAAGATTCATTTGCGCGGCCAACATTCCGGCCGTGGTGATGCCGATCCGCAGGCCCGTAAACGAGCCCGGACCCACCCCCACCGCGAGCGCCGAAAGGTCTTTCAGCGTCCAGCCCGCGCTTTGCAAAACCGTATCGATCGTCCAAAGCAGACGCTCGGAATGTCGCGAAGTTTCGAGGCTCAACGACCACTCGGCCACGATGCGCGGCCCGCGTTCGTCGAACTCGAAGGCGACCACGATTCCGGTCAGCGAAGAGGTGTCAAAGGCCAGGATCTTCCGAGCTTGCGTCACGATCCGGTCCTAATTAAAAATCGGCAGTCGCGAGATGTCGTTCTTCATCACGATGATCATAATGAGCAAGATCGCGAAAAACCCCACCTGCTGGGCCATTTCGATTTGCCGGATCGTCAGCGGACGCCCGCGGATCGCTTCGATTCCGAGCATCAGAATATGGCCGCCGTCGAGCACCGGAATCGGAAGGATGTTCAGGATTCCGAGGCCGATCGACAGAATCGCCATCATTTTCAGAAAATCCATCAATCCGCGAGAAAGCGAATCGCCCGCGAGTTTCCCGATCAAAATCGGGCCGCCCAGCGATTTTACCGAAACCTGGCCTTGAACCATCTTGCCGATCGAAACCAAGTTGCGCGCGCTCAGGTCGAGCATGCGACTCGTGCCTTTGTAAAGCAGCACGAACGGATTCAGAATCTGTTCGGATATCATGACCGGGTCTTTCATCGTCGTGATCGGCATCACCCCGATCGTGAACTCCTGCTTTTTCTTCAAAAGCGGATCGCGTTCGGTACTGACCTGAGGCGTGATTTCGAGATCGATGGTCTTGCCCGCGCGCTCCAAGGCGATGGTAATCTTGCCGTGCGCTTCGCCGCCCTTCTGAATCAGATCGCGCAGCTCGAAAAAGCTTCGAATGGGATGACCGTCGACCGAAACCAGCCGGTCGCCTTTTTGAATCCCCGCTTTTTTCGCGGGAGTGTCGGCGATCGCCTGCTCGACGAACAGCTCGGACGAATGCAGGCCGAAGTCCTTCGCCAAATCGCCGCTGTAATTCGGCGGAAGCGTGACCGTTTTATGCGCGTCACCTCGATCGATCATGAAAACCACCGGATGCGTCTGAGACGCCGTATCGCGAACTTTCCACGAACGGTAAATCGCTTCGAGTTGTTCGTAACTCTCGACTTTTTGGGTATTGACCGCGGTAATCACGTCGCCGGTTTGAAAGCCGCCTTTCGCAGCCAGGCTTTCGGGGTCCGAAATCCCCACCTTCGGCAGACGCGGGTTCGGGACGATTCCGTCGATCGAGCCCACTTGCTTCTGCTCGCCGTAAAGGCTGAAGCCGTCTTCGGACGAGGTCATGACTTTCAACGTAACCGGAACGGTCGAGTCGGGCCGCGATACCGCGACTTGGACTTCTTGCGCAGGCTTGTCGGCAAGCTTCAGCATCAATTCGTCGAATTTTTTAACCGGCTGACCGTCGACCGAAAGAATCCGGTCGCCCGCTACGAACCCCGCTTTGGCTGCGGCGGTGTCGGGCAACACGCGGCCCACCACGGTCGAAACCTGCGGTTCGCCGAGCGCCATCATCAACATGAAAACCAAAGTGGCCCAGAGGAAATTGAACAAAGGACCGCCGAAGAAAATGAAAAAGCGCTTCCAGCGCGTTTGATGATGAAGCGCACGCTTTTGTTCTTCCTCGGTCAATTCGGTATTTGGGTCTTCACCCAGTAACTTGACGTATCCGCCGAGTGGAATTGCCGAAATCCGAAAATCGGTTTCTCCGAATTTGCGCGAATACAGCACGGGTCCGAACCCGACCGAAAAAGCATCTGCGCGGACTTTAAACAATTTCGCGAAAAGGAAATGCCCCAGCTCGTGAACGACGACCAACGGAATCAATATGACGATAAATCCAATGATGGATAACACGGTTTTTACCTGCTCTTTCTGACATTCAACCCACTCCTCATCTTATCAGGAAATCGGGCGCGCTTCGAATCAGAAAATCAGCCATAAAATCAAAGACATTACCGGAAGGGCGAAAACCACCCCGTCAAACCGATCCAGAAAGCCTCCGTGGCCGGGTAAAATGCTGCCGGAATCCTTTACGTTCGAAGCCCGCTTCATCAGGCTTTCACACAAATCGCCCATAGCCGCGACGATACTGATCGTCAAAGCGATGACGGCGATTTCGACCGCCGACGGAGCCGGAAGAAAGAAATGCGCGTAAAGCACGGCCAAGACGATCGCGCCTAATGCCCCACCCATGAAACCCTCCCAGGTTTTCTTCGGGCTTACCGAAGGATAAAGCAGATGTTTTCCGAACGCCCGACCCGCGAAGTACGCGAAGGTGTCGCTGGCCCAGACGATCACGAGGGTCAGCACCAACCAATGCTTTCCGAGCGGCATTTCGCGAATACCGACCATCAACAGCGGAAACCAGCCGCAATACACGAAGCCGAAACTGACGGCCATCAACTCGCGAAAATGCTGCGACAACGATTCTTCGGTGGGCTGCCCGCGCCGGGGCACCCAAAGCAAAAAGAGAACGAAAAAAATGAAAACCGGAGCGATGCCCAAGAAGGCCGGGTTCAGCCCGATTCCGAACCAGTCGTTCACGGCGTGAATCACGGTATTGAACGCGACGAGCGCGATCGTCTTTTTGCGCGCGTCCGGGCCGGTCAGAAACATCTTTGAAAATTCGAGCAACATGCCGGTCGAAATGACCCAAGCGAAAAACGCGACGCCGTCGACCCCCAGCCCCAGCAACAAAATCAAAATGACCGGAACGCCGATCAATGCCGTGATGATTCGTAATTTGAGATTCTGGTTCATACGCCCCCGAAACGCCGCTTCCTCTGACTGAAATTTTCCAGGGATTTACGGAATTCCTCAACCGAATAATCGGGCCAGTAGGTTTCCGGGAAGTCGAATTCGGCGTACGAACACTGCCAAAGCAGGTAGTTGCTGATCCGCCTTTCACCGCTCGTCCGGATCATCAGGTCGACGTCGCTGAAATCGCCCAGACCGCGGGTCCAAAGCCGGTCGGCAAAAATCCGTTCGTCGATTTTGTCGGGCACCAGACGCCCCTCCATGCAATCCCGGGCGATCGAACGGGCGACGTCCAGGATCTCGGAGCGTCCGCCGTACGACAGGGCGAAAGTCAGGGTCATCTCGCGGCCTTCTCTCGATTCGTGAATCGCTTTTTCGAGTTCGAAGCGCGCGTCGTCCGGCAACCGGTGCATTTCACCGATTACGACCAAGCGGATCCCGTTCTTCTTCATCGTCGCGATTTCGCGGCGAAGGTATTTCTTCAAAAGCTTCCAAAGCACGTTCACTTCGGCTTCGGGACGCTTCCAATTTTCGGTCGAGAACGCGAACAAGGTCAGGGCTTTGATTCCAAGCCTGCGGGCTTCGGTCACGATTTCTTTCACGCGTGCCGTCCCCCGGATGTGACCGTAAAAGCGCGGATAGTCGCGGGCTTTCGCCCAACGGCCATTTCCGTCCATGATGATCGCGATGTGATGGGGAATCATGTGTTTCGTCGATCTGCTCTAGATCGTCATGATTTCTTTTTCTTTGGCGGCGATGACTTTATCGACTTCGGCGACTTTGTCATCGGTCTTCTTTTGGACTTGCTCCTGAAGCTTCTTCGCTTCATCGGCCGAGACTTGCTTGTCTTTTTCTTGCTTTTTGATCTCCTCGTTGGCGTCGCGGCGCTGATTCCGAAGCGCGATTTTCGTGTCTTCGCCGTTCTTCTTGATCATCTTCACCATTTCCTTGCGGCGCTCTTCGGTCAGCGGCGGCATGGTAATGCGGATGACTTTTCCGTCGTTTTGCGGAGTAAAGCCGATGTTCGCCTCGAAAATCGCTTTTTCAATCTGCGGAAGCAGGGTTGCTTCCCATGGCACGATCTGAATCGTGCGAGCATCCGGGGTCGTGATGTTCGCGACTTGGCTGAGCGGAGTGCGGGATCCGTAATAATCGACCTGAACCGTGTCCACGAGGGCCGGCGAGGCTCTTCCGGTGCGAACCTTCAGAAGATCCTTCTGCAGTGCCTGAATGCTTTTATCCATATGAGCGCCGAGATCGGTAAGTACTTTCGACATAGTTTTCTCCCTTTTTAAGTATGAACGAGCGTTCCGATATCCTGCCCTTGCACGACGCGGGTCATCGCCCCTTTTTCTCGCAAGTTGAAGACGATAATCGGAAGTTTGTTATCCATGCACAACGAGATCGCGGTCGAATCCATCACTTTCAAGCCCTTTTGGAGCACGTCCATGTAAGTAATATCGTCGAAGCGGGTCACGTCTTTGTTCAGCTTCGGATCGGCCGTATAGATGCCGTCCACACTGGTGGCTTTGAGCAGGACCTGACAATTCATTTCCATCGCGCGAAGCGCGGCAGTCGTATCGGTGGTGAAGTACGGGCTTCCGACTCCGGCGGCGAAGATCACCACGCGACCTTTTTCAAGGTGACGGACCGCCTTGCGGCGGATGTACGGCTCGGCCAGGGCCCGCATTTCGATGGCGGATTGAACCCGGGTATAAACACCCATGCGTTCGAGCGAATCCTGAAGCGCAAGACAGTTGAGCACCGTCGCGAGCATTCCCATGTAATCGGCCGAAGCCCGGTCCATTCCCTGGGTCGCGCCTTTGACGCCGCGAAAAATGTTTCCGCCGCCGACGACGATGGCCACTTCGGTTTTCGCCTCATGAAGCCCTTTGATCTCGGAGGCGATCCCGTTCAAAACGTCGGTGTCGATGCCGTAACCGGCTTCACCGGCCAGGGCCTCTCCGGACAATTTCAGCAAAACTCGGCGATACGGTTCGCGCTTCATATTTCCCTCTGTTTTTGTTTGCGAAAAAAAGGGCCCTGATCTTTTCAATCAGAGCCCTTCGATTTTTAATGGGTCTCTTCGGCGGTAACCTCAACCCCTTCGCCCAGGACGAAGCGGGTAAACCGCAGGATCGCATGAGTATCACCGGTTGCTTTGCCGGTTTCGCTCAGAACCGTCGCGATGGTTTTCTTGTCGTCCTTCACGAATTTCTGATTCACCAGGCAGGTTTCTTCGAAGTACTTGTTGATCTTGCCGGTCGCGATCTTATCGAGCACGTCGGCCGGTTTTTTCTGACCTGCCAGCTGCGCCAAAGCGATCTCTTTTTCTTTCGCGATCACGTCCGTCGGAACTTCTTCCGATTTCAGATACAGCGGGTTCGCCGCCGCCACGTGCATCGAAAGGTCGCGAAGCATCGCCTGGAACGGCTCAAGCGTCGCGGTTTCTTTCTTGGTGAGCGAAACTTCGACCATCACGCCGACTTTTCCGCCCGCGTGGATGTAGGTCTTCACTTCTTTTCCGGCTTCGAGCGGATAACGCGCGAAACGGCGGATCATGATGTTCTCGCCCAGCGATGCGATCGCTTCTTTCACGAATTCTTCGACCGTCTTCGTCGAATCGCCCGCGTACTTCTGGGTCAGAAGCGCCGCCGGAGTCGCCGGGTTTTCTTTGGCGATGTGTTTAGCGATCGCCGAGACGAACTTCTGGAAGTTTTCGGTCTTCGCGACGAAATCGGTTTCGCAGTTCACTTCGACCAGAACCACGGCCTTGCTGTCGGCATCGACCAGCGAAAACACGGTTCCGTCTTTCGCCGTCCGTCCGGCTTTCTTGGCGGCCGAAGCGATCCCCTTTTTGCGGAGGTATTCGATCGCTTTGTCGAAATCGCCGCCGTTTTCGGTCAGCGCTTTTTTACAATCCATCATTCCGGCGCCCGTTCTTTCGCGAAGCTGGGCTACCTGTTGAGCGGTAATCTGCATGAGATCTCCTTTCCGCTGATTAAATTATTTAGTCTCTTCTTTGGTTTCTTCTTTGACTTCTTCTTCGGTCGATTCCATGGCTTCGAGATCAGCCGCATCGACGCCTTTCAGGTCGATGTCGCCTTCGAAACGAGAAACTTTCTTCTCGCCCGAATCTTCGTCTTTGTTCGCCATGTTCGCATTCGCTCCGGCCGCACGCAGTTTTTCTTGATGAACTTGCGCGCCTTCGAGGCAGGCGTCCGCGATCATTTTCGCGAAGAGATTGACGCTGCGAAAAGCGTCGTCATTGCCGGGAATCAGGTAATCGATCCCGGTCGGATCGCAATTCGTATCGACGATCGCGACGGTCGGAATATTCAAACGACGCGCTTCTTTGATCGCGTTCGCTTCCTTGGTCGTGTCGATGATGAACATCGCGCCCGGAAGTTTTTTCATGTCCTGAATTCCGCCCAGGGCTTTTTTCAGCTTGGTCAATTCGCGGTCGAAACCCGATTGTTCTTTTTTCGTGTAGTCGTTCCAGCTTTCCGAGTTTTTCAGCGATTCGATCTTCTTCAGGCGATCGATCGAAGCTTTCACGGTTTGGAAGTTGGTGAGCATTCCGCCCAGCCAGCGTTCAGAGACGTAATACATTCCGGCGCGTTCCGCTTCCTTCTGAATCACTTCTTTGGCTTGCTTTTTCGTTCCGACGAAAATGATCTTCTTGCCTTCGGCGGTGACGCTCTTGACGAAGTCGCAGGCCTTGCGAGCGCGTTCGACCGTCTGTTGCAGATCCACGATGTAGATCCCGTTCCGCGCGCCGTAGACGTACGGTTTCATTTTAGGGTTCCAGTGATTGGTTTGGTGACCGAAATGGACGCCCGCTTCGAGCATCTCTTTCATACTAACGTTAGGCATTGTTTGTTCCTTGTTAAAGGCGAGACTCAAAATTTCAGAATTTGGATTCGGAAGGATTTTTGAATTCCCGCGGTTGTTTCCTCCACTTCCTCAAATCGCCCGCCTCGGCAAGCGACACCACGTTCAATGCGGAAGTGTGTGTTTTGTTTCATTTTTTAATAGCGAAATTCGGAGCATTTCGCAATGGTTTATTTGAACGGCATGAGGGGGGCCCTTCCTGGGCCAAACCTCATGAAATCATTATGGATTCAAATCCGTTTTCAGGCGCGAGTCGGTCGACATGGCATCGAGTCCTTCGTCGATTCCGCTCGACATCGCATTTTCGAACTCTTGCAGCTGATCGACCGAAAGAGTGACCGCCGAACCGGCGTCGCAGCTTTCGTCTTTTGCCGAAACCACCTGAAGGGTCGCCACCGGGCTTCCGGACGCATAACCGTCGTTCGCAAGCTGAAGCACGTCGCCCCGGGTGACGGAGCAGGTTTGACCGTCTTGGGTCTGAACGTTGACTTCTTCGGACACGACGTACAAGTGAGCCGGATCGCGAAGCGAATCGACGACCGAAGACGAGGCTTGTGGATTCGCCATGGCGTTTTGAACCTGCGTCTCCAGCTGACCGCGCACCGTGGTCGGCATTTGCGATTGGATCATTTGATTTTGCTGATCGATGATCGCCTGTTGTTCGGCGATCTCTTCTTGATAGTCACGCAGCAAATCGCTGTAGTAATAATCCAGCAACCACTGCGACGGGCTCAGGTAAGTCGCGCGATACGGATAGTAGCGCTGATAGCGGTAATACCAGGCATCGGACGCAAGAAACCAGTAATTCGGATAACTCACGCGGAAAACTCGGGGAAAGCGGGAATAAAACCCGACATTGAAACGGGCATTGTACACGTACAGGCTCATCGCGCCGACACGGACCGGGCGATAATGCAGCTCTAACGAGCGGTGGTTTCTCAGATAAACCGTGCGGACGCGCATCCCGCGGGCATTGTACTGATCGCGATAGATCATGCGGTTTCCGACGTAAACGGCATTCCGACGTCCGTAGCGGTCGACCGTGGCCCGGCGAACCCGAACGGGAGCATGTCGCATGACCGGCGCATGCCTCGCGACCGGAGCACGATGAACGACCGGGGGTCTCATTGTCGAAGGTCGGGTCGACGGTCGCGTCATCGGAGCTCGATGCACCACAGAAGGAGTATTCCGACGGACAGGAGCGCGCACCGGGGTGCGAACCGGAGCGCGTCCGCCTACGTGGCGGCTGCCCGAACGGCCTCCGGAGTGGCCGCCTACGCGATGCTGAGCGTGCGCATTGATTGAAAAAGAAAAGACGATCATTCCCAGAATTGAAGCAAATGAGAGTTTCATGGGGCGGAAGCATAAGCGACGGCGTTCATTTTTTCAACAAAAGAAATTTAATCATCAACGAAAACCGTGGAGCCCTTTAATTTTTACATAACATTTAAATACTTTTTAATGGACGATCATTAGCTTTACTGGTTACAATACACGACCAAAGGAGTTTAAATGCGTCCATCCTCCCTCGCTGCCACTTGCAAAACCATCCTTGCTTTGATCGTCTTCAGTACTCTTTGTATACCGGCAACTTACGCCCAAGATCCATCCGGGTCGAATTCGGTCAAAAACTCCGCTGTCGACGCCGCGGGAATTCAGAATCTGATTCGTCGTTATACGGAGAGCAAGAATCTCTCCGATGACCAAAAGATCATTCTGATCGGCAAGTTGATGGATCAACGTTACGAAGAAGTCCGCGCGCTCGCCAAAAAAGAAATCATCTCTTTAATTCAAGCCCCCCGTCCGTCGGCGGAAGTTTTATACGCATGGCTCATGGCCATTCAAAACGTCGGGAATTACAACGATCACCGCCTGATGGATTGGGCTCAAAACAAGATCCAGACGGGCAAAAGCAAAATTTCGCCGCAATCGAAAGACGGTCAGCAAATTCTCGAAGTCATCGAAGAAGCTCAGAGCGCCTTTTTGAAAATGAATCCGAAGGAAACGCTGCCGTCGCTCGTTCCAAGCAGCGCCTCTGAAACTCAATCGTCGTCCCTGGAAGTCATGACCGCATTGCTGTCAAAACTGAAAGACGAAAAAACGTATGCCGTTCTCAACGCCGCAATGGAAAGCATCGTCACCCAGGACGTCTTAAACGAACGCGCTTCCAAAAGATGGACCCGGACCATCCGCCGGAATCGCGAAATCGACGAAGCTTCCAACATCCTCGTTCGAATGAGCAGCCGGGTCCCCCTGATCGTCGGAAGTCCAGGCGTCGGAAAAACTTCGGTCATCCGAGGAATCACCGAAAACATCCTGGACGGACGGCTTCCGGAAGGCATTCACTCGGAAGAACTTTCCCGTGCGATCGTCATTCAAACCACCCCGAGCAAAATTGCCGCCCTTGCCGATCAGTATTCGGTGGCGAAGCAAATGGCCGCGATCCGGCTGTTTTTTCTCGACGTCGCGAACTTTCAGAAAAAGGCAAAAACCAATGTCATCGTCGTGATGGAAGACGCCCACCGCCTGTCGGACGCTCAAATCGACGCATTGAAACCGATTCTTTCGCAAACCCAGAATCCCATCAACCTGATCCTCGTTTCGGATTCCCAGCAAGCCTCTCTGAAGCTGCTCGGAAATGCCGAACTCGCGGGTCAAATCGAAAAAGTTTCGGTTTCCGAGTTCGATCCTCAAACGACGTTCGATCTGATCAAACAATCCCACCTCGCCCGGATCGAATCGCATTACGACGTCACCATTTCGGACGACGTCCTGAAGGATGCGATCGAAATCGCGGGAGAACTTCGCCCGGACCTTCGCCGACCGGTCGGCCCGCTGAAGCTGCTTCAGGACTTAGCGATCCAGGTCAACCGAAAGGCCCACGGAATCCATACCGCCGTCACTCAAAAGGATCTTTTCGCACTGGCTTCCGAGCGCGCTCACATGCCCGTCGTCCCGCAAGACCGTCAGGCGTTCCTGAGTCACATGGATCAGGTGAAGAAAGACATTAAATCGATCGTCAAAGGACAAGACGCAAGCGTCGACACGATCGTCAATCTCTTCTCCGAAACGATGACTTCCAAAGGCAAGAAAAGCCGGGCCGCCCTGATCGTCGGAACGACCGGGACCGGGAAAACTCTGATCGCCACGACCTTAGCCAAGAAATTCTTCGGATCGACCGACCGAGTCCTGCGCATCGACATGAACCAGCTGAAGGCCGACGACAGCGGAAACTATCTGTTCGGCCCGAAAGCGGGCTACATCGGGTCGGATAAAAGCAAAGGGCTTCTGACCGAATTCGTCGATCGAATCGGCAGCGGCCCTGCCATCATCATTCTCGACGAAATCGAAAAGGCGCATCCGAGCCAGATCGAACGGCTGATGGAGCCGATCGACACCAACAGCTTCATTCCCGGCGACGGTCGCCCCCGTCACATGGGCCGCGTCCTTTGGATTGCGACCTCGAACCAAGGGGCTACGAATTTCTTTCCGTCCGATTTCTTAAAAACGGCGACTCCCGCACAGGTGGCCGAAAAAATGGCGACCATCACTTCGGACGACGTCAAAAACGCGTTCCTGCAACCCGAAAGCATGGGCCAAAACGTCGTCAAACCCGAAGTCCTGGCCCGTTTCGACGCGCTCATTCTTCAAGCGCCGGTCTTGAAGCCGACCGCCATCGAGATCGCTTCATTGAAAGCCAAGGAACAAATCGAACATTATCGCGAGCAAGGTTTGGGCGACCTCTCGGTCGACGCGGGTTTTTCGAAAGTGTTCGCCGAAGAAGTTTATGATCCCGCCAACGGTGTCCGGGAACTCGAACGCCGCGTTCGATCCGAAATCGACCGTATCTATAACGAGCACCTTCGGAGTTTCGGTTCCAGCCAATCACTGACGATCGCCACGAACCCGCCTGCGCCGGGAACCGAAAACGTGACCTTCACGGTGACGAACGAGCGCGGTCAGGCGTTGACCGTCAACGGCCCGAAGTTCGCGTTCCAGAATCCGATGCTGAACCCGGTTCTGCGCGATCGTCTGAAGAATCTCGAAAACGACTTGAACCACGACGTGTTCGGACAAACGGCGTACGCCCACAAGCTCGCGGCCAGCGTCCGCGACAACGCCATCGATCAGGATTCGAAAAAACCCGTCTCGGTTTACGTCAGCGGCGGAACCGCGACCGGAAAGACCGAAATGGCCCGTTCGCTTACGAGACACCTGTTCGGCTCGGAAGAATATTTGCTCAAGCTCGAAATGGGCACGATCGGCAACGCGAAAGAGTTGAGCAACATCTTTCAACCCGCAGCCGGATACATCGGCTCGGACCGTCCCGGCGCGTTCGAACATTTCCTTCAGTCGCACACCCAAGGCGTCATCCTGTTCGACGAGATGGGCAATGCCGGCGGAAACGACAAAAACGCGAAAGAAGAGATCGGAAAATACCTTTACTCGATCCTGGACGACGGCGTATGGGTCAGCCCCGTCACGAAGCGGACCTACTCGCTGAAAGACTACCTGTTCATGTTTACCGGAAACGAAGCCGAAAAACTGTTCGAAGGATATTCGGCCGACGACATGCTTCGCACGATCTGGAAAAAGAACAGCTCTGAGGACCAAGCCCGCGAGCTGCTTCGCAAAAGCGGCTTAAGCCCTGCGTTCGTCGGCCGAATCGGTGCCGTCATCATCACCGAACCGCCGACGACCGAGACCAAGGTTTTGATCGCGAAGAAAATGATCAACCAATGGAAGGCACGCATCGAGGCGAAACAGCCGGTCAAAATCGAGATGGACGAGCCGTTCATCGAACAGATCACCCGCCTGACTTACTCGCCGACCGAAGGCGCGCGCTCCGTCTTGAACTTCGTTAAAACCACCCTAGGCGCCGCCGTTTCGAGCGGAATTTTCGACATCGACTTTACCCAAGCCACGGCCGAAAATCCGGCCCTGGTAAAAGTCTCGCTCGAGGCGAAATCGCCTGCGCATCCGTTTTACGCGGTCAAACCCGACGAGAAGCTTGCGAAAATCCACGTGCAAATCGTCCAAGGCGGCAAAACCGTCTATCAGGGCGAATCCGACTTCACCTCGTCGGCTCGCTTCATCAAGCAGATCAAATACACCGATGCGGTCGCCACCGCTTTTCACGAAGCCGGCCATGCGGTCCTGAACGATCCGAGAATGTCGGGGCGTAAACTCGATCATTTGACGATCATCCCTGCGGATCACTACCTCGGTTATGCCCGCTACGACGATATTCCGGGGTTCCTCACGAATCATACGCGTGAAACGCTCCTGTCGCGCCTTTCGGTGCTCGTCGCGGGGTCCGAGTCCGAACTGATGATCGGACGCGCGCAGAACTCGGGCCAATCGGGCGATCTCGAACAGGAGCGCGACCTCTTAACCCGTGCCGCAACTCAATGGGGCTTGGTGCCTGAACTCCACGGCGTCAAGCTGAACGACAAAGGCGTTGCCCAGTTCACTCCGCGACAGGAAGAAATCTTCGAAAACTTCGCGGCCGAGATGCTGAAAGAAGCCCGCGTGCTTGCGCACCAACAGCTCGAAGAAAATTGGTACCTGATCGCGCTCGTCTCTCGCGAACTCATCGTTCACGGCGAAATCACCGGCGCTCGCTACGAAGCTTTGGTTCAAAAGGCGATGACCGCCGATCCCGAATTCAAGGAAAAATTCAAGGCTGCGATCGGCCCCGAACAGGTGAAGGCCCGCCTGAAACTTCGGGAAGATCAATTCTGTAATAAGCTCCTGCACGGCGAATAATCGCTACTGCTTGGGGATTATTGCTTCAGACACTCGCCGCCATCGATGGCATTCGCTGCGCATCGGGGTCAACTCATCCGCCTTTGGCGCGCTGATCTTGAGTTGAAACAAAAGGTTCCTCTGACTAGCATTGAAGAATGAATGGTCAGGAGGAGTAACTATGAAAAAATTCGCATTAATTTCCAAATCGGGCCCGCTCTTGAGCGCTATCGCCGCTATCGCCCTCATGAGCACATCGGCATTCGCGGCGAGGGACTTGCGGGGGCCGGCTTATGCCAGCTCGTCCGCCCCAAGCCACGACGGATTCGTGTTGAGCGCCGACGCCAGCGCCGGTAGCTTGCTCGAAAAATTCCACTTCGGTGCCGGCATTCACGCCGAAGCGCCGATTTACATGGACGGCCACCGGTTTCTTTTCGGCGCGAAAACCGGCTTTTACTTCGGCCCGAGCGATCCGACTTCGTGGGTGATTCCGTTTCTGGCGACGGGAACCTACGAGCTGAAGTCGAGCGGCAACTTCAAGCCGTATTTCGGTGCAGGCATCGGCGTTTCGATCGCGCATGCCGAAGGCACCAGCACCAATTTCGCTTTTCAGGTCGACCCGGGGATCGGCTTCGGAGAAGGCGGCAAGTACTACATCGAGCTTCCGCTCGGTACGATGGCGAAAAACTTTTTCATTCTGCCGTCGATCGGCGTTCACTTTTAAATACAAAAGGCCGTCGGAAGGGTTTTCCGGCGGCCTTTGAATTTGCTCTCGCAGAACGTCTCTTACTGATTGGTTTCGTGCTTCAGGATTTGCTCTTGCAATTGCTCCAGGCCCGAGTCGGAAGGTTTCGCATACCACATCGAAAAGAAGTTCTCTAAATCGGCCGTTTTGACGTCGTTCAGCGAATAAAACTCATGTTGATTGGTCCAAAAGCTGAAACGATTTTTTCCTGCCGAGTCGCGCGTAAACGCGAACGAATAGGTCTGCCGGTCTTTGACGTCACCCGACTTTTGGATGGCATTCAGAAACTCGGCATAAACCGGGGCCTTCGGATCGACTCCGTTTTCTTCGAATACTTCGCGATAACCGTCGACGATCTTGTCGATCGGAATGTCTCGCACGAAGGTCATCGTCACGACGACCGGCAAACCGTTCATCAGCGACTTGCGAAATTGGTCGAGCGAGCTGAAATCCGCTTTTGAATTCGTAAAGACCTGGTTCACGTAAACGCTGAACCAAAACAAGGCGACTTTCTTCTGGCGAAGACCACTCGTCACGCGCATCAAAGCCAAAGGCTTTCCGCCGACGTCGAGCTTAACGTTTTCTAAAAGTTTCACGTCTTTGATGTCGTGTTTGGACGCGGCCCCGAGTTCAATGCCGGTCACGGCGTCGGAGTGCGCGACCTTGGGCGGTACTTTTCGCGAAAGCAGGGCGTGATTGGCGGCGAATCCGTGAGGGACGCCGACGAGCAGCATTCCGAAAAGTCCGATAGAAATGGCAGTGCGTGATTTCATTCATGGGCTCCTTTGCCCGCATCAAAACGGGCGCGGGTTGATCTTCCCACACTCCTCGAAGGAGTCAATGAACGGCGCAGTCGATGCCGGAAACGGCACCGGGACGGGCTTGAAACCAAGCACATCCCGGCATGAGAGTGAAGATCCGCACGCTTCCCCTACCCGAAGCATGAGGACATCCTCCCCATCAGATTAGCGCGATTTTTTATTTCGTAAACAAAAAAATAACAATTGTTAATTGGCCGCGACGCATCCACTCTGCTAAGGTCTAGCCATGTCGGACGCCGATCCCTTCGCGAAATTCAGAGAACTACTCGAAAAGGAGCATCAATTTCCGCTCCAGTACGTTCATAAAATTATCGGAAAGAACTCACCGATTTTTCTCCAATCCATTGCCGAGTTCGAAAACAAACACATTGGCCTGAAGCGAGTCGGAGAGCGAACCAGCGCTTCCGGGAATCACCTCGCCCTGACTTATGAGTATCTGGCGGGGACTCCGGACGACGTGATCGAACTGCAAAAAGAAACTCAGAAAATCAACGACCTCATTTACATTATTTAAAAAAACCCCCACCCTTGCGAGCGGGGGACGGAGTACAGGCCTGCTGAAAGTGGCCAAGGGGGATGAGAGGGGCCTCTTTCGGCCTACGCTGAAAACCCGTATTTGCGATACACGTCACCGAGCCGTTGCATCACTGCTTTTTTGGCGGCTCCGTATTTCCCATGGATCAGATTCGCAATCTCCTTTAAATTGCCGCGAGTCCGGTCCAGCTCGTCGCTGCTGACCGAGCTCCAAAGAGCCATGATTTCCTTTTTGACGTTTTCAAATTGGTTTTCATTCATGACGATTCTTCCTTTCTTGCTCTCTCAGGATGGCAAAAGCGGAAGAATACTAAAAATATATAAATTGAATCAATTTAATCGAAATAAGCTATTGAATGGGATGAAGAATTTCGTTGCAGTCTTTTGCCGTGTCGATCACCAGCACGGTGGTTTCTTTCCCGTTCGACGAGATATTCACTTTTCCGTTCCCTCCGGCCGGCGTAGCCCGTCCCCAGGGTACCGGCGCGACGATGACCTGATCACTGGAAACGTCCGAAAGGAGCCTTAAATCGACGATGTGCCCGTCCAGCTCTGAAAGATCAGTGTACTTCTGCACAATGTAATGGGTGGGATCGGCTTCGATCTCTTTTCGAAGCGTCGCGATCTCCTCCGGCTTCATTTTAGGGCCGATCCAGACCTGGTTTCCGCCCCTTCCATTCACGCCTTTAAACACGTAAAGCTCGGGGTGATTCATCACCTTTTCCAAAAGCCTTCGATTCAGCCGCGCCCCGCCCGCTGCCGGGTAAATCGCGAGCGGTTGGGTCTCGATATTCTTTAAAATCGGCTCTTCATGAAGGTAAAACCGGATCAGTTTTTCGACGTAGAGATAGAATTGCTTGTCGTTGATCGATTCGGTGCCGGGCCCGTTCACGCAGCCGACTTTGCCTTCGAGGTATAAATTCCAAAATCCGTCGATCCCGAGACGTTTCCGCGCCAAATAATAATTCGACCAATCCTCGCGTCCGTCGAAGGAGTTCACGAATCGGTCACGAACGATCGGGTGTTTGGGGTCGACGTCGACCGACTCGGCATCCACGATCACCAGGCCGATTTTGCGACCATTGACATAAAGCCCGTCGTCGCGGACTTGAAACCGTTTCCGAGGCTTATTCTCGTCGTACGTGTCGAGCTTCAAGGTCCGAACCCCGTATTTGCGGAACGTCGCCGAAACTCGGCTGTCTTCGTTATCGGCCGATAGGTCACCGTTGTAGATGACCAGCAAAGGTTCGCCGCCGTACTGAGCTGCCTGACGCTTGTAGCGGTCGATCAGGTTTTTGTAAAACTGTTCGGGATCATGCCCTTGCGGCGTCAAAGCGGACGCGTACTCGGGGATTCTGCCCAAAAGAATGTTTTTCGCGGCGACGAGATCGCCCATGCCGCCCACAAAACCAGTATTGTCTTCGACGACACGAAAATTGCCGGACGAATCGCGAATGACGTCCGGACCGTACCAAAACTCGATTTTTTGCCGGGTCAGAAAATTGCCCACGGCGCTTTCCAGATTGCGGCCAAAAATGGATTCCAAAACGGTCTCGGGGATGAGGTTTGCTTTTAAAAAGCTCTTTTTACCCGAATAATAATCGGTCAAAAACGCGTGTAAGGCGCGCCCGCGCTGCTCGACCCCGCGTGCGAGCTCCTGGTATTCGGATTCGGTCAAAACGCGAGGGATCGGAAGCAACTCGTTGTCGCCCTGAAAATCAGTCATCGAGCCACGAAGAAACTCCTTTTTTCGCGTCTTCGACATCGAGGCGTAAATCTTCCAGATGTCTTTGTATTGAGGGCGCGGCGATCCGTCCGGGTTGAAAATCTCGTTGTACCCGCCCTGCTGCTGCGCCAACGCGCCGATCGGCAGGCTCAGGCTCGCGCCGAAGAAAAGAAGAACTCCGCTCAGAATAAAAAAACGCCGAATCTGTCGCATGCGAACGCAAAGACTAACAGAAATCGTCAATTTTGTAAATAATGGTTATTTAAAATAAAAGAGTAAACGGAATTGATAGAATCAAGGAAATCTTAAAGCAGCTTTGAAAGTCGACCGATCGTAATATCAAGCTTCTTGGCGATATCTTTTTTGGACAGCCCGTCATTCAACAGCTTTTCGGCCTTTTCTGCCAATGCCTCATCCAGCGAAGGCTTGATATCCATTTCATAAATGGCCATTGCGTCTCGCATAATTTGATCAAACATAAAATGATCATAATTTTCGGACTGATCCGCAAACATTCTCTTTGCAATCAACAGTCTTTGCGAATCATTGGTTGCGGACTGAAATCTCTTATCGTTTGCCAATTCGTTGCTAAATCGTTCGATTTCTTTCCTTTTAGGAATAGTTACATCGTCAAGTTCATCAAAATATTCATCATCGTCGTCTTCAGCATCTTCATCATGAAGTAATGAATTCAATTCTGTTTCAAGTTCAATTTGAAAAACCGCATTAGGCTGATTGCTGATAAATGAAAGTCGCAAAAATCCTGGCATTCCCGCAAAAGACAATCCTCGTTTCAAGATTTTAATTTTGGACGCATCCTCATCCCCCTTTAAGGAGGATATCATTGAATCGATATCTTCTTGCTCGACATTTGCGACCTCAAGAATCAACATCGACGCGCCAAGTTTAGATACTTGATTGACAAATCGAGTTACATCCTCAATTTCTTCGCCTTCACAATATATCTGAGGAATTTGAAATTCCTGCGACAAACATCCTCGAATTAAGTCGATGCCATTCGCTTTTGATAATTCCTCAATTTTTTTAACATAAGACTCTAATGAACTCATTTGTACTGCCATAATTATATCAATCAACGGTTACTATATTGAATCACCAAAGGCGCTTGATCGCTAAGATCAACTGGCGCGCTGATTTTCTGAAGTAATAAAGACCCTTCATACGTTAAAAAAATTCCGCCTCCATTCGAACATCCACCGCTTGCGTCACTTGTACTTAAGAAAGAAATAGACTGGCTAATTGGGTAAATCTTCGAGATCAAGTAATAAGATGAATTATTTGCGAAAATGGTTTTCCCGACCTCTCCTTGAAAGCTTTTAGGAACCCCAATCAGAGCGTCACCCGAACAATTGGCCTGAGCGAAGTATGCACTAGGGAGACTCGTCGTCGTTACCGTTGGGGGAAGTCCCGTGCGTTGATCCAAAGTCATATAGCGATCAATTGATGACAAATAGACAAAAATGGAATCCGTGTTGACGGTAATCACGTACCCCAAAGATGCGCCGGATGAAGACTTCAGCACAAACGGCATCCGAGCAGGATCAGCGTTATCGCTTCCTCCGCAGCTTACCAATCCCAACAAAATCAATGCAATGCTCAGCATCTTCCAAATCTTCATGTCACCCGGGGTACCATAGCCATTCCTAATAGGGAACACTTTTGTTCCTTATTAGGAAAGAAAAGAAATTTCGCAACGTTACGATTTATGTATTGAATAGAAAAAAGTCCATTAAACGAAAGCGATATCGTAATCCAAAATTCTTAACGGCATTAGGCGAACATTGTCGGAAAATACGCATTGCAAAAGGCTACTCTATTGATCGCCTTTCAAAGGAAGCCGATTTACTCAGTCCCGCTTCTATCCATCGCTTAGAACAAGGGCAAACCGATGTTCAAATCACCGTCTTATATCGGATTGCAGAAACCCTGGATGTAGATTTAAAATCGCTGTTGGATTTTGAATCTAAATATCTGCACGAAGAATAAAATATCGATAGTTATTATATGAATCTACCAAATTCAATAAACTTTTAATTTGCATTTGCCACTTGGAAGCTTTTGCACAATATAATTTATTTTCTCTTGGGTGATCTTAAGAAAAAATTTTGCTAATTTTTCTGCATTTGACGGCTCAAGAAAAAGCTCTGTAAATCCATTGCTATCTGGATCGGCATACATTAGATGCTCTCGCAAAGCTTTAAAATCAAAAAAGCTCCCGAGTTTCTCTGGAGCAACATCAATCATTTTTCTAATCAAACCTTCTCGAAGGTGAGCTTCTATTTCCGGCAATAAGCCGCCATCTGCATTCGTCACTTTTACATCAAACTTTATCCAACCATTATCATTGATATTATTCGCGACCATTATTTTCATGTTTTCTCGAATAAATTCAACAATCGTATCGTTAATGGGCTGAAACTTTTTTTTGTGGCTAAAAATACCTGAGTCACCTTTAGACAACATACTAATCTTCATATATTCTTCGTAGCCCAAAAGAGATAACAACATAGATCGTCTATAGCGTTTGTAATCGAACAAAATTTGGGCTTCATCAATCAGATTTTTTGCATTATTGAGAACCCTAAGGATGTATTTTGCGTTCTCGACAGAAAGTTGAATAGGCTCCATCTGACTTACCTTCTATTTTAATTTTCAATTTAGCGATCGAGCTTCTTGATATCCATAAGCCAATGCGCTAGCCAAGAAATGAAAATTAAAAAGCCCCTCTTCGTTGCGAAGAGGGGCTTTTTAATTTGGTGCGCGATGAGAGGCTCGAACTCCCGACCTTGACGGTGTAAACATCCTGCTCTACCAACTGAGCTAATCGCGCGAAAAAAAACGAACCCGACCGGAAAAATGGTGCGAGCAACAGGATTCGAACCTGTGACCCCTACCGTGTGAAGGTAGTGCTCTACCGCTGAGCTATGCTCGCACACCGACTTTCCAACCATGGATCGGAAGAAGGATGGACCTGAAGAGCCTTCAAGTCCATCCAAAAATTTTTATAACACGGACCTTTACGAAAAGTGGGCGACCACCCTTACATTACATCGTCCGCAGAGAAGCGGTTTCGGCTTCTTCGGCGGCGGCCGTATCGACCGTGGTCTCGGTTACCCGAGAAACGAGGTTGCGGTATTTTGCAAGACCCGTACCGGCCGGAACGAGGCGTCCCATGATGACGTTCTCTTTCAGACCTTTCAGGTAATCGACCTTACCGGTAATCGCGGCTTCCGTCAAAACCTTGGTCGTTTCTTGGAAAGACGCGGCCGAGATGAAGCTTTCGGTGGTCAACGACGCTTTCGTAATACCGAGCAAGAGAGGCTCGAACGTCGCCTGCTGTCCGCCGGCGGCCAGAACCTTTTGTTGCTCTTCTTCGAACGTGAAGCGCTCGACCGATTCGCCCGAAAGGAAACGGGTATCGCCCGGATCCATGACCTTCACCTTACGGAGCATCTGACGAACGATCACTTCGATGTGCTTGTCGTTGATCTTCACCCCTTGCAGGCGGTAAACCTCTTGCACTTCGTCCACGAGGTACTTGGCAAGAGCTTTCTCGCCCAGCACGCGCAGAATATCGTGCGGATTCACCGGACCGTCGACCAGCGGCTCGCCCGTTTTCACGTAGTCGCCTTCGTTCACCGACAAGTGACGGCCTTTACCCACGAGGTATTCGCGAGCTTCGCCCGTGCTTCCGTCAATCGCATCCGGAGTCACGACGATCTTACGTTTTCCTTTGGTGTCTTTACCGAAGGAAACGGTTCCGTTGATCTCGGAAACGACCGATGCGTCTTTCGGCTTGCGCGCTTCGAAAAGCTCGGCAACCCGAGGAAGACCCCCGGTGATGTCCTTGGTCTTCGATGTTTCGCGATGGATTTTCGCGATCACGTCGCCCGGCATGATTTCGTCTTCGTTGGCGATAATCAAGTTCGATCCGACCGGCAGGTTATAACGACCCACGCGTTGCGAACCCGGCACATGAATCACGTTTCCGTCCGCATCGACGATGAGGACTTTCGGACGTTTGTCGGTTTTCGATTCGATGATGACCTTGTGTGAAAGGCCGGTCACGGCATCGAACTGCTCTTGCATGGTGAGACCTTCTTCGAGGTCTTCGTACACCGCTTTACCCGCGACTTCCGAGATGATCGGAGTCGAGTACGGATCCCACTCGGCGATCAGGGTACCGCGCTCGACCGGAGCGCCGTCCGAAATCAGGAGTTTCGCGCCGTATACGATCTGATAACGTTCGCGTTCGCGACCGTTCGCATCGATGACGGTCAATTCGCCGTTTCGGCTCATCACGATCGTCGCGCCTTCGCGGTTTTTCACGGTCAGCACGTTGTGGAACTTGATGTTCCCTTTCGTTTTCGCCTGCAGGTTCGACTGTTCGGCCGAACGAGAAGCCGCGCCACCGATGTGGAAGGTCCGCATGGTCAGCTGGGTACCCGGCTCGCCGATCGACTGAGCGGCGATGACACCGGTTGCTTCACCCATGTTCACCATCCGTCCGCGACCGAGATCGCGTCCGTAACAGGCGGCACAGATTCCCCAACGGGATTCGCAGGTCAGAACCGAACGAATCATCACTTTGTCGACACCGGCGATTTCGATCTCTTTTACGAGACCTTCGTCAAGCATCGTGCCGGCTTTCACCAATACGTCGCCGCTGACCGGATCGAGGATGTCTTCGAGGATCACGCGTCCGAGGACTCGCGCGCCCAAGGCTTCGATCACTTCACCGCCTTCGATGAGCGGAGTCATCTCGATGCCGTTTTTCGTGCCGCAATCGTCTTGAGTGATGATCACGTCTTGAGCCACGTCGACGAGACGACGGGTCAGATAACCCGAGTTCGCGGTTTTCAGCGCGGTATCGGCCAAACCTTTCCGTGCTCCGTGGGTCGACACGAAGTACTGAAGGACCGAAAGACCTTCGCGGAAGTTCGCGATAATCGGAGTCTCGATGATCTCGCCGCTCGGTTTCGCCATCAGGCCGCGCATTCCGGCCAGCTGACGGATCTGAGCGTTCGAACCCCGTGCGCCCGAATCGGCCATAATGTAGACCGAGTTGAACGCGGGACCCGTCGCGGTTTTCTCTTTGCCTTTCCAGTCTTCCGGAGCATGGAACGTCTGGGTGGAGATGTGTTTCATCATCGCCGTCGTCACTTGCTCGCCGGTTTGCGCCCAAATATCGATCACTTTGTTGTAGCGCTCGCCGTCGGTGATCAGACCTTCGACGTACTGGTTTTCGATTTCCTGAACCTGGGCGTAAGCCGCGTCGATCAGGGTTTTCTTTTCGGCAGGAATGATCATGTCGTGGATCGAAATCGAGATCCCCGCTTTCATTGCCTGACGGAAACCCGTCTGCATGATTTGGTCGGCCAGGATCACGGTTTTCTTGTTGCCGGTTTTACGGAAACAGACGTCGATCAGCTCGGCCAGTTCTTTCTTGCCCAAGACTTTGTTGTACGCCTTGAATTCGAGTTCCAGCGGAACGATCTCGGACAACAACGCGCGACCGACGGTCGTGTCTTCCAGCTTGCCGTTGATGCGGCATTTGACTTTCGCCTGAAGGTCGACCACGCCCGAATCGAACGCGAAACGGACTTCGGTCGGATTCGAGAAGATCTTGCCTTCGCCGCGCGCGAACGGGCGCTCGCGGGTCATGTAGTACATTCCCAAGACGATATCCTGAGAAGGCACGATGATCGGCTTACCGTGCGCCGGAGAAAGGATGTTGTTCGTCGACATCATCAACACGCGCGCTTCGATCTGAGCTTCGATCGAAAGCGGAACGTGCACGGCCATCTGGTCACCGTCGAAGTCGGCGTTGAATGCCGTACAGACGAGCGGGTGCAGCTGGATCGCTTTTCCTTCGATCAGAAGCGGTTCGAACGCTTGGATCCCCAAACGGTGGAGCGTCGGAGCGCGGTTCAGAAGGATCGGATGTTCCTTCACCACTTCTTCGAGGATGTCCCAGACTTCCTGACGTTGCTGTTCGACCATCTTCTTCGCGGATTTAATGGTGGTCACATAGCCGTAATCAATGAGCTTGTTGTAGATGAACGGCTTAAATAATTCGAGCGCCATCACCTTCGGAAGACCGCACTGATGCAAACGCAGTTCTGGACCGACCACGATCACCGAACGACCGGAGTAGTCCACGCGTTTTCCGAGCAAGTTCTGACGGAAACGACCTTGCTTCCCTTTCAGCATGTCCGAAAGCGAACGCAACGGGCGCTTGTTCGGGCCGGTGAAGACCTTTCCGCGACGACCGTTATCGAAAAGGGCGTCGACGGCTTCTTGAAGCATCCGTTTTTCGTTTCGGATGATGATGTCCGGAGCGTTCAGCTCGACCAAGCGGCGCAAACGGTTGTTCCGGTTGATCACGCGGCGATACAGATCGTTGAGATCCGACGTCGCGAAACGACCGCCATCCAAAGGAACGAGCGGGCGCAGTTCCGGCGGAATGACCGGGATCACATCGAGCATCATCCATTCAGGACGGTTCGTGCCGCTGGTTTTGAACGCTTCGACCACGGCCAGGCGCTTCGACAGTTTCGTGCGCTGAGCTTCCGACACGGTTTGCTTCAGGTCGCGGCGGAGCGTGCGAGAAAGAAGCTCGATGTCGATCTTCTTCAGCAGCTCGCGAATGGCTTCGCCACCCATGCCGGCGGTGAAGGCCACGCCGTCTTTCATCAGCTGGTTGTACTTCTCTTCCGAAAGCACGGTACCGACTTCAACGTCGGAAGCGCCTTGGTCGAGCATGATGTAAGATTCGCAATAAAGGACTTTTTCGAGATCCTTCAAGGTCAAATCCAGCAATGCACCCATCCGCGAAGGCAGCGAGCGCAAGAACCAGATGTGAGCCACCGGGCTTGCCAGTTCGATGTGACCGAGACGTTCGCGGCGAACTTTCGACTGGATGACTTCCACGCCGCATTTTTCGCAAACGACCCCGCGGTGTTTCATGCGTTTGTATTTTCCGCAGTTACACTCGTAGTCTTTGACCGGTCCGAAAATCTTGGCGCAGAAAAGGCCGTCACGCTCGGGCTTGAACGTCCGGTAGTTGATGGTTTCCGGCTTCTTCACTTCGCCGAAACTCCACTCGCGGATTTTTTCGGGCGACGCCAAAGAAATGCGGATTCCTTTAAAGCTCAACGGATCTTTCGGCTTATCAAAAAAATTCAATAGATCTTTCATGTTTTTCCCTCGTCCGGAAGGGGCCGCCGGATTTCACGCCCGGCAACCCGTTCCTGTTTCAGATTTAGAGTCCCTGGATTAAAGAAGGTCCGCCTTCAGTTCTTTGTTGTCTTCTTCTTCGATCAGCTCGACGTTGAGCGCGAGCGATTGAAGCTCTTTCACCAACACGTTGAAGGATTCCGGAAGGCCTGGCTCCAAGAGCTGTTCGCCTTTCACGATCGCTTCGTACATGCGGTTACGGCCCGTAACGTCGTCCGACTTCACGGTCAAGAACTCTTGAAGCGCGTAAGCCGCGCCGTAGGCTTCGAGCGCCCAAACTTCCATCTCTCCGAGACGCTGACCACCGAACTGAGCCTTACCGCCCAACGGTTGTTGCGTCACGAGCGAGTACGGTCCGATGGAGCGCGCGTGGATTTTCTCTTCGACCAGGTGGTGCAATTTCAGGATGTACATCACACCGACCGTGACTTCCTCGGCGAACGGCTCGCCCGTCACTCCGTCATAGAGTGTGGTTTTTCCGAGCGAAGGAAGATCCGCCAGTTTCAACACTTTTTGGATGTCTTCTTCGGAAGCGCCGTCGAATACCGGAGAAGCGAAATGGACGCCGTCTTTCAAGTGACGGGCCATTTTGATCACGTCCGCGTCGGACGCTTTCGCCAGGTATTCATGCACCGATTGATCCGGATAGATCTCTTTCAAGAGCTTGCGGATATTTTCAGGTTTATACTGTTCGAGGTGGTGAGCGATCTTGTCGCCCAGCCCTTTCGCGGCCCAACCCAGAGTCAATTCGAGCAACTGCCCGATGTTCATCCGAGAAGGAACCCCGAGCGGGTTCAACACCATGTCGACCGGACGACCGTCTGCCGTAAACGGCATGTCTTCCATCGGCATGATCCGCGAGATCACCCCTTTGTTTCCGTGGCGGCCGGCCATTTTATCGCCGACTTGAAGCTTACGCTTGATCGCGATCTGGACTTTGACCATTTTGATCACACCCGGAGCGAGCTCGTCACCGCGCTTCAGTTTTTCCACTTTTTCTTTGAAGACGAAGCGGACCGATTCGATGCGGTTTTTCGCGCCTTTCACGAGTCCGGTCACTTCTTGTTCGAGGTCGGATTTGACCGGGATGAAGCCCAACAGTTCGAACGGAACTTTTTCAAGCGCTGCAAGATCGAGCTTCTGACCTTTCGCCAACAGCTCTTCCGAACCGTCTTCCGAAAGGAGTTTGCCCGTCGTCATTGCGCCACCCAAAAGTTTCGCTACGCGATCGTAGGTCGTGCGTTTGATTGCGTCGATTTCGATTTTCTCGTCGCGACGGATCTTAGCGATCGACTCTTCGAGGATCTGTTTCGAACGTTCATCGAGCTCGGTGCCTTCGCGGGCGAAGACCTGAGCGTTGATGATCGTTCCGTAAACGCCCGAAGACGCGCGAAGCGAGGTATCGCGCACGTCGCCGGCTTTTTCGCCGAAGATCGCGCGAAGGAGTTTCTCTTCCGGCGAAAGCTGAGTTTCGCCCTTCGGAGTCACCTTACCGACTAGGATGTCGCCCGGTTTCACTTCGGCGCCGATGCGGATGATGCCGCTTTCGTCGAGGTCTTTCAGGGCCTCTTCGCCGACGTTCGGAATGTCGCGAGTGATTTCTTCTTTACCCAGTTTGGTGTCGCGGGCAACGCATTCGTATTCCTCGATGTGAACCGAGGTAAACACGTCGTCTTTGATCACGCGTTCGGAAATGAGGATCGAATCCTCGAAGTTGTAACCGCCCCACGGCATGAACGCCACGAGCATGTTTTGCCCGAGCGCCAACTCGCCGGCGTCGGTCGAAGGACCGTCGGCCAGCACGTCACCCACCGCAACCTTGTCGCCCACTCGGACGACCGCGCGTTGGTTCACGCAAGTGTTCTGGTTCGAACGCATGTACTTGGTGAGGTTATAGATATCGACTCCGGATTCGTCCTCGCCGAGATCGTCCGTACGACGAACCACGACCTTGCCGCCGTCGACCATGATCACTTCACCTTCGTGTTTCGAGGTGATAACGTGACCCGAGTCGCGGGCAACGATGCGTTCGATCCCCGTTCCGACGAACGGAGCTTTCGAGCGCAGCAGAGGAACGGCCTGGCGTTGCATGTTCGAACCCATCAAAGCGCGGTTCGCATCGTCGTGCTCCAGGAACGGAATCAGCGAAGCGGCGATCGACACCAGCTGGTTCGACGAAACGTCCATCAGTTCGATTTCGTCCGGATTGACGAGCGCGAATTCACCCTTACGACGAGCAGCCACGAAGTCGCCTTCGAATTTGTGCTTGTTCAGGGCTTCGGCATTCGCCTGAGCGATGATCTTGTTCTCTTCTTCGGTTGCGGTGAAGAATTGAATTTCGTCAGTCACTTTTTTCTCTTTAATCACGCGATACGGGGTTTCGATGAACCCGAATTCGTTCACGCGGGCGAACGTCGAGAGAGACGCGATCAGACCGATGTTCGGTCCTTCCGGCGTTTCAATCGGACAAATCCGTCCGTAGTGGGTGTTGTGAACGTCGCGGACTTCGAAGCCCGCGCGATCGCGAGTCAGACCGCCGGGCCCGAGGGCCGAAAGACGACGTTTGTGCGTCACTTCCGACAACGGGTTCGTCTGGTCCATGAATTGAGAAAGCTGGCTCGACCCGAAGAATTCTTTCACCACGGCCGAAACCGGCTTCTGGTTGATCAGATCGTGCGGCATGAGCGTTTCGATCTCTTGAATGCTCATGCGCTCTTTCACGGCGCGCTCCATCCGGACCAAGCCGATGCGGAATTGGTTTTCGACCAATTCGCCTACGGCACGAACCCGACGGTTTCCGAGGTGATCGATATCGTCGATCGTTCCGCGTCCGTTGTTCAGCTCGCACAGATAAAAGAGCGTGCTCAGAATATCTTCTTTGGTCAGAGTCGTAGACTCTTTGCTGTCTTTGTTGTTCGGAAACTTGTAATTCAACTTCAGGCGTCCGACCAACGAAAGGTCGTAACGGTCAGGGTTGAAGAATAGGTTCTCAAACAGCACTTTCGCGGCGTCGAGCGTCGGAGGATCACCCGGGCGCATGCGTTTATAGATGTCGATCAACGCCTCTTCGGGAGTATTGATCTTGTCGACCAACAGGGTCTCGCGCACGAACGGACCGTGCGTCAGATTGTCGGTGTAAATCACTTTGATTTCTTTGATCTTGCGACCGAGCAAGTCTTTCAGTTTCGCTTCCGAGATTTCCTCGTTCGATTCAAAAAGCACTTCGCCGGTTTTGTTGTCGACGAGATCTTCCGAGATCACGCGGCCCACGACCGCTTCCATCGGGATTTCGAGACGCTTGATTCCGGCTTCTTCGACCTTTTTCAATACCGCTTTGGTGAACTTGCGGTTTTTGCGCACGATCACTTCTTTGGTTTTCGGATCGATGATGTCTTCTTCGGCACGTTGACCCGACAGGATGTCGAGATCGACCACTTTGAAGAACTTCGCGCTCTTTCCGTCGCCTTCGATCTGGATTTTTTCGGCTTTGTAGAAGTAAGCCAGGATTTCAGGAACCGACAGACCCAATGCTTTCAGCAACGACGTCGCAGGCAGTTTGCGCTTGCGATCGATACGGGCGTACAGCAGGTCTTTGTGGTCGAATTCGAAATCGAGCCACGAACCGCGATGCGGGATCACGCGGGCCGAATACAGGATTTTTCCGGAAGAGTGCGACTTACCCGAATCGTGGGTGAAGATCACACCCGGAGAACGGTGCAATTGAGACACGATCACGCGCTCGGTTCCGTTGATGATGAACGAACCGCTTTCAGTCATGAGCGGGATCTCGCCCATGTAAACTTCTTGTTCTTTGATGTCGCGGATGTTGCGGTTTCCGGTTTCTTCTTCGACGTCGAACACGACGAGACGAACCGTGATTTTCAGCGGAGCCGCAAAAGTCATTCCGCGCTGACGGCATTCCCAAACGTCGTATTTCGGACGCTCAAGCATATAACTTTCAAATTCGAGCGCTGCGGTCTTGTCGAAGTCCTCGATCGGAAAAATGGATTTGAACACCGCTTGCAAACCGATGTTGGCGCGTTTGTCGGCCGGAACATCCGCCTGCAAAAACTTGTCGTACGAGCGGCGTTGAAGCTCGATCAAGTTCGGAATTTCAAGTGGGGTTTTAATTTTTGAAAATTCTCGACGAACCCGTTGACCTTCGGTGAACGGAATCGAGTTAAGAATCGTAGACATGCAATCTCCTTTAGCCGATAAAAAGTCGATGCCAGACTGTTACTTCGCTCACTCGATAGACGGGGCCGCAAAAACCGATCCTGTCATCACCACTCTTTGCTCGTCTTGATCACAAGAATGGGTGAGCCATATTATGAACTGGCTAAAGATAAATTTTAAAACTCTCCGAGTTTTGATTTGCAATTTTAAGTGCGTTCGTCAGTTATACCGTAAAACCGCGTAGAACACAATATGGTGCGGTGAATGGAAAAGTCAAAACATGAGCCCATTTTGCTCGGCGTTAATAAAAAAGCGTAAACCCGGGCTTCTACCAGGTTTACGCCCAATTTGAAGAAGAGGAGTCAACCCTCTACCTTTCGATATGAAAGTTAGACTCCCAATAAATTCAATTATTTAAGTTCGACTTTGGCTCCGATTGCCTCAAGTTTCTTCTTCATTTCTTCAGCGTCTTTCTTCGCAACGCCTTCTTTAACTACTTTCGGTGCGCCTTCCACGAGGTCTTTCGCCTCTTTCAGACCGAGACCGGTAATCGCGCGGACTTCTTTAATCGCGTTGATCTTGTTATCGCCAGCGGCGGTCAAGACCACGTCGAATTCGGTTTTCTCAGCGGCAGCGGCACCTGCAGTGGCACCCGCGCCAGCCATAACAGCCATCGGAGCAGCAGCTGAAACGCCGAATTTTTCTTCAAGTTCTTTCACCAATTTGGAAAGCTCGAGAACCGATAAATTTTCGATAAAGCTAACGACTTGTTCTTTAGATACAGTTGACATATTTTTCCTCTTCTTTTTTTAATTTAAACTCTTGTTTAAACGTTATTGAACCACCGAATCGCGATCGCCCCACTTATGCCGTGGGGGCGGCCGCAGCCTCGGCAGGCTGTTCTTCTCCACCGCCTTTTTTCTTGGCGATTTGATCCAGAACATAAACAAAGCTGCGGGCAGATCCGTTCAGAACACCCAACAACATTGCCAAAAGAACCTCTCTCGAAGGAAGCTCAGCCAGTTGAGTTACCTCAGCCGGTTGAAGAAGCGCATTCCCCATGAGACTTTCTTTAATTTTAAGAGCCTCGTGCGTCTTCGAAAAGTCGTTCAGGACTTTCGCCGTCGCAGCAGGGTCTCCGTAAGCAAATGCAATCAGAGTCGGACCGACCACACGGTCCATCAACCCTTTTGCATCTTCACCCATCGCTCCGTCTTTAGTGATGAGGCGACCGATGTTATTTTTCAGAATCTTCACTTCAGCCTGTTTTGCACGAAGCGCACGGCGAAGCTCGTCCGCTTCGAGCGACTTCAGGCCTTTATAATCGGCAAAAAGAGTGATTTTCGACTTGGCGAACTTGTCTTTCAGCTCCGTGGCCAGCGTTTCTTTACTATTGCGATCCATGACTTTCTCCTTAGATTTTAGCTCGCGTTCCCGGTAGCATCCGAAACGTCCAGTTTAATTCCAGGACTCATCGTTGCCGCAATCGAAATCGCCTTCATGTAGGTCCCTTTAGACGTCGGAGGTTTGGCACGAAGGAGGGCTCCCGCCACTGCCAAGAAGTTTTCTTTCAGCTTTTGAGGGCCGAACGATTTTTTTCCGACTTTAACGTGAACGATCCCCGCTTTTTCGGCGCGGTACTCGGCTTTCCCTTTGCGCTGTTCGGTGATTGCTTTCGTCACGTCGACCGTCACGGTTCCCAGTTTCGGGTTCGGCATCAAGTCGCGAGGACCGAGGATTTTACCCACTTTAGAGATCGCCACCATCATGTCCGGAGTTGCGATCAATTTGTCGAAATCGAGAAATCCGCCTTGAATTTTTTCGATGAGGTCTTCAGCGCCGATGATATCGGCACCGGCTGCTTCCGCTTCTTTCGCCTTTTCGCCTTTAGCGACGACGGCGATGCGAAGGGTTTTACCGGTTCCGTGAGGAAGCACGACGGCTCCGCGCACTTGCTGATCGCCTTGCTTGGTATCTACGCCCAGCATGAAAGCAGCGTCGACGGTTTCGTCGAACTTCGCGCCCGCGATCTTGCAAACCAGATCAAATGCTTCGTCAAGTTTGTAGATTTTGGCCGCATCCACTTGCACGAATGCAGCGGCATATTTTTTTCCGTGTTTCACGGCGATTGGATTTTTCGGAGCTTTTTCAGCACCGTCTTTTTTCTTTGCCATTTTTTCTCCTTGGTTCAAACGCCCCGGACTCACTCCGGCAGCTCCCATGGTTAGGTTCAGGAATTACCCCTGAACACTTTTCAGTTCAGCTTACTCCTGAACCGTAAGACCACAACTTTTTGCAGTCCCTTCGATCGAGTGCATCGCGGTTTCAACCGTAGCCGCATTCAAATCCGGCATTTTGAGTTTTGCAATGTCCTCGATCTGTTTACGAGTGACCGAGCCCACTTTTTTGCGGTTCGGCTCTCCGGAACCCTTCTCCAACTTTGCGGCTTTCAAAAGCAGCACTGCGGCCGGAGGAGTTTTCGTAATAAAAGTGAAGGAGCGGTCAGAGTACACGGTGATAATCACCGGAATGACCATGCCTTTCTGATCAGCGGTCTTTGCATTGAACGCCTTACAGAATTCCATAATGTTCACACCACGTTGGCCCAATGCCGGACCAACTGGGGGAGCCGGATTGGCCGCACCACCAGGAATTTGCAATTTAATCTGACCAGTTACTTTTTTTGCCATAAGGGCCTCGTATTACCTGTTTTTTAGTTTGTTTTCAAGTTAGATCTTTTCAACTTGAATAAAATCGAGTTCGACCGGCGTAGAACGTCCGAAAATGCTGACCAACACCTTCACCTTACCTTTATCCTGATTCACTTCCTCAATGGTTCCATTGAAGTTCGAGAACGGACCGTCCACCACCTTAACGTTTTCACCTTCTTGAAAGGAGACCTTCGGACGAGGCTTGGCTTGCCCTTCCACGATCCGATTGGTCATTTTCAAGATTTCGGCTTCCGAAACCGGAACCGGCTTAACCTTGTCTCCCACAAAACCCGTCACCTTCGGAGTATCCTTCACGATGTGCCAAGTTTCGTCCGTTAAGACCATTTTGACCAGAATATAGCCCGGGAAGAACCGGCGCTTGGTCGTGCGCTTTTGGCCTTTGACCAGCTCAACCACGTTTTCTTCCGGAACCACGACCTCTGAGAAGAATTGCTCTTTCTTCAGAGACTTCACTCGTTCTTCTAAAGAAAGCTTAACCTTGTGTTCAAAACCGGAATACGTGTGAACCACGTACCAAGCCATCTCAGGGAGTGTTGCGTTTTCTGTATTTTCCATAAAATTCAAACCTTATTGACGGTCGCCACGCTCACGACTCTCACTAGAGAATCAACTTCACCATCCAGGACCACAGGGCATCCAAAGCCCCTAAAAAAGCTCCCGCAGCGATCACGAACAGCATCACCCAAATGGTCGCATTCGTGGCCTCCTTGGAGGTCGGCCAAGTGACTCGCGACAACTCCAGAACCACTTCGTTCATGAAGACATTGGATTGATTGTTCCAATATAAACCCAGTCCGACCGCAGCACCGATGACGATCGCCACCAGACGAACCACCAGGTCGATTTGCTTAATGCTCGACTCAAGGTTGTAAATCGCACTCATTTTCGAAAGCCCAACAAACGCAATCACCGCAACCAAGATTGCGGTGGCAGTAAACACCAAATTGACCCATTTTTGTCTTTGATTTTCCATACTGTCTTACTTTCGTTTATTGGCAGGCCGGGAGGGATTCGAACCCACAACCCACGGATTTGGAATCCGTTGCTCTACCGTTGGAGCTACCGGCCTCCAAATCTGAGCAATTGCTCAAAAAGGTGAGCGAGTGATTCCAAAACTCGGAACCACTCGCCCCTCAAAAACTAGGTCTATTCGATAATCTCGGACACGACGCCCGCGCCAACGGTACGGCCACCTTCGCGGATTGCGAAGCGAAGCTCTTTTTCCATTGCGATCGGGGTAATCAACTCGACTTCCATCGAGATGTTGTCGCCAGGCATGACCATTTCCACGTTTTCAGGAAGAGTCACGACACCGGTCACATCGGTCGTACGGAAGTAGAACTGAGGACGATATCCTTTGAAGAACGGAGTGTGACGTCCGCCTTCTTCTTTCGTCAGAATATAAGCCGCACCTTTGAATTTTTTGTGCGGAGTGACCGAACCCGGTTTTGCAAGGACTTGACCGCGTTCGACTTCTTCTTTCTTTGTACCACGAAGGAGCGCACCGACGTTGTCGCCCGCCTCACCCGAATCCAGAAGCTTACGGAACATTTCGATTCCGGTGATGGTGGTCTTCGTCGTCGGACGGATACCGATAATTTCGACGTCGTCGCCGACTTTCAGAACACCCCGTTCGATACGGCCGGTGACCACAGTACCACGACCCGAGATCGAGAACACGTCCTCGACCGGCATCAGGAACGGCTTGTCGACTGCGCGAGAAGGCTGAGGAATGTAAGAATCGACTGCTTCCATCAATTTCAGGATTGCAGGCTCGCCTACTTCGCTTGCATCACCTTCCGATGCTTTCAGCGCCGAACCGCGAACGACTGGAATGTCGTCGCCAGGGAAGTTGTATTTCGAGAGAAGTTCGCGAACTTCCATCTCGACGAGGTCAACGAGGTCTTTATCGTCGACCATGTCGCATTTATTCAGGAACACCACGATCGCAGGAACACCCACCTGACGAGCCAAAAGGATGTGCTCGCGGGTTTGAGGCATTGGACCGTCGGCAGCCGAAACAACGAGAATCGCGCCGTCCATCTGAGCAGCGCCGGTGATCATGTTTTTCACATAGTCGGCGTGGCCCGGACAATCGACGTGAGCGTAGTGGCGCTTGTCGGTTTCGTACTCGACGTGAGTGGTATTGATGGTGATTCCGCGTTCTTTTTCTTCGGGAGATTTATCAATGCTCGCGTAGTCCATCGCTTGAGCTTTTCCTGCTTTTGCAAGCACTTTGGTGATTGCCGAAGTCAGGGTGGTTTTACCATGGTCGACGTGCCCAATGGTTCCGATATTACAGTGCGGCTTTTTCCGCTCAAATTTTTCTTTAGACATAGTCCGTTACCTTTCCTATTCCTTTAACAAAACAGATCAATTAGATTTTCCGATTTTATAGGTCATATCAGGAAAACCCAATCAAACTCCAGCA
>Ga0164242_10000091_pt1 | contig 105602 bp, 95 predicted proteins | sample OricomgcompostMG_FD_108783 | JGI IMG/M metagenome (GOLD analysis project Ga0164242, IMG submission 108783) | Miracle-Growth compost microbial communities from Emeryville, California, USA - Original compost - Miracle growth compost (MG) ...
GAAGTGCGCTGCGAACCCGGCTTCGAGGGCGAGCTGCACGCATTCAATCTCTTCAGGTATCTGTCGCGCTCGGACGTGACGTGGAATCCCTCGGTGACTTCGGTCTGCGGCCAGAGCCTGTTTTGCCCGACCACCGAGGAATTCATCCTGCCGGTCTTCCACGGCAACGACCGTGTCGAATGGTTTCTGCAGCTTTCCGACGAAATCGTCTGGGATATCGGCGACAAGAACACGGGGGCGCCGCGCGCACGCATCACGATGCGCGCGGGCGACATCTGCGCGATGCCGGCCGATATCCGCCATCAAGGCTATTCGACCAAGCGCTCGATGCTGCTGGTGTGGGAGAACGCCACGCCGAATCTGCCCAAGCGCTACGAAAGCGGCGAGCTCAAACCGTATCCGGTCGAATTCTGAGCGCTCGAATCCCGGAATCGCTCATCTGCATTAATCAAGGATTGCTAATGAATACCCAACTCTTCATCGACGGTCGCTTCACCGATGCGCTGGAAGGCGGCACGATCGACGTGCTCAATCCGCACGACGGCTCGCCGATCGCGAAGATCGCCGCTGCCACGGCCGCCGATGTCGATCGCGCCGTGGCGGCCGCCACCCGCGCGTTTCCGAAGTGGGCCGCGATGTCCGCCGCCGAGCGCGGCCGCCTGCTGCTGCGTCTGGCCGATGCCATCGAAGCGAACGCCGAGGAGCTCGCGCAGCTCGAATCGCTCGACACGGGGCATCCGATTCGCGACTCGCGCGCGCTCGACGTGCCGCGCACGGCCGGCGTGTTCCGCTATTTCGGCGGCATGGCCGACAAGCTGCAAGGCTCGGTGATTCCCGTCGAAACGGGCTTTCTCAACTATGTGCAGCGCGCGCCCATTGGCGTGGTGGGACAGATCGTGCCGTGGAATTTCCCGCTCATGTTCACGAGCTGGAAGATGGGCCCGGCGCTCGCCGCCGGCAACACGGTCGTGCTCAAACCGTCCGAGATCACGCCGCTTTCCACGCTGCGAATCGTCGAGTTGATGGCCGAAGTGGGCTTTCCCGCGGGGGTCGTGAACATCGTCGCCGGTTATGGGCACACGGCCGGGCAACGGCTCGCCGAGCATCCGGGCGTGGGCAAGATCGCCTTTACGGGCTCGACGGCGACGGGGCGGCGCATCGTCGAGGCCTCGCAGGGCAACCTCAAGCGCGTGCAGCTCGAACTGGGCGGCAAGGGCGCGAACCTCGTGTTCGAAGACGCCGATCTCGACGCGGCCATCAACGGCGCGGCCTGGGCGATCTTCCACAACCAGGGGCAGGCCTGCATTGCGGGTTCGCGCTTGATCCTGCACGAGCGCATCGCCGATGCGTTCCTCGAACGCTTCGTTGCGCTCGCATCGTCCATTCGCGTGGGCAATCCGCTCGATCCCGACACGGAGATGGGGCCGCTCACCTCGAAGCAGCATCAGGAGCGCGTGCTGGCCTTCGTCGACGTGGCGCGCGAGGAAGGCGGCCGCGTGCTCGCGGGCGGCACGGCCCCGCAGGATGCCGCGCTCGCGAACGGTTTCTACGTGCGTCCCACCGTGATCGAAGCGGCCACGCCCCACGACCGCATCGCCCAGGAAGAAGTGTTCGGCCCGTTCGTCACGGTACTGCGCTTTCGCAACGACGAAGAGGCGCTCGCCATTGCCAACGGCACGAACTATGGCCTTGGCAGCGGCCTGTGGACGCGCGACCTCTCTCGCGCGCACCGGATGGCGGCGCAGATCCATGCCGGCATGTGCTGGATCAACTGCTACAAGCGCGTGAACCCGGGCAGCCCGTTCGGCGGCGTGGGGCAGTCGGGCTATGGCCGCGAGATGGGCTTCGAGGCGATGCGCGACTACACCGAAGCACGCTCGGTCTGGGTCAACGTGGACGGCAACGTGCCGCCGCATTTCAAGCGCTGAGCGAGGCCGCAATGGAACCGTTCGTCTATCAAGGAACGCCTTCGCGCGTGGTGTTCGCGTGGGGCGCGCTCGCGAGGCTGCCCGGGGAAGTCGAGCGGCTGGGCGCGCGCCGCGCGCTGATTCTGTCGACGCCCGAGCAGCGCGCGCTCGCCGAACAGGTCGCGCAGGTGCTCGGCGCGCGCGCGGCGGGCGTGCACGCGCAGGCCGTGATGCATGTGCCCGTTGAAGTGGCGCGCACCGCCCGCGACGCGGCGGCGGCGCTCGACGCGGACTGCTGCGTGGCCGTGGGCGGCGGCTCGACCATCGGGCTCGGCAAGGCCATTGCGCTGGAATCCTCGCTGCCCATCGTGGCGGTGCCCACGACTTACGCGGGCTCGGAGATGACGCCGATCTACGGTCTCACCGAAGGGCGCCTGAAGCGCACGGGACGCGATATGCGCGTGCTGCCGCGCACCGTGATCTACGATCCGGCGCTCACGCTTTCGCTGCCGGTGTCGATCTCGGCGGCATCGGGCATCAACGCCATGGCGCACGCGGTGGAAGCGCTCTACGCCGAAGACGCGAATCCGGTCATCGGCCTGATGGCGGAGGAGTCGATTCGCGCGCTCGGCGCGGCGCTGCCCGGGATCGTTCGTAGACCTGACGATGCCGGGATGCGCGGCCGCGCGCTGTACGGCGCGTGGTTGGCGGGCACGTGTCTCGGCGCGGTCGGCATGGCGCTGCATCACAAGTTGTGTCACACGCTGGGCGGCACTTTCAATCTGCCGCACGCCCAGACCCACGCGGCCATGCTGCCGTACACAGCGCACTACAACCACACCGCGGCGCCCGAGGCGCTTGCACGCGTGGCGCGCGCGCTGGGCGGCAGCGGGGCGTCCGGGGCCGGCGCGCTGCTGTACGCGCTGAACCGCTCTCTCGGCATTCCCGTCGCGCTCGCCGAAATCGGCATGCCGGAAGCGGGGCTCGACGAGGCCGCCGATCTCGCGTGCCAGAACCCGTATGCCAATCCGCGCCCCGTCGAGCGCGAGGCCATTCGCGCGTTGCTGCAGCGCGCGTGGCAGGGCGTGGCGCCGGCCTGAACGACGCCGCGCTCTCATCGATAAAATCCGGAGGCCAACCATGGCGCGCTATTTCGCGATCTTCGCCACCGACAAACCCGGCATGCGCGCGGTGCGCGAGCGTATTCGTCCGGTGCATCGGAGCTGGCTGCGCAACGCCGCGCAGCACGGCGTGTTCGTCCGCCTTGGCGGCTCCACGCTCGCGCCCCAATGCGACGCGATGAACGGCACGTTGCTCGTGATCGAGGCCGAGGGCATCGACGACGTGATGTCGTTCATGAGCCACGACCCGTACATGCAGGCGGGGTTGTTCGAGCGGATCGAGGTGCGTCCGTGGGACTGGAGCCTCGGCAACCCCGAGCGGCGAGTCTGAGCGATGACCGCCTTGCGCTTGTGCCGTATCGACGACGTGCCGGACGGCGGCGCACGCGTCGTCGACGCGGGCCCCATGGGCAAGCCCGTCGTGATCGTGCGGCGCGGCGAGCGCGTGTGGGCCTATGCGAACCGCTGCCCGCATTTTTCCGTGCCGCTCGATTTCGAGCCCGGACTGATTTCCTGCTACCGCGCCCAGGTCCTGATGTGCGCGCACCACAGCGCGCTGTTCCGCTTCGAGGACGGCCATTGCATCGAAGGCCCGTGCACGGGCGCGGCGCTCGACGGGTGTCCCGTCGAGATCGACGCGGCGGGCTGGGTGGTCGAGGTTCGCTGAAGTGGCGGCTTGTCGTGACTCGCGAGGCCGCACATTCGCTGCAAGGCGTGCCTGGCGCCCAGGCGCCGTGATCCGCCGGCTTGGGTTCACGCGCGCTTCGATAATGCCCCAATTTGCTTGCCACTTCGATTAGCGCTTCGACTACCGTTCCGGCAGGACATGTGAGTCGTTTGTACAACACGTTCGTTAGTGCACGTACTGCTTTCCTTCGACTCTGATAGCCTTTTCCCAGCGACAGTTCGGATTGACCGGCGCCCAGGCGCGTGTAATCGTCGAATCGAAGACAGGAGGGCTCATCCATGTTGCGCTGGCTTTCAAACTTGATTGCCCATAGTGCCCCAACGCCGGAGAAGCAGGCTGAACGCGCGCTGGGCGAATTACGCATGGCGCTGTTTCAGGCCGAGCAGAAGGTTCTCGATGCGCAATTGCAGGCCGAATATTACCGCTTGCGCATTGCATTTTGCGAAGAGGTCTTGAAGACCGGCATCGAACAGGTCTCGGATCAGCGCAAGGGGCAACACGAATCGGTCACGCATGACTTGCGACCGAACCTGAAACTGACGACCTCGCAACAGGCCTGACTGAATCGAATTGAATGGGCAGGCAAAGCCCGCCCATTCGAATTGTCGTAGCGAGTTTTGTTTCGCGATGGCGCCGCTTACGCAGCATCGTGGCCGAGCATCTTCGATATCTCGTCGGCGCCGCGCCGAATCAATTGCTTGAAGCTGTCCATTTGCGGGATGCCCCGGCTCTTGGGCGTTCCCATGACGAGCGCGGCGATGACATCGCCGGTTTCGTCGCGAATGGGCGCGCCGAAACCGACCACGTCTATATCGTTCTGATCGACCGTAACGGCGACGCCCGCTTCGGCCACCTCGCTGATCAAGCGGCGGATCTCGCGTTTGCTGGTTGTCGTGAAGGGGGTTTGCAGCGTAGGGGTCACCGACTTGAGGTACTGCTCGCGCTGTTCGGCCGACATGGCCGCGAGCAGGACGCGCCCGCCCGACGAGGAATAGAGTTCGCGACGCTCGCCAATGCCGGCGATAAAGCGAATCGCACGGCGGCTCTCTGCCGACATGATATAGACGAGCGACGGGCGGTCGCTCGCGAGTTGCCCGATCAGCACGGTTTCGCCCGCTTCGAGCGCGATGCGCTCCATGATCGGCCGGGCGATTTCCGGAAAGCGCCGATGCGCGACGATGGCGGCGCCCAGCTTGAAGGCTTCGACGCCGAGCGAATATTTCCCGTCGGCATGAACCAGATACTGCGCGAAGGTCAGCGCGCGCAGCAGTGAGAGAAGACTGGTCTTGGGCGTCGACGTCAGTTCGCACAGATGGCTCAGCGTGGCGCCTTCCGGCAGTTCGGCGAGGACACGCAGTATGTGCACGATGCGGGCGGTCGCGCGCGGGCCGGGCGATTCGCCGGCCGGGACCGATTCCTGATGTTCCGTTGCGTGTTCCATGTCCGTCGTCGCAGGTGGAGTGAGGCAGTGATTATAGCCAGCCCCGCCCGCCGCGCCAGGCGCCGCGGCGCGAGAGCGGCGGGTCACGCGGCTTGCACGACTTTCGCGCGAATCAGCGCCGCCACCCGGTCGCCGCTCAACCCCAGCCTCTCCTGCAGGACGATTTGCGAGTGCTCCCCGAGCAGCGGCGGGGGCCGATCGTATTGAACCGGCGTTGCCGACAGGCGAAGGGGGCTCGCGACCACCGGCGTCACCCCGGCGAGCGGATGGGCGATGTGGCGCACGGCCTCGCGCGCCTGAGCCTGCTCGGAGCGCAGCGCCTGGGCGACATCGTTGATGGGCCCGCAAGGTACGCCGCAGGCTTCGAAGATGGCGATCCATTCGTCGCGCTTGCGCGTATGAAATGCGTCGGCGAGCGTGGGGAGCAATAGCGCGCGGTTGATGCTGCGTGCGGCGTTGGTCGTGAAGCGTTCGTCGTGCGCGAGCGACGGCAAGCCGATTGCCTTGCACAGAGCCTTGAACTGGCTGTCGTTGCCGCACGCGACGATCAGGTGGCCATCGCGCGCGGCAAACGTCTGATACGGCACGACGTTGGGATGAGCGTTGCCGAGCCGCTGCGGCACGGCGCCCGAGGTCAGGTAGTTCGAGGCCTGGTTGACCAGCATGGCGAGCTGGCTGTCCAGCAGCGAGATGTCGAGATGCTGGCCGAGGCCGCTTCGGTCGCGCTCCATCAGCGCCGCGAGGACGGCGGTCGTGGCGTACATCCCGGCCATCAGATCCGTGACGGCAACGCCCACTTTCTCCGGGCCGCCGCCGGGCACGTCGTCGGGCTCGCCCGTGACGCTCATCAGGCCGCCCATGCCCTGAATCAGAAAATCGTACCCCGCGCGATGCGCAAGCGGCCCGGTTTGACCGAAGCCCGTGATGGAGCAATAGACAAGCCGCGGGTTCGCCGCCGAGAGACTTGCATAGTCGAGACCGTATTTGGCGAGACCGCCGACCTTGAAGTTTTCCACGAGGACGTCCGCCTGTTCCGCGAGTTCGCGAATCAGCGCGGCGCCCTCCGGGGTTGCCATGTCGATGGCGACCGATCGCTTGCCGCGGTTTGCGCAGACATAGTACGCACTCTCGCTCGTTGCGGTGCCGCGCGCGTCGCACAGATACGGCGGTCCCCAGGTGCGCGTGTCGTCGCCGGCGCCGGGGCGCTCGATCTTGATGACCTCGGCGCCAAGATCGGCAAGATTCTGCGTGCACCACGGCCCTGCGAGCACGCGGGAGAGGTCGAGAACCGTGATGCCTTGAAGCGGCCTCGCGCGATCCTTTCCAGCGGCTTCGCTGACCGTGGAGGGCCGAAGGGAGGGGTTCAGCATGATTTTTTCCTTGGTGCGGATAATGCAGGATTGCAAACTATGCTCACGAAAGCGGCACGCCTCTGGTTTCCGGCATGCGCAGGTACGTGATCAGGCTGATGGCGGCGCCGAGGCATACGTACGCGAGGAACCAGCCTTCGTGCCGGGTCGATTGCAGCCATGTCATCAGATAAGGTGTCGTGCCTCCCAGCAATGCGACGACGAGGTTGTACGCTGTGCCGATTCCAATGCCGCGTACCTCGGTGCTGAAGAGTTCCGCCATGACCGCAGGCGCGATCGACGAATACAGGCCATAGGTCAGGAGACCAAAGCATTCGACTAGCAGCATGGAGACGAAATCGGCGCGAATCGAAGTCACGACCGGGTACAGGAACACCATGTAGGCAGCCGCGAACACGATCAACTGGGGACGCCGCCCAAAACGGTCGGACAGTGCGCCGAAGAGCGGTTGGGCCAGCATGAATATCGCGATGCTCGCGGTGCTTGCCGCGAACGCGTCGGCCGGTTGCGCGCCGGCTTGCCGAATCGCATAGACGGGCATATAGCTGATAAAGAGGTAGAAGCTGAATGCCCCGAGCACGCTGATCCCCACCAGCCGAAGCACTGCGCTGCGATGATGCGTCCATGTCCAGCGCAACGATCGTCCCTGATTGCCACCCTTGTGGCGCAACTGCTCGAACGCTTGCGTTTCGCCGACATTGCGGCGCATCCAGAAGCCCACGAGCGCACCGCAGCCGCCAACAAAAAACGGCACGCGCCAGCCCCACGCTTCGAGTTGCGCGGTGCTCAGCAAGTGCGTCATGGCGCTGGCAAACGCGGAGGCCACGAGGAGCCCGGCGGCAATGCTGAAGAAAAGGAAGCTGCTGTAGAAGCCGCGCCGCTTTGCCGGAGCCGATTCCGCGAGGAAGATGGTGGCCGCTCCGTATTCGCCGCCCACCGACAAGCCCTGCGCCATGCGCAGCACGGTTAGCAATACTGGGGCGAGCCAGCCGATCGTGCCATAGGTCGGCAGCAGCGAGATCAGCAGCGACGAACCCGCCATCATGATGACGGTGAGCGTCAACGCGCTGCGACGTCCATAGCGGTCCGAAAACGAGCCGATGACCCAACCGCCCAGCGGGCGCATGGCGAAGCCGATCGCAAATACGGCGAACGTGGCGAGCAGCGCAGCCGTGTCGTTGCCGCTTGGGAAGAACTGCTTGCTGAAGTAAATCGCGAAAGCCGAATAGACCGACCAGTCGAACCATTCCACGACATTGCCAATGCTGCCGGCGAAGATGACCTTCGACGGGCGCTTTGCGAGGGCTTGCTCGTCCGCTAGCTCGGACCTGACTTCGGGGTAGGCGCTCATGCAGTTGTCTCCATTTTTTGAGCAGTCGTTCGGGCGTGTCCAGGTCGTTTTCCGGCACGCCGTCTGACGATCGGTTTGTTCTGATATGAGACTAGTATTCGTAAACAGGACTTGATTGAATGCTGGTGTATACCCTTTGCCAGCGCATGGAGATGGAACATTATTGTTATTTTTCAATAGGTTAAATTCATTTATCCGAGCGGGTGACGATTCGGCATGGCTCTTCAAGCGTTGCCGATATCAGAACGTAAGTCTAGAATCGGACCAGACTGGACACTGGAGGAAACAATGCATTCATTTCTGTTGTACGAGCAGCAGGGCCACGTTGTCACCCTGACGATGAACGATCCCGAGCGCCGCAATCCGCTCACGGGCAATACGGCGGTGGCGGAGTTCATCGAGGCCGTCGAGCGTATTCGCAGCGACCGCAGTGTGCGGGCGGTCATCGTCACGGGGGCGGGCAAGGCGTTTTCTACCGGCGGCAATATCCGCGACATGGAACGCCAGGCAAGCGGCGAAGTTACGGGACTGCAGATTAGCGAGGAATATCGCGGCGGCATTCAGCGTCTCCCGCTCGCGCTCTTCAATCTCGAAGTGCCGGTGATCGCGGCGGTCAACGGCCCGGCGATGGGAGCGGGGCTCGACCTCGCGTGCATGTGCGACGTGCGGATCGCTTCGGAACACGCGCGGTTCGCCGAGAGCTTCGTCAAGCTCGGCATTATTCCGGGCGACGGTGGCGCGTGGCTGCTGCCGCGCGTCGTGGGCCTCTCGCGTGCCGCCGAACTGACTTTCACGGGCGACGCCATCGACGCGCAGACGGCGCTCGACTGGAATCTCGTCTCGCGCGTCGTGCCGCATGACCAATTGCTGCCGTCCGCTCAGGAACTGGCTTCCCGCATTGCCGCCAATCCTCCGCACGCCGTGCGTCTCTCGAAGCGTCTGCTGCGAGAAGCCTTGCATGCGCGTCTCGATACGGTGCTCGAACTCTCCTCCACGTTCCAGGCGCTCTCGCATCAAACGGCGGACCACCGGGAGGCCGTTGCCGCATTCCTCGAGAAGCGCAAGCCGGCATTCTCGGGCAACTAGTCGTTCACGTACCCGGAAACGGTTGCATGGGGCACTTCCCCTCGAGGAGTCGATGTTTTGGATAACGTATTGAATGTGTTTCGTCTGGCCAAGCTGCCGCCCGATGCAGCGGCCTTTCGCAACGAAGTCAAAGCTTTTCTGCGCGATAACCTGCCCGCCACGCCGGCGGATATCCGCGCACGGACCTGGATGGGCTTCGACGCCGCGTTCAGCCGCCGTCTCGCACAGCGCGGCTGGGTGGGCCTCACCTTGCCCGCCGAGTACGGTGGCGCGGAGCTGGACGCGTTTCGCCGCTTCGTCTTGGTGGAGGAGCTGCTTTCCGCTGGCGCGCCGGTTTCCGCCCATTGGATCGCAGACCGCCAGAGCGGCCCTCTGATTCTCAAGTTCGGTACAACGGAGCAAAAACGCTTCTATCTGCCGCGCATTTGCGCGGGCGAGGCATTCTTTTGCATCGGCATGAGCGAGCCGAACGCCGGCTCGGATCTCGCGAGCGTGCGCAGCCGGGCCACCCCGGACCATGACGGATGGCGGCTGAATGGCCGCAAGATCTGGACGACCAACGCCCAGCATTGCGATTACATGATCGCGCTCGTTCGTACGTCGGGTGTGGCGGAGGACCGGCAAAAGGGCCTTTCGCAGTTCATCGTCGATTTGAAGCAGCCCGGTGTCAGCGTTCGGCCTATCGAGGACCTGAGCGGTGACGCGCACTTCTCCGAAGTGACGTTCGACGAGGTGCGTCTGCCACCCGAGGCGCTGATTGGCGAGGAGGGTAGCGGCTGGGCCCAGGTGAACGCCGAGCTCGCATTCGAGCGTAGCGGGCCAGAAAGAATTTATTCGAGCGTCGTGCTTCTCGAGCGCTGGCTCACGTACTTGCGGCGGAGCGAACCGGGCGCCGCGAACGTGACGCTGCTGGGCCGCTTCGCGACTCACCTCGCGACCTTGCGCAACCTGTCGATCGCCGTGACGGCGAAGCTCGCGAATGGCGAAAGTCCGGTCGTGGAAGCCGCGCTCGTGAAGGACATCGGCACCGCCTTCGAGCAGGAAATTCCGGCCGAACTCGAGGCGGCGATGGCCGCGCATCCGGGTCTGGAGATCGACGCCGAGCTCTATCGTACCGTCGCCTATCTCAGCCAGATATCGCCGACCTTTTCGCTGCGCGGCGGCACGCGGGAGATTCTGCGCGGCATGATCGCGCGTGGTCTCGGGCTGCGCTGAGCGGCTGCGCCATCAACCAGACTGAAAAGAGTACAGAGCCATGTTTGTCGAAGCTATCGAAGCCATTCTGGACGACCGGTGTACGCCGCAAGTCGTCCGCGCCATCGAAGGTGGCGCTTCGCCCGCGCCGCTGTGGAACGCCATCTCGGAGTCCGGCTTCCTGGAATTGCTGACGCCCGAAGCGCGCGGCGGAGCGGGACTGTCGCTGGACGCGCTGTTCCCCGTGATCGAATGCCTGGGCCGTTACGCCGTGCCCGTGCCGGTTGCCCAAAGCATCTTTGCGCGTGCCGTGCTGTGGTCCAGCGGCGTTGCGGTGCCGCAGGGGATGATGACGTTCGCCGCCGCGTACCAGCCCTCGGGCGACGGTCATATGCAATGCGCGCTGACGCCATACGGGTCGATTGCGGATGCCGTGTTGAGCGATCAGGAAGGCGACCTCGTGCTGCTGTCGTGTGCGCAGGCGCGGCGCGAGCCGAGCGGCGTGCACGGTAGCCAGTGTGCGACGCTGCGCTGGGATCGAGGCGTCGAACCCGTTGCGCGTATCGCGGGCGGCGCTCGGGTGCTTCATGCCTGCGGCGCAGTCGTGCACGCCGCACTGCTTGCCGGCGCCATGAGCCGCGTGTTTGCGATGACGCTTCGGTATGCGAACGATCGCTCGCAATTCGGCAAGCCGATTGGAAAATTTCAGGCCATCCAGCAGCAATTGGCCGTGATGGCCGAGCAGGTTGCGGCAGCGACGGTTGCGGCCGAGCTCGGGTTTGATGCAGCGGGTGCCGTGCCCGATTTTTTGCGCGCCGCGATGGCGAAGGCGCGCACGAGCGAAGCGGTCACCTCCATCGCCGCGACCGCGCATGCGGTGCATGGCGCGATTGGCGTGACGCAGGAATACGATCTTCAACTGTTCACCCGGCGGCTGCACGAGTGGCGTATCGCACACGGTTCCGAGCACTACTGGAACCGCGTGATCGGCGAGACGTTGTTGGCGAGCGGCAGCGGCGTAAGTGATTTTGCGCGCGAGGCAGCGGCTTCTTCTTCGCCTTCGTGAGCATAAAGGCGCTGATTAAAAGCCTGTCTCGCGGGTGGGGGCGCGGCCGGCCGCGCGGCCGCCGCCCGCCGCGCGAGCCTGGAGACGACGTTCAGGCGTTGCTCCAGGCTCGCGCCTGTTCCAGTTCGTCGACGTGGAACGCCTTGATTTCAGCCTTGGTAAAGCACCGCGCCAAATGCATCGAGGCGCGAATCCAGCCCGCATCGGCCACCACGGCGGCGCGCGTGCCCTGCCGATCGCCGCTTCACATCGGCGGCGCGACGCCATCCTTCTCGACCACGACCTGGCGTCCGTCGTAGGTGCCGTCCTTTTCCGGCGCAGCCACGACGAAGACCTTTTTACCCGTCGACAGTTCGGCGCGCGTAGCCGGAACGAGCGTCACGACCGGCGCATTGGCCGGCACGTTGATCGTGCTGGTGCCGCCCTTGTACGAAAGTTTGAGGTCGCGCCCGCTCGTGCCTTGCACGACGGTATCCACGTTGGCGTTCGTCATGGTGCTGTTCGCACCGAGATCCCACGCGTAATGACCCTCGCCCATGCCGCGCGCGGCTTCGGGAAAGACGAGCACTTCCTTGGCCGTCAACTTGCCGTCTTCGCCCGGCATCGCGGCCGCGCCGACATAGGAGCCGGGCTTGATATCGGCAAGCTGAATCGCCTTCACGGCGTTCACATGGGCCGACTGGCCCATATGGATGAGCACGGTATCGCCGCTGCGGCGGTGGACCTTCAGGTTGTTGCCGGAAAGCGAGACGATCTCGCCGCGGATCCGCTCGGGCTTGCCCGCGGGGGATTGCGCGAGCGCGGCGCCGGCGAGCGTCAGCGCGGCAAGGGAGACGGCGAGTTTGAGTCGAATGGACATGGATGCTCCTTGGGATGAGTCGGGGTTAAGGGTTTCACCGGCGCGGGACGCCTGGTAGTCGGGCTCAGGAGCCGCCAAACCAGTTGTATCCCTGGTTTTCCCAATAGCCGCCGGGGAAGGCGTTGGTCACCGTGATGGCGACGATGTGCTTCGGGTTCTTGTAGCCGAGCTTGGTCGGAATGCGCAGCTTCATCGGGTAGCCGTACTTCGCGGGCAGGATGCGGCCGTCGTACGTCAGCGCGAGCAGCGTCTGGGGATGCAGCGCCGTGGGCATATCGATGCTGGTCCAGTAGTTGTCCGCGCAATGAAAGGCGACATACTTCGCGGTGGTATCCGCGCCGGCCAGTGAAAGGAAGTCGGCGAAGCGCACGCCTCCCCACTTTCCAATCGCGCTCCACCCCTCGATGCAGATATGCCGCGTCACCTGACTCTGCTGCCGCAGCGCATGGAGTTCGTCGAGCGTCCAGATGCGTCTGCCTTTCACGAGCCCGTTGAGTTCGAGGCGATAGCTCGCCGTATCCACTTCCGGCACCTGGTCGATGTCGTAGTACGCATTGAAGGGGAAGGGGCGCGTGATCATCGACTCCGGATAAGTCGGCGCCAGCTTGCGAGGATCGAAGAGCAGGGCTTGCGCGTCGTCGTTGAGCGACGACACTTTCCGCAGCATGGCATTGACCGACTTGTCGTTCGCGAGATCGCAACCGGAGAGCAGCATCAGGCCTCCCAGCGTGAGCATCCGCTTGCCGAGCAAACGCCGTTGCGGCGACTGGAGTGCCTTTTGCGCGTCCTTGACGATGGCTTGCGCGTCGAGCGACAAAGCCGGATCGCGCTGACGGGGATGTTTCGGAGTATTCATGATTATCGACCTCGAATCATGGCGACCAGGGAGCGCGGCACGAGCGCGACCATCACGAGGTGGACGGCGAAAAAGCCGACCAGCACGCTCATGGCGACGAAATGGACGACGCGCGCGTTATCGAAACCGCCCATCAATGCTTGCAGGACCGGGAACTGCACCGGCTTCCAGATGGCGAGACCCGACAGCACCAGAAGCGCGATATCGGCGATCACGACGAGATAGGCGAATTTCTGCACGGCGTTGTACTGGCTCGGATCGCCGTGACCGAGCCTGCCGCGCAGCGCTGCAACGGTGTCGCAAGCGATGGCGCGCGCGCTGACCGGCAAGAGCTTCGTGCGCAGCCGCCCTGTTGCGATGCCCAGCGCGAGGTAGGCGAGCAGGTTGCCCGCCAGCACCCACATGAGCGCGAAGTGCCAGAGCAGCGCGCCGCCCAGCCAGCCACCGAGCGTGATGGACGGAGCAAAGGTGAGCGCCCGGAAAATCGGGGACGCGTCGTAGACCTGCCAGCCGCTCAGGCACATGGCGATGACGGTGGCGGCATTGACCCAGTGGAACAGGCGAACCCACAGGGGATGAATCGTCGAGTGTCTCAAAGCGAATTCCCTCGTAACGGCACGCCGGCATTGACGGGCTGGCGTGGAGAGAAGGATCGCAATTGCAGCGCCGCGCCGGTATCGGTCAAATGTCCGACCCGGGCCAGAGGGCTGCGCTATAGTCGGGGGCCATGAACGCTTGCCATGTATCGGTGGATCCTTGAACGGAAACGACAACGCGCCAGGCGAGCGCGCACAGGTGCGCGTGTACGACGCCATCCGGGCGCTCGCATTCGTTGGCGACCTCAGCATGGGACAGCCGACCGACCATTCGCTGCGAACGGCCTGGCTGGCTGCCCAGTTGGCCCACGAAACGGGCGAAGGAGAGGCCCTCGTCGCGACGGCCGCGCAAGCGGCGCTGCTGAGGTGGTCGGGTTGCACGGCCAATGCGGCGGGGTTCGCCGACATGCTCGGCGACGACGTGGCCGGCCGCGAGGCGATGCTCGCGCAGCGCCAGGACTGGGCGAAGCTGCTTGAACCGCAGGCCGTCGCCGGCGCGATCCGGCCGCTCGCGCAGATTCACTGCGAGGTCTCGGGCGAAGTCGCGCGGATCCTCAACCTCGCAACCGACACCGAACTGGCGCTGCGCCATATCTTCGAGCTCTGGAACGGCGCCGGCATGCCGGACGGTCTCGCCGGCGCGGCGGTGCCGCGTGCGGTGTATGTGGTGTCGCTCGCGGGGGACCTGGAAATCCTGAGCCGCGTCTACGGCTTGCCTCAGGCACTCGGCTTGATCGCCGCTCAGGCCGGCACACGCTATCCGGCCGAACTGGCTGCGCTGCTGGCCGCTCGGGCGGCACACTGGCTGGAACGGCTGGCGACCCGCGAGCCCGCCGGACTCGACGCGTCGATCCAGACCCCGCAGATGCAGGCCAGCACCTCGGCCGAGCTGATTGGCGATGTGATCGATCTCAAGCTGCCGTGGATGACCGGCTACTCGCGCGCGGTCGCGCGCGCCGCGTCCGCCTGCGGTGCCGGGCTCGGCGCCGATGAAGCGAGCGAGGCGCGCCTTTACACGGCCGCGCTGATTCACGGAATCGGGCGAGCGGCGGTGCCGAATGCGATCTGGAATGCTGCGCGGCGCCTGTCTGCCGCCGAGTGGGAAAAGGTGCGGCTCGTGCCGTATTGGACCGCGCGTGCGGGCAAGCAAACCGGCGCGCTCGCGCAGGCGGCGGAACTGGCTTCCTGCGCGTACGAGCGCCTCGATGGCTCCGGCTATTTCCGCGCCGCAAGCGGGCAGGCGTTGTCGTTCGAGGCGCGCGTGCTGAGTGCCGCGGTCGCGTTTGTCGCGCTGGGGGAGAGGCGTCCCTGGCGCGGCGCACTGTCTTCGGGCGAGGTCGCGCAGCAACTGCGCAAGGAGGCGAGCGAGGGCCGCTTCGACGGCGCAGTCGTGGATGCGCTGATCGATACGAAGGATGCGCCGCCACGTGGCAGCCGCTCCCGGCCGCCGACGGTCCGGCTTTCCGCGCGCGAGATCGACGTGCTGCGCGCGATTGGCCGCGGCGCCAGCAACAAGGAAGCGGCCCGCGAACTCGACCTGAGCCCGAGCACCGTCCGCACGCATCTGGAAAGCGTCTTTCGCAAGCTCGAATGCTCGACGCGTGCCGCCGCGACGTTGAAGGCGTCGGCGCTGGGGCTGCTGTAGCGGGGGCCGAGCGCGTTCGCACGACGCCCGCATCGACGCGGAATTTTCCAGTACTATCCGCCAACTGTTAACGCACCGACCGGGCGCGCGCCATGCGAAGCGGCGATTCGCGATATATTCGGCGCGCGGCGCACCCCTCTTCGGCCCTTCGCTCGCACGATTTTCCGAACTGCCTGAACGAACAGGAATTTGTATGAAGACTCACGCACAGGGCGACGTCCGCCTGATCGACTGCACGGAGGCAGAGCATGCCCCGGCAATTCTCGACATCCTCAACGAAGCCATCGTCAATTCGACGGCGCTGTACGACTACGTGCCGCGACCGCCTGAAGCCATGGCCGCATGGTTCGCCGCGAAGCGCGCAGGCGGCTTTCCGGTGGTGGGCGCCGTCGACGCCACGGGCCGGTTGCTGGGCTTTGCCAGTTGGGGCACGTTCCGCGCATTCCCGGCATACAAGTACACGGTGGAGCACAGTGTGTATGTGCACCACGAGCAGCGCGGCCGCGGCCTTGGCGAGCGTCTGATGCGCGAGATCGTGCGGCGCGCCGGCGAGGCGCAGGTGCACGTCATGGTTGGCTGCATCGATGCAGCCAACCCCGGGAGCATTGCCTTGCACACCCGGCTGGGTTTTGTCCACGCGGGCACGATTGCGCAGGCTGGATTCAAGTTCGGCCGCTGGCTGGACGCGGCGTTCTATCAACTGACGCTGGAAACGCCGGCGCAACCGGTGGATGGCTGAATCGACCTCGCAATGTCGCAACGGTGAGCGTGACTTCGACTGGCCGTTTGCGACTCCCGCGTTGTCGTCGCAGCCGGTTTCCCGGCGTTCGCGATTGCATCGTCACGATCCGGACCGGGGACCGGGGACCGGGGGCCGGGGGCGGGTTAGCCCCTTCGATTCCGGAGCGGCCGACGTGGAGGAGCCATGACGCTTCAGCAACTGGAGACGTTTTTCTGGACCGTCAAGCTGGGCAGCTTTTCGGCCGCCGCCGAGCGTCTCTACGCGACGCAATCGGCGGTATCGATGCGTATCCGCGAGCTCGAACGTGCGTTGGGCGTCGAGCTGTTTGATCGAACCCATCGCACGGCGCGGCTCACGCCCAAAGGACGCGAGCTGCTCGATTACGCGAGCCGCATCCTCGATCTGTCGACCGAGCTCGAACATCGTGTCGGCGCGCCGGAAGCCATTTCAGGCATCGTGCGTTTCGGCGTCGCGGAAGTCGTCACGACCACCTGGCTGCCTCGTCTGATCACCGCGATTTCGGAACGCTATCCCAATGTGCGCCTCGAGATCGAGGAGGCATTGACGGCCGAGCTGATGGCCAGCCTGCATCAGGCCGAGCTCGAACTCGTGCTCGCACCGGGACATACCCGCACGCCGGATCTGTCCACGCTGTCATTGGGTACGGTGGACTTCCAGTGGATGGCGAGTCCGTCGCTCGGTCTCGGCGATCACCCATACAGTCCGCGCGCGCTCGCCGAATATCCGATTATCGGCATGAAGCAGGCGTCGTTTCATTATGCGGCTCTGGAAGACTGGTTCATGAGCGAACACGCACGCTGCCGCTATCTCGCGCGCTGCAAGAGCGTTGCCGTGGCGGCGTCGATGACGATCGCCGGCATGGGCGTCTCGTATCTGCCCGTGCGCTCGTACGGGCAGGAGATCGCTCAAGGGAAACTGGTCGTCGTCAACGCGACGAATCCGCTCGAGCCGGTCGAGTTCGTGGCGGCTTGCCCGGCGGGCCATTCGTATTCGCTTGCGCGGGCGATTGCGGAGCTGGCTCAAGAGGTCAGCGATTTTCAGCGCAGCGAAGGCAAGGATTGATTCATACGCCCAGGTGACGGATCGCTTGGGTGCGCCGCGCAACGTCACATCAAGATTCTTGATGTCTCCCCGCGAAAATTACTCGTTTGAGTTAATGCGTCGACACTTCTAATCTTTCCTTCAAGCACAGCGGACGGGTCTCGCACGCAGGTTCCGTCACGACTGTCGCTGCGAGACAAGGAGGAAGACATGGAAGCGGTCCTCACGCCGGAGGAGGCGCCCGTTCGCGCCGACGACGCGCGGCACGCCAAACTGGAAGTCCGTCTGAAGTCGATCACGGCCCTTGCCGACGACATCAACGCATTCGAATTCGTCAGCCCCGATGGCCAGCCGCTGCCCGAGTTCACGGGCGGTTCGCATATCGATATCTCCCTCCCGGGCGGCGCGATCCGCCAATATTCGCTGTGCAACCCACCCGGCGAACGCGACCGCTACGTCATTGCGGTGTTGCGCGATCCGCAGGGGCGCGGCGGATCGATCGCCATGCACGATGAACTGCGCGCTGGCCAGAAGCTCAAGATTTCGCGGCCACGCAACCATTTCGCGCTCTCGACGGCGGCCCGGCGGCATGTCTTCATCGCCGGGGGAATCGGCATTACGCCGATGATGGCGATGCTCTCCGAAGTGCAGCGTCGCGGGGAAGCGTTTCATCTGTATTACTGCGCGCGCTCCGCGCAGCGCGCGGCATTTCTCGACGAACTGGAAACGCTCATCGCCAGCGGCCATGCGTCGGTTCACTTCGACAACGGCGACCCGCGCAACGGTCTAGACCTGGTCGAGACGCTCGAGCCGTATTCGCCCGGCACGCATCTCTACTATTGCGGTCCTGGCCGCCTGATGGATGCCATCGAAGCGGCCAGCGCGCATTGGCCGCGCGCGAGCCGGCACTGCGAGCGATTCTCCGCGGGTGCGGCCAAAGAGGCCCGTGCGGCCATCGGCAGCGAAGCGGAGGTTCCCTTCGACGTCGAGTTGCGCCGCTCGCAAAAGACCCTCACGGTTCGGCCGGGCGAGTCGATCGTCGACGTGCTTCGGCGCAACGGCGTCGAAGTCGACACGTCGTGTTGCGAAGGTTACTGCGGAACCTGCATGACGCGCTATCTCGCGGGCGAGCCGCTCCATCGCGACACCGTGCTCGACGACGAGGATCGGCAGGAGTTCGTCATGATCTGCTGTTCGCGCGCGAGAAGCCCGACCCTGGTACTCGATCTCTGATCCGCTGAAACAACGCCTGAAGTCGCACGAACGCCGAAGTCCGGCTGCACAACGTTCCCCATTCTTCTGGAGAGGATACGCACCATGAGCAGGTTCGAATACGTGAAGGATTGCTGGTATCCGATTGGGTTTTCGAGGGAGTTTCCCGCAGGACAGTTACAGGGCCACAAGATCGTCAACCGCCCGATCGTGATGTGGCGTGCGCAAAGCGGCGAGGTCGTGGCCTTCGACGATCGTTGCTGTCACAAGCGTTTCCCGCTTTCGGAAAGCAAGCTGCTCGACAACGGTCAACTCGAATGTGCCTACCATGGCTTGTGCTACGACACCGCTGGCCACTGTGTCGCGATTCCGTCCGCACCGGACAAGGCCATTCCTCCCCAGGCGCGATTGAGCGCGCTTCCGGTTCGCGAGCAGGATGGCGTCGTCTGGGTCTGGCCGGGCCATCCCGCTGGTGCGCAGCGCTTCGACCCGCCGCGCACCCCCGAGGTCACGGATCCGGAGAATATGTCGATCGGCTCACCGGAGCCTCTGCGCGTGCCGGCGAACTACCTGTTGCTGATCGAGAATCTGCTCGATATCACGCATTTCTATCCGCTCCACGACGGCAATATCGGCGACAAGGAAAACAGCAGGATTCCTGTCGAACTGGAAGAGGGCGAAAGCGAGGGACATACATTCGTGCGTACCACGCGCCACGTGCATGGGTACCGGCAGCCGCCGTACCTCAAGGAGTGGTTCCTGTACGACACGGTCGAGCGAATCCATACGCACTGCATGGTGAGTCCCGGGCTGACACGCGTGGTGATGCGCGTCGCGCCAGAGGGCGAGCTGGGCACGGACAAGGAACGTGGCTATACGCTTTTGCATCTGCATCTGCCCGTCGACGAACGCAATCTCGTCTGGCGGTGGAATGTGTCGTGCAAGGGCTGGCACACCACGCTGAGCGACCAGAGCATGCCGACGGCACGGAAAGTCGCGGAGATGTTCCCGGCCGTCGTGGCGCAGGATCAGTGGGCGCTCGAGCGCCAGCAACGCATGATGGAATTTCCGGACGATGGGTATGCCGAACTTTTCCTCAAGACCGACAAGGCATTGCGTCGCGCGCGGCAGATCCTGATGGGCTTGCAGCGCAAGGAGCGCGAACTGCAGATCGCGCCCGTCGAGGCGGCCTCGTCGGGGAAGGTGTCGGCGATCGCCTAAGGCCCGCGTGCCGATGGCTGCCGTCTGTCAATACGCAGCAATACGCGTCGATACGCGTCGATACGCGTCGATCCATAACCGGCGGCCATCGGGCCGGGCAGCCAGTTGGTCAGAAAAACGACTCATCGTTCAGGAGACAAATTATGGAAACCCATGATACTTCGTCGTTCGCTGCCCAGGCCCCGCAAGGTCCGGACGTGGCGGGCGACCACAAGACCCTGCTGCAACGCGCCGTTTCGTCGTGCGTCTACCTGTTCGAGCGGGTGATGCCCGACCCGTTCGTCATCGTCATTCTGCTGACGGTGGCGGTCGCATCGTTTGCCTTGATCTTCGCTCCGAAAGGCACGCCCGATACGATTCTCGCTGGCTGGTACAAGGGCATTTTCGGCATCTTCACGTTCGCGTTCCAGATGGTGCTGGTCCTCGTGACCGGGTATGCGCTGGCCAGCGCTCCGCTGATCAGGGCAGGCCTGCGCAACCTGAGCCGGCTTGCGGTGGGGCCTTGCTCGGCGGTGTTGCTGGTGTTTGGCGTCGGCGCGATTGCGACTTTCCTGAACTGGGGCTTCGGACTCGTCGTGGGCGCGCTGCTGTCGAAGCAGGTTGCGAGGCAGGTGCGCGTCGACTTCGCCTGGCTCGTGGCGGCCGCATACAGTTCATGGGTGCTGTGGGCGTTCACGGGCATGTCGAGTTCGATTGCCTTGTCGATCGCCTCGCCAGGCAATCCATTGAATATCGTCGAGCAGCATACCCACCTTGCCGTGCCGTTGTCGCACACCGTGTTCTCGGGATGGAACCTGTTCGCAGGCGTGGCCGGGATGGTTCTCATCCCCGTGGTCTTCATCCTGATGCGGCCTGCCGAAAAAGACGTCATGGCGGCCGATGTCAAGCTGCTCGAGGCCGACGAAAAGAGCGCGGAGCTCGTGAACGATGCGCGCTCGGGCACGCTGGCGGGCGCGCTGGACCGCTCGCGTGTCTGCGCCCTCGCTTTCGTGCTTGCGGGCGCGGGCTATCTGGCCACGCAATGGAGCCGCCACGGCGTGAGTCTCGACATCAACACGGTGATCTTCATCTTCCTGCTGGCCGGCCTGTGCCTGCACGGTAGCCCGAGGCGGTACGTGAACGCGGTGACGGAGGCGGCCAAGGTCACGGGGCCGATGCTGCTGCAATACCCGTTTTACGGCGGCATCATGGGCATCATGGGCGCGACCGGACTCGACGAGGTGGTGGCGCACGCCTATATCCATGTAGCGTCCGGGACTACGCTGCCGTTTCTGAGCTATCTCGCCTCCGGTGTGATCACGCTGTTCATTCCCAGTGGCGGCGGTCATTGGGCGGTGCAGGGCCCCTTCACGATTCCCGCCGCGATGCAACTGGGCGCGTCGCTGCCGGGTACGTCGATGGCGATTGCGGCGGGCGAGATGGCGGGCAGTCTGCTGCAACCGTTCTGGGCCATTCCTGTGGTCGCGATCGCGGGTGTCGGCGTGCAGCGCGTGCTGGGCTTCACGCTCGTGATCTTCCTCACGGCCGGTTCGCTGCTGGGGCTGATCTATCTGCTCGTGGTGCCGACGTGGGCGGCCGTTTGAGCGTCGAACGCGAAGCGGACGTCGCGCCGCTTCACGCCCTCGCGGCAAGGCTCCCGGCATGCGGACGCGCGCGCTGGAGCAACTCCACGAGCCGCTGCGCAAGCGGCGATACATAGCCGCCCGTCCGTAACACCGCGCCCACGCTGCGCGCGAGGTTCAACTCCGTTTCGTCGACGTTCAACGGCAAGATCCCGCGCTGCGCGCTGGTCGCCGCATGGCTCGCGATGCAGAGCATGCGCGAGCCGCGCAGCAATTCCAGCAGCGCCGGAACCGCAAAGTCCGTCTCGACCCGCAACGCCGGTTCCGGCAACCCCAGGCGGCGAAAAGCGTCGTTCACCTGGCGGCGCAGCGGGATGTTCGTTCCCGGCAGCAGCCACTCCTCGTTCGCCAGATCGCGCAGCCTGAGGCGCGCTTTGCGGTGCAGCGGGTGCGATTCGTCGGCCATGACGTTCAGGCGGTCGCGAAAGAGCGGCAGCGTGTCGAATTCCTCGCTCAGGTCGGGCGGCTCGGGCGCGACGGCCAGATCCAGCTCGCCCGCCTTCATCAGCGTGAACAGATCGTTTGCGAGCCGCCGCCGCAGGCGCAGCCGCGCCGCGGGGCGCTCGCTCATCAACTGGCGGCACGCGCGCAGCACGATCGAATCGGGCACGGTGGGCGAGTAGCCCACGCGCAGAATGCCTTGCTCGCCAGTCTGGATCGCCCGCAATTCCTTGAGCGCGTCGTCATATTCGAGCGCGATGCGTCGGGCGCGCTCGACGAACACCGTGCCGCCCGGCGTGAGCGCGACGCCGTTCGGGCTGCGGTGAAACACGGCCAGCCCCACTTCGCTTTCGATGCGCTTGATGGCCTTGGTCAGGGCGGGCTGGCTCATGCCGAGCGCCTCCGCCGCCTTGCCGATGCTGCCGCAGCGATGGACTTCGAGCAGATAGTCCAGGTCGCGTGTCTCCATGCCATTCCTCCTGGTTATGGGTTTATAGCCACTGCTTCATTGCGGTGATGACTGATATCTTACACACTGGCTCGACATTCATTGGAGACCTGAATGAGCTTTCCGTATTTTCTGCGACGCGCAGCGTCCTTCTGGGGCGACCTGCCCGCCGTGATCCATCGCGACCGGCCGCTCACCTACCGGCAACTGGAAGCGCGTTCGAATCAGCTCGCGCACGCGCTCATCGCGCTCGGCCTGCGACGCGGGGATCGCGTGGCGGTGCAATCGCGCAATTGCGCCGAGCTGGTCGAGATCGAGTGCGCGCTGTACAAGACCGGACTCGTGAAGGCCGCGCTCAATCCGCGCTTCACGACGGCGGAGGCTTCGGACGTGGTGGAGAACTGCACGCCGCGCGTGCTCATCGCGGGCCGCGGCTACACGGGTTATACGCGTGCGACGCCGGGCTTCGCGAGCGTGGAGACGTTCATCGCCATAGGCGGCGCAGAAGGATACGTCGACTACGAGACCTTGCTCGCCCAGGCCGCCACGCATGCGCCCGAGATCGTCAGTCATGCAGACGATCTCGCCGTGCTGCACTTCTCGTCGGGCTCGACGGGCAAGATCAAGGCCGCGATGCAAAGCTACGGCAACCGCATGGCGTCGCTGCGCAAGCTGCTGATCGGCATGGACACGCAGCCGCGTCCCGGCGACCGGCTCGCGCTCGTCGGGCCCATCACGCACGCGTCCGGCATGCTCATGCAGCCGTTCCTCTACTGCGGCGCCACGCTCGTTTTGTTCGACGCATTCGAGCCGGCCCCCTTTCTCGCCGATCTCGAACGCCAGCGCGTGACGCACGTGTTCATGGTGCCCGCCATGATCAACATGCTGCTCAACGAGCCCGCGCTCGCGCGCACCGACCTGAGCGCGCTGAAATCGCTCTCGTACGGCGCCGCGCCGATGGCGCCCGCGCGCATCGAGGAAGCGTGGGCGCGCTTCGGCCCGATTCTTTCGCAGGGCTATGGCGCGAGCGAATCGACCTCCGGCGTGACGCGTCTCACGGTGGCCGACCATGCCTATGCCATCGCGCAGCGGCCCGAGCGCCTCGCCTCGTGCGGCCGCCCGATGGGCGAGACCGAAGTGTGCGTGATGGGCGCAGACGGCAGGCCGCTGGCGGCGGGCCAAGTCGGCGAGATCGCGGTGCGTGGCGAAGACGTGTTCAAGGGCTACTGGGGCGAGCCGGCACTGAGCGCCGAAGCGCTCGTGAACGGCTGGCTGATGACCGGCGACCTTGCGCGCACCGACGACGACGGCTACCTCTACCTCGTGGACCGCAAGAAGGACATGATCGTCTCGGGCGGCTTCAACGTCTATCCGACCGAGGTCGAAGCGGTGCTCTATCAGCACCCCGACGTGCTCGAAGCGTGCGTGTTCAGCGTGCCCGACGAGCGCTGGGGCGAGGGCGTGAAGGCGGCCGTGGTGCTCAAGCCGCAGCGCACGGCGAGCCAGGACGCGTTGGTCGCGCATTGCCGCGGCTTGCTCGCCGACTACAAGCTGCCGCGCTCGATTAGCTTCGTCACCGAGCTTCCGCGCAACGCGAGCGGCAAGATCGCGCGCAAGATCGTGCGCGAACAGTACTGGCAAGGCGCGGACCGGCGCATAAACTAAGGAATCCAGATGATGTTCGAACAGGTAGGCGACCCCGTATTCGACGCCACGCGCGAAGGCATTCGCCGCTTCGTGGCCGACGAACTCTTGCCGATGGAGCGCGAACTCGGCCTCGATTCGGAAAGCGTCTGGCCCAAGGACGTATTGCGGCGCGTATGGCGGCGTTCCGCCGAATGGGGTTACTACTCGGCGTGCCTGCCGGCGCAACTGGGCGGCAAGGGATTTTCCATCCTGCAGCAATGTGCGCTGAAAGCCGATCTCGCCGCCAGCGGCTGCTCGCTCGCCATGCACGTGCTGGGCGACCTGGGCGGCCCGCCGCGCGTGGGCAACATGCTCAAGTACGCGACGCCTGACCAACTGCAGCGCTTTTTTCTGCCGGTGATACGCGGGGAAAAGTCCACCTGCTTCGCGCTGACCGAGCCGCATTCGGGATCGGATGCGCAGAGCATTGCGACCACGGCCACCCAGGATGGCGACGATTTCATCGTGACGGGCCACAAGCACTACATCAGCGGCGCGCCGTTTGCGGACTTCGCGATCGTCATGTGCGTGACCGATGCCTGCGCTGCGCCGCCCGCCATCAGCGCGGTGCTCGTCGACCTCGACTTGCCTGGCGTGACGCTCGAGCAGGCGTACGTCCCGATGTCGGGTCAGCATATCGACGCGGATATCCGCTTCGATAACGTGCGCGTGCCGCGCGCCAACCTGTTCGGCGGCGCGGGCAACGGCTTCAGGCTGGGGATGTCGCGCATCAACGTGAACCGGCTGCTGCATTGCCCGACAATGCTTGGCCTCGCGACCTCGGTGTACGAGGCGTCGCTCGACTATGCGCGCAGCCGGCGGCAGTTTGGCGGACCGATCGCGCGTTTCCAGGCCATCCAGCACATGCTCGCCGACATGGCGGCCGCGTTGTGGGCCTGCGAAAGCATGATCGCGCAAACCGCCGCGCTCGCCGACGCCGGCGGCGACCTGCGCATGAAAGCCGCGGCGTGCAAGGTGTTCGTCTCCGAACGCTGCTTCGAGATTGCCGACAAGGCCGTGCAGATTCACGGCAACGTGGGCGTCACGCGCCATCATCCGGTGGAGCAGGCGTTTCGCAAGCTGCGCATGTTCCGCATTTTCACGGGAACGAGCGAGATTCAGCGCAACACGATCGCGCGCGCGATTCTCGAACCCGGCAGCGGCCAGGGCGCATAAGCCGCGCGCGGCAAGCGCAAAGTAAAACAAAAGAAAGAGACTGGAGACAAAGGATGTCCGCATACGGCAGCGAATCCCGCAACTATCGACCCGCACGCGCATGGTCGATCGCCATCATGCTCGCGCTGATGATGATGGTGAATTTTCTCGACAAGGTGGTGTTCGGCATGATCTCCGTGCCGATGATGCATGACCTCGGCCTCACGCCCACGCAGTTCGGTCTGATCGGCGGCAGCCTGAACTGGCTCTTCGCCATCGCGGCCGTGGTGGGCGGCATGCTTGCGGACCGCGTCGCCACGCGCGTCATTTTGCTGGTGATGGCGCTCTTGTGGTCGCTGCTGCAATTGCCGATGCTGTTCGCCAGTTCGATGACGGTCGTGCTCGTCACGCGCGTGCTGCTCGGCGCGGGCGAGGGGCCAGCTTCGCCCGTTTCGCTGCACGCGCTCTACAAGTGGTTTCCGGACGAGAGGCGCGGTCTGCCCGCCGCCGTGCTCTACCAGGGCAGCGCGCTCGGGCTCTTCGTGGCCGGGCTCGCCATTCCGCTCATCACCGCGCGCTGGGGCTGGCGCGCGAACTTCGTGGTGCTCGCCGCGCTCGGTCTCGCATGGTGCGCCTGCTGGCTCCTGTTCGGCGGCGAGGGCCCGCTCGAACGGCCGCGCGCGCAGCGCGACGCGCGGCGTGTCCCCTGGCGCACGCTGCTGGCCGACCGCACCATCGTCGGCAACTTCTGCGGGCATTTCGCCGCCAACTGGGTGCTTGCGACCAGCCTCACGTGGATGCCGCATTATCTGCAGGCGGGGCTGGGCTTCAGCGCGACGAGTTCGGGGCGGCTATTCGCCGTGTTCGTCGCCATCACCACGCCGATGGGCCTTGGACTCGCGTGGCTCTCGCAGCATTGGCTGTGCGCGGGCGTTTCGTCACGCAAGGCGCGCGGCGTGTTCATTGCGATCACGCTCGTGGCAGCGGGCGTGCTGCGCTTTGCCGTGTACCTGCCCGCGCTCGGGCCGCTCGCGAAGGTGCTGATGCTCACCTTGAGCAGCGGGCTCACGCTCGCCATGTATTCGGTCGGCCCAGCCATGCTCAGCGAAGTCGCGCCGGAAGGCCAGCGTGGCGCTGTCCTCGCGCTGAGCAACGCCATCGGCTCGCTGGCGGGTCTGGCCGCACCAGTGATCACGGGGGCGCTGATCCAGCACGCGCACAGCGCGACCGCGACGCCTACTGCGCTTGGCTTCGAACAGTCGTGCGCGCTGTGCGGCTTCGTGCTGATCGGCTGCGGCGGGCTGTGCGCGCGCTGGCTCGATCCACAGCGTTCGCGCGCCGCGCTGCGCACATTGCGCGAGACGCAAACCGTTGCTTCCTGAGCCATCGTTGCGATGGCGCTTCCATTTTTCCGCGCGGGGCGCTAAGCCCCGCGCTTCTCGCTGGAGAAGCGCGACGGGCGTGTAAACGCCGTCGAGCCGCGATGTCGCGGCTGAGTGGTTGAGTGGTTGAGCAGGGAGCGCACCCGGCACCCGGCCGGATGCGCGGATCAGAGCGAGGCGCCCGTCACGCGAATACGGTTTTCGACGTCGGTCACGCCGTCGACCTCGCGTGCGGCTTCGACTGCGAGCGCGATCTGCTCGTTGTAGTTCACGGCGCCCGAGAGCGTGATGCGCCCGTTGCGGGCGGTCACGATGATGCGCGCCGAGTTCAGCCCGCGCGTGCGCGCCAGCGCGTTTTCCACACGGTGCGCGAGCTTGCGGTTCGCGGTCCTGGCCGCTTTGGTGTCCGCTTTGGTGTCCGCTTTTGCGTCGCTTGCCGCGGTGTTCGCACGGGTCGCCGACGAGGGCGTCGCTGTCGCGGCAGTCGATTGGGCGCTCGCGCAGTTGCCGAGCGCGGTGAGCATCGCCACGGCGGCGATGCAGGAAATGCGGGTCGATCGTTTCATGTTGACGTGTGAGTGCGGCGTGTGAAAGTGCGTGGCCAGTCTGCGGTCTAGAACCGCGTCATGAGGCCAAGGGAAACCCCGGTCGTCGAACTTGCGCCAGAGCGCATGCCCAGTGCTCCGATATTCAGTGCGTCGGTTCGATAGGCGCCGGAGAAGCCGTTGTAGTCGACTTCGGCGTAAAGCTCGGTGCGCTTCGAGAGGTAGTACTCGGCCATGACATAAGTCGCGATCTTGTGCCCGCTGCCGTCCTTGGCGTTGGCAAGATGGCGGGCGCTGTCGTAATACGCAGCGGCGGTGAATTGCAACGCGGGGGTGGGAATGACCATGACGCCCATGCTCGGAATATGATCTCGCCGGGTGGGCGCATCTTGCGTGGCGGCGCTCACGCTGAAATCGGCATAGTTCATGTAGAGACGTGCGGGGCCGAGTTGCAGCGAGCCGCCTGCGTGGAAGGTCTGGGCCCATTGCGTGGCGGCCGCATTCCAGGTCTTCTGATAACCGAAGCCGCCGAGCGCCGGGCCCCATTGGTACATGGCCGTAGCGGAGACATTGGTGCCTGCGCGCAGATTGCCCGCTACGCCGCCCGGCGAATAGCTGGCGCCGAAGCGCAAGCCGCCCGCGTGGCCGATGTAGCTGATCGTGTTGTTAAAGCGCGTGTCGTTGGTGAAGTAGTCGATGAAGTAGAGCGCGTTGGGCTCGATCGCGAGCGACTGTCCCTGCCCGCCAATGGGATCGACGAGCGTGGCGAAGTACTCGCTTGCGCTGACCTGGCGGCCGAAGGTGAGCCGCCCGAAGTCGCCCGAGAGACCGACGAACGCCGCCTGCGAGAAGAGCGCGCCGGCGTTCTTCAATGCGCCGGTTCCGCTGTTGAAGCCGCTTTCCAGCTTGAAGATCGCAGCGAGTCCGTTGCCGAGATCTTCCTTGCCGTAAATGCCGAAGCGATTCACCGCGAGAATATTGTTGTTGAAGCCCAATGCGCTGCCGCCTTGCTGGTGATTCACCCAGCGCACGCCCCCGCCTATGTCGCCATACAGCGCGACGCTCGATTGCGCATGCGCCAGGCAGGGTGACAGGCCGCCTACCAACGCGGCCAGAACGATCTTGTTCATTTGTCTCCTTGATTCGTTATTATTTGATCAGGTATCCAGAATGATGAGCGACGGCCGATTTGCCACGGCAACGGGATTTTCGTCGGCATCTTCCTATAGTGTGGGGCAGGCGGTCGCCGCCGGCCATGAAGCGTCGGGAATAGAACCATTCCTCGTGGAAATGTCCGCGTTAACGCGGAGCTGGCGGAGGCTTGCGGCAACGACGCGCCAGGCGGCTATCGCCTCATGCCCGCTACGGCCTTGACGCCGTGGGCCGGCGATGCCCGCCACCTCACCCCAAGAACCAGGGTTTTCGGCAGGGTTGCAACATTTGGTGCTAACAAGTACAGTGCGGCAACAATTGAATTGTAAGCGAATCGCAGGGCCGCATCGTCTTGTGAAAGAGGGGGAGTCATGAAGCGTTTGAAGCTGACCACGTGGATCGTGATCGGCATGGTGCTGGGCATCGTCACGGGCTACATCTGCCACAGCGCCATTGGCGATCCGCACGAGCTGAAGTCGACCGCCGACTATTTCGGGCTGGTCACGGATCTGTTTTTACGGCTCATCAAGATGATCGTCGCGCCGCTCGTGTTCACGACGCTCGTCGTGGGCGTGGGCAAAATGGGCGACGCCCGTGCGGTGGGGCGCGTGGGCGTGCGCGCGCTCGCCTGGTTTCTGGGCGCGACCTTCGTTTCGCTGTTGCTGGGCGCCCTGGTGGCGAACTGGCTGCAACCGGGCGCGGGCCTGAATCTGCCGCTGCCCGACTCGCACGTGTCCACCGGCATTGCCGCGGGGGCGATCAATGTGAAGGCATTCCTCACGCACCTCGTGCCCAAGAGCGTCGTGCAGGCCATGGCCGAAAACGAGATTCTGCAGATCGTGGTGTTCGCGGCGTTTTTTAGTCTCGGCATCATCGCGGTGGGCGAACGGGCGAAGGGCATCGTCAGCTTGCTCGAACAAATCTCGGAGGTGATGTTCAAGGTGACCGGCTATGTCATGGCGTTCGCGCCGCTGGCCGTATTCGCCGCGCTCGCCCACGTGGTCGCGATGCAGGGGCTGGGCGTGCTCATCAGCTACGGCTCCTTCATGGGCGTGTTCATCGGCGCACTGGTGCTGCTGTGGTGCGCGATCGTCGCGGCGGGCGGCGTGGTGCTGCGCGGGCGCGTGTTCGGCCTCGTGCGCTCGGTGCGCGTGCCCATGCTGCTGGCGTTCAGCACGGCCAGCAGCGAGTCCGCGTATCCCAAGCTGATCGAGCAACTGGAGCGCTGCGGCGTGCCGCGCCGCATTTCGAGCTTCGTGTTGCCGCTCGGCTACTCGTTCAACCTCGACGGGTCGATGATCTATTGCACGTTCGCCACGCTGTTCATCGCGCAGGCCTACGATATTCACCTGTCGTTCGTGCAACAGGCGGCGATGCTCGCCATCCTCATGCTCACGAGCAAGGGCATGGCGGCGGTGCCGAAGGCCTCGCTCGTGGTGATCGCGGCGACGCTTGGCCAGTTCAACATTCCCGAGGCCGGCCTGTTGCTCATCATGGGCGTGGATACCTTCCTCGACATGGGGCGTACGGCGACCAACGTGCTAGGCAACAGCGTGGCTGCGGCGGTCGTGACGAAGTGGGAGGGGCAGCTCGGCCCCGTGCTGAGCGACGAAGAATTCGACGCTATCGTAACGGCGCGCGATACGGAGAAGGCGTGATCCCGGGCTGATTGACTGGGGATTCCATGAAATTGGCATGGCGAACCAATGAGTGGCGCCACCGTGTCGGGGCGCTAGTCGAGAACGGGCGTGGTGGGCGATGAGCTGCGCAGGAGGGCATCGGGCATTTTCAGGGTCACCAGGAAGCAAACGGCGGCGACGGTTGCGGCGATTGCGTAGACCAGCCCGAAACCGTGCGCGAGAGAGGCCGTTGCCGAGGCGATATCCGTTCCCTGACCGGGATGGCCGACAGGACCCCGTATTCCTCGTTCGGCCGCGTGAGCGCCAGTCGCAGCGACCTGCCGTATGTGCTCCGTACCCGATGCGATTACCGCTCCGGCAAGCGTCGAGCCGCTCGCTCCGCCGACAGAGCGGAGAACGAGCAACGCCCCCGTGCCGGAGCCCATGTCCGCCGGGCGTAAAGCATTCTGTGCGCTTGTTATTGAGCCGATCAGACAGATTCCCGCACCCAGGCCCGTAGTCACCATGCCAACGATTACCGCCCATACCGGGGCATGAACGGGCAGTAAGGCGAGGCTGAGCAGCCCGAGGAAGCTTAGCGCCGCGGCGACCCGAAGAATCCCGCGTATCGTTCCAGCATGCTGGGCCCATTTGCTCCCCGTGATATTCCCCAGTGCGCTCGCAAGCATGAACGGGGCGACAAAAATCCCGGACTGGCTTGCGGTGTCGCCCCGCACAAGCTGGAAATAGAGGGGAATGGTAAAAAGACAGATGAAGACGAGCATTGACGTCAGCGTCGAAACGGTCACGTTGCTCACATAACTGGAGCTGTTGAAGATCGGGGGAGGGAGTAGCGGATCGTGAGCGCGCTGCTCCTGGAGAACGAGCAGAAGGACGAGAACAACGCCGGCGCCGGCGAGCCCGAGCGTCTGGGCGGATACCCAGGCATAAACATTGCCGCCCCATCCGAGCGCCAGCAATGTCACCGATAGTGCGCCCGAGAGCAAGACCATCCCGGCGAGATCCAGCTTCGGCCGGCTGGCGCGCGCCGGGACCGCTAGCCGGCGCAGTCCGCTTTGGCAGACGAAGACCGCGACTATCCCGATCGGCAGATTGATCCAGAAAATCCAGCGCCAGGACAGGTTCTGTGCGACGAGACCTCCAATGATCGGTCCGCTGAGCGAAGCCGTGGCCCATACGGCGGAAATGTAGCCTTGATAGCGTCCCCGCTCGCGAGGTGTCACCACGTCGGCAATCGCGGCCTGGGTCAGCGCGGTCAGCGCGCCGCCGCCCAGCCCCTGAAGCGCCCGGAACCCGATCAATTGCGTGAGCGTTCGAGACGTCCCGCACAGCGCCGACGTGATGACGAATGCGACGAGACAGGTTAGCAGCAGCCGCCGTCGTCCATAGAGGTCGGAGAGTTTTGCATAGATTGGAGTGCTGACTGTGGACGCGATCAGATACGCCGCGACTATCCAGGAGAGTTGGCTATATGCGCCGAGATCGTGCGCGATGGCCGGAATCGCGGGAATGACCGCGGTCTGATCGAGTGCGGCAAGAAAGATGCATATCATTACGCCGAGCATCACGCGCACGATTTCTGCGTGCGAGAAAGGCGTCGACGTGGGGGCGCTTTTCGGCATGTGGACGGGATTCGACCTGCTCCGGCGTATCCGTGTCATTTCGCGGGCGCGGCAGAGCCGCTCGACGAGAAGACGGGCGTCCGGACAAGGCGGCCCAGGAATGCGACGCCCAGCAGCATGACGCCGGCAACAAAGATCAGCGCTGCATGGTAGTTGCCGAAATGCTCGCTCAAATAGCCGGTAACGACAGGAGCCACCATCTGCGCGACGCAATAGCTCAGTGTCATGCGCGCCATCGCTTTGGCCGGATTGCCGGGATAGTGGCGCCCAACCAGGGCGAGCGTCAGGCTGACAATGCCAATGAACGTGGCGCCGAATAGCATGGCGCTCAAACCGATCCACGGCGCTTCGCGTGTGAGCACGGGCAAGATGATGGAGAGCGTCTGAAGAAGGAACGCGGCGATGAGCGCCTGGACGATGCCCCAGCGCCGCGCAACGCCGTCCCATAGATAACTGGCGGGAATCGCCGCGAGCCCGACGACCACCCAGACCCAGTTCCCCCGCCCGGCGAAGGCCGGCAGCCGGTCGACGATATCGACGATGAACGTTGCGCTGACAACGTACCCATACCCCGCGCAAAGGTAGGAGAGGGAAAGCAACGTCGTCCATGACTTGCCCGGCACGTTGTGTGCGCCGCGCGCCTTATTCCCATGGTGACTGACCGGCGCCGGCATCCATGCCCAGGCGAAGAAGAAAAAGAGCAATCCGAGCAGACCCAGGCCGATCCAGTCGAAGTCCCAATTTCCGTGGATCGAGAGGAACTGCACAGCAATGCCGGATACCAGAATGCCCATCCCCATGCCCATGAAGTGCAGTCCCAGTTCGGGTTTGTGGCCCTTTCGGACGTGCCAGTCGAGGATCAGGCCGGATGCGAGCAGCGAACCGGAAACAGCGGCGATTCCCGAGAAGAAGCGCAGGACGCCCCACAGGACCGGGGACTGCGTGAACCCCATGGCAAGCGTCGTGATCACGCCGAGCACCAGCCCGATCCGGTAGAGGACGAATTTCGACTCGAGCCGCGACAGATTCGCCGCAATCAATGCGCCGGCCATGTAGCCGGCGTAGTTCCAGGTTGCCAGCCAGCCACCGGCGACCATGCTCAGTCCCGCCCGGTCGCGCATGATGGGCAGCATCGGCGTATAGGCAAAGCGCGCCAGGCCCACGGTCAGGACCAGGGCGCACAGACCGGCCACGATGACCCTGGTGCGCTCTCGTCTGTTCGCCGGATGCTGCAAAACTTGCGGGTCACTCATGATTTCAGGTTTCGGGTCGTCGTGGGGTTGCGGTAGTGATCGCTGAGGTTGCGCGAAATTCCAGACCGTGCCGCCGTCGCAGGCCGCCCGAACACCATACGGGCCTTCCGTCGTATTGTCTTTTGACGAGACGACAAGTCGTATCGAACACCGGACACCCGGCGCCAGCGGGACTCACGGCGAACCCTCGATAGGGGGGAAACGGGGGGGGGGAACGCGAGGCGCGTAACTTGCTCTGCAAACGCAAGACGCAGTTCTTGCATTGAATCGGGGGAAATCCCGATAGAACCGCTATGAAATCGGCCTATCCTTTAATGCAAGCGGTTACATTTTAGGTGCAACATTGCGTCTGATGTCATCGATTCTCACCGGCTCGATCGCGAAGCGGGCACGAATGCGAGCGCCGGACCCCAGGAAAATTGAGTCCCCCTGAGGAGACAGCATGAAACAAGAGTTAGTCATCCGAAACGTAAAGGACGTCTCGGACTTTATCGACGAGCAGCCCGGGGGGCGGTCGACGTTTCTGATCGTGATGATTGCCCTTGGCGGCGTGTTCGTCGATGCCTACGACTTTACGAGCCTCGGGATTGGCGTTCCCGCGCTCACGAAGACGTTCGGGCTCAGTCCGCTCGAGATCGGGAGTGTGACGGCGATGATGGCAATAGGCGCCTTCATCGGCGCAATCTGGGGCGGTAAAGCCACGGACAAGGTTGGCCGATACAAGATGTTTCTGGTCGATCTGGTGTTGCTTGTGGCGGCTGCGCTCGGTGCGGCGGTCTCCGTTAATCTGCCTATGTTGCTGGTCTTCCGGTTTCTTCTCGGCCTGGGCGTGGGTCTCGACTTTCCGGTGGCGCTCAGTTTCATCGCCGAGTTTGTCAACAAGCGCAAGCGCGGCGCAGGCGTCAATCTGTGGCAATTGATGTGGTACGTTGCGGCGTCGTGCACGGGTCTCATCATCATTCCGTTTTATTTCGCGGGCTTCGGCGAAAACTTGTGGCGCGTGGCGGTCGGGTTTGGCGCCTTGCCTGCTTTGCTCATCCTCATTCTGCGCTTTCGCTATGTGAAGGAGAGCGCGCCGTGGGCCGCGCAGAATCTGGGGTTGGCCGAGGCCGCACGAATCCTCGAGGCGACATACCGCATCAAGACGCGAGTGGTGCAGGACGCCGCCAGGCGCGTCCCGCAGTCAAAGGAACCGGCCACTTTCGGCGAGATCTTCACGTCTCGCTTCATCAAACGAACCCTCCTCGTTTCGGTGATTTGCGCCACGCAAAGCCTCGAGTACTTCGCGATCGGGTTCAACCTTCCGTCGATCTCCCAAGCCCTATTCGGCAAAGCATTCATCAACGCGATACTCGGGGCCATTGCGTTCAACGCGTTCGGGATTGTGGGCGCGCTTCTGGGGGTGGCGGTTACCCGGAGAATGGGTGCGAGACGGATGGCCATTGCCGGTTACGTGGTGGTATTGCTGTCCCTGCTCGCGCTTTTCAAGCTGCACGACACGCTGCCTATTGGATATATGGGACTGCTTGTCGGGCTCATGATCTTCGGACATGCATTCGGCCCCGGCGCCCAGGGAATGACCATGGCTGCGCTGTCTTATCCAACCCGTATTCGCGGCGTCGGCGCAGGGTGGGGACAAGGCATGGTCCGGGTGGGAAGCATCACGGGCTTCTACTTCTTTCCCATCCTTGTCGCCTCGGTGGGCTTCTACAACATGATCGGAATTCTGATGCTTGCGCCCGCGCTCGGGCTGGCGGCGGCGCTGCTGATCAAATGGGAACCGGTCGGATCGAGTATCGAGGAAAGCGGCGAATCACAGGGGGCGGGCGCGGTCGTGGAGCGCAACGCCTGACCCGCTTGTTAACCTGTTCGAGCGCGCATGAGCGCTCAAGCCGGCGGCGGCGCGCTGGTGCCCCTGACGACGAGTTCGACCGGCAAACATTCGTCCGCCGGCGCGCGCTGCTGAACCAGCCAGTCCAGCAACGTCACGGCCGCGCGCTGGCCGAGTTCGTATGTGGGAAGCAGGACGGTCGAGAGTCCGGGCGTGATCTGCGAGGAAATTGGCAGGTTGTCGCAGCCGACGATGGAGAGTTCGCGCGGCACGTCGATCTTCATGGACTGCGCCTCGAACAATGCGCCGAGCGCGAGGACGTCATTGCCGCAGAAGACCGCGGTTGGGCGCGGTTTAAGCTGCATCAGATGCTTGAGGCCGGCGCGTCCGCCGTCGAAGCCGAACGGCTGCTCGACCACGTTCGCTTCGGGCAACCGCACCCCCGCGTGGCTCAATGCGGTGCGAAAGCCGTCGACCCGATGTCGCGCGCGATCGTTATGACGGGTGAGACCCGAGATCATGCCGAATGCGCGATGGCCGAGCGAAAGAAGATGCTCCGCGGCAAGCTGCCCGATCAGCCGGTTGTCGAAGCCGATAAGCGGCGTGGAGGTGGTGAGGAACTCGCTGGCGGCCACCGTGTTGGTCCAGGTGATCAGCACAGGAATGCGGCTTCCCCGCACCAGTTCCCAGGTTTCGTGCGAGTGATCTCCGCCAACCAGCACGAGGGCATCCACCGCGCGTTCCAGCAGCGAGCGGGCCGCTTCGGTTTCGGCGGCGAGGCTGTATTCGTGAGCCGAGATCAGCAACTGATAGCCGGCATTCGAGAGCGTGCTCTGCATGCCCTGGACCGCGCGCGCAAAAATGGCATTGTCGAGCGTCGGCACGATGGCGCCGATCAGGCGTGCGCGACCCAGCGCAAGCGCGCGTGCGGAGCCGTCCGGCACATAGCCAAGCTGGGCAATGGCTTGCAAGATCCGCTCGCGCGTGCGTCCTTTCACTCGCTCCGGGCTGGACAGCGCGCGCGAGACAGTGGCTGTGGATACGCCTGCGAGCGCGGCGACATCTGCGATGCGTGGCCGTTCAGCGGTGTTCATGGAAAGTGCGTCGGTCATCCTGGATCTGGTGATTTTACGAATATCGTGGCGCGGAACGAAGCACGAACTGTTCGCCGCTAGTGGGAAATCCCGATATGAAGCAGGATCGATGACTCTATTATAGATGCAAGCGCTTGCATTCCAAGCGGAGCACGCGAAGCCGGAGAACGCCGGCTTTTTTAAAAAAGTCGAATGCAAGCGCTTGCATTTTTTGCATCGACTCCATCCGATTGACCTGAGGAGCAGACCATGTCGGTGATTTATCTGAAGAAGGCGACCAAGACTCCGGAAACCGAGACCGCAACGGCGCAGCGTGTCGTCGCCGAAATGCTGGCGGAGATCGAAGCCAAAGGCGAATCCGCCGTCCGTGCCTATGCCGGGAAGCTCGACGGCTGGAACGGCGACATCGTCGTGCCGCGCGAGGAAATCGAACGCCGGTCGCGCGAAGTGCCGCAGTCTGTCCGTGACGACATCGACTTCGCGGTCAGGCAGGTGCGCGACTTCGCCCTGGCGCAGCGCCGTTCGATCGAAGAATTTTCGGTCGAGCTGTACCCGGGCGTGACCGCTGGACAGCGCGTGATTCCGGTCAACGTCGTGGGCTGCTATGCGCCTGCGGGCCGATATGCTCACATTGCGTCGGCGTACATGGGCGTGGCGACCGCCAAGGCGGCAGGTGTCAAGACGGTCATCGCCTGTTCGAGCCCGTTTCGCGGCGGTGGCATTCATCCCTATTTGCTGTACGGCTTCAACGCCGCCGGGGCGGACGTGGTGCTGACGCTGGGCGGCGTGCAGGCGATCGCGTCGATGGCGTATGGCCTTTTCACGGGCAAGCAGGCCGATGTCGTGGTCGGCCCGGGCAACAAGTTCGTCGCCGAGGCGAAGCGCACGCTGTTCGGCAAGGTGGGCATCGACGTGTTCGCGGGGCCGTCCGAAGTGGCCGTCATCGCCGACGAAACGGCCGATCCCGCCATCGTCGCCAGCGATCTGGTCGGCCAGGCCGAGCATGGTCACGAATCGCCCGCGTGGCTGTTCACGACCTCGAAGGCGCTCGCCGAAGCGGTGATGGCGCGGGTGCCGCGCCTCATCGAGGCGTTGCCGCCGATCGCCCGCGACGCCGCCGGCGCTGCATGGCGAGACTACGGCGAGGTGATCGTTTGCGAGACGCGCGAGGAAGTGGTGGAGATCTCCGACCAATACGCGTCCGAGCACCTGGAAGTGCATGCGGCGGAACTGGACTGGTGGCTCGACCACCTCACCTGCTACGGCTCGCTGTTCCTGGGCGAGGAGACGACGGTTGCCTTCGGCGACAAGACGAGCGGTCCGAACCACGTCTTGCCGACCAAGGGCGCGGCGCGCTATTCGGGCGGCTTGTCCGTCCACAAGTTCGTGAAGACGCTGACGTGGCAGCGCATGACCCGCGACGCGGCCCGGCGCATCGGCGAAGTGACCGCGCGCATTTCGCGTCTGGAGGGCATGGAGGCCCATGCGCGAACCGCCGACGATCGTCTGAAGAAGTACTTCCCGAATGAGCATTTCGAAAAGGGCGAAACGGTGCAGGTCTGACTACCGCGAACCCATTTGACGGAGCGATCGATGGATCTTGCAAGCATGTTCAGTCTGGAAGGACGCATCGCGCTCGTGACCGGCGGCAACGCCGGCATCGGGCTTGCGATCGCGAGCGCCCTCGGGCGGGCCGGGGCGCGCGTCGTGCTGGCCGCGCGGCGCGAAGGCGCGCTGCGCGAAGCCGTGGCGACGCTCGCAAACGAAGGCGTCGAGGCGGCTTTCATCGCCGGCGATGTCGGCGCCCCTGCGGCAGCGAAGCAGTGCGCCGAACGGGCGATCGAGCAAAACGGGCACATCGACATCCTGGTGAATGCAGCGGGCGTGAACCTGCGCCAGCCATTCGCCGAAATCACGCCCGAAAGCTGGGACACCCAACTGGCGCTTCACCTGGGGGCGCCGTTCTTTCTCGCGCAAACCCTCGCGCCCGGCATGCAGGCGCGCGGGTGGGGGCGGATCATCAATATCGCTTCGCTCCAGTCATACCGGGCGTTTGCGAACAGTGCGCCCTATGGGGCGGCGAAAGGCGGGGTCGTGCAGCTCACGCGCGCAATCGCGCAGGAATGGGGCCGCCATGGAATCACGTGCAACGCGATCGGGCCGGGCTTCTTCCCAACGGCCCTCACGGCGGCCGTTTTCGCCGATGCGGCGCTCGCCAGCAAGCATGCCGAACAGACCTGCCTCGGCCGCAACGGCAAACTGGACGATATCGACGGACTGGCCGTCTTTCTTGCCAGCGACGCGTCCGCCTACATCAGCGGTCAAACCATCATGGTCGACGGCGGCTATACCGCGCGTTGACCGCTATCTCAAACAGGGGGAGAGACGCATGCCATCGCAGGCCGGTCAACGGCGCCAGCATGGCTTTCCGGGCGCGCCGCCGTCGGCTGCGGCCATCTCCTTCGCCGGTTCATTCGCGGAGACTTCGCCATGAAAGCGCTGGTATATACGCAACCCAATGAAATGCAGTTGCTCGAGCGACCCGATCCCGTTCCGGAGCAGGGTGAAGTCGTGCTGAAGATCGACGCGGTCGGCATCTGCGGATCGGACATGCATGCGTATCACGGCCACGATCCGCGTCGGCAACCCGGGCTCGTACTCGGTCACGAGTTCGCCGGTACGATCGCCAAAAGCCTGGACGCCAGGTGGAAGGAAGGCACGCGCGTGACGGGCAATCCGCTCATCACCTGCGGCACCTGCGAATTTTGCGTACAGGGACGAGACAATCTGTGCGCGCATCGTACGATGGTGGGGATGACACGGCCGGGCGCGTTCGCCGACTATATGTCGATTCCGGCTGCGAGTCTGGTCGCCATTCCTCAGGACATGCCCGCGCACATCGCCGCGGCGACCGAACCGGCCGCGACCGCTCTGCATGCCGTGAACCTCACGATGCGCGCTTTGACGCGACCGCTGCCCGAGTGCCGGGCGCTCGTGATCGGTGGCGGCGCGATCGGCATTTTCTCCGCGTTGCTGCTGCGCGCCTATGGTTGCCGCCATGTCACCGTTGCGGAGACGAATGCCGCGCGCCGGGCCTCGGTGGAACGCGAGGCTGCCTGCAAGACGCTCGATCCGCTCGGCCAGGCCACGCCGGAAAATCACTTCGATTGCGTGATTGACGCCGTAGGCGCGAAGGCAACCCGCACCAGCGCGCTGGCCGCCGTGAAGCCGGGCGGCGTGATGATGCACATCGGGCTGCAGGATTGGGCGAGCGAGATCGACATGCGCAAGCTCACGCTGGCGGAGATCACGCTGCTCGGCACCTACACGTACACGATGGCCGATTTGCGCGCAACCGTCACCGCCCTGCACGAGGGGGCGTTCGGTTCGCTGGCGTGGCTGGAACGCAGACCGCTTGCGGAGGGCGCGCAGGCGTTCGCGGATCTGCATGCGGGCGTCGCCGGGTCCAGCAAGGTCCTGCTTATTCCCGACGCAAACTGACCTGCGCCGGCCGAGTCGCGCGCGCAGCTAGACCATCACCGGCCGTGGCCCGCCATCAGCGCGCCGCGACAGGCCCGAGACGCGCGCCAATCGCACGGCACGCGGCGAGCAACGGCTCGACATAGCAGCGCTGCGCGTCGGCCTGGCGCCGGAACATCGGCATGCTGACGCTGACGCAACCCACGGCGCGTCCGTCCGCGCCGAGCACCGCCGCGCCGTAGCACCAGATCGATGGTTCGTTCTCCTCGCGATCTTCGGCGTAACCGCGTTGCGCCGTCAGGGCGATTTCCTCGCGGATCGCGCCGAGGTCGGTCATCGTGTGCTCCGTGTAGCGCACGCGCGGGGCCTGCTGGAGCAGCGGCTCGCGTTCGGCGGGCGTGAGCGTCGCGAGCCACGCCTTGCCGACCGAGCTCGACGTGAGCGACACGCGCGTGCCGATGCGCGAGGCCATGCGTACGGCGTGCGGGCTCTCGAGCTTTTCGATGTAGACCATCGCGCCGTCGCTGGGCACCGCGAGATGCACCGTTTCGGACGTGGTGTTACGCAGCGTCATGAGCGCGTCCACGGCGGCGATGCGCAGGTCCGATCGTTCCCAGCTACGGCTCGCGAGGCTCACGAGCCGCGGCCCGAGCGCGAACGTGTTGCCGCCGCCTTGCGCGAGCACGAGCCCTTCGGCCTGCAACGCCGCGACGATGCGATGCACGGTCGGGCGGGGATAGCCGCTCGCGGCCGCGAGTCTCGCGATGTTCGGCGGCGAGTCGGCGTCGGCGATCAGTTGCAGGACGGCGATGAACTTCGAGAACGCGGCCGCGCCGGCGACGGTCTTGGCGTCGCCTGGCTGCGCAGCGAAGGCGGAATCGTTGGAATGGGCGGTGGACATCGGCGGGCGTGCGGGCATCACTATCGCGTCATTATGCCCGCGTTTGCCGCACGCAGGCGCGGCCGCCGCTAGCGGCGCCGGTTCTTCGGCAAGCGTTCAGGCGCAAAGATAGCCGCCGTCGACCGGCACGATCGCGCCCGTCATGAACGACGCGGCCGGCGAGCAGAGGAACGCGGCCACGTCGGCCACTTCCTCGGGCCGGCCCCAGCGCTTCATTGGCGTGCGTTCGAGAATGCCTTGCGAGCGGCCGTCGTCGTCCTGCAGCGCCTGGGTGAGCGGCGTCGCGATCCAGCCGGGCGCGAGCGCGTTCACGCGGATGCCATCGGCCGCGTAGGCGATCGCGAGCGAGCGTGTGAGCTGCGCGACGCCGCCCTTGCTCGCGCTGTACGCCGGTACGAGGCCGCCGCCGAAGAAGCTCAGCATGGACGCCGTGTTGACGATGCAGCCCGCCGACGCCTTCAGCCGTTCGCGCGCGCTTGCGCACACCCGCATGGTGCCGTTGAGATTGATGTCGAGCACGCGCTCGAACACCTCGAGCTGGTGCTCCTCGCCGCGGCCGATGACGCCCGCGCAGTTCACGACGATATCGAGCCGCTCGAAGCCGCCGATCACGCGCGCGACGTCGTCGGAGGAGCGCACGTCGAGCGTGGCGCGCTGCACGCCGGGCGCGAGCGCGTCCGGCGTGCCGGCGGGCGGCGGCAGGCCCGCCGCGACGGTGCGCGCGCCCAGTTGCGCGAGCCGGTTGGCAATGGCCGCGCCGATGCCGGAGAGGCCGCCGGTGACGAGCGCGGCCTTGCCTTCGAGTAGGGTGTCCTTGAATGTCATGATGCGATGGCGCCAATGAGTGCGGGTTCAGGTGAGTTGAGTCGCCGCCGCCTGGCTCGCGCCTTGTGGCGCGACTTCCTTGACGACGAAGAGATAGACGAACGCGGCGGCGAACGCGACAGCGGCGCTGATGAGCAGGGCGTTGACGAACGAATGCGTCTGATCGACCACGATGCCCGTGATGACCGGAGCGAACGAGCCGCCCAGATAGCCGCCGAAGTTCTGCATGCTGCCGAGCGACGCCACGAGATGGCGCGGCGCGGCCACGCTCACGAGCGCCCACGCGCTGCCGCTGGAGAGATTCACGAACAGCATGGCGAGCGAAACGTAGGTGATGGCGAGCGCGGTGCTGGGCGTGTACGCGGCCGGCACCGTGAACGCCGCCGCGCCGATCAGGCCCACGCACAGCGGCCACTTGCGGCTGCGAATGGGCGCCATGCCGCGCTTGAGCAGGTAGTCGGCGATATAGCCGCTGCTCGCCATGCCGATCGTGCCGAACACATAGGGAATCGCAACGAGCCAGCCCGTATGCGCGATGCTCAGATGGCGCTCCTTTTCCAGGTAGCCGGGCAGCCAGGTGAGATAGAGCCACACCATGTAGATCACGCCCATGAAGCCGAAGATCATGCCCCAGGTGTTGCGCATCTTGAGCAGCATGCCCCATTCGGCGAGATTCAGCCCTTTGCTTTGGGGCTTTTCCTGCGCGCCGTCTTCGAGCCAGGCGGTCTCTTCGGTGGTGAGCGCGACCTGGTCGCGGTTGCGATAGACCGCATACCAGCCGACCGACACCAGCACGCCCAGTACGCCCATGATGATGAACATCGGGCGCCAGCCGAACGAGAGCATGAGCACGGTGAGCAACGGCGGGGCGATCATCGGGGCGATCGTCGAGGAAGAGACGAACGTGCCGGTCGGCGCGCCGCGCTCGCGCACCGCGAACCATTCGTGGATCACTTTCGCGCCCGCTGGAAAGAGCGGCGCTTCGGCGACGCCGAGCACCACGCGCGCCGCGAGGAACTGGTTGAACGTCGCGATGAAACCGCCCGCGACCTGCGCGAGCGACCAGACCAGCAGGCCGAGACCCAGCATCGCGCGCGAGCCGAAACGATCCAGCAGCGCCCCTACCGGCAGTTGCGCGAAGGCGTAGGCGAGCGAAAACGCCGACAACAGCAGGCCCATTTCCGCGCTGTTCAGATGCAGCTCCTGCGCCACCGAATGATTGGCGATGGACAGCGTGCTGCGATCGAGATAGTTGACGATGCCGGCCATCGTCAGAAAGGCGATGGCGATCGTCTGCGTGCGCTTGAGCCGGCGCGATTTTTCGGGCATGACCTGTCTCCTTGTGCTGTTGTAGTGGGCGGGCGCGGCGGCGGCGAAACGCGCAGTCAGCAGGTCGCGCGGCCACCCGAAAGGTCGAAAATCGCGCCGGCGCTGAACGTACAGGAATCCGAACAAAGCCAGAGTGTCATTTCGGCCACTTCCTCGACCGTGCCCAGACGTTTCATGGGGCTTTTGTCGATCATCGTCTGCACGTGGCCGGGCGACATCTGCGCGAGCAGCGGCGTTTGAACCGCGGCGGGCGCGATGCCGTTCACGAGCACGCCCGTTTGCGCGAGTTCCTTGCCCAGCGATTTCGTGAGGGCGATCACGCCGGCTTTCGCGGCGCTATAAGCCGATGCGTTCGGCGTGCCTTCCTTGCCCGCGAGCGAGGCCACATTGACGATGCGGCCCGCGCTCGCGCGGCGCATGACCGGTACGACGAAGCGGCAAACGTGATACGTGCCGACCAGGTTCACGTCGACGATCCGCTGCCATTCGGCGGGATCGCAGGCGTCGAGCGGCGCCGTCGAGCCGGCGAAGCCCGCGCTGTTCACGAGGTAATCGATGCGGCCGAACCTTTCGAGCGTGAGCGCGAGCGCGGCTTCGATGGTTTCGGGGCGCGTGACATCGACTTCGATGTGATGCGGCGCATCTGGCGCATCGAGCGCGCCGGGCACGCGGTCCCAGTTGACGGCGCGCGCGCCGCCGCGCGCGAACGCGCTGGAAATCGCGCGGCCGATGCCGCTGGCGGCGCCCGTCACGACCGCCACGCGCCCCGTGAAATCGTATTGGGCGCGGCTCATCGGATGAATGAGTCCACGTAGTCTTCGCCGAGCCCGACTGCCGCGTAATGCTTGCGACACAGGTCGATCTTCGTGAAAACGTCTTCGTAGCCGGTGTAATTGCCCCACGGGTCGCAGTAGAACATCACGCCGTTCACCTGGAAGTACGTGATCATTTCCTCCACGTCCTCCGGCACATAGAGCGTGTGCGTTTCGCCGGGCGGCTCGAACACATAGCTGCCTTCGGTGGCTTCCCAGTCGTGCTCCAGATAGCGCCAGCGGCCCTTGAGCACCATGCCGTGCACGGCTTGCGGATGACGGTGTCTGCTCAGGACGCCTGATTTACGGACGCGCAGCAAATTCATCCAGTAGCCCTGCGAGGCGTTCAGGCAGAGCGGGCGGAACCAGACGTTTTCCGCCTGCGGAACCCAGATGCGCTCGTCGTCGGGAATGGCGGCCGGCACGACGATTTCCTGCTGCGCCTCCTTGGGGAAAGGAAGCTGGTAGGGCGTCATGGGGGAATAGGGCTTGTCCGTCATGGGGATCCTTGTTTGTCCATAATGTGGACGCAAAGTCCACGATATGGTTATTCTGGCGCACGGTTCGGATCGTGGTCAATTCTGGGGTTTTCCCCTGGGAAGCAGGCGGTTCTGGGTTTCTCTGTGGCTCCAGCGCCTGCTGCATTGACCAAAAGCTCAACGTCGCGGCACTTTAAATCAATGGTCTAAGTAGTAACCCTGATGTGAAATACGTCTTGTCGCCGCCGAACCTGCGCGGCCAATTTCAAACAGCAGGGTCAGTCATGAACTCGTCTATCAAAGCCGCCGCTTTCGTCGCCGCTGTCCTCCTGGTTGCGGCCCCCGCGTTCGCTCACTCGAGCGAGCCGCTCACGCGCGCGCAAGTTCGCGCGCAACTCGTGCAACTCGAGAAAGCCGGCTACAACCCGCTCGCCGATTGCCCCGGAGAGTGCCCGGAAGGGCTGCGCCGCGCCGAGGCGGTCGTCGCCGAACAGCAGAACAATGGGAACACCGCTTACGGCCCGGCATTGAATGGCACGGTGCAATCGGGCAAATGAATCGCTTGCATGCCGATCGTCGCGGCAACTTTTTTATTAATAGGGATTCCTGCCTATCTATCGATGCAAAACCGCTGTAATCGGAGTCGGTCTCGCGTTCGCCTATCCACGTTTTTCTCGAGTATCGCCAGCGCTTCGCACGGAGTCGCAAGGCTGCCGTTAACCGTTCGCTCAAGCGCTGCGCCGTTTTTCTCAATGGACCTGTGACGTCGCGCTGGCAAAATTTCGTTTCGTTACAAAGAAACCGAAAACGTAGTCCACGCAAATGCGGCGCCGTTTCCGCAAATGCCACGAGACCACCAGCGGGTCGGGGACAAGGAGACAGCGACGATCATGAAGTACAGGTCCGCAATATGTGCGTGCGCGGCAGTAGTGAGCATTGCGCCTGCATGCGCAGAGGCTGAAAGCGCAAGCAGTCAACCCATTGGCACGAGCATGGTCACCATCTACGGGTTGATCGATCAAGGGGTGGAATACGTCAACAACGTGGCCAGGGGCAAAACCGCCACGACGAATGCTGTTCGTACCGGTGACGGTACGGCGACTTCCTACTTCGGCATTCGCGGCAGCGAGGATCTCGGCGGCGGCATGAAGGCGTTGTTCGATTTGCAGGGGGGCTTTCAGCCGAACGACGGGGCTGCGCGGCAGGGCGGCCGTTTGTTCGGACGCCAATCATACGTGGGTCTCGATGGTCCGTTCGGCCGCGTGACGCTCGGTCGCCAATATACGATGCGTTTCTTCGCCACGTCGTTCATCAATCCGTTCGGGACCGGCGCGCAAGGTCTCACCACGCTCGACAACGGCATCGCGAGCGCCCGCGCCGACAATTCGATTAGCTACCGCTTCTTTGCGGGGGCGATCGAAGGCGGCGTGAATTACAGCTTTGGCCGCGATGCCGTTGCCGGCAGCAGTGTGGCCGCCTCGAATTGCCCCGGCGAAACCACGCCCTCGAATGAATGCCGCGAATATTCGGCAATGCTCAAATACGACGGGCGCACCTGGGGCCTCGCCACTTCCTATGAGCGCAATTACGGCGGCACGTCCGCGACGTGGGGCGGCCTCACGTCGCCGAAACTCACGGACAGCCGGCTCACGCTGGGCGGTTACTTCAAGATCAAGGACGCCAAGTTCGGCGTGGGCTGGATTCGCCGCGACGACGAAGGCATTGCGACGCCCAAGAGCAATCTGGTCTGGGTGACGGGCACGGTGCCCGTGACGCCGTTCTTCTATATCGACGGCATGGTGGCGGGCATCAAATACGATCATTCGCGCAATAAGGCGCTGGTGCTCGTATTGCGTGGCGAATATCTGCTTTCCAAGCGCACGTTTCTCTACGTAACGGCCGAGCATATGCACAACTACGGCACTCTCGCGCTCGCGGCGACCACCATTACGCCGGTGCCGACGCCGCCGCCGGGCAGCTCGCAGATCTCCGTCATCGCCGGTATCCGGCATACGTTCTGATGCAGTCGAACCCCCGGGATCGCCAGTCGATCGATCCGGGGGGATCAGCCGAGCCGTTTCGCCGCCGTTGTTGCCGCCGACATATCGGCCACGGCGGAAAAGGGCTGCTTGCGATGCAGCCTTCCCAAGCCAATATACAGGTCTTGCAGATAACCGATATCGTCGGGCGTCAGAGACAGGTCTTTCGAATAAGGCCGCTGCGACTGGTTGAAATCCCAGATGGCCTGAGCCGATGCCTGGTCGAACTTTTTCTGGGCGCGCTTGCGCGCTTCGAAGAATGCGTCGCGCGACGCAGGCGACATCAGATATTCGTAGAGCGCTCCATAGGCGGCCATGACCGCGACCATGCCTTCGTGCTTGTCGCGGATCGCGTCATGGGAAGCATAGGCGGTCTGGAAAATGCATCTGGGCAACGCTTGCCACATATCGCCCGCGTGAATCACCACCAGCCCGTCGCGATCGTTCAGATGCGAAATGCTCGCGCAGCACGCATCGGCTTCTCCTTTGACCACGGCTTCATGGCACGCGTCGTTGCTGCCTTTATTGACGAAATCAATCTGCGAAGCGTCGATCCCTTTTTCCTTCATGAGTTGCTGCATCAGCGAATGCAGCAGGCCCGCGGCGGGCCCGACCGCGACGGTCCTGCCCTTCAGGTCGGCCAGGGTCTGCGCGCCATCGGGCCTCGCAAACACCGTCAGCGCGCATTTCTTCATACCGGCGCCGACGATCTTCACTGCAGCGCCTTGCGCGATTCGCGACAAGACCAGGTTATAACCCGACACCATGCAGAGGTCGCCTTCGCCGGCGGCGATGGCGTCGAACGGGCCCGTCGCGCCGGGTATTGCCACGATTCGCGCATTGACGCCGTATTGGCGGAAATAGCCCATTTCGTCCATTAACGCGTTGAGCGTGGCATTCTCCAGCCCGGGATTGCTGACGATGCGGATTTGCGCGCTCGCGCCTCGCGCGAGCAACGGCGCGGCGAGTCCGCCGGCCGCCATGCTCAGGCCGAGAAGACCGGCGCCGCGCAGGAACTGGCGGCGGCTGAAAGTCCGGGACATCGGGTCTCTCCGTATGCCGGGCGAGCCGGCGATTCATGAGCGTGAGTTGCGTGATCGTGCCAGCGAACAGCGCACGGGGGCAATTGAGTAAAATAGCGCGCGGCTTAACGAAACTGTAAAACCGGAGAGGGGCGCGACGTGTCAGCAGAGATTGACTGGTACCTGCAGATCAACCTGAAGGCACGGCACCTGCACCTTCTGGCGGCAATTGATACTTACCGCAACCTCACCCAGGTGGCGGATGTTACGCATGTGACGGTGCCGGCCGTGTCGAAGGCGCTGGCGGAACTCGAGCGCGGCCTGGGGCTTACCCTGTTTTCCCGCACGACGCAGGGCCTGGTTCCCACCCCCTATGGCGACTGCCTCATTCGCCACGCGCGGGAAATGCTGACCATCCTGCATCAGGCGCGCGACGAATTGAAAGCCCTGAGTTCGGGCGCCGAAGGCAAGGTTCACATCGGCATGCTGCCGGCCTCGGCTTCCGTGCTGCTGCCGCAGGCGCTGAGCCTGCTCAAGCAGCGCTCGGCCGGCACCAATGCCGTGGTGATCGAGGGCACCACAGCGTCGCTCCTGCCCGAGCTTTGGCAAGGCCGTCTCGATCTGGTGGTGGGCCGCCTGCCGCCGCCGGACACGCTGGGCAGCTTCGAGGAAAAGGAGCTGCTCGAAGACCCGGTGACGCTGGTGACAGGCCGGCACCACCCGCTGGCGCGCAGGAAGAGCCTCAAATGGTCGGACCTGCAACCGTATCCGTGGATCTTGCCGCCACCCGGCACGATCCTGCGCGATCCGCTCGAGCGCGCGCTCGAAGCGCATGGCGTGCCGCTCGCCAACAATTACATCGAAACGCTCTCGATCCACGTCGTGCGCGCGCATTTGCAGGTCTCGGATTTCATCGCCGTGATGGCCGACACGCCCGCCAACGACCCCACGCAGCCGCTCCATACGCTGCCGTTGAGCCTGCCGCGTCTTTTGCGCCCGTCCGGCGTGCTGTGGAACCGCAACCGCGGCCTGACGCCCAGCGCGCAACTCATGGTGTCGTGCCTCGAAGAGACGGCGCAACGGCTCGCACACCCGCGCCGCGCCGCGCGTTAAGCGCCGCCGGCTCACGAAGCTCGCCCGGCGCCTGGCTGCGCTCGCGCGAAGGTCGGCTCGCTCAGCATGCGCCTTAACCGTTTGCTCAAACCACGGGCGGATTTTCTCAATTGACCCCTATCGGCGGGCTGGCAGAATTTCAGTGCGTTCAGTGAGTCCCTGAACGGAGGACAACGTGATTCGAGCCTCGGGCCGCAACGGCTTCGGGACTGCCGCCACGGCGAATCGCGGAACATTACCGGAGACAGGTACGATCATGAAGTTCACGACCGCATTACGCGCTTGCGCGGCGCTGATAGGTATTGCCGCGATGGCGATTGCCCGACCCGCATTGGGTCAGCCGGTCGAAGACTTTTATCACGGCAAGATCCTGACGATCGTCGTCAGCGCCGACGCAGGGACACCCACCGACATCGTCGCCCGCCAGTTCGCGCGCTTTTTCGTCAACTATATCCCCGGAAAACCCCGCGCGGTGGTGATGAATGTGGTGGGCGCGGGCGGGATGGTTGCGGCCGCATCGTTACAGACCCGCCAGCCGAACGACGGCACCGTGATTGGCTTTCTCCAGCGGAACAACCTCTATATTCCGTTGCTCGATCCCCGGCAGAACCGTTTCGATCCGCGCAAGGTGCGCTGGCTCGGCAGCCTCGACAAGGTCGAATACTGCATCGTTGCCATGACGCGATCGGGCGTCACCACGGCGGACGATCTCGCGAAGAAGACGATGTACATCGGCGCGACGGGCTTCGCCAACGAGGACCGGACGCTGCCGGCGCTGCTCGACGAGTATATGGGCGCGAAGATGCGTATCGTGCCCGGCTACACGGGCCGCGGCGAGGTGTATCTGGCCATGCAGCGCGGCGAGGTCGACGGCTGGGCTTCCACGCTCGACGGGCTTCAGCAGGGCGAGCCGGTGCACCTGCTCGCCAACGGCAAGATGAAGGTGCTGCTGCATCTGGGCTGGACGAGCCCGGCGCCGTTTCAGAATGTGCCGAATCTGAGCGCCTATATCACCGACCCGAACGTCAAGGCGCTCTTCAACCTGTTCCTGCTGCCGTTCGATGCGGGACGGCCGATAGCCGTGCCGCAGGGCGTTCCAGCGGATCGTCTCGCGGCGCTGCGCGAGGCATTTACGAAAACGATGGCCGATCCAGCGTTCATCGACGCCATGAGACGCTCAGGATACCCAATCGATCCGATCGACGGCGCTGCGATCGAGCAGATCGTCGGCAAGCTCTACGCGACGCCCCAGCCGCAGATCGAGCGTGCGCGCAAGCTCATTTTCAGTTCGCACTGAATCCGCTCGGGGCCGCGCGGTCCCGCTCCTTCCGAAACAGCGAATGTCATGACCCGGTTATGGGTGAATGACAACCGATCACCACGAGGTTAGCTCACATGACTCCCGAAATCGTCGACATCCACCCCCATATCATCTCGGCGGATACGGATCGTTATCCGATCGCGCCGCAGCACGGGCATCGCTCGAAGTGGTCCTCCACGCGCCCCGTCACGTTCGAGCAGATGATCGCCGAGATGGACGAGGCCGGCGTAGCCAAGGCGGCGATCGTGCATTCGTCGACGACCTATGGCCACAACAATGCGTACGTCGCCGACAGCGTGGCGAAGGATCCGCGGCGCTTCACGGGCGTTTATTCGTTCGACCTGCTGGCGCCGGATGCGCTCGAGACCTTCGACCATTGGCTCGCCAACGGCATGGGCGGCATTCGTCTCTTCACGGGCGGCGCGACGCATCAGGGCGACGGCAGCTGGCTCGTCAATCCGGCGACCTTCCCGATCTGGGAGCGCTGCGCCGAAATCGGCATGACGATGGCGGTGCAAACCACGCCCGATGGCCTTGCGATGGTGGCGCAACTGGCCGGGCGCTTTCCGACGGTCAAGATCGCACTCGACCATTGCGCGCGCCCCGATCTCGAAGACGGTCCTCCGTATGCGCGTTGCGCCGCCTTGTTCGAACTGGCGAAGTACGACAACGTGTACATGAAGATCACCCCGCGCACGTTCGATCTCGCGCAGGCCGCGCCGGGCGGGGCAGAGGTGTTTTTCCCGCGGCTCGCGCAGGTGTTCGGCGCAGATCACCTGGCGTTCGGCTCGAACTATCCGGCCTCCGCCGGGCCGCTGAAGCAACTGATCGAGCAGGGCAACGCGTGCTTCGCCGCGCTCAGCGAGGAAGACCGCGCCTGGGTATGGGGCCGCACGGCGAAGCGCCTCTACCCGTCGCTCGCGGATTGAGTCTGCAACTTCATCAGGATGACGCATGGAATTTTTCAACGACCCAACGTTAATGGCGGCCGGCCATGCGCTGTCGACGCTTTTGCAATTCAATCGTCTGATCTTCCTCGTTTTCGGCGTCGTGGTCGGGCTGGCGATCGGCTTGCTGCCCGGCATCGGCGGACTGACGGGCTTCGCGTTGCTCGTGCCGTTCACCTACACGATGGACCCCTATGCGGCCTTTGCGATGTTGCTCGGCATGGCCTCGGTCATTACGACTTCGGACGTGATTCCGGCGGTGCTCTTTGGCGTGCCGGGTCACGCGGCTTCGCAGGCCACCGTGCTCGACGGGTTGCCCATGACGAAGCGCGGGGAGGCGTCGCGAGCATTGAGCGCGTGCTATACGTCCTCGTTGCTCGGCGGCCTGATCGGCGCCGTCGCGCTGGCCATTTCGCTGCCGCTGGTGCGCCCCTTCGTGCTTTCCATCGGCACGCCCGAGATGCTGGGCCTCACGATATTCGGCGTGTCGATGGTGTCGGCGCTTTCGGGCAATGCGCCGCTGCGCGGCGTGGTCGCCGCATGCTTCGGCATCCTGATCGGCATGGTCGGCACCAATGTGGAAACCGGGCAAATGCGCTGGACCGGCGGCATTCTTTATCTGCAGGACGGTATTCCGCTGGTGCCGATCATCCTCGGCATCTTCGCGCTGCCCGAATTGTGCGAGCTCGCCATTCGCCGCACGGCGATTGCCGAGAATGTGCAGTTCAGTTCGCGCGAGGGCATGCGGCAGGGCGTGCTCGACAGCGTGCGCAACTGGTTCCTCGTGCTTCGCTGCGGCGGGCTGGGCGCGATCCTCGGCGTCGTGCCGGGCATCACCGGCGCGGTGACGGACTGGATTGCATACGGTCACGCGCTGCAGACCTCGAAGGGCGCAAAAGAGACCTTCACCAAGGGCGACGTGCGCGGCGTGATCGCGCCAGAAGCGGCCAACAATGCCCGCGAAGGCGGCAGCCTCGTGCCGATGCTCTCCTTTGGCGTGCCGGGCGGCGCGGCCCAGGCCATTCTGCTCGGCGCGATGATGGTGCACGGGTTCATCCCCGGCCCCGACATGCTCACGAAGCACCTGGACTTCACCTATTCGATGGTGTGGTCCATCGCGCTCGCCAATATCTTCGGCGCGGGTTTGTGCTTTTTGCTGAGCGGGCAGTTCGCCAGGATTTCCACGCTGCGCTTCACGCTCATCCTGCCGGTCATCATGCCGATCATCTACGTCGGCGCGTTTCAGGGCTCGCGTAGCTGGGGCGATCTGTTCGTGCTGTTGATCGCCGGCCTGATCGGCTGGGCCATGAAGCGTCTGAAATGGGCGCGGCCGCCGCTCATTCTCGGTCTCGTGCTCGGCACGCTGATGGAGCGCTACATGACGATCTCGTTCGTGCGCTACGGCACGGCCTGGCTCACGCGCCCCGTCGTCATGGTGCTGCTCGCGTTCGCCGCGCTGGTGTTTTTCAAGCCGCTGTTCAATGCGCTGCGCTCGGGCGGGCTCGCGCGCATGCGGCCAAGTGGCAAGCTCGCGTTCGCGCTCGAAGACCTCGCGTATGTGTTCTTCATCGGCGTCGGCGCGTACATGCTGGTGACGTCGCAGCGCTGGCTCCTCATGGCGCGAATCGGGCCGACGGTCATCGCCAGCACGCTCGTCATCGCGGCCGCGGCGAGCCTCGCCTACAAGGTCTTCGTGGTTCCGGCGCGGGCCGGCGCGGCGCAAGCGGGCGGCGGCATTCACATGGACGTATCGAGCGAGCACGGCGAAAAGCTGGCGAACAAGGTCGTGCTGCTGCGAGCGGCGAGATTTTTCGGCTGGTTTGTCGGGTTTCTCGCCTGCATGTCGCTGATCGGCATGATCCCGACGGTCCCCATCGTCATCGTGGCGTTCATGCGCCTCGAGGGACGCGAATCGTGGAAGCTCAGCCTGATTCTCGCGGCCTGCGTGACGGCGCTCATCTACGGTGTCTTCGACCAGCTTATTCATATCCCCTGGCCGAGCAGCCTCCTGTGAGCGCGCGCAAGCCGCGGATTGGCCGAATCAACTCTGGAATGTATGGAAATGACGCATAGCCGACTCGAACCTATCGACCCCGACCACGCCTCGGCGGAACAAAAGCAGGTCATTGCGAAGCTGGGCGCAGGGCGGGGCCGTATTCCCACGCCGTTCAACATCTGGCTGCACAACCCGAATCTCGCCGCGGGCATGGAAATCATCGGCACCCACGTCGACCACTCGCCGGTGCTCAGCGAGGCCGAAACCGAAGTCGCGATCCTTTCGACCGCCGTGTTCTGGAACGCGCCTTACGTGGTCGCCAACCATCGCCGGCATGCGCTGAAGGCCGGCGTTCCCGAGGCCGTGGTCACGGCGATTCTGGAAAAGCGCCGGCCCGACGCAGGCGCCGATCGCTTCGGCCTGGTGTGCGAAGCGGTCTGCGACATGCTCGCGGGCGGCGGCGTCGACGACGCGCGGTTCGCGCGTTACGACGCCGGCCTCGGCCGCGCGGCGATTGCCGAACTGCTGGTCACGGTGGGCTATTTCACGGCGATTTCGCTTGGCATGACGCTGCACGCGCTCGAACCCAAGGCGTGACTGGAAGAGGCGGCGCGGAGCGGCATCGGCCGCGCGTGAACGGCTTGAACGAGCGGGTAAAACCCCGGAGGGACACGACGTGGCAGCGCTCGACTGGTACCTGCAGATCAACCTGAAGGCGCGTCACTTGCGCCTTCTGGTGACGATCGACACCTACCGCAACCTGACCCAGGTGGCCGATGTCACGCATGTGACCGTGCCTGCCGTCTCGAAGTCGCTGGCGGAACTCGAACGGGGCATCGGGCTCACGCTGTTCTCGCGAACGGCGCAGGGCCTCGTGCCTACGCAGTACGGCGATTGCCTCATTCGCCACGCGCGCGAAATGCTGACCATCCTGCATCAGGCGCGCGACGAGTTGAAGGCGCTGAGCTCGGGCACCGAGGGCAAGATTCATATCGGCATGTTGCCCGCTTCGGCTTCCGTGCTGCTGCCGCAGGCGCTCAGCTTGCTGAAGCAGCGCTCGCCGGGGACCAACGTGATGGTGACGGAAGGCACCACGGGGTCGCTCTTGCCCGAACTCTGGCAAGGCCGTCTGGACCTCGTGGTGGGCCGCTTGCCGCCGCCCGATACGCTGGGCAGCTTCGAAGAAAAAGAACTGCTCGAAGAGCCGGTGACGCTGATGACGGGCCGGCATCACCCGTTGGCGCGCAGAAAAACCCTGGCCTGGTCGGACCTGCGCCCCTTTCCCTGGATATTGCCGCCGCTCGGGTCGATATTGCGCGATCCGCTGGAGCGCGCGCTCGAAGCGCACGACGTGCCGCTCACCCATAACTACATCGAAACGCTGTCGATTCATGTGGCGCGGGCGCATCTGCAAATCTCGGACTTTATCGCCGTCATGGCCGGCACGCCCGGCGGCGACACGGCTCAGCCGCTGCATACGCTGCCGTTGAGCTTGCCGCGCTTGCTGCGGCCGGCCGGCGTGCTGTGGAACCGGAACCGCGGATTGACGCCCAGTGCGCAACTCATGGTGACGTGTCTGGAGGACGCGGCCGCGCAGCTCAAAACGGGGCCCGCGACGGCGCGGCGCGGCGCGGGATGAGGCGCGACGGTGGTGGGCTTCGGGCACGCTCGGCCGTGAAGCCCCCGGACCTTTACCGAATGGTTAACTCGCCCGCGGGTTAATTCAATAGACGAAAAACCCGTGCGGAAAGATCATTGACTCAACGAAATCACCTGCAAAGCCCTGCGACTTCCCGTGGTTGGCAAGAAGCAGCGATGGGACACAGGCCGATTCGATTGTCCAAGTCACAGGAGACTCAATTGACGAAGAAAGTTCACCTCAAGCTCGCCATCGCCGAGCATCCGCATACCGCCGCCATTCGTGACGGTTCCATCCCCATCGAAGGCGTGGACGCCGAATTCATCACGGTCCAGCCGCAAATCGGCGCGTTCCGCCGCATGGTTCGCGATGTCGAGTTCGACGTGTGCGAACTGGCGCCGACCACGTACATCATTGCCCGCGCGTATGGCGCTCCCTTCGTCGCGCTGCCGATTTTCGTGGTGCGCCGCTTCCACCACTCCGGGCTGCTCGTGCGCCCCGACGCCGGCATCAGGATACCGAAGGATCTGGAAGGCAAGAAGGTCGGCGTGCGCGCCTACTCGGTGACGACGGGCGCATGGACGCGCCAGGTGCTGATCGACGAGTTCGGTCTCGATGCGTCGAAGGTGACGTGGGTGGTCGACGACGAAGAGCACGTCACGCAGCTCGAGCTGCCGCCGAACGTGATCCATGCGCCGGCCGGCACGTCGCTTGCCGAAATGATGGCGAAGGGCGAGCTGGTCGCGGGCTTCCACGGCAACGCGGGCATTGGCCGCACCGGCGACCCCACGGGCGGCTGGAAGGAGGTCGAGGCCGACTACCCCGACCTGTTCCCGAACGCAGCGGAACTCGAGGCCGAGTACTACGCGCGCACCGGCGTCTACCCGATGCACGGCACCATCGTCGTGAAGGATGCGGTGCTGGCCGAGCATCCGTGGGTGGCCAGGTCGATCTACGACGCCTTCGATCGGGCCAAGACGGACTGGCTTGCGAAGCTCAATGCGGGCGAGCTTGCCGACAAGAAAAACAAGAAGTACCTGGAACTGCAAAAGATTGTCGGCAACGACCCGCTGCCGTACGGCATCGAGGAAAACCGCAAGACCATCGAAGCGCTCGAAGCCACGGCGTTCAAGCAGGGCCTCACGCCGCGCCGCATGAGCATGAGCGAGCTGTTCGTCGATCCCCGCGCTTAATCCGGCGTTTAATTCCACGCTGAATCGCACCTAGCCCTCCGGACGAAAAAATGATCATCGATTGTCACGGTCACTTCACCACTGTTCCTGCTTCGTTTCGCACCTGGCGCGCGAAGCAGATCGAGTCCGCCAACGACCCGGCCAATGCGCCGCCGCTGTCGGGCGCCCACGTCAGCGACGACGAAATTCGCGAAGGCGTGGGCAACGGCCAGTTGCGCTTGCAGAAAGCGCGCGGCGGCGACCTCACGCTGTTCTCGCCGATCGCCGGCCTGATGAGTCACCACCTCGGCAACGAGCGCACGAGCCTGGAATGGGCCGAGGTGTCGAACAACCTCGTGCGCCGCGTGTGCGATATCTACCCGGACAACTTCGTGCCGGTCTGCCAGTTGCCGCAGTCGCCGCTCGCGCCGCCGCGGAACTCCGTGGCCGAGCTGCGCCGCTGCGTCGAGGAAATGGGCTTTGTCGGCTGCAACCTGAATCCGGACCCGAGCGGCGGGTACTGGACCGGCAAGCCGATGACGGATCGCGAGTGGTATCCGCTTTACGAAGCGCTGTGCGAACTCGACGTGCCGGCCATGATTCACGTCGCGGCCTCGTGCAATCCTTGCCATCACGGCACGGGCGCGCATTATCTGAACGCCGATACGTCGGTCTTCATGCAGTTGCTGCAGGGCAATCTGTTCAAGGATTTTCCCACGCTGCGCCTCGTGATCCCGCACGGCGGCGGCGCGGTGCCTTATCACTGGGGCCGCTACCGCGGCATGTCGCTCGAGATGATGGACCGTCCGCTCGAAGGACTGCTCGAGAATATCTTCTTCGACACCTGCGTCTATCACCGCCCCGGCGTCGAACTGCTGACCCAGGTCGTGCCCACGAGCAACGTGCTGTTCGGCTCGGAAATGATCGGCGCCGTGCGTGGCCGCGATCCGGACACCGGCGAATACTTCGACGACACCAAGCGCTACATCGACGCCTGCCCGGCGCTGAGCGACGCCGACCGTCACGCGATTTTCGAAGGCAACGCACGCCGCGTGTATCCGCGTCTGGACGCGCACCTGAAGGCCAAGGGCCTGTAACAGCGGAAGATCGATAGCTGGACGAACCTCATGAACTTCATCGACATTCATCCTCACATCATCTCGGACGACGAGAAGCGCTACCCACCCGCACCGCTCTTCGGCAAGCGCTCGGACTGGTCGCAGGAACGCCCCAACACCGTCGAAGCGCTCATCGAGGCGATGGACGCGGCGGGCGTTTCGAAGGCCGCCGTCGTGCACTCGTCGACGACCTACGGCTTCGACAACCGCTACGTCGTGGACGGCTGCAACCGGTACAAGGACCGTCTCGTGGCCGTGGGCTCCGTGGACATGCTGGCCGACGACGTGCCCGCCGTCATCAGGAACTGGGCGGACAAGGGGCTTGCCGGCCTGCGCATCTTCACGGGCGGCTCGACCAAAGACTTCGATCCGAGCGAGCTCGACAACCCCAAGTCGTTCAAGGCATGGGAGATGCTCGCGGAACTGCAGTTGCCGATGTGCATCCAGACCGGGCCGATCGGGCTGCCGCAGGTCCGCATGCTGGCCGGGAAATTCCCGAACGTGAACATCGTTCTCGATCACCTCGGCCGTCCCGATGTGCTCGACGGTCCGCCGTACGCGAATGCCGCGAGCCTCTTCGCGCTGGCCGATCTGCCCAACGTCTACATGAAGCTCACGCCGCGCATTTTCGGCGACGTGAAGAAGGAAAAGGCGAGTGCCGAGACCTTCTTCCCGCGCGTGGTCGAAGCGTTCGGCGCACAGCGCATGGCCTGGGGGTCGAACTTCCCGACCTCGCCCGGCACGCTCAGGGAGATCCTCGCGACGGCCGAAAGCGGGCTGGCCTCGCTCGGTGAAGAGGACCGCGCCTGGATCTTCGGCAAGACCGCGCAAAAGCTGTATCCGGCCCTGCGCTGACCCAACCTGACTGCGGCGCGCCGCTGCCGAAGCCGCGACGCGCCGCGAAATCGAGAGATTGATATGTCCAATAATCGCCTGAACGGCATCATCCGTGCGTTCGAGTCGGGCAAGGCCGCGCACGCGGCCTTCTCCAAGCTCGACAAGCAAACCGCCATCGAAATGAGCGATTCGCCTTATGACGGCATCGTCTACGAGATGGAGCACAACCCGTACGATGTGGCCGCGTTCGGCGACGCGCTGCAGTACATGCTCAGCCGCAAGCAGATCGCCGAATCCGCTTCGGTCGCGCCCAAGGTCACGCCGATCGCGCGCATCCCGGCCAACGGCGTCGAGATGAACCAGAGCTTCGCCAAGCAGGTGCTGGATCGCGGCGCATACGGCGTGATCTGGCCGCATGTGGCAACCGTCGAGCAGGCCTACAACGCCGTCGCGTCGTGCCGCTATGCGCGTCCGAAGCACGCGCCGCTGTACGAGCCGAAGGGCGTGCGCGGCGACGGCCCGGCCAATGCGGCGCGCTACTGGGGCCTTGGCGTGGCCGACTACTACAGGAAGGCCGACGTGTGGCCGCTCGTGCCGGAAGGCGAGATTCTCGTGGGGCTCATGTGCGAGAGCACGCAGGCAATCGAGAACCTCGACGATATGCTCGCGAATGTGCCCGGCATCGGCTTCATCCTCATCGGCGAGGGCGACCTGAGCCAGGAACTGGGCTTCCCGCGCCAGTACGAGCATCCCGAGGTGATCGATGCGATGCGCCAGATCGTCGAGACCTGCAAGAAGCACAACGTCGTCGTCGGCCATCCGCACGTCACGGCGAAGAACCACCGGCGTCTGAGCGAAGAGGGCTACCGCTTCCTCATGTCGGCGCCGCAGCGCACGTACGGGGTGGTCGGTCTCGCTCGCGATATGGCAGGCTACTGATGAACGGCGCCGAAAGTCTCGTCGCGACCCTGGTCGACCAGAACGTCGACATCTGCTTTGCCAACCCCGGCACGTCGGAGATGCATTTCCTGGCCGCGCTCGGCGACAACCCCGGCATGCGCAGCGTGCTGTGCCTGTTCGAGGGCGTGGCCACCGGCGCGGCAGATGGCTGGTACCGCATGAAGGACCGGCCGGCCTCGACGTTGCTGCACCTGGGGCCGGGCCTCGCGAACGGCCTTGCGAACATCCACAATGCGAAGCGCGCTTCGTCGGGCATGGTCAATGTCGTGGGCGAGCATTCGGTGGCGCACCTCAAGTACGATCCGCCGCTGACTTCCGATATCGAAGGTCTCGCGCGGCCGCTGAGCCACTGGGTGCGCCGCGCCGAATCGGCGGACACCATCGGCTGGGATACCGCCCAGGCCGTGGCCAGGGCCAGCGAGCACCCGGGCCGGATCGCCACGCTGATCCTGCCCGGCGACACCTCGTGGCAGCAGACCGACGCCGAGCCCACGCTGCCGCCGCCCGGGATCGCGCGCCGCAGGACGCCGAGCGCCGCGCGCATCGAGCATATCGCCCGCGTGCTGCGCTCCGGCGAGCCGACGCTCGTCATCCTCGCCAACAAGGCGACGCGCGGCGCGGCGCTGGAGAAGGCCGGCCGCGTGGCCGCGGCCACCGGCGCGACGCTGGGCTCGCAGTTCTTCACCGCGCGCATCGAGCGCGGCGCGGGCCGCGTGCCGATCGCGCGCATTCCTTACGCGGTGCCGCTGGCTACCGCGTTTCTGCAGGACTTCAAGCACGTCGTCACGGTGGAGACCACCGAGCCGGTCGCTTTTTTCGCGTATCCGGACAAGCCCAGCCTGCTCAAGGCCGAAGGCACGCTCGTCCATACCCTGGTCGAGGCCGACGAGGACAGCGAACTCGCCTTCGACATGCTGCTGCAGGCGCTCGGCGCCACGGGCGCCACGCCGCTCTTGCAGGCGCGCATCGAAACGCCGGCGCCCACGGGCGCGCTCGACCCCACGAGCATCGCGCACGCGCTGGCTGCGGCGCTGCCCGAGCATGCCATCGTCGTGGACGAGTCGCTGACCACGGGCCGCGAGTCCATGAGCCTCACGATGGGCGCACGGCCGCACGACCTCATCAACAACATGGGCGGCTCGATTGGCTATTCGACGCCCGTGGCGACCGGCGCGGCGCTCGCCTGCCCGGACCGGCGCGTGTTCTGCATGGTGGGCGACGGCAGCGCGATGTACACGATCCAGTCGTTGTGGACGCAGGCGCGCGAAGGCCTGAATGTCACGACGATCGTCTTCGCCAACAACAGCTACGCGATTCTCAAGGCCGAGTACGCCAACATGGGCGCGGGCACGCCGGGCGCGCGCGCGCTCGCCATGATCGACCTCGACCAGCCGCGCATCGACTGGCTCGCGATGGCGAAGAGCATGGGCGTGCCGGGCGTCGCCGTGGAAACGGCCGAGGACTTCTACAAGGCAATGGTCGATTCGACCCGCGAGCCGGGACCGTGCCTCATCGAAGTCCGGCTCTAATCCGAATTCACGAAACAAGCACCAGGAGAGAGATTCATGACAACGACGCTGACTGGCGTGCCGACGCTGCGCACCAATCTGGCCGAATACGCAGTGACGAAAGCGATGCGCGATGGGCGCGTGAAGTCGGACTTCGCGACGCTGGACTTTTGCGGCCCGACGCCGGCGCACAACGGCTTCAAGGCGATGGTTCGCGACAACCAGTTCGACGCGGGCGAGCTTGCGATCGTGACGTTCCTGCAAGCCCGGGCCTACGGCAAGCCGTACGTTCTGCTGCCCGCGCCGATTTCCGGGCGCTTCCAGCATCACTGCGCCGGCTACAACCTCGATTTCGGTCACCTAGATCCTAAGGATATCGAAGGAAAGAAGGTGGGCGTGCGTACCTATACGCAGACCACGGCACTGTGGATTCGCGGCATTCTGCGCCACGAGTACGACGTGGACCTCGACAAGGTCACGTGGATGACCCTGGGCGACGGGCACCTTGCCGAGTACGGCGATCCCGCGAATTGCCAGCGCCTGCCGGCGGGTTCGTCGATTCCCGACATGATGCTCAAGGGCGAGCTTGCCGCCGCGCTGCTCGGCGAGGACATGCCGAAGGACGCGCGCGTACGCACGCTGGTTCCGGACGCCCATGCGGCCGCGAAGGACTGGTTCTCGCGCACCGGCGTCGTGCCGGTCAACCACATGTTCGTGGTGCACGAAAACCTCTCGAAACAGCGCCCGGACATCGTGCGCGAGTTGTACCGCATGATCGTGGAAAGCCGTTCGCTGGCCGAAGGCGTGCCGGCCATTTTTCCGCCGATCGGTCTGGAGGCGAACCGCAAGGGGCTGCAACTGGCCGTCGACTGGGCGCTCGACCAGAAGATCATTCCGCACCGTCTTTGCGTCGACGAACTGTTCGACGACGTGACGGGCAGCCTCGGCTGAGCATGGCGCGAGCGAAGCGGCGTTCGCGCCGCGTCGGACCGCAAAGTCTTGGGAGACACCAGGTGGAGATCGCAGCAGGCAAAGAGGCGCGAGCCGGGAAACGCTGGGGCGTCGTGGTCTTGCTCGCCCTTGGACTGATGATCTCCCACGCGGACCGCACGAGTCTGTCCGCGGCCTTCGCGGACTACCATTTCGTGCGCGAATTCGCCCTCACGCACGTCGAGCGCGGTTGGCTCGGCTCGGCCATCTTCTGGTCCTATGGCCTGCTGCAATTGCCGATGGGCTGGGTGGTCGATCGCTATGGCGTGAAATGGCCGTATGCCGCGTGCTTTTTGTTGTGGTGTCTCGCGGCCGCGGCGACGGGTGTCGTCAGCACGCTGACGGGCCTGATACTCGTGCGGCTCCTGATCGGCGTTGCCGAGGCCGTGGTGGTTCCCGCGACCTATCGGTATCTCGCGGACCACTTCGACGAAACGCGCAAGGGCGCCGCGCTCGGCCTCTATTCGATCGGCGGCAAGATGGGACCGGCGCTCGGCGCGCCGGTCGCGGCGTGGCTGATCGCGAACAGTTCGTGGAAGGCCATGTTCATCGTCACCGGCGCGGCCGGGCTGGTCTGGCTCGTGCCGTGGCTTCTGATGCTCGATAACGACTTTCCGTCGAAGGCCGAGCTGGCCGTCGCCAGGCGGCGGGCGGCCGCGGTGCCGCTCGGCAATCTGCTGGCGAGCCCGGTCGTGTGGGGCGGCCTGATCACCAACTTTTGCTACAGCTATTTCGCCTTTTACTGCATGACGTGGATGCCGGCTTATCTGGTCGAGCAACGCGGTTTGTCGCTGCGTCAGTCGGGGCTTTATACGTTTTTCAGCTTCGCGGGCATTGCGATCGTCGCGGCCATTGCAGGCTGGACGGCCGACCGGATCATCGCGCGTGGACACGATGCCGTCGTCGTGCGCAAATCGTTCATCGTGGCGGGGTTTATCGGCGGCACCACGGTTCTCGTGGGCGCCTATGCGCGCTCGCCGCAAGCAGCGTTGTTCTGGAATATCGCGTCTCTCTCGCTGTTGGGACTCGTCACCGCGAATAATCTCGCGCTCGTCAAGCTCACGCTGATTCCCCGCCAGGCGGTGGGCTTGAATACGGGCTTGCAACAGGTGGCGACGAGTTTCGCGGGAGGGGTCTCCGCCAGTCTCTCCGGCTGGTTGCTGCATGTGGGCGGCGATTACACGCTGCCCATGCTGGCTATTTTCGTGTTCCTGCTGCTAGGCGCGACCAGTACGGTGGTGTTATTGCAGCGCAAGTGGGCGCCGAAAGTCAATGCGAGTCCAGCCGATGCGCCGCAGCATGACAATACGACAGCGCAGCGCTGGAAACCGGACGCCGCCGGCACCGACTCCTAGGTTTACAAGGTAATGGGTTCTCCCTCCTCGCCGTGGTCATGACAAGAACGAACGAAACCTCGCCCCGCGCGCTGCAGGCCAGCGCCGGGTTTGCGCCCTTGCTTCGGCACTCGCCGCTGGCGCGTTTTCTGACCGCCCGCGTCGGCTCCATCACCGCGCAGCAGATGCTTCTGCTCGCGCTCAGCTGGCATATGTACGATCTCACGTCGAGCACGTGGTATCTCGGACTCGTCGGCTTGTTTCAGTTCGTTCCGGGGCTGGCGACGACGCTGGTGGCCGGGCACTGCGCCGATCGCCTGCATCGCGGCCAGATCGTCGCGGTGTGTCTCGCGGCACAGGCCGCCGTCGCGGTGTCGCTCGCCGTATCGACCATGACGCACGCGGTGACCCGCGATTTGCTGCTCGGGCTCTCGCTCGTGCTCGGCGCGATTCGGCCGTTTCAGATGTCGGGGCAGCAGGCGCTGCTGCCGATGCTGGTTCCGCAGCCACTGCTCGCGCGCTCCATGGCGCTCAGCACCGTGGTGCAGCAAGTGTGTGTCATTGGCGGCCCGGCGTTGGGCGGCTTGCTGTTCGCGACCGGCGTCAACGCGCTCTATATCACCTGTGCCGCACTGTTTTGCGCGAGCGCGGCGCTGTACGCGCTGATTCGCTACGACCACGTCGCGCCCGAGCGCGAGCCGGTCACGGCGGAGACGGTGCTTGCCGGCTTGCGCTTCGTGTGGAGCAGCCCGTTGTTGCTCGGCGCCATATCGCTCGATCTCTTCGGCGTGCTGTTTGGCGGCGCCACCGCGCTTTTGCCTGTCTATGCGAAAGAGATTCTGCAGGTCGGCCCGCAAGGGCTCGGTCTGCTGCGCTCCGCGCCCGCGGTGGGCGCGCTTTGCGTGGGTCTCGTGTTGTCGCGGCGCGCCATTCGCAGTGGCGTGGGCCGAAAGCTGCTGATCGCCGTTGCGGTTTACGGCGGCACAATCGCCGCTTTCGGGGTTTCGCATTCGTTTGCGGTGTCGCTGCTGCTGCTGGCCATTTCGGGCGGCGCGGACACGGTTAGCGTAATCGTGCGCCAGACGCTTATCCAGCTCGAAACGCCGGACCGCATGCGTGGCCGCGTGGCCGCCGTGAATACGCTCTTCATCGGTGCGAGCAATCAGCTCGGCGAATTCGAATCCGGCTTGAGCGCCACCGCGTTTGGCGTGATGGGCTCGGTCGTGCTGGGCGGCTGCGCGACGATTCTGATCAGCGCCGCATGGAGCCAACTCTTCAAGCCGTTGGCCAAACGCGAAACGCTGCATTGAGCGGGCCGCGCCTTGGCGTTCCGGTCAAGCCCCCGCCGCCTGCGACTTCAATAGACGGTTTCTCGCCGCGCTTGGGCAATGGCGAGGAATCCTTAATCATCACTCGCTCCAGGAATCAACATGACTATGAATGGCGAAATGCTTATCGGCTTTCTGGCGGTACGCGGTACCGAAGGCGCGCAACGGGCATTCAATCCCGCGACTCACAAGGAAATCGACGCGCCGGTGTTCGGAATGGGCGGCGCCGCCGAGGTCGACCGCGCGGCTGCGTTGGCCGCCGCCGCTTTCGATGATTTTCGAAATGCGCCTCTTGGGAAACGCGCCGCATTTCTCGAAGCGATTGCGGACAATATTCTGGCGCTTGGCGACGAATTGATCGAGCGCGCGCATGCGGAAACGGGCTTGCCCGTTCCACGCCTTCAAGGCGAGCGCGCGCGCACGGTCGGCCAGTTGCGGCTGTTCGCCAGGGTGGTGCGGGACGGTCACTTTCTCGGGGCCACTATCGATCCTGCGCAACCCGCGCGTCAGCCTTTGCCGCGCGCGGATCTTCGGCTCGCAAAAGTGCCGTTGGGTCCGGTCGCCGTATTCGGCGCCAGCAACTTCCCGCTGGCCTTTTCGGTCGCGGGGGGCGACACCGCATCCGCCTTTGCCGCCGGCGCGCCCGTCATCGTGAAGGCGCACAGCGCGCATCTTGGGACTTCGAAGCTCGTGGGCTGCGCCATTCAGAAGGCCGTGAAGGATCAGGGCTTGCCTGAGGGTACGTTTTCGCTGCTCTTCGGCGCCGGCCGCAAGCTGGGCGAAACGCTGGTGTCGCACCCGGCGATCAAGGCGGTCGGCTTTACGGGTTCGCGCCAGGGCGGTATCGCGCTGATGAAGCTTGCCAACGCGCGGCCCGAGCCGATTCCGCTGTATGCGGAAATGAGCAGCATCAACCCGGTATTTTTGTTTCCGGCCGCGCTCGCGAACCGCGCCGAAGCCATCGGCAAGGCATTCGCCGATTCGCTGACGCTGGGCGCGGGCCAGTTCTGCACGAACCCTGGCCTCGTGCTTGCCATCGACGGTCCGGACCTCGAGCGATTCATCGAGGCGGCCGGCGATGCGCTGACCGCGAGGCCTGCCCAGACGATGTTGACGCCGGGAATCTTCGACGCCTACTGCGCCGGAACGCAACGCGTCGACGCGGTTCCGGGCGTGACGAAGGTGGCGCAAGGCGAGCCTGCGGGTACGCGCCCGAACGCCGCGCAGGCGGCGCTTTACGTGACCGACGCAGCGCGCTGGCTCGCCGCGCCGGAACTGGAGGCGGAAATCTTTGGCCCGGCATCCGTGGTGATTCGCGCCCGCGATTTCGGAGAACTGATCGAGGTCGCCGAACGCCTTGAAGGGCAACTGACTGTCACGCTGCAGATCGACGCGCCTGACGCGGCACAGGCAAAGCGGTTGTTGCCGGTGCTCGAGCGCAAGGCCGGCCGCATTCTGGCCAACGGCTTTCCGACCGGTGTCGAGGTTTGCCATGCGATGGTCCACGGCGGCCCGTATCCGTCGACCTCGAACTCGATGTACACGTCGGTTGGCGCGGCCGCGATCGACCGTTTCCTGCGTCCTGTCTGCTACCAGGATCTGCCGGATTCGCTGCTTCCCGATGCGCTCAAGCAAGCCAATCCGTCCGGCGTGTGGCGTCTCGTGGACGGCGAGCCTCGCGCGCCCGGGCAAGCCGCCGCTTTCGCCGCGTGATCGCAACCGGGCCGGTGGCCCGGTCAATCGCGCGGCAGATTTTCGCCAGCTTCGGTTGGTCGATTCGCACCCTGTAGCCATACAGGGTGCGGGCTCTAGAACTTGTGCGAGAGTCCGATGATGATGCCGCGCGCCGTCGCGCCGGGCGTCACTGCGATACCCGAATACTCCGTGCCGTTGAGCGTATACGCGGCCTGGTTGCGGTTGTCGACGAGGCCCGCCGCCGCGTAGATCAGCGACGACTTCGACAGGAAATATTCGTAGGCGAGGCCGAATTGCTGGGCGTTGTTGCCTTTTCCGGTACGGTCATGGAGATAGCCATACATCACGGCAATCTCGTTGGCCGGATTGAACAGGTACGAAGCCGAGGCGGAATAGGTCGCTTCGTTCTGGCTATGATCGGACTGGGTTTCCGTGTGATAGACGAGATAGAAGCGCGCCGCGTCCACCTTGAGCGACGTAGCCGCGGTGAAGACCTTCTGCACCGAGGTGCCTTCTGCGTTGTCCTGCTGATCGTAACCCGCCGCGAGATGCCAGGGACCGTCGATGTATTTGACGACCATGTTGTACGCCTGGAGGCCGTTTGTCGGCCGGGTGGTCGAATCGCGCATGGACACCAGGAACTGCGCGCTCAGGCCGTGCCAGGAAGGCGTGAAGTAGGTAATGGCGTTGCTGGCGCGCACGGATACGTCGTCGAAATCATTGAGCGGAGCGGCAATGGACTTCGCGGCAACCGGATCGAGTTCGCCATCGAGATACAGATATTGAGGCTTTTTTTGCCGCCCAAAACGAAATTCGCCGAAATCGCCGGACATGCCGACCCACGCGAGCCGATTGAAGGCGTCCGCCGAATTCTGCGCCGCGCCGTTCACGGCGGAGAAGCCTTGCTCCAGCTGAAAATTGACATGCACGCCGCCGCCAATGTCCTCGTGGCCGATGAGCCCGTAGACGGTCGCGAACATGCCGCCGGACGACGCCCGAATCACGTGATTCGCACCGCCGTTTTGATACTCGATGCCGTTGTCGACAATGCCGTAGAGCGTGACGGAAGATTGCGCATGCGCGGCTTGAAAAGCGCACGACGAGATAACAGCGGATGCTGCGAGAAGCGTCTTTTTCATTTGTCTCCGAATTATTCTGGCTGATTTATCGGCTATGGATCCGCTATTTCATTGCGAAATAAGGATGCCGAAAATTCTTTTCGGCAGACAAATAATAGAAACTCACAGAGTTGGCGTCCCTGTAGTAAACGACGATTCGCTGGCATTTTTTGGTCCGGATTAAACAGGGTGCGCCGGGGATGGGCGGGCTGTACGTCGTGTTATTTCACGAATGCGATGCTGGTGGGATCGGGGACATTGGCCGGGTTTCCGCTTGCTTCTAGCTTGCCGGTCGCGCGGTCGATGCGGAACAGGCTGACATTGCCGCTGCGCTGATTGGCGACGAACAGCCACTTGCCGGACGGATCTATTGCGAAGCCCCATGGCTTGTCTCCACCCGACGGCGTTCGCTGCACCTCGGCGAGCTTGCCGGTGGCTGCGTCTACGCGATAAACGACCAACGCGTTTTCGCCCCGGTCTTCGACATAGAGGAATCGTCGGTCGCGGCCGAACGCCATTTCAGCGCCGCTTTTCGTCCCCGCGAATCCCGGGCTGCTGATGGGAAGCGACTGCACGAGCGTGAGCTGCGCGGTCGACGCATTCCAGCGCAATACCATGAGTTGCGCGCTGAGTTCGGTGAGGGCGTAGGCATACTGCCCCGTCGCACCGAATGCGATACGCCGCGGACCGCTACCCGGCGGCATGACGAACGCATGCGGCCCGGCGCCGTCGAGTTGCGTCAACGCACGGGTCTTCCGGTCGAATCCATAGATGAACACGCGGTCGGCGCCGAGGTCCGGCACGAGGGCATAGCGGCCCGAAGGGTCGATCGTGACGCCATGGGCATGCGCGCTGCGCTGCCGGGGGCTCGGGCCGGAGCCGCTCTCCTCGAGCGTCGATTCGAGCGGTCCCACGCTGCCGTCGTGGTTCACCGTAACGCTCGATACCGAGCCGCTGTTGTAGTTGGCCCCGAGCAATGTGGACGAAGGGGTATCGAAGCGCAAAAACGTGGTGCCGCGCCCGCCGGTGAGAACGTCGTTGATGCGCGAGAGCGAGCCGGTGCCACGGTCTACCGCGTATGCCGTGATACTGCCTTCCTTGTCGCGGTCGTCGTCGACGGCGTACAGGATCGGCAATACGGGATGCGACGTGACCCAGGTGGATTTCAGCCCCTGTGCGACGGGGCCCAATGCGGTCAATTCGCCGGTGGCGGCGTTAAAGCGCAAGGCGTCGATCTGCTGGCGCAGCGTGCCGACATAGACGAATTCCGTTGCCGAGGTCGTGGGCAAGGTCCCGGCCATTCCTTGCGCGGAGAATGCATACGCGGCAAGGCCGGCCAAGGCCGCGCGCCGCGCTTTGCGGACAGGTTTCACGAGTTGCGCCATATTCTATTGACCCGAAAAAGTGTGAGAGGAAATCCTTGCCGTTTCTGTGCGAGATCTTCGCGACCCGGCATGACGGCGGCGAAGGCCTCGACGCTATCGCCGCGCTTCGCTGCGAAACTGGCTGGGCGCCTGCCCGACTTCCCTGCGAAAGAATCGCGTGAAATAGGCAGCGTCGGCGAAACCCAGCCAAAAAGCGATCTGCTCCACCGACATGTCGCCGAAAATGAGCTCGCGTTTTGCCTCGGTAATAATGCGCGCATGAATCATTTTGGTCGGGCTTTTTCCGGCTGCGGCGGCGCACGCGGCGCGCAATTGCACCAGCGATACCGCGAGCATCGAAGCGTATTCTTTGAGCGGCAGGTTATTGCGGTAATGCTCTTCAATCAGCTTGCGAAACCGTTCGACAAGCCGCACGTCAGGGCGGGGCGCAGCGTCGTTCACGCTCTGGTCGAGGCGCGCCTGGCGAACCGCCGTCAACAGCAGCATGGTCAGCAACGCTTCGGTACCGGCGACCTGGCCCACCGAGCCGGATTCCGCCTCCCGCTTGAGACGCTGTATCAGCGCGTGGAATTCGTCGGCCACTTCGGCGCTGTGGACAAACGGGATCATGCGAGGCGAGGACCAGAGCACGATGAACTCGTGAAGTTTCGCATTGACCTGCGTGAGATAGGACACTTCGATCGTCACGACCCAGCGGTCCACATCGATTTCATAATCGAGGCCGTGAATACATTCGGTGGGCACGAGCAGCGCGCAAGGTCCTTCGAACGGCACGCTGCGACCTTCCAGGTTCATGACGCCACGGCCCTGGCGCACGAAGATCAACTGACCGTATGCCGGATGTGCGTGAGGTTCGGTGCGCCAGCGCCCGCGTTCGGTGACGTGGCCGACGTGCACGAACCAGTTTTCCTCTTCCGGCTGCTCGACATAGAGCCGCACCTTGGGAACCGTGGACAAACGGTTTTCGCCGGTCGCTTTGCGTGGGGGCTTGCCGATCATTCCACCATGGGCCATGAAGTCTCCTGGGCTCCGTTCGTACGGATCGCCATTGCGTTGGTATGACCGCTGGAACGCCGCGCTTGCAGGCGGGGTTCGCGAGCGACAGTCCCGCTCTTCCAGTTGGAAATGGGTGCCGTGAAACAGGTCATATTCTTTCATAGCTCGTTCCTCGATGCGACTTGCTGCAGACCCTCCCGGCGGTCCAGGGAACTTTCTCGCGCCGGCCGCGCTCAGTTGTCAGAACGTGTGAACCATGCCGAGAATGACGCCACGCGTGTTGGAACCCGGCGCCACCGCGATCCCGCCATAGGCGGTGCCGTTGAGCGTGAACTGCGCCTGATTCCGGTTATTGATAAAAGCCGCCGACGCATAGAGCGTGGTTCGCTTGGAGAGGTAGTGCTCGTAGGTCATGCCGATTTGCTGGGCGTTATTGCCAGCGCCCGTGCGGTCGTGCGCGTAGCCATACATGAGCGCGAGCTGGTCCGCCGGGCCGAAGTTCCAGGATCCCGAGCCTTCATACACGTCGCGCTTGATGCTGTTGTCGGTCTGACGCTCCGTGTGATACGCGAGATAGAGGCGCGCGGGGCCGACGCCCACCGAAGCGCCTGCGTTGAACACCTTCAGCGTGGAGGTTCCGGCGGCGTTGTCCGCCTGTTCGTAGCCGGCCGCGACCCTGAACGGACCGTTCTCGTAGCGCACCGCCGCGTTGTAGAACTGCAGGCCGTTGTCCGGCTTCGTCGTGGCGTCCCGCATCGCCACCATGAACTGCGCGGCCAGCCCGTACACGGTGGGCGTGGAATAGGAAATCGCGTTGTTGACGCGAATGGTCAACGAGTTGAAGTTGAGCATGGGCGAGCCCATGCTCATCACGGCGACCGGATCGAGCTCGCGGTTCAGAAAAATGTATTGCGGCGTATTTTGCAGACCGAACCGCACTTCGCCAAACCCGCCCGATAGGCCCACCCACGCCTGGCGGTTAAAGGCCTCGGCCGGGTTGGCGGCGGCGCCCGTCATCGCGGAAAAGCCCTGTTCGAGCTGAAAATTGACATGCAGTCCGCCGCCGATGTCCTCGCTCCCCTTCAGGCCGTATCGGCTCGCGTAAAGGCCGCCGGAGGTCGCGCGCACGACCGCGCCGGCACCGCCATTCTGATACTCGAGGGCGTTGTCGATCACGCCGTATAGCGTGACGGAAGATTGCGCATGAGCGGTACCGAAAAAGCAGGCCGACACGACGCCGGATGCCATGACTAGCATGCGTTTCATGATTGTCTCCAGGATGATTTATAGTTATTGCGCTGGTTTGCCCGCAACGGCGGCAAAATTTCGTCTTCGTCTTCGTCTTCGTCTTTCTAATCAGGTCGTAGACCTAATTAATCCGGATTGGCGCTGCGCCGGCTTGGTGCTGCGCTTCCTGAGCGGCACGCTGGACGGCGCAAGCCGCTCGTCGGTCAGTCGGCGGCTTTCCAGTACATGAAGCCCATGCCTTCGCCCGTACCGGCGGGAGTCCGCCAGCAAGGGACGTAATCGACGAGCGTCATCTCCGCGCCGGTCTCCTGCACCGCCTTCATCACGCTCACGTAGAGCTTGATTTCGGAGGTGCCCGACTGATAGGAGCGCTCGTCCACGGCTGCGAGGCCGTCGTAGTCGTAGGTCGCCAGCATCTTCATGATGCGATGGTCGAACGCCTCGTCGTTCACGAAGTGCGAAAGACCACCCGAAGCAAAGATGCCCACGCGCACGTCTTCGGGCCATGCCGTGATCGCGTCGCGCAGCACGCGCCCGAATTCGATGCAGCGCGACATCGAAGGCTGCGTGGGCGGGTAGAAGCAGTTCATGATGATCGGCACGTGCGGCGGCGGGTTGTCGTCCATGATCTGGTGATAGACGAAGCTGTAGGCGTGCGGCACGACGGGATACTCGGGCAGGGGTTTCATCCACACGTTGTCGGGCCAGGCGAACAGGTCGGTGAGATCGAAACCCTCCGCCTGAAAGCGGTCGATCAGGTGCGCGGCCAGCGCCGGGTGGCACGCGTGCGTGACATGATGGTCCGGCGCATAGACGGCGCGCTGTGGCGGTCCGTTATGAACCTCCGCGCCGCTAAAAATCGCGATGGAGGGCGAGAAGTCCTTGAAGATTTCCTTCTGGTCCTTGCCCAGAATGATCGCCACATCGATTTTCGCGTCGCGGTAGGCGGCTGCCATCGTGGCGAGCGCGGCACGGCAGCGCGCCGCGCGTGCGGTGCGTTCCTCGAGCGTGAGGAACGGCGCGAATGCGGCTTCGCGATGGGCCTCCAGTTCGGGATAGGTCCACGTCCGGTTGCGAAACCACAGTTGCGGATTATTGCGGTCGCGCTCGCCGTTCTTGAGCCAGTCCTCCGGCGCTTGCCCCAGCATGCCGCTATGGGGCACCGCCATCCCGAATACGATCTTCGCCATGTATCTTGTTTCCAGTTTCAGTTCAGTTGCTGCGGACTGGGCCGCCGATGATATCGATGGGTTGCGCGCAGGCGAGCGCAACCGTTGGATTTGATTAGTATTCCGATGGAGCGATCGGGGCCCGGATCAGGCCTCGCCAAGTTTGCGCTGCGGCTCGCTGACTTTCGGCGCCCAGTCGGGGCGATAGAGGACGGCGGTGGCCACCGCGCCCACGAGCAGGAAGACAAAGATCACCATCATCGGCAGGTCGTAGCTCTTGCCAATGTGCAGCAGCCAACCCGAAAGGCTCGCGGCCACGCCCCCGGCAAGACTGGTCGCCACTTGTTGCACGCCGGTCACGAGGCCCACGGTCTGCTTCGGAATCAGGGTGAGACGCGAAAGCACGAGATTGTTGGCGGTGGTCATGCCGAGCAGCGAAAGCGAGAGCACGTTCCAGAACAGCGCGCTTTCGAGCGTTTGCGCATAGGCGCCCAGCAGCACCGTGCAGCCGCCCATGAAGCCGGCGATGATGAACGCCTTGCGCACCAGGATCGCATTGCCGCCGCGCGCGATGATCCGGTCGGCCGCCCAGCCTGCAATGGCCGCGACGATCGCAATGCCGGCGAAGCTGAAAAAGGTGAAGATGCCCGATCTTCCGATCGACAGCCCGCGTTGTTCGACGAGATACGCGGGCATCCACGTCATGCAGAAGAAGGTGAAGTAGCCGTAGCAGAAGTTCGTGATCATGCCGCCCCACACAACAGGACTCGCCAGTATGTTCGCGAGGCTGACCGTGCGCGCATTGCGATCGGCCTTGCGCAGCGACTCGCGCGTGGGCAGGTCGTTGCGCACCATGAGGAGCCAGGGCACGAGCCACAGCAGGCCGACTGTGCCCGTCGCGATGAACATGGCCTTCCACGAGTAATTGACGATGAACCATGCAGCGACCGGCGCGCCGATTGCCGGGCCGAATTTGTTGCCCATTGCGAGAATACCGACGGCGAGGCCGCTTTGACTTTCGTGGAAGTTGTTGCGAATCCAGCGATAGCTGGCTGGAATCACGATGGCTTCCGCAATGCCCACGAGCAGCCGCATGATGACGAGGCCCGCGAGCGTCGTGACGGCGCCCATCAACGCGGTCGCCGCGCACCAGAGTGCGAAGCAGATCGCATAGGGCCATTTCACGCCATAGCGGTCGGCGATCCAGCCCATCGGCACCTGGAACAGTCCATACGACCAGAAGAACGCGGAGTTGATCCAGCCGCGGTCGATATCGCCCAGCGAAAAGTGCCGGACGAAGTGGCTATCGGCCAGTACGCTGGAAATGCTGGTGCGGTCGATAAAGGACGTCAACACGCCGATCGCGAGCAGGGCGAGCACGCCCCAGTGGCTCACGACGCTCGATCGTTCTGTTTTGCTTGTCTCCATCTGCTTTTGGGTACCTTGGTCGATGCAGTTTCATGGCCGGAGGCGGTGCGGCTCGCGCGCCGCCCGTCCGCCGGAATAGGGCGGCGGCTCAGGCAAGCGCGGGATACAGTTTGAGTGCCGTCTTGCCGAAAATCCACGTGCGGTCTGCGGCGTTCAGGCATTGCAGCCCTGCCTGCGCCGTGGCGAGAATTTCCTGCAGCGTGCCAGGCGAAGTGGGAAAGTTCGAGCCCCACGCCAGGCGCTGCGCGCCGAACGCTTCGACGACACGCGGGAAAAACGTCTCGGCGCTGGCCTTGTCCTTCTTCACGTCGGCGAAAATGCGCGGCGTGAGCTTCAGAAAAATGTTTTCGTATTGCGCGAGTTCGAACAGGCTTTGCGCCTTCGCGTACGGCGCGCCATCGCTCACGTCCGGGCGGCCCAGGTGGTCGAGGATGATCGGCACGTCCGCAAAGCGTTTCGCAAGCCTCGTGACGTGCGGCAGCCCCGCGGGCCCGGTCTGGATGCACATCGGCAAGCCCAGGTCCGCGCACAGGTCCCATGCGGGAAACGAGCGGGGATCATCGAGTTCGCCGGGGTCGAATTCGCTGGCACTGCCACCGGTAAAGAGGCGCAGCCCTTCAAGGCCGCGCTCGACCCAGTCGCGAATGCGCTGCGGCGCATCGGGCTGCAGCACGTCCAGGGAACCCACCGCCGCGAGACGGCCCGGATAGCGCGCGCAACTATCGGCCACGTAGCTGTTGTCGAACCCATAGGCGGTCGACGCTTGCACCACGGCGGCCTTGCCCACGCCGGCTTCGTCCATCGCGGCGATCAGCGTCTCGACGCTCGCCGGACCTTCCTGCGACCAGACCGGGCGCTTGCCGCAGCGGGGCGCAGGCGGGTAGCGGCGCTCGTCGTCGGAAACGATGTGCGGATGAATGTCGACGATTGAGGAAGGCATGGGTGTCTCGATTGTTGCACGCTATTTTCGGGGCGCTGGCGAACGGGGCCCAGGCGGCCAGCCAGTTCCGGGACGACGGGAAATGGGTCGTGAAGGGGCCGTCGCAAGCCCGCCTCATGGGCGGGACCGGACCGGCGCTTCTTCGATGGGGAGAGAATAGTTGACCACGGTTCGTGGCGTCCCTATACAAAATGGAGATTCGATGGGACTTTTTGTCGTGCGGGGCCGGAATGCTTGCTGCAGCCAGTCAGTGCAGGCGGAGGGGCCTCCCGGGCGATTTGCGGGCCGGGAGGCCGCGAACGATCAGGCGCACTCAGCGTCTGCCAGCCCGGCCCGTCATGCGCCCGAGGATATCCACGCGCTGGACCGCCTGGTGATAGATCACGGCCAGCACGTGCCCGGCAATCAGCGCATAAGTCAAATACGCCAGCCAGTAATGAAGCATCGAGCCGAGGTGCCCCAACGCCTTGTTCTGCGGCACGATCGCCGGCACCTGGAACAGCCAGAACCAGTTGACCGGATGGCCGCCCCCATACGAATTGATATATCCGCTAATCGGCATGGCAAAAAGAATCGCATACAGCAAGCCATGACCGATATGCGCGAGCGTTTGCTCGAAGACGGGAAGGCTTTGCGGCAGCGGCGGCGCGCTTCCCGATAGCCGCGTCAGCACACGAATTAGCGTGAGCAGCAAAACGGTCATGCCAATCGATTTATGGAAATTCACCCAGTTTCCGTGCGATGGGGCATGACGGTCCATGGTTGTCATATACCAGGCAACGGGAATCACCACGAACATGCATAGGGCGGTGAGCCAGTGCAGCAGCCGGAGCGTGAAGCCGTAAGCGAGGTTTGCGAGCGGCGGCGGAGGAAGCGAGGGCGAGGTTCGGGACATGGCGAGGTAAAGTCCATTCGGGAGTCGATTGCACAGAGCCTGCCACAAAACATGCCGTCGTTGAGCATTCGCGTTCGGCGCAGTTTTATTAGATTCCGTTACAGCCATGACACCGCGATTTCAGCAAATGCCGAAAGCCGGTTTCGCGTTCCTCGCGTTCCTCGCGTTTCCCGGGGCGGAAATAACGCGGTAACTCGCCCCTGCATCGGTCAATACCGCCATGTCAGGTTCACGCTGCCATTCAGCGGCGCCCCGTAAGTGCCATAGTTGTATTCCATCGTCGACCAGTACTTTTTGTCGAACGCGTTGTTCAGCGTTCCCGTGATCGTGAAATGCCTGTTCACATCGTAACGGGCCATGAAGTCGACGACGGTGTAGGCACCCTGAGTCGCCGTGCCCACGCCTTCCTCGACGTAATGCGTCGCACTTTGCCAGCGCAGGCTGCTGCCCACGGTGAGCTTGTGATCGAACCAGGGAAGGCGATAGGTGGTGGTCAAATGAGCGGATTTACGCGGGATGAAAAGCTGGGTTGGCTGTCCATTGTCGTCGGTCACACGCAGGATCGTGGCGCCCGCGCTGATATTCCAGTCATGCGTGAGTTGCCCTGAAACCTCGGCTTCCACGCCTTGCGACGTGGCATCGCCGCCGGAGTAATAGTAGTTGCCCGTGGCCGGATTGAATCCCGCCGAGGTGGCGATATTCGACTGATGCACGCGATACACCGTCAGCGACGTGTTCAGGCGGTTGTCGAAGAAGGCGCCCTTGATCCCCGCTTCGGCGCTGCGTCCGCGCGCGGGGCCGAGCAACTGGTTGTCGATATTGAGCTGGTATTGCGGATTGAAGATTTTCGTGAAGCTGGCGTACGCGGTGATTTCCCTCGTCAAATCGTAGGTCAAGCCAATATAAGGCGCCGAGCCCGACGACTGCTGGTCGTAGGGGCTGCCATCGGCGCTGCCGCTGCTCGCTGCCTGCGTGTAATTGATGCCGAGCAGCACATGCGCGCGATCCGTCAGGCTCCAGCGTGAAGAGGCATAGAGCGAGCGCCTCACATCCAGATAGTTGATGTGCGAGGTGGCCTCCCCGAAGACCGGCTCCGGATAGTTACCGGCCAGCAGATCGGCGTAACCGACGGGCACGCCGTCGCCCTCGCCCTCGGCGGACGGATTCGAGAACTGCGAGCGCGAAAAATTGGCGCCGAACACAATATCGTGCGTTCGGCCAAACAAATCGATTTTGCCGGTGACGTTCGAGTCCAGCACCATTTGGTGATTCGACGATACATACGACGACGTGTACGAGTCGACCCCGGAGCCATCCGCATCGAACGAACCATACGGGTAGAAAAACTTGGCGTCGTTGTAAATGTCGTTGTAGTTGACCGACGTTTTCCACGTCCAGCGCCGGCCGAGCTGCTGCGTCAGTTCCGCGAAAGCGCGCTGCTCCTGCGTGTTGAAGTAGGCCCATTTCGGCGCCATGCTGGCGCCCACGCCATAGCTGAGCGGGTTGCCCGAGGCATCGAGGAAGGGCAAGCCGCCCCAGCTCGCGCCGTCCAGCTTGTTGTATTCGTAGCTGAAACCCACGCTCGCCAGGGTGTCCGGCGTCACGTTGATGTCGAGCACGCCGTATAGGAGGTCCTTGCTCGGCTTCAGGCGGTCAGTAAAGGAGTTTCCGTCCTGGTGAACGGCGACGAGGCGGCCCGCCACGGTTCCCGCCTTGTTCAAGGGCCCCGAAATATCGACGTCGAACCGTTTCGTATCCCACGATCCATACGACACATTGGCCGACGCCTGGAACCGGTAGGTCGGGCGCTTGCGGATGAAATTCACGGTGGCCGATGGGTTGCCGGTTTCGGCGTTCAGCCCGTCGGCGCCACGTAGCACTTCGACGCGGTCGAACATCGCCATGTCGAGGTCGCCGTATTGCGCCGTGTAGATGAGCGGGATGCCAACGCCGTCGAATTGCAGGTTGGTGATGTGAAATCCACGCGACGTGTAATCCGTCGCATAGGAGTCGTACGACTCGACGGTCACGCCTGTCACCTGCCGCAGCGCGTCGTTAATGCCGTTGAGCTGGAAATCGTCCATTTGTTGCCGCGTCAGCACCGAAATGGACTGAGGTGTTTCCTTGGGCGACAAGGCGATTTTGCTGCCCGCGGTCGTCGAGCGAATCGTGTAGGAGTGCGTATTCTCCGTTGGAGGCTGCACATTGTCGCTGCTCGCCTGAACCTTGACGGCCGGTAATTGCGCATCTTGCGTCGTCGCGGGGGCCGGGTTGCCGCTCCCGCCGTCCGGGCTTGCCTGGGCCCACGAGTTCGTCGGATGCATGCCGGCGATCACCAGCATCATGACGAGCGGCCGAAGGGCGCCGGGCGCCGCCAGGCTGCTGGAGGTTTGAGCGCCGGCGTGCGACGGATCCGGCTTGCGAGAGAGGCGACCCATAGTATGCATTCGTTTAAAAAGAATGCATATTAAATGATTATGATTCTCATTTACAATAGGCGTGGCGAAAAAACCCCCTGCCGCGTAACGACTGTGGTGCCAACGGGCGTGCGAAGGGAAGGGCGACGCCGGACATCGTGCTGGTCTCGCGCACGTTCGACCCGATGAAGACTTATTCGCGCCGGCGGAAATCGACGAGCAACGCGACCGACGCGCTGGCCGTCGCCGTGTCGCGGCGAACCATCGCATTGAAATCGAGAATGGGGCCGTCGAGCAGACGGCCCTCGAGTGGCCGGGACGTCGCGAAGACGCACCAGCGCAACGTGCGCTGCCTTCAAGCGGCCATCCTGCGCGCGCTGAAGCCCAGCACGTTGGTGAGGAGGCGCGTGATCGTCAGCGCGGTCATCTCGCGGACGTCGAGCGCCGGATTATATTCGACGAAATCAATGCCTGCGAGCTGCGTTTTCGTGCACAGATGCTTGAGGATGCCGCGTGCCTGATGAAACGTCAGGCCGCCCGGCAGAGGCGCGATCACGCCCGGCGCGACGCCGGGATCCAGTCCGTCGACATCGAAGGTCACGAACCAGGGCGCGTCGTCCACCAGATGGCGGGTGACGGCCTCGATGCCTTCGTCAAGCACGGTTTCAGCGGGAACGATCACGTTGCCCGAGCGCAGTGCGTCGTCGACATCGCTTGCGCGCGCGCTGCCGCTGCCGCGCAGGCCGACCTGCACGATGCGCTTGACGAACGGCATTTCGCGAATGCGCCTGATGGGGCTCGAATAGCCGTGCCGTTCGCCGTTCACTTCATCGCGGAAATCGAGGTGGGCGTCGAACTGCAGCACGTTGAGCGGCCCGAGCGATTCGAACGCGCGCACGCAAAGCGGCGGAATCGAATCGTCGCCGCCGAGCACGACCGGAATCGCGCCGCGTTTCAGCAGGGCGGAGATGGCCGACGTGACGGCGGCGGCATTGCGGGCGACGTCCAGGGTACCGGGAAGGTTGCCGCAATCGACGCCCGAGGCGGCTGTGTCGCCGAACAGCGTGCCCTGGAGGTCGAAGTCGTAGTGCCCGACTTGCCGCCCGTAGCGGAAGCTGCGCTCGCGAACCTTGTCGGGGGCATTGGACGAGTCGCAGTGAAGCAGGGCGGGCCCGTAAGGCACGCCGTAGGGCGCGCCGATCACCGCGAACGTGGCGGAAACCTTGCTCAAATCCGGCTCGATGGGGAAGGCGAGAAACGGTACCTTCGGTGAATCGCAAAGCATGTTGGACCTCAAGGAGAAAAGCGCGCCCGACAGCCGGCCTGTCAATCGGCGATGACGTGTTCGAGCACGTCCGGGCGAATCGGCCCGAGCGCAAAGATATAGATGAGGCATCCGGCGATCGCGACGATCGACGCCGAAACCAGCCCCGGCGTGAACGATCCCGTCGCATCCTTCAGGAAGCCGATGGCCGCGGGGCTCGCGATGCCGGCGAGATTGGCGACGCAGTTCTGAAATCCGGCGACGGTCCCGGCCACCGAGCGTTCGCCGCGCGAGGACATGTCGGCGGGCAGCGCGAGGATGCTCGAGGTGGCGACCGAGACGCCGAAGAACGCGATGGACAGCAGCAGCAGCGCGACCCAGGCCTGCGTGACGATGCCCGCGAGGCCGATGGTCGCGCTCAGCGCCATGCCGACGACGATGCAGACCTTGCGCGCGAAATTCAGGCCATAGTGGCTGGCGGCGAGCTTGTCGGAGATCCAGCCGCCGAACCACGAGCCGACGAGCCCGGCGAGGCCCGGCAAAATGCCGTAGAAACCGAGCTGGAGCAGGGTGAAGCCGCGCGCCTTCACGAGGTAGGTCGGATACCAGGTGATGAAGAAGTAAATCACGTAGCCCTGGCAGGCAAAACCCAGCGACATCGCCCACACGACCTTGGAGGTGAAGAGCTTGCCCCACTTGATGCGGACCGAAGACTTCTGCGGCGCGGGCGCGCCGCCTTCGATGCGCCGTGCTTCCGCTGCGTTGACGAAGCGGTTCTGCGAGGGAAATTCGCTCGCCACGAGGAGCCACACGACCACCCATACGAGCCCGATGGCGCCCGTGAAGAGGAACGATGCCTTCCAGCCGTAGGCCGTGATGATCGCGGTGCAGATGGGCAGCGCGATCAGCGTGCCGCCGCGTGCGCCGCAATCGTAGATGCCGGAGGCGAGCCCGCGTTCGGTCGCGGGAAACCACCGCTCGACGAGCTTCGTCGCGGCGGGAAAGGCGCCGGCTTCGCCCACGCCCAGCAGAAATCGCAGGCCCAGCAAAGAGGCGGCGCCGCGCGCGAGGCCAGTCGCCATCGTGAAGATCGACCACCAGACGACGGCGGCGGCAAACACGGCCTTCGCGCCAAGCCGGTCGACGAGCAGGCCTGCGGGAATCTGGAATGCCGCATAGGTCCAGAAGAACGCCCCGAGGATCAGCCCCGATTCGCCCGCCGACAAATGCAGATCGGTATTCATGTACGGCAATGCGACCGCCAGGTTCGCGCGATCCATGTAGTTGGTGACGATCGCGAGAAACGCGAGAAACACCATGAACCATCGGAACTTCGTGGGCTTGCCGAGCTGCGCGCTCTGCGACTTCTGAATTGTTTGCATGATGCGTCCCCTGGCTCTGAACGAGCCTTCTGTCGTCTTGCGAGTGGCTGCGCATCGGCGCAACGCGTGCGTACGCCACTGTCGCGAATGCCCGCATTTTCGGCGCAAACCGCACCTGTACGCCAATACATTGTTGAGCGCGAGTCCATAACCGTGGGTTATGCTCTGCGCATGGCGCAGATCCATCGGAGGAAACATGAGAAGGCCGACGCTCAACTATCATCAGGTCGAGCTGCTGTATGAGGTCGTGCGGTGCCGGACGCTGACGGCGGCTGCGCAGAACATGCGTATCTCCCAGCCGGCGGTGACGAAGCAACTGAAGGCGCTGGAGCAAAGCCTGGGCGTCAAGCTGTTCAAGCGCGAGAAGGGCCGGTTGCTGCCCACGGCAGAGGCTATCTTGCTCTTCGATCAAACCGAGCGGACCAACGCGAGCCTGCGCGCCCTCAACGAGCTCGCGGATGGCTTGCGCACCGGCACGCTCGGCCGCCTGAGCATCTGCGCCTATCCCGCGATCACGGAGCGATTGCTGCCCGAAGCGATTGCGGTGTTCCAGATGAGATTTCCGAAGGTGTTTGTCGAAGTCACCATCGAGAACGCGGAAAAGATGCTGGATCTGGTGGAGAGCCAGCAAGTCGATCTGGGCATCTGCACGCCGTTTCGGGAAATGAGAAATGTCACTGAGCAGCATTTGCTCGATTCCACGATCGTCTGCGCGATGCGTTCGAGCGATGCGCTGGCGGCACGACGCTCGGTGACGGTGGCCGAGGTGGACGATGTTGCGCTGACAACGGTGGGCGCGTTAGAAAGCATTCCTGAATTGCAGGCGCAGCTTTCGGCGGCCGAGAGTGGGCGGATGATTCACGCGCGCGTGTCGAGTTCCGCGCTGGCTTGCCGAATGGTGCAACTGACGGGCAGCAGGGCGATCGTCGAGAGTCTCACTGCGGCGTCGATCGATGTGAACGGGCTGGTCTTCGTTCCGCTCGAAGCGATTCCGCCGCGCCGTATCGCCGTGTTGCGCCCGTCGCTGCGGCCAGGCAGCTCGTTTGTCGACGCTTTTTGCGGGATTCTCGAAGCCCAAGCGCAACGGCTCGGGCTCGATATGGCGAAGCGGGGGCAAACGCAGGGGCGGGCGAGGGCTACACGGTCGCGCGTTACATGACGGTGCGCCGCTGAGCGGGCGAGGGCGCCTGATCCGCCACCGCGCGGGCGCATCCATGGCTACAGTTCCGGCAGCAGCGCCAAAAGCAGGCGCCGCAACTCCAGGCATTCGCGCGGCGTCAGCCTTGAAGTGAGAATGCGCTCGACTTCCTCGACGCGCGGGCGCAAGTTGGCAAGCTGCTTCTTGCCGGACGCGGTGAGGGACAGCACATAGCTGCGCTTGTCGGCGGGGTCGTCGGAGCGCTCGATCAGGCCGTTGCGCACCATGCGCGCGACCAGATCGGCGATCGTCGAACGGTCCACGTCGAGCTCGTCGCCGAGTTGTCGCTGATTGACGCCCGGCGTTCTCTGCAGGATCTCGAGCGCCGCGTACTGGACGCTCGTGATCTCGGCGGAGACTTCGCTGAGCCACACCGCGACATGGCGCTGCTGGGCGCGCCGCACGAGGCTGCCCGTGAATTTCGAAAGCGCTTCGGGATTGTGGGGTTGAGTCGGCAATTTGTCTGGGTCGAAGTGGGTCAGGACGTGCGCAATATCGGCCTGAAGAAGGCGTTCAGCTCCGCATGGGCATCGAGCGGAAGCACATGGGCGACGTATTGATCCGGGCGGACCACGACGAGCGCGCCCCGATTGCGGTCGATACCGCGCGCCTCGAAGATATCAGCCGCTGCGTCGCTCGTAAATGCTTTCTCGTAATCGACGAGGCCATGGGGTCCCTTGCGCGGCAGCAGGAGCGCGGGCAGTTCCTCGAGACGCACTTCGCGATGCGGCTGCTGCAGCACCGCGCGCAGATCGAGCACGCTATCCACATCGGCGTCCTTGGGGGTGGTGAAGCGCAAAACGGAATCGGGCGAGTTCGCGAGATAGTCGCACAGCGCGTGGAGCGCGCTTCGGTCCGCATCCGCGAACGCGTACAGGCGCCAGCGGCCGTCGGCGCGCGCGGTGTGGCCGAGATGGACCGGCTTCGCATCCGCGAGTCGAACGACGGGCGACGAGTGAAAGCGCGTGCCGATCTGAAACCCATGGGCGAGCGCCTGGTGCGTCGCTGCGCCCGTCAGCAAGCCGGGCCGATAACGGGTCGCGACGCCTGCGGTATAGCGGCCCGCGCGGACGAAATACGCCTGCAGTTCGGCCGGATCGACGCCGCCCGCTTCGGGGCGGTTGGGGTCCAGCGGCTGTGCGGCCATCATCGCCGACCACTCCTTGTCGAAATCGATCAGCTCCTGGGCAATGGGCTGACGCTCGTCGGAATACGTGCGCAACAGATCGGCGCCGGCGCGTCCCTGCAGCACTGTGCCGAGCTTCCAGCCAAGGTTGAAGCCGTCCTGCATCGACACGTTCATGCCCTGGCCCGCCTTCGCGCTATGCGTGTGGCAGGCGTCGCCCGCGATGAAGACGCGCGGTTCGCGAGCGCTGCCGTCGGCGGCAATGGCGTCGTCGAAGCGGTCGGTCAGGCGCTGTCCGACTTCGTAGACCGAGAACCACGCGACTTCCTTCACATCGAGCGAATACGGATGCAGGATCGATTGCGCGGTTTCGATGATGCGTTCGACGCTGGTCTGCTTGAGGCTGTCGCGGTTCTCGGGCGTGACCTCGCCGAGATCGACGTAGAAGCGAACCAGATAGCCGCCTTCACGGGGAATGATGAGCAGATTGCCCCGGGTGGCGGATTGAATGGCCGCTTTCAGCCGGATGTCCGGAAAGTCGGTGACGGCCAGCGCATCCATCACGCCCCAGGCATGGTTGGCCGCATCGCCGCGCAGCGTTTGCCCGATTGCCGTTCGCACGCGGCTGCGCGCGCCGTCGCAACCCACCACGTAGCGGGCGCGCACGGTCACTTCCTCGCCCAGCCGCGCGGCATCGGTGCGGCGCAGGGTGACGCGGAGCGGATATTCGCCCGCATCGTCGCGCTGCACGTCGACGATCTCGAGGTCGTAATCGGGTTCGAGCCGTTGCGCGGAGCGGCGCATCACGTCGAGCAGATAGTCCTGGACGCGGGCCTGGTTGACGATGACGTGCGGAAACTCGGACAAACCTGTTTCGGTATCCTGAACACGTCCGGTACGGCTGATCGCGCCGCGATTGTTGGCGTCGGGCCGCCAGAACACGGTTTCATTGACCCAGTACGCTTCGCGCAGCAAGCGCTCGCTGAGCCCGAATGCGTTGAACATCTCGACGGTGCGGCATGCTACGCCGTCCGCCTGTCCCATCTGCAACGGTCCGCCGCGCCGCTCGACGATGCGCGTGCGAATCGTCGGGAACTGCGAGAGTTGCGCCGCCAGCACCAGTCCCGCGGGGCCGCTGCCGGCGATGAGCACGTCCACCGTCTCGGGCAATGCGACGTACGGTGCGCCGTCGAGGGCGGGCTCTATCGTCGGGTCGCCGACGCGAAAACCGTTCAGATGAAACTGCATGATGTCTTCCTCCATTTGCCGATCGTCGATCTGCCGGCCAATATACTCCGTACACCAACTATTTAAAAGCGCGAAATGCGGTGATGGATGTTTACCCCTATGCCGGGGTCAGGTCATGTGACCCGGTCGCCGGTCAAGCGCATCTCTATGACATGCGATGTCATTGGCGAGGCCGCGCTGCATGACTACTCTGCGTTTGTCGTGCGATCACTTCTGAACGCACGCATCCAACGCTCAAGGAAAAGTCATGGCTCATTTCCCCGTTTATACGCTCGAGTCGGCGCCGGAAGATTCGAAGCAGGGCCTCCAGGCACTCGCCGAGGCATTCGGCATGGTTCCCAATCTTGCCGGCGCCATCGCCGGTTCGCCGAAACTGATCAACGGCCTGACCCGAGTATTCCAGCAGGTGCACGGCGGCAGCTTCACGGAAGCTCAGGTTCAGACCTTGCTGCTCACGAACGCCGTCACCAACGGCAGCGCCTGGGCGGTCGCCTTTCACTCCTTCCTCGCACTCAAGGAAGGGCTTGGCGAAGCGGACGTGCAGGCTATTCGCGCCCGTCGTCTGCCGCAGGACAGCAAGCTCGCGGCGCTCTCGCATCTCGCACGCACGTTAATCGACAAGCGCGGCCGTCTCGACGACCAGGACGTCGCGGCCTTCACGGCCGCCGGTTTCGACGCCGCCCTGGTGCTCGAAGTCATCCTGGTCGTCGCCGCGTCGACCATGACGAACTATACCGGCAGCGTCGCCAACCCGCCGCTCGAGGCGACGTTCCAGCCCTATGCCTGGCAAACCTAAGCGTGAACGCCGGTGGCACATCTCGTCGATAACCCGCCAGCTTCGCCCTGGTCGAAGCTGGCGGGAACGTGCCGGGCATGCCGTCGACCAGTCCGAGGGAGATTTTGATTGATGCTTTTTATGGTATGAACGATAGCTAAATTGTAATTGGACGATCAATAATTTCATCAATAGAGTTAGCCGTGCCAAGACGAATGGCATACACAGAATCTGCAAATCCCTATCGGAGTAAATCGAAATGAACGCAAGTTTGAACGACATGCTGGCGCAAGCCTTCGCTCAGGCAACCGAACTGTACCAGGACCGCGGCTTTCAGCGGCGCGTCGGATTTGGCAAGAAGCCGGCGCTGATCAATGTCGATCTGGCCAATGCGTGGACCCGCCCCGGCAATCCGTTCACGTGCGAGAAAATCGACGAGGAGATCATTCCCGGCGTGCAGCGCCTGCTGGCCGCATGCCGCGCAAACAATCATCCGGTGATTCATGTGACGACTTGCTATCAGGTTACGGATCGCAAGAATCCGCATACCGACATGGGGCTGTGGCACGACAAGATTCCGGTGGACGTGGTTAGCCAGGCCGACGAAAACCTCTGGGCGATCGATTCACGAATTGCGCCGATCGAAGGCGAGCAGGTGCTCATCAAGAAGCGCGCAAGCTCCTTTCATGGCACCTATCTGGCGGGATTTCTGCGCGCGGCGGGCGTCGACACGATTCTCGTCACCGGCGTGACCGCATCGGCATGCGTGCGGACCACGCTGTGCGATGGTCTGGCGGAGGGCTTCCGTACGATCGCGGTACGCGAGTGTATCGGCGACCGGGTGCCGGGCGCCGTCGAATGGAACCTGTTCGATATCGACGCGAAGTTCGCCGATGTCGAATCGGTCGACCGCTGCGTCGACTATCTGCAGTCGGTGAAGGGCTAGTCCTCACGACGTGGCAAGGCCCCGGCAGTCCGCCGGGGTACAGCGGATCGGCGCTCGTATTTATGCAACCGCATTGAAGCACGGTCGTATCGTCTCACCCGCATCATCCGGCACATGCTTGCATATTGACACCTGAAATGCCTTTTGAGGAGAAGGAAATGGATGGCGATACATGGGAGGGACCTGCAGTAGAAGATGATGTATGCGCGGCGTCGGCTTCGGCGGTCGACGCGACTTATCGCAAGGTAACGCGGCGTCTGATTCCGCTTTTGTTCATATGCTATGTCGCGGCCTATCTCGACCGGATCAATGTAGGTTTCGCGCAGTTGCAGATGCAGCAGGATCTGGGCTTCAGCGATGCCGTCTATGGCCTTGGTGCGGGTATTTTCTTTGCCGGCTATTTTCTGTTTGAAGTGCCGAGCAATCTCATGCTCGACAGAGTGGGCGCCAGAAAGACGCTGGTCCGCATCATGCTGCTATGGGGCGTGACTTCAGCTGCCATGATGTACGTTCACTCCCCGGTCATGTTCTATACGATGCGTTTTCTCCTTGGCGTGTTCGAGGCGGGCTTTTTTCCGGGCATGATTCTCTACCTGACCTACTGGTATCCGGCCAACAGGCGCGGACGGGTCATGGCGCTGTTTCTGACCGCGGTGGCAATTGCCGGCATGGTCGGTGGGCCGGTCTCGGGGTGGGCGCTCAACCATCTCGAAGGGTTTCATGGTCTCAAGGGCTGGCAATGGTTATTTCTGACGCAAGGATTACCGTCCTGCGTGCTCGGTATCGTGGCATTTTTTTATCTCGACGATCGGCCCGAAGGAGCCCGTTGGCTCAGTACGACTGAAAAGAAAATCCTGAGCGACGGGTTGCAGCGCGACCTGGACGTCTCGGCCGCTTTTCAACGGCACTCGTTTCGTGAAGCGCTAAAAGTGCCCCGTATGTATTCGATGGCGTTCACCTGGTTCACATTCATCTGTGGCGTGTATGCGATCAGCTTCTGGTTACCGGCCTTGATCAGGGGCGCAGGCGTGTCGGATGTGTATTCCATCGGTATGCTGTCGGCCATTCCGTATTGCGCGGCCGCCATCGCCATGGTCGGCGTCAGCCGTCATTCCGACCGGACAGCCGAGCGCCGGTGGCACACCGTGATCTGCGCAGTCGTTGGCGCGATCACACTGGCAGCGATTCCACGAGTGGCAGGAGATCTTGTGCTGTCGCTCACGGTCGTCAGTATAGCGACAGCCGCGATTTTTACGCTTCAACCTCTCTTCTGGGCGATTGCGACAGACTACCTGGGGGGCACACGTGCGGCGGCCGGAATGATTGCCTTCATCAACAGCCTGGGTTTGATGGGGGGATTCGTGAGTCCAACCATTCTCGGCTGGGTCAAGTCGATGACCGGAAGTCTCACGAACGGCCTGTACGTCGTCGCTGCCATGCTGCTGGCCGGAGCAATCGTGACACTCGGGTTCCGCAATCGATCGGGAGTATGATGGCTCGCAAGCGCGGGGGCGGCCTGCGCCGCCCATCCACGAACGGAGCAGGGGAGCCGTCGTCAACATCATGCGTATCGACGTTCATCACATCCGGGCTTTTCTTGCTGTTGCCGACGCGCTGCAGTTCAGGGTCGCAGCAGAGCGACTCCACATTACCCAACCCGCGTTGAGCCGAATCATCAAGGCGCTGGAAGAAGCAGTCGGGGCGAGTCTGCTTACCCGGACAACCCGCAGCGTGCAGTTGACGAGTGCCGGACGTGTATTTGCCGAGCATTGCCAATTGGCCCTGGCGCATCTTGACCAGGCGGTGACGTTCGCAAGGCGAGCCGAAGCCGGCAATATCGGTCACCTGAGAATTGCGTATATGGACTTTGCGATCAACGGCGCATTACCGTCGATCATTGAGGCGTTCAGCAAGAAATTTCCGCTCATTAGTATCGACCTCGTACATATGCCGAGCACGATGCAGAAAGATGCAATTCTTAATTCGACCATCGACGTCGGCTTCATGATCGGCCCATTTTCTGCGCAAAACGTCAAGAGTACGCCGTTTGGGCGCGAGAAGATGGTGGTGTTGCTGCCTGTTGGGCATCCATTGACGAAAAAGACCACGCTTCGCTTGAATCAACTTGCTCGGGAGCCGTTCGTTCTTGGTACCCACCAGTCATGGGAGGCTTTCCGCAATCATTTTTTTGCGATGTGCCACCGGTCCGGCTTTTCGCCGACCATCGCGCAGGAGGCGTCGACCAGCGACGGCATTTTTGGTCTTGTCGCTGCCAATACGGGTATCAGCATTTATCCCGAGTGTGTGCGCAATATTCATCGCAGCGGTCTCGCCATTCGACCGCTGGGCGACCAGAGTACGTCCCTCGAAATGGTCGCCTGCTGGCGTGGCGATGCGCAGAATCCCTCTACTGAGGCCTTCGTCGGCGAGCTTTCTGTTTTGATCGGCACCCGGGAACGGGGTCGTGGGCGACGTCGGAAAATGTCCGGGCACCGATCGCACGATTCATATCCTGACAAATTCACGAACGAATCGGTTTCCACGGACCGTCGATATCCTTGAACAATTCATGCACCAGAGCACGCAGCCAGCGCACGGCCGCATCATCGTGAAAGCGCTTGTGCCAGTGCTGGCGAAGCCGGAACGCGGGCGAATCGAACGGTAGCGCATGCACGGTGACGCCCCGCGCATTCCGGAACAGCTCGCCTGTCTCCCGGGGCACGATGGCGATGAGATCCGACTGCGAGACGATTTCGAGCAGGCTCAAAAATCTCGATACCTGAAGCGGCACTTTTCGGACGATTTTCTTTTCCGCCATGTGCCGCAGGATGATTTCCTGGCTCCGGCCCGGCGTCTCGACATCGACATGCGTCGCCTGCAGAAATCGGTTCATCGTCAGCTTGCCCTTCACATGGGGATTGTCCTTTGCCGCGATCGCAACGAAGTGGCTAGTGAAAAGCCCTTGCTGATAAAGGTCGGCGCCCACCAGATCGGGATAGTACCCGACAGCGAGATCCACGTCGCCGGACTCCAGCTGCTGCTCCAGGGCGGCCGGCGTCAGCGAGAGCACGCGAAGCTGCAACTGTTGCCCGTGGCTGCGCAGCGCGCGCATCAGGGGCGGCGTAAAGAAGCTTTCGCCGACGTCGCTCGTGGCGATCCGGAATTCGCGATTCGAATTCGCAGGGTTGAATATCGCCGGGCTGAACAGGCCGGACTGGATGCGTTGCAGGACGTCGCGCACGGTTTCCACCATGGCCAGCGCGCGCGGTGTCGGCTGCATGCCCGACTTGACGCGTACGAACAGCGGGTCCTCGAAGGCCGCGCGCATCTTTAGCAGTGCATAGCTCATCGCGGGCTGGCTCAATCCGATCTCGCGCCCGGCAAGGGTCACGTTGCGGTGCCGGATCATGGCGTCGAAGACCACCAGCAGATTCAGATCCAGTTTACCAAAATCCATATTTTGGATTGTCTCCATCAAAGTTGTCTGATTGACGAATAATGTCCGGAAATCGATTATGGCGTCAACGGGGCATGGCGCTGCGCCACGTCCCCATCAATCGCAAAGAAACAGGAGACAAGTGTGGGAACAGCGAATCTTCCCCTCATCGTGGTGGGCGGCGGCTTGGGAGGGCTCAGTCTTGCCCTGGCGCTCGGGCAGAACGGACGCCGGGTTCACGTACTGGAACAGGCGCCCCAGATATCGCCGATCGGCTATGGCATACAGCTCGGACCGAACGTTTTCAAGGCATTCGATCGCCTGGGGCTTTCGGAGACCGTCAAGGCCGCCGCCGATTTCCCGGTCTCGCTGGTCATGCCGGACGCGGACAGCGGTCGGACGCTCGTTCAAGTTAATTTGTCATCCGAAACGTTTTACGAGCGTTTTGCGAATCCGTACATCGTGATTCACCGAGCCGATATCCACACCATTCTGCTGGAGGCCTGCCGTCGCATGCCGGGCATCGAGCTCACGGTCAATGCGACAGCAGTGGACTTCGAAGACCGCGGCAACGATGGCGTGCGCGTCACCTGTGCGGACGGCCGACGTTACGACGGCGCCGCGCTGATCGGCGCCGATGGCATCAATAGCAAGGTGCGGAATTATGTCGCCGGCGAGGCGCCGTCCCGGGCGGTGGGCTATGTCGCGCACCGGACCATCATCGACATGAAGGAGGTGCCCGCCGATCTGCCGCATCAGCAGGACGTCGTGCTTTGGGCCGGCCCCGGCTATCACGTCGTGCACTATCCGCTTCGAAACCGGACCCTCTTTAATATCGTCGCCGTCTTCAAGGACCCGGCGCCCGGCCAGGGCGACCTGCGCGTCACGCACGAGGAGGACGTCAAGCATGTGTATGCCCAAGCGCATCCTGCGCTGAAGAAGCTCCTTTCGATGATGAACCTGGAACGCCGCTGGGTCCTGGCCGATCGCGATCCGTTCCGGCAATGGGCGCGCGGCCGCGTGGCGCTGCTGGGCGACGCCGTGCATCCGACACTCCAGTCGTTGGCGCAGGGAGCCGGCATGGCCATCGAGGACGCGGTGTGTCTGGCGGACCTGCTGCGCGATACGGACTACGACTACGAACGCGCGTTCCGGGAGTATCCGCGACGTCGCCTCGTCCGCAGTGCGCGCGTCCAGTTGACTTCGCGCGAACTCTGGGCGTTCTACCACGCCGAGGGCATCGCTCGCGAGGTGCGGGACGCGGAGTTGAAAGCGCGCGCCGAGGACGACTATTACGACTGCCTCGAATGGATCTGGAAGGGCGACCCATCCTTTGTCGAGGCTTGATGGTCGCGGGTTGGCTGTTTCAATTTCCACGCATAGGAAACACATCATGAGCGCACAATCGAAAGTCGCTGCACACGAAGATCCTGCGAACCATGCCGTCGCGTATCGCGAACAACTGGCGACGCTCAACGTCGCTCCATTGTGGGACGTTCTGAAGGGGCTCGTGCCGAACGAACCGCGCCCCAAAGCCATACCTCATGCCTGGCGGTGGGCCGCGATGCGTGACCGGCTGATCGAGTCGGGCAGCGTCGTGAGCGCCGAGGAAGCGGAGCGACGCGTACTGATGCTGGAGAACCCCGGCATGGGCGGTTTGCCGAATGTCACCGATACGATCTATGCGGGTCTGCAACTGATTCTTCCCGGCGAAATCGCACCTGCGCATCGCCATACCCAGTCTGCGCTGCGGTTCGTGCTCGAAGGCGTTGGCGGCTATACGTCCGTCGACGGTGTTCGCACCGAGATGCAGCGGGGCGACTTCATCGTCACGCCGGCCTGGACCTGGCACGACCACGGCAACGACGGTAGGGGTCCAGTCATGTGGCTCGACGGATTGGACGTGCCGCTCGTGAGCTTTCTGCGTGCCGGTTTCCGTGAGGAATACGAAGCAGCTGCGCAGTTTCCCCACAAAGGCGGCTCCGACCAGGTCTTCGTGCGATATGCCGATGCGCTGCTGCCGCTCGAGAATTCGCATACTGGGTTGACCTCCCCGATTTTCAATTATCCGTATGCCCGTACGCGGGAAGTGCTTGACCGGCTGGCGCGTTATTCGGACATCGATGCCTGCCACGGCGTCAATGTTCGCTACGCTCATCCGCTGACCGGCGGATGGGCGATGCCGACCATTGCCGCCTCGATGCGCCTCGTCCCGCGCGGCTATACCACCGAGTTCTTCCAGTCGGTGGAAGGCACGGTGCTGGTCGGCGTCGAAGGCACGCTTGCGGTCGAGATCGAAGGCGCCGGCCGCTTCGAGATTGCCTCCAACGACGTGTTCGCGGTGCCCGGCTGGAGCCGCTGGCGCATGAGCGCCGGCGCGAGCGACGACGCGGTGCTGTTTGCCTATTCCGATCGACCGGTCTACGAGAAGCTCGGCCTTTACCGCGAAAAGCGCGGTTGACCTTACCTTTGAGCCAGGAGTCAAGCCATGAAGATTTGCCGCTTTAACGATAATCGTATCGGCGTCGTCCGCGACGACAGGGTCTACGACATCACCCCCTTGTTCAAGTCGCTCGGCGAGCCCGGTTGGCCGTATCCGCCGTACGACTGGATCATCGGGAATTTTCCCCGCGTGCAGGCGCAGATCGAGCCGTTTCTCGGCCGCGCAGCCACTTTCGCCTTGCCGGAGGTGACGCTTCGCGCGCCCGTCGCAAACCCCGGCAAGATCATCGGTGCGCCCATCAACTATCGCGATCACATCGACGAGGCCAATGCCGATCAGCAGATCGCCAATGGCAAGACGTTCACGACGCTCGAACAATTCGGCCTGTTTATCAAGGCGCCGACCGCGCTGAACGGACCGGACGGTATCGTCGAGTTTCCGTTTCCGGAGCGTCGCACCGACCACGAGGTCGAACTGGGCGTGATCATCGGCAAGCAGGCGAAGCGGGTATCGCGCGAGCACGCGCTCGAATACGTTTTGGGTTACTGCGTCGCGCTGGACATGACGGTGCGCGGCCCCGAATTCGCGGGATTTCGCAAGTCGGCGGATACGTTCGCGGTCATTGGGCCGTGGATCACGACCGCGGACGAGATCGCGGACCCGAACGCGCTCGATCTCGAGCTCACGCTCAACGGCGAACCGCGCCAGAAGTCCAATACGCGGTATCTGATCTACAACGTTCAGCACCTGATCGAATACGCGTCGGCGATGTACACGCTGCAGCCAGGCGACGTAATCATGACCGGAACGCCCGCGGGTGTCGGTCCCGTGAAGCCAGGCGACGTGATGCGCGCCCGCGTGAGCGGTCTCGGCGAACTGACCATGCGCATGGCGCAGTCGTGAAGAGCAAGCCGGCTTTTCGCGCGAGCGCGGCAGTATCGGAAGCTCGATGTCGTTCGCCGGCAAGCGCGCACCAGCGCGCTATCGTTCTTTACAGGTCGTGTACCGTACGCCGCAGCGAAACTCCGGAACCGGTACGGGGCGTGCCGCCTCCATGCCCATACTTGAAGGCTCGTCTTCTCAGCGCGAGCGTGAGGCACGCGGCGCACGCGCCTGCAATGGCCGAGCCGAGGAGTGCGGCGGGGTAGCCGCCGTGACCGTTCAGCGCCACGGCGAAGAGCGCCGGGCCGGCGGAGGTGCCGAGCAGAAAGACGACCATCAGCACGCCGTAGATCGAGCCGAAATATCGGACTCCGAAGATACGGGACGCGATGAAAGCAAGAATGTCCGCTTCGGCGCCGAGCCCGATTCCGAGCAGGACCGCCGCTACGACGGGTGCGCCCGCTGTTGCGTGCACCAGCAGCAGGCAGCCGGTGGCGGTGGCCGCGAAGACTACGAAGCCGACAAGTGGCGCGAAGACGTAGTCGAGCGCCACGCCAATGAAAAGCCGCGACACGATGCTCGCGATGCCCAGCACGCTGGCGAGCGAGGCGGCGGCTTGGGGAGACGCGCCGTGCGCCGCCAGCATGGCGGGCAGATGAACGGTGGCCCCCGTGACTTCGGCGGCGATCACGAACGCGACGACGACCAGCAGCCAGAACGAGCCGGTCGCCATCGCCGCGCGCAGCGGAACGCCCTCGCGCGGCGACGCGTTGCCGGCGCTCTCGCGCGCGGCGTTGCGCGCCGGCTCGCGGATTAGCGCGACGGCCAGCGCACCGAGTGCGAGCACCATGCCTCCTAACGCCATATAGGTCTGACGCCACGAAATGGTCGCGAGCAAATGGCCGACGACAGCGGGCCAGATGGTCACGCCGAGCCCGGAGAACGCGAGCGCGATACCCAGCGCGGTGCCGCGGCCGCGATCGAACCAGCGCGAAACGAGAAAGGAATAGGGCAGCGGCGTTTGCCCCGCGCCCAGCAGCGTGGCGAGCGCGAGACACCATGAGAAGCTTCGCGCGCTACTGGGCAGCGCGCCGAGCGCAACGATGCCGAGCCCAAAAGCGCCGATCGAGACCAGCGAGAATTTGCGGGCGCCGTGGCGGTCGAGCAGATAGCCGATCGCGGGCTGCGATAGCGCGGTGATCAGCATGGCAGGGCCGATCGCCGAGGCGAGCGAGAGGGTCGACCAGCCCGTTTGCGCCGAGATGGGCCGAATGAAGATGCCATAGGTGAACAGAATGACCGGACCCAGGTTGAGAAACATGCCGAGGCCGCCGGCAAGAACGATTCTCGCCGCCAGAATGGCGTCGCCTCCCTGCCGGCCATGCGCCGTTTCCTGCGGTGCCGCTGCCTCGATGCTTTCCATCTTCGTCTCCTTTTTCACAGGCTTTCGTGGCCTGCTGATATCGATATCGGGTTAGTGTCGCCTGGTGCGTTCGTCGAACGGGCTGGGGCGCGAGTCGTATAATCTCCCCCTCACCGCGTCAGACCGAACCAGCGAATTCAATGCCTATGCCACGCAAAGCAAGCCAGCCCGCTGGCGCGACCGGAGCCGGAACCCAGGCCGCCAACAAGAAGATTCCTGTCATTGGCTATGCCTTGCTCGGCCGGCTCGCACATCACGATCAAACCGGCTACGACCTCTCCCTGCTGATGGGGCCGCCGAAAAACTACAACTGGGAAGCGAGCCATAGCCAGATCTATCCGGTGCTCGGGGTGCTGGCCGAAGCGGGCTACGTGACGTTTTCCCACGCGGCCGAGCGCAACAAGAAGGTGTACAGCCTCACGGAGGCCGGCCGCGAGGCGCTGCGCGCCTGGGTGGCCGAGGCGCCCACGCCCAGCCCCACGCGCAACGAGTTCAACCTGAAGGTCTTTTCGCTCTGGCTCCTGCCTCCGCAAGAGGCGGTCGAGGTCATCAAGAAGCAGATCGCGCTCGTCGAAGGCGAGATCGCCGAGATCGACAACCATCTTGCCGATGCGCAGAAGCGTTACGACGTGCAATTTCCGGTAGAGGCGGACCATCACGTGTTCGGCCTGTATTCCAGTGTCATGTTCACGCGTGAAAGCCGGGTTTTCACGCTTCAGTGGTATCGCTGGATGCTCGACGAGTACGAGAAGATCCCGCCTTCACGCAAGAGCCCGCGCCGCTAGGCGAGCAGGCCGAGACGCTGCCGGCACGCCCGGCGTCGTGCCGCCTGGGGCGCGTTCAGGCCACCTCCAGCCCCGTTTGCTGCTTGAGTGTTCGCCGGCCGCAAATGCGGTCGAGCAGGTCCAGCGGGTTTTCCGGCAACTCGTCGCCGCGCCATGCCACGTGGCCGTCGGGACGCACGAGCACGTGTTTGCGCTCGTAGAGCCGCACGACGTCGGGCGCGGCAATGCGCAAGGTATCGAACGGAACGCCACGGACTCCGAAAGATTCGGCAAGCGGGCGCACCGTTGCTTCGTCCTCGGTCGTGACCAGCACGAATGCGCGGCCGAAGGCATCGAGCGTCGAGACGCCGGGGGCGAGATACGCGTGCGGCGCGCGGGCGCCCGGCCAGGTGGTCGGGGTGTAGACGTGCGGATCGTCCGGCGGCGGCTCGGTGCCATCGGGAACGCAGATCGGCGAGCCGGCGTAGCGATAGCCTAGCTGGATGCCCTGGGTCGTGAACTCCTGCTTGCGGTAACGGTGGATCTCGCTTTCCATCGCCTGGCGCGCGGCTTCGCCTGCGGGCGAGTCCTCGTCGAGCAGCGGCGAACCTTCGATCCGCGAGTCGCGGTCATAGTTTCGCGCGGCTTCGCCGGTGTTGCGTAGCGCAATCGGGCGGCGCTCGATCCCGTAGCTTTCGAGCAGCCCGTCGCCGCCCCAGCCCGCGAGGTGGGCCGCGATCTTCCAGCCGAGGTCGACGGCGTCGCCAATTCCGGTGTTCGCGCCGAAGCCGCCTTTCGGCCAGCGCAAGTGCGCCGCGTCGCCCACCAGAAACACGCGTGCCGCGCCATAACCGCGCGCGACGACCCGGTGCCCCGACCACGGTTGCGCACGCAGGATTTCGAACTCGATGTCCGCGCCGATCGCGCGACGAATCATGTCGGCGGGATCGGGCGACTGGTTCGCGCGGCAATACTCCGAAATGCGCCAGAGCTCCGCGCCGTCCACCGTGGTCAGATAGGTGCGCTGCGGCGTGAGCGTATGGATCTGGAAGAACGCGCTGCCGAACTGGCGCGCGAGATGCGCCTTCAGCGCCGGCGATCTGAAGTAGGCGGCGAAGTTGTGCCCCTGCGCGAAATCGCCCTCGTAGTCGATGTCGAGCGCCTTGCGGATCGCGCTGCGCGCGCCGTCGCACGCGGCGAGATAGCCCGCCTTCATGCGTTCGACGCGCCCGGTGCGCAAATCGGTCAAGTCGACCACGACGCCTTCGCCGTCGTGCGAAACCAGTTCGGCCCGGACGCCGTAACGCAGATCGGCGCCGCGTTCCAGCGCGGCATCGCGCAGCGCAGGATCGAATAAACGCTTGGGGCACACGGTGGGGCCTTCCGGCGAAAGGTGTCCGAATGCCGTGGGCATGTCCCGGTTCGCATAGCCCTCGAACGACGCGAGCAGCTTGCCGTGCAGCGAGGTGGTAAAAGCCACGTTGAACGGGTAGTCGTCCGGGAAGCCGGGATGATGACGAACCCGGTCGGCGATGCCCCAGCGGCGCAGATGCTCCATGGTACGCGAAAAAACGGCCTCGCCGGCCGGGAATTTCACCTCCGAGTCCCCTTCGTCCACGAGAACGTATTCGACTCCGCGCCAACTGAGCTCATTGGCGAGCGCGAGGCCCACGGGACCGCCGCCGACGATGATTACGGGGACTTCCGTCTTGCTGTTCATTGAAGCGTCTCTCCTGATCCTGCCTTTCGAACGGCGAAACCGGGGCCGCATTGCGGCCCGCTTTCGCCAACCATTCTGCCCTTCTCGACATGTTCGACATGACATGTAAGTTTTGACATGTATAAATCGACGCGTTATCGTGAGCCATCGGTGATTTCACCAACATCGGGCGGCCTGACAAGGCTGTAACGTTCGGGTCTTCCGTCACGAAAGGAGCATTGCGCAAATGCAATCCGTCACTTCTCTCTCCGGGCGTCTCTCGACGCTCAAGGCGCGCACGCTCGCCATGCCGCCCGTCAAGATCTCCGAGGTCGTGCTGCAAACCTCGAACTACGAGCCGATGTGCGAGTGGTACGAAGCAGTGCTCGGCACGGAGTGGAGCATCGTCAACACGCCTTCCAGCGAGCGCAAGGCCCGCGCGGGCGACGGCGGCAAGCAGGTGCATGCGAGCGACGTGCGCTGCTCGTTCATGTTTCTCGACCGCACGCTGCCTTATGGTCAGATGTTTGCGATCTTCGAGATTCCTTCGGTAGGCGCGCAGCCCACCATCGATCCCGGGCTCAATCACATGCAGTTCAAGCATGTCGGGCTGGTGGCGCTGATCGAACGGGTGCGGCTGCTGCGCGACGCGGGCATCCATCCGCACCGCTGCGCGAATCACGGTCCCATTACGAGCTTCTACTTTCGGGACCCGGATCAGAACGTGGTCGAGTTGTGCAGCAACAACTACGACACGGAAGAGTCGTTCTTCGGCTATTTCCGCTCGGCGGCGTTCAAGGCGAACCCATCCGGCATCGACATCGATCGCGATGCCTTCCTCGCGCGCTTCGACAATGGCGAGCCGCTGGCGGATCTGATCAAGATTCCGGAGCAGGGCGCATGAAGCCATTCGCGGGGGACGACGCGCAGGCCATGAATACGCGGCGTGCGTGCGAAGAGACCGTGCTCGCATTCGTGCGAGCTTTCGACGACGGCAGGCCCGACGCCATGCTTGCGCATTTCGCGCCGGACGGCGTGTGGGAGCGCGCGGACGGCATCGTGGTCGGCCACGACGGCATCGCGCAGATGATGGAGCGCCGCTCGAAGGCGCTGCGCGTGAGGCATGTGATCACGAATCTGATCACGACGCAGCACGGCGCGGACGAGGCGAGCGTGACGTCGTACGTCACGGTCTATCGCCACGACGAGGCCGTGCCCGCGAGCGCGCCGGCGCCGCTGCGCGGCCCGGCGCTCGTCGGCGAGTACACAGACGTGCTCAGACGTATCGATGGACGCTGGCGCATCTGCCGCAAGCAGGTGCAGGCGTGGTTCAAGGTGATGGAGGAAAACAAATGAAGTTTGCTTCGGTGGTGTTCAAGGGTAAGCCGACGTTCGGCGCGGTGGTCGATGGCCAGTTTTTCGATCTGGGTGGCGGCCGGCTGGACGACGGTTGCCGCGATCTGGCGGATCTGTTCGCGAAGGACTTGGTGGCGAGCGCGCGTACGCTCGTGGCGGGCGCAACGCCTGATGCTTCGGCCGACGAGCTGGACTTTCTGCCGGTCAATCCGCGCCCGGACGCGCGCCTTTTCGCGCTGGGTTGGGCGTATCGCGACCATCAACTGGAAACAGGCAAGGAAGCGCCGGAGCATCCGGTGTTCTTCTCGAAGTTGCCTCAGTCGCTGGTCGGGCATGGAGAGCCCATCGTCAAGCCGGCGATCTCCGACATGTTCGATTACGAGGGCGAGCTCGTCATCGTCATCGGCAAGCCGGGGCGCCACATCGCGCAGGAGGCCGCGATGGAGCATGTCGCTGGCTACACGCTGCTGATGGACGGCTCGGTGCGCGACTGGCAGAAGCACAGCATCACGGCCGGCAAAAACTTCGATTCGAGCAGCTCGACGGGGCCGTGGATCGTCACGGCGGACGAGATTGCGGAGCCGACCAAGGCGTTTCATCTGACCACGCGGCTGAACGGCGAGGTCATGCAGGACGCGCCGTTCGAGCAGAATGTCTGGTCGATTCCCTTTCTGGTGCACTACATCTCGACGTTCTGCGAGCTGCGCGCGGGCGATGCGATTTCGACCGGGACGCCGGGCGGCGTGGGCGCGAAGCGCAATCCGCCGCGCTTCATGAAAGCGGGCGACGTGCTGGAGGTCGAGGTGAGCGGAATCGGCGTGTTGCGCAATGCGGTCGTGAGCGAGCAGGCGTGACGCGATGATGCGTTGACGTGGCAGAGGGCGGCAAAAGTATCGCCCTCGCCAGTTGGGAACCATTCGAGCGAGGAGACTATGGCCGTAAATGTTAAGCACTGCATATATATGGCGATTGCCGCGGGCAGCATGGGCTGCGCGATGCCGGCGTTCGCGCAAAGCAGCGTCACGCTGTTCGGCATGATGGACTCGGGCATCACCTACGTCAGCAACCAGAGTGGGCATCATGTCCTGAAGATGGACGACGGCGTCAACGGGCCGAACCTTTGGGGCATCACGGGAACCGAGGATCTGGGCGGCGGCACGCATGCGTTTTTTCGCCTCGTGAGCCAGTTCGAACTGGACAATGGGGGCTTCCTGCCCAACCAAAGCCTGTTCAGCCGGACCTCGGTGCTGGGCCTGAGCAACCCGGCAGCCGGCAGGCTGACCATTGGCAACCAGTACGACTTCATGACCGACGCGCTCTTCGCGGGCGGCGACGACCCGGCCGAGCTTTCCGGCCACTTCTACGATTTCCGCGCTGGACCGTTCCAGAAACTCGCGCTGCCCGCCAATCCCACCGGCGCATTCGATTGGGACCGCATGGCCGGGGAGACCGTGAGCAACGCGGTCAAGTACGAAACGCCCACGTTCGGCGGGTTCAGCGCGGGGGCGATGTATGGCTTCGGCAACGTCGCGGGCTCGATCGGCACCGGTAACGGCACGAGCTTCGCGCTGAACTATGCGGGGCATGCCTTCGGTTTCAATGCTGCGTATACGAACCTGAAATACCCGATCGCCGGCGGCCCCGACGTGAGCGTACGCAACTGGGGCGTGGGCGCGCATTATGGCCTCGAGAACTGGGTAGCGAACGTGCTGTTCACCACGGTCCACAACTCGCTCAACGGCGGTACGGTGTACGAGGGATCGGTCGGCGCGCGTTACAACTTCACGCCCGCGTTGAGCGCCGGCGCTTCGTACATGTACATGAAGGGCAACGATGTCGTGGACAACAATCATGCTCACCAGTTGGCGATCGGCGTCGACTATGCCCTGTCGAAGCGGACCAGCGTCTACGTGCTCGGTCTTTACCAGCGTGCGAGCGCCGGCGGGCTGGCCCAACTGAACGGCATGAACACGCCGGATGGCGCGTCCTCCGGGGCGACCCAGACGGCGGTCCGCATCGGCCTGCATACGCATTTCTGAGGCGCACGTTTTAGCGCGGGGCGAAACCCGCGCATTGAATCTGGGGGCAATGGGTCGCCCGATGGGAAACGCTGCCCGTCGGTGGCCTGAAGCGATATGTACCGGCGCTAAAGTTCATTCGGATACCAAAATGAATTGGCCGTGCGGCACCCATCGGCATGGCGACATTGTGAATCCGCGATAAATGATGTATCTTCAATGTATGTTAATTGCGGGGCCCGCCTGACCGCCTCAGGAAAGGAAATGCCATGCGCCTCACCGTCTACACCGATTACACGCTTCGGGTGATGATGTACCTCGCCCTGAAGTATCCGGATGGCGGCGTTGCGACGATCGACGAGATTGCGGGGGCTTACGGGATCTCGCGTAATCACCTGACGAAAATCATTCACGAACTCAGTCAGGTCGGTCTCATCGAGACGACGCGCGGCCGGGCCGGCGGCGCCCGCCTGATACGCGCGCCCAAAGAGATTTCGGTGGGGGAAATCGTGCGCGTCGCCGAGAAGGACTTCTCCGTTGTGCGTTGCCACGACACGAGCGTTGCGCACGACTGCGCGATTTTTCCCGCCTGCAATCTCAGGCGCAGGCTCTACAGGGCCGTCGACGCCTTTCTCCATGAGCTCGACACCATGACGTTGCGGGAGGCCATTGCAGCGCCCACCGTGGCGGCTTCGGTTCTGGGTGTGGTCCGCGATCGCGAACGGGTACCGGCGGCCGTGTCGCGGCCGCACGGTGGCGCGAGGCACAGGACAGGAGTCCGGTCGTGATGAAGTCCGACAACTTGTTGGTCAAACCCGCACCTTCTTTCGACGAACCCATTGAAATGCTGAAGGCGTGTCATGAGCGCATTACCGCGCAATGCGCGACGCTCGGGAAACTCGCCGCACATCTGCCTGCGCACGGGGCGGATGAGCAGGCGCGGCAGGCAGCCAGAAACATCATGCGTTATTTCGACATCGCCGGGCCCCATCATCATGCCGACGAGGAACAGGATCTCTTTCCGGTGCTGATCGAGGCCAGTGCGCGCCTGGGCTCGCCAGTGGGCGAACGAATTGCGTCCCTGCTCGACGAGCATCGGGTCCTGGATGCGTCATGGGCGCAATTGCGCACGGTACTCGCCGACATCGCCGAAGGGAGAACAAGGCTGCTCGAACCGGCTCAGGTGGCCGACTTTGTCGGCGCTTACCGCAGCCACATCGCCGTCGAGGAACGCGAGATTTTCCCGTTTGCCGAAACCTGTCTCGACCGGCAGCAACTGGCCACGCTAAGCGCCGCCATGGTGGCCCGACGCACCATTACGCCGCAGTGATGGCCACGATCAACCGCCTTTGCAGGAGCAACCGTCATGCAGCATTCAACGGACGTCCTTCCCATTCTTCCCCAGCAGCACGTTTTCGATGCGCGTGGCGTTGCCAGACGTTTTCGCCACGCGGCCATTTTCGGCGCGCTCAATGTCCTGGAGCCCGGCGAGGCGATGCGCTTTGTCAACGACCATGACCCGCTGCCGCTTCTCGCACAGATCCGGGAGCACTTCGGGTCACGCGTGGACATCGGATATGTTGCCCGCGAGCCGGGCAACATCGTGATCGACTTCACGGTGAAGGCGCCGGATTGAAAGGCTGGCCAGATCCGGACATCCGTTCAACTGGACTGGCGACAGACGTTGCCCCGGCTCCGGCTGTCGCGACTGTCTGCCTGCTGACCGGCCGCCGGGTCGCCTGGTGTCCGTGCGGAAGGTCAGTGTGGTTTTTCGCGGCACTCAAATCGTCCGGCGCGCAAGCATGGTGCGGATCTCGCCGATGGCTCTGGCCGGATTCAGGCCTTTGGGGCAGACGTCCGTGCAGTTCAGTATCGTCCGGCAGCGGAAGAGGCGGTACGGGTCGTCAAGATTGTCGAGCCGCTCGCCCGTGGCCTCATCGCGGGAATCGACCAGAAAGCGATAGGCCTGCAGGAGACCGGCGGGCCCGACATATTTATCCGGATTCCACCAGTACGAGGGACACGCGCTCGAACAGCACGAGCACAAAATGCACTCGTAGAGACCGTCGAGCTGATCGCGCTCCTCGGGCGTCTGGCGCCTTTCCCGCTCGGGTGGTGGCGTGTCGTTGATCAGCCAGGGCTTGATCGAGTGGTATTGCTTGAAGAACGCGGTCATGTCCACGATCAGGTCGCGGACGACTGGCAGCCCGGGGAGAGGGCGCAGAACCGTGTGGCGGGGGATGTCGTTGAGATTGGTGATGCAGGCGAGTCCGTTCTTGCGATTGATGTTCATCGCATCCGAGCCGCACACGCCCTCGCGACACGAGCGCCGGAAGCTCAGCGTCTCGTCCTGGGCTTTCAGGCGGACGAGCACATCGAGCAACATCCTGTCATTCGGGGTCACCTCGATCTCGTACGTTTGCATGTACGGGGTAGCGTCCTTGTCTGGATCGTAGCGGAAAATTTCGAAGGTCCTTGTGTCGCTCACAACGTTCATCCTCCGTGAAGATCGCGTATCCGGCGTCGCCCATTCATTGTTCGCCCTAGCCGACTGCCGATATTTATATCATGATGTGATAAAAAGGCCCGGCGCATGCGGCCAAATCGGACATTTGGACTTGGCTAAAAGGGGGGCGGCAGAATTCCGGTCTAAGATCGTCCGGACAGGATCGCAACTAACAGCCTATCCGGCTTCGTTCTTGCAGCGCACGAGCGTCGAGGCGGGCCCGAAGACTTCATCTTCTAGCGTGGGATGGGCCAGGAGGGTTTGCGCGTCGGTCACGAAGAGCGCGGAAGTGATCCAGTGCGAAAACCCTGAAGCGTTCGACTGCCGGATTGTTCTGATCCGCGCTCCACGCGAGGTCGAGTTGCGCCCACGCTTCGGGGGTCCAGAGCGGGCGGAATGTCACGTCGGGAAACCCGAATTCCCGTGCCGAAGCGGGCACGATAGCCACCCCGAGTCCAGCCCGCACGAGCGCCACGATGCTATGCGTCTGGTCGATGAACTGGACGTGCCGCACGCGCACATTGGCCGCTGTAAGCAGGCCTGCAATGCGGTCGTGGAAATACTTGCCACCGTCGGGCGAGTACATGATGAACGGCTCATCCTGCAGGTCGCTCGCAGCAACCGGTGCAAGAGCGCTTCGCCGTGTCGGCGGTTTTGCTGTCCGCTTCGCGAGAGGATGCGCGGCAGGCAATGCCGCAAGGAGCGGCTCCCTCGTGAGAGGACGGGATTCAAGCCCGCTATTCGCGGATTGCACGCGGAGAATGCCGAGATCGATCGCGCGGGTCTCGAGCGCACGCACCTGCGCGAGCGAAACCATCTCGCGCAGCACCACCGTGATGCCGGGCAGATTCTCGCGCGCCGCGCAAAGCAATGCCGGCACCATCTGATACCCCGAGACCGCCGTGAAACCGAGGCTCACCTGACCTGCGTCGCCGCGCGCGACGCGTCGCGCCGAGTCGGTGGCCTGATCCGAGAGGCGAAGAATGCGCAGGGCGTCGTCGTAGTAGACGCGGCCCGCTTCCGTCAATTTCACGCTGCGGCTGTTGCGCTCGAACAGCATGAGCCCGAGCGCCTTTTCGAGCAGATGAATTTGCCGGCTAAGCGGCGGCTGCGTCATGAAGAGCCGCTCGGCGGCCCGGCCGAAGTGCAGTTCCTCGGCCACGGCCACGAAGCAGCGCAGGTGATTGAGTTCAACGTTCATTTCAATTTCTGTATTGATCGATGCCGAATATAGCTTAGACTTTAATCGATCGTCTGCCTATACTCGGTTGCACTTTCGGCACGCTGTTGCCCCCGTCTGCACCGAGGAAGACGTTCATGTCCTTTGAAGTCCTGTTGATCAACCCCGTGATTCCGATGCTCGACGAGGCGCTGCGCGCCCGTTACACGGTGCACTGCCTCTACGAACACATCGACAGGAACGCTTGGCTGCGCGAAGTGGGGGCGGGCATCGACGGCGTGGTCACGGGCGGCGCGACCGGCATCGACAGCGCGACGATGGACCTGCTGCCGAAGCTGCGCATCGTTGCGGTGAATGGCATCGGCACCGACGCGGTCGATCTGGCGCATGCGCGTTCGCGGAACATCCATGTCTCGACCACGCCTGACGTGCTGACCGACGACGTAGCCGACCTCGCCATCGGCCTGTTGCTCGCGGCGTGCCGCGGCTTGTGTGTCGGTGACCGCTACGTGCGCGACGGGCAGTGGGGCGCCAGGGCACCGCTGCCGCTCGCGCGCAAGGTCAGTGGCATGAGGGTGGGCATCGTAGGGCTCGGGCGCGTGGGCCGCGCGATCGCGGCGCGCGCCGCCGCCTTTGGCTGTGCGATCGCATACACCGACCTGTGCGAGATGCCTTACGTCAAGTATCGCTATATCGGTGATCTGGGCGCACTGGCGAGCGAGAGCGACGCGCTCGTGCTCGCGGCCTCTGCGGATGACGCACGGGGCATCGTCGATGCGCGCATTCTCGACGCCCTCGGCCGTGACGGCTGGCTCATCAACGTGGCGCGCGGCAAGCTCGTGAACGAAGTCGACCTCGTGCACGCTCTGGTCGAGCAACGTATCGCAGGCGCAGGTCTTGATGTGTTCGCCGACGAGCCGAACGTGCCTGCCGGACTGCTCGCACTGCCCAATGTCGTATTGCAGCCGCACCGCGCGAGCGCGACCGTGCAGACGCGCGAGGCGATGGCTGAAATCGTCCTTGCGAGCCTTGAAGCGAGCTTCGCGGGGCTGCGCCCGGAGACCAGCGTGATCCCCTGACCCCCGCGTTGAGCGCGCCAGCCGCGCCGCATGCCACGACAAAACATCCCGGAACAGGGAGGAGACACATGAAAGCCGTCGATATCGCTGCATCGAAGTCGTCCGTCGCGCAGGATCGCATCGGACACTTTCGCTATTACATACTGGGTTTGATCTTCTGCATCACGGTGATTAATTATGCCGATCGCGCGACGCTCTCGATCGCCGGCACCTTTGTCGCGAAAGATCTGCGCCTCACGCCGACGGCCCTCGGCGTGGTGTTTTCCGCGTTCGGCTGGGCCTATGCGATCGGACAGATTCCCGGCGGCTGGCTGCTGGACCGCTTCGGCGCGCGCCGCGTGTATGGCGCGAGCATCCTGTTGTGGTCGTTCTTCACGATCAGCCAGGGCACGGTGTCGATCTTCGGTTCCACAGCCGCGGCAACGGCAGCGCTCTTCGTCATGCGCTTCATGCTCGGGCTTGTCGAGTCGCCCGCGTTTCCGGGCAACGCGCGGGTGGTTGCCGCCTGGTTCCCGACTGCCGAGCGCGGTACCGCGAGTGCGTTGTTCAATTCCGCGCAGTATCTGGCTGTCGTGATCTTCACGCCGCTGATGGCGTGGCTCACGCACGCGTTCGGCTGGCATCACGTCTTTTTCTTCATGGGCGCGCTCGGCGTGTTCGCCGCCTGCATCTGGTTCGCGACGATGCATGAACCTTCCACGCATCCGCGCATGAGCTCCGCTGAGCTCGATTACATCTCCGAACGCGGCGCGCTCGTTCATCTCGATGCAAAGCGCGGACGCGGCGGGCAGAGCACCCACCCGCACCGCCGCTTCACGCGCGGCGAGATTGCGACGCTCTTCACGAGCCGGATGCTGTGGGCGCTCTATATCGGTCAGTACTGCATTACCGCGCTCACGTACTTCTTCATCACGTGGTTTCCGATCTATCTCGTGAAAGAGCGAGGGATGAACCTCATGACCGTGGGCTTTGTTGCGGCGCTGCCGGCAATCTGCGGTTTCTCCGGCGGCGTGCTGGGCGGCGCGCTCTCTGACTGGCTGATCCGCAGGGGCGTGCCAATGTCGGCGGCGCGCAAGACGCCGTTCATGATCGGCATGGTGCTCGCGACTGCGCTCATGGCCGCGCCGTTCGCCACCAGTGACGCCGCTGTGGTGGTGCTCGTGTCGCTCGCATTCTTCGGCAAGGGTCTTGGCGCGATTGGCTGGGCCGTACTCGCCGATGTCGCGCCTCGCGAAATGACGGGCCTGAGCGGCGGCGTGTTCAATGGTATCGGCAACGTGGCAGGCATCGTCACGCCGATGGTGATTGGCTTCGTGGTGGCCACAACGGGTTCGTTCGACCGCGCGCTATGGTTTGTCGGCGCACACGGGATCGTCGCGATGCTCGCTTACGGTGTGCTGGCGGGGAAATTCGGACGCATCGAGCTGCGTACTCCGTGACCGGGCGATGGCGAGCGAGGGCGCTGGATAGGCCTACTGCGCGGGGCCTTCAGCGCCGACCAACCTGACCCTGCACGAGGCTTGCGTCCACAATTACCGCTCGTCGGCGCGTGTTCGAGGCACCCCAATTACGGAGATAAAACAATGACGGCATCCTCCAGCCGGAAAATAGCGCTTGTCACCGGCGCAGGCGGCGGCATTGGCCGGGCCACCGCGAACGCATTGCTTGCGGACGGGTTTTGCGTCGTACTGGCAGGCCGTCGTATCGAGCCGCTTGCCGCCCTTGTCGAGGCAGCAAAAGCAGCGGGCCAGGAAGCGCTGGCCGTCGTGACCGACGTTCGCGATCCGTCGAGCGTCGATGCGCTTTTCGACACGATCGAGCGGACCTACGGCAGGCTCGACGTACTGTTCAACAATGCGGGGGTCAATGCGCCCGCTGTGCCAATGGACGAATTGCCGGTCGAAACCTGGACAAACCTCATCAATACCAACGTGACCGGGGTCTTCCTGTGTGCGCGCGGCGCCTTTGGGTTGATGAGAAGGCAATCGCCGCAGGGTGGCCGGATCATCAATAACGGTTCGATCTCGGCGCATGCGCCGCGGCCCTTCACGTCTCCCTATACGGCAAGCAAGCACGCTGTGCTTGGCCTCACGAAGAGTATTGCGCTCGATGGCCGGGAGTTCGACATCGTCTGTAGCCAGATCGATATTGGCAATGCGCTGACCGAGCTGTCCGAGCGCATGACGCGCGGCATACGGCAGGCCAATGGAACCATCGCGCCGGAACCAATGTTCGATGTGAAACACGTTGCGGACGCGGTCCGTTACATCGCCAGCCTGCCCTTGAGCGCCAATGTGCTGAATATGACGGTGATGGCGAGCAACATGCCGTTTGTCGGACGCGGCTAGGAAGTGACAACGGAATACGTTGTCGCCAGCAGAGGATACGGGGGGCGAGTCCCATGAACACCTTGTTTATGGCAGCGAGGCGTTCGTTATGGCTTACCAATGGGTCGTTCAGACACATGAGCCGCATGCCGCCTGACAGGCCGGACCGGTTATCTGCTCACGAGCCGCGCGCGTGCCGGGCGGGCCTGGCGGCGATCTTGCCGCGCCGGGGCGCAAGGTGCTAATATAGTATAAGTTGTATGATGTCGTATCTTTTGATTGGGTGATGATGCGTAGCCGAGTACAGCCGCTTCACGCTGAAATGCCGGTAAATTAGCCGAAAAAATGAGAGTAAGCACCACGTTGGGGTGATCGTGCAACGTCGCTATCGTGTCATCAGACAACGTACCACAATACGTCTTGCCGATGCCGGCACGCCGGCCGCGGCATCCCATTTGGAGACAATCCCGATGTCCACGACCTCGACCTGCCACGAAGATCTGCTGGATCGCGCCAGCGCCAAGGTCAAGCCGTCGCGCCGCGCCTTCGCCGAGGCGTCGGCGCAGGGCAGCGCGCAGTGATTGCGCGCGCATCCAGACCCACGCAGACGCACCAGACGCACGCCAGCGAATTCAGGAATCCGTCCACCATGCTTCGAGGTAATGCTCCCATGTCTACACAGAACGTCCAACCGTACGGCAAAGCGAACGCCACGCCCGTCGTGACCGAATTGCGCGTCGTGCCCGTTGCGCGCCGCGACAGCATGCTGATGAATCTCTCCGGCGCGCACGGCCCGTTCTTCACGCGCAACGTCGTGCTGC
>Ga0164242_10000092_pt1 | contig 104829 bp, 111 predicted proteins | sample OricomgcompostMG_FD_108783 | JGI IMG/M metagenome (GOLD analysis project Ga0164242, IMG submission 108783) | Miracle-Growth compost microbial communities from Emeryville, California, USA - Original compost - Miracle growth compost (MG) ...
TAAATCTCGGATTCCTAAGATAGAATCGACTGGGGACATCGGCATTCACTCCATTAGACGTGTTTCTTCGCAAAAACAAGTTTAATGAATGTCGCTGTCCCCCTTTAATGATGAAGAGCCACCCCTCAAATAGTCGATGAGCCATCTTCCCGCTGGCACAGGTGGCGTTGACGCCCGGTAACAAGCGGACATGGTCAATGCGAAGTCCTCGCGCGCATTGATGAGCACCAGGCTCCCCGCGGCGATGTCGGACTCCACCATACTTGATCCAGCGAAACGCCGTCCAGCATCGGTATCCATCCCAAATATAGATAGCTCCAATCTGGTTTTATCGTCTTTTCAGATTCAATGGGAAGCCTCATGATTGACGCCAACCCAACCACAAACGGTATCGACATGAACCTTTCGGGCATTGATTCCAGCGGAGAACAGTCATGAACATGCAATACAGCATCATAGGGTCCGGCCCTGTCGGCAGGACGTTGGCAGGCCTTTTCGCTAAGGCCGGAATGGATGTGCAGATGGCCAACTCGCGTGGGCCGGAATCTCTGGCGGCAGTCGCTGCCGAGCTGGGACGACACGTGGTCCCGGTCACGCTGGAGCGCGCACTCGAGGCGGACGTCATTTTCCTTGCGGTCGGATTCATGCGGGTCCAGTCCGTGGCGGTCAAACGCCCCGACTGGACCGGCAAGATCGTGGTTGACGTGACCAACGCCTTGCAGCCCGCCGAGGTACGGGAAACGCAACGGCGCGGCCTCCTGTCTTCCGAGATCAATGCGGATCTCGTGTCGGGAGCAAAGCTGGTCAAGGCCTTCAATCACCTGCCTGTGCAGCGGCTTGGAACGAACCCCCCGGCAAACGGGCAGCGGCAGGTGGTCTTCGTCTCCAGCAATGACGCCGATGCCGGCACAATGATCGCGGCGCTTGCCGCGCGACTCGGTTTCGCTCCGGTTGAACTCGGAAGGCTCGATCAGGGCGGCGCAGCCCTGCACGTTCTGGACGGCAAGCCGGGCGGGCTTTTGTTTCAGAACCTGGTGAAACTCGGCTAGGGAAGAGACCCATGGATGCGCAACGAAAACAACAGAAGTGAGGTTTGTCATGATCATTGATCTGAAAGGGCGAAAAGCCATCGTTACCGGCAGTACCGCCGGCATCGGCCGGGCGGTTGCACAGGGGCTGGCTCGCGCGGGCGCAGCGGTCGTCATCAATGGCCGCGGTGAGGAACGGGTCTCTGCCGCGCTGCACGAGATGCGCACGCTTTTCCCCGATGCGGACATCACCGGATTTGCCGCCGATCTGGCGACCGCAGAGGGTGCCGCCGCGTTTTCCGCGCGAACGGCGGACGCCGACATTCTGGTCAACAATCTGGGTACGGCTCGACAAAAGCCGTTCCTCGAACTCGCCGACAGCGACTGGCTGGACATGTTTCAGATCAACGTGATGAGCGGCATAAGAATGACCCGCCACTATCTGCCGGGAATGGTGAAACGCGGCTGGGGGCGCGTGGTCTTCATCAGCAGCGAGTCCGCGCTTGCCATCCCGAAAGACATGATCGACTACGGCATGACCAAGACCGCGCAGCTTGCGATTTCAAGAGGCGTGGCCGAGTCGGTGGCCGAGACGGGCGTGACCGTCAATGCGATCATTCCCGGCCCAACACGCTCCGAAATCCTGTCGAACTGGATGAAGGCGCAAGCCAAAGCCGAAGGCATCACGCAAGAGGAGGCCGAGCGGAATTTCGTGAGGACGATGCGGCCGACCTCGCTTCTGCAGCGATTCACGACGACCGATGAGGTCGCGAACATGGTCGTCTACGTCTGCTCGGAACAGGCTTCCGGCACGACGGGTGCCGCGCTGCGCGTCGATGGCGGCGTGCTCAGGCAAATCGCCTGACGGCAAAGCGCAAGGGGCAGCGACACGGTACGTGGCATGGCATCCCGCACATTCCGGCACATAGACGCCCAGACGCGCCTGCGAGTGCTAGGTCGTGGTTTCATAGAGCGGATTGACAGAACGCGACCCATTGAGCAGGGCGGCGCAGGCGCCCGCCAAGTCATCGAAGTGATGCAGCAGGACGTCCGGCGCAAGTTCGACAGCCGGGATTTCGCTGTAGCCGAAGTCAACCAGTATCAACGGCGTTCCAGCAGATCTGGCAGCGCCGGCGTCGGTGTCGGCATCGCCAACCATGACAGTGCGGGCCAGATCGCCGCCTACCGCTTTCACGGCTTCGATCAGGTGAGCGGCGTTGGGCTTGGCCGCTGTGACAGCGTCGATGCCCACCACGCCCTCGAACAGTCCCGCCATGTCCAGTTTGGTCAACAAGCTGCGCGATAGGTCGGTGGGCTTATTGGTGCAGACCACCAGCTTGGCGCCCGCCGCCTTCAGGGTTTTCAGGGCATCGATCACACCTGGAAACGGCAGGCTCGCATCTGCGATATGGGCGCCATAATAGCTGATGAAACGATCGAAAAGGGCGGCGGTGCGGGCGGCTGGCTCTTGCTCTCCGGCGATCTCGAGGCCCCACTGCAGCAGCCATCGGGCTCCGCGACTGATGAAGGGCCGGCCCTCGTCGTAGGCCAGGGGTTTGAAGCCTTCCGTGATCAGGATTGCGTTCACGGCTCCGATCAGGTCGGGTGCCGACTCGACCAGGGTTCCATCGAGGTCGAAAGCAATGGTTGCCCCCCTAAGGGCGTTGAGGTTGGTCACAGTGCGGGCTCCTCTTCGGGCCAAAGAATCCAGGAAAAAATTATATACGCCATAGTTTAGTGTTCGCGGGCGTCTTTGCCGCACACGGAATTCCTGAGTCGGCGTGATGGATGCCTTATCCGCCATTCACGGCAAACCATGATGCCGGCCCCCAGCAGGCAGGCCAGCGCCATCAAGTACCAAGTAATGGCGTACCCCAAGTGGGCGTTGCGAAAGTGGGTTTTCGTCAGGCCGCCGACGGGCCAGACCGCCGGGTTCGCGTTGGCATCGGCATCGACAAAATACGGTGCGACCTGTCCGGCGGGCAGGCCGTCCGCCTTCGCGATGGCGGCCACGTCGCGCGAATACCACTGGTTGGCGGCTGGGCGGTTGTGCCGTAGCAAACCGCCGCGCGGCTCGGTGAAACGCAGCAGCCCGGTCACGACGACTTCCCCATCGGGGGCGCTCGCTTTTGCGTAGCCGGGCGTATCGAGAAGGCCGGGCGGAATGTAGCCCCTGTTGACGAGCGCGATGAAGCCGCGATCGGTCTTGAACGGGGCCATCACCCAGTAGCCGTAGCCCCTGGAACTGGTGCCGTGCACCAGCGTCTGCTTGCCGGTCAGAAAATGGCCTTTGAGCCGCACGTGCAGGTATTGCAGGTGGCCATCTTCGATGCGTTGCCATGCCGCCGGACCGGGAGCGGCTGCCGGCGGTGCATGAACGCGTGTGGTCACGTCGTGAATCAGCCCCAGCTTCCAACTGAGGCGGCGCAGCTGCCAGTTGCCCAACAGGATGAATACGGCAAACGCGCAAGCCGCCAGCACCGTCCAGAGAATGAAACCGCTTCCTCGGCGAGCTCTCGCGACCTTGCCGGAAGTGGGCGTCACGATTCCGGCATGGCGTGCTGATGTTGCGATGTCCCCGGCATCATGCCTGGCATCATGTTCGCGTTTTCGTTGTACAGGACCCAGATGGAGGCGCCGAGCACGATGACCACCAATACGGCGGCGAAGATGAAGGCCAGCATGTTCCAGCCGCCTTCCGAACGTGTATCCAGGTGCAGGAAGTAGATGATGTGCACGAAGATCTGCACGACGGCCAGGGCCAGCACGACGACGATGGCGGCGAAGCGGTTTTCGATGACATGTCCCATGACCAGCCAGAATGGGATGATGGTCAGGATGGCCGCCAGCGCGAAGCCGGTCAGGTAGCTGCGCAGGGAACCTTCGTGCGCCTGCATGGCGCCGTCATCGTGGCCGGGCGACGCCGCGGCGCTGGATGGAGACGGGTGACTCATCGCAATACTCCTACCAGATAGACATAGCTGAAAACACCAACCCATACCAGGTCCAGGAAATGCCAGAACATGCTCAGGCAGCGCAGGCGCCGGATATTGTCCTGCGTGATGCCGTGCCGATTCAGCTGCACCATCAGCACGATCAGCCACAGCGCGCCGAAGGTCACATGCAGCCCATGCGTGCCGACCAGGGTGAAGAACGAAGACAGGAACGCGCTGCGGCCCGGCCCGGCGCCCTGGCCGATCATGTCGATGAATTCGTGGATTTCCAGGCCCACGAAGGCCGCCGCCAGTATGCCGGCGACGGCCAGCCAGCCGAGCAGGGCGCCCTTGTTGCCTCGCCCTACTTGCAGCATCGCGAAACCGAACGTCACTGAGGAAACGAGCAGCAAGGCGGTGTTCCAGGCCAGGCCGGTCAGATCGAATACCTGGCTGCCCGTCGGGCCGCCCGCGTATTGGGTGCCCAATACCGCATTGGCGACGAACAAGGACGCGAAGATGAAGCAGTCGCTCATCAGGTAGATCCAGAACCCGAGCAGGGTTCCGTTATGCGCTGGCGGCTCCTGGCGGCAGTAGAACGTGGGCGCCGCGCGGCGGCCGGTGGTGATGGCGTCGGTATTCATGCGCCGGCCCCTTCCGGATCGGGCGTCCAGTTGCCGGAATGTTCGAACCGGTTCACATCATCGGCGGGGATGTGATAGTCGCGATGGTAATTGAAGGTGTGGCCGATGGACACGGCGATGATCCCCAGGAAGGAAACAATCGCCAGCCACCAGATGTACCAGACCATGGCGAATCCGAAGAGGATCGCCAGCACGCCAAGGATGACGCCGGTACCGGTGTTCTTGGGCATGTGAATGTTGTTGAACCCTTCCAGCGGGCGTCGGATTCCCTGTTCCTTCATGTCGAACCAGGCATCCCGCTCGTGCACCCGCGGGATGAAGGCGAAGTTGTAGGCGGGCGGCGGCGAGGACGTCGACCATTCCAGCGTACGGGCATCCCAGGGATCGTGGCCTACGGCATACGCGTCGCGGCGGCGGATGCTGACGTAGATCTGCATGATGAACGCCAGAATGCCAAGCAGGATCAGGAACGCGCCAAAGGCGGCAATGACGAACCAGATCTGCAGGCTCGGATCGTCGAAGTGGCTCAGGCGGCGGGTCACGCCCATCAGGCCCAGCACATAGAGCGGGCCGAAGGCAAACCAGAAACCGATTTGCCAGAACCAGAACGAGAGCTTGCCCCAGAACTCGTCCAGCTGGAAGCCAAAGGCCTTGGGGAACCAGTAGTTGATGCCCGCGAATACGCCGAACACCACGCCGCCGATGATGACGTTGTGGAAATGCGCGACCAGGAACAGGCTGTTGTGCAACAGAAAGTCGGCGGGCGCCACCGACAGCATCACGCCGGTCATGCCGCCGATGGTGAAGGTGAACAAGAAGCCCATCGTCCACAACATCGGCACGGTGTAGTGCACGCGGCCGCGGTACATGGTGAACAGCCAGTTGAAGATCTTCGCCCCGGTGGGAATGGAGATGATCATGGTCGTCAACGAAAAGAACGAATTGACGTCGGCGCCCGAACCCATCGTGAAGAAGTGGTGCAGCCACACGAGGTAGGACAGGATCATGATCGCCGCGGTGGCATAGACCATCGAGGAATAACCGAACAGCGGCTTGCGCGAGAACGTGGCCACGATCTCTGAATACACGCCGAAAATGGGCAGGATCAGGATGTACACCTCCGGATGGCCCCACACCCAGATCAGGTTGATGTAGAGCATCACGTTGCCGCCGAAGCCGTCGGTGAAGAAATGCATGCCCAGGTAGCGGTCCAGCGACAGCAGGAACAGCGTGGCGGTGAGTATCGGGAACGTGACTACGATCAGGCCGCTGGTGCACAGTGTGGTCCAGCAAAACATCGGCATTTTCATCATGCTCATGCCCGGCGCGCGCATCTTGATGATGGTGACGACGAAGTTGATGCCTGTCAGAAGCGTTCCCACGCCCGACAGCTGCAGGCCCCAGATGTAGTAGTCCACCCCGGTCCCCGGGCTTTGCTGGAGTTCGGACACGGGCGGATAGCCCAGCCAGCCGGCGGTCGAGAAGTCGCCGACGAACAGCGAGGTCATGAACAGCACGACACCGGAAAAAGTCAGCCAGAAGCTCAGGTTGTTGAGAAAAGGAAAGGCAACGTCGCGCGACCCGATCTGCAGCGGCATCACGTAGTTCATCAGGCCCACGATATAGGCCATGGCCACGAAAAAGATCATGATCGAGCCGTGGGCCGAGAAAATCTGGTCGTAATGATGCGGCGGCAAATACCCCATGTCGCTGCCGAAGGCGATGGCTTGCTGCGAGCGCATCATGATGGCGTCGGAGAAACCGCGCAGCAGCATCACCGTGGCCAGGATGAGGTACATGATGCCCAGTTTCTTGTGGTCGACGCTGGTGAACCATTCGTGCCACAAGTAGCCCCAATAGCGCTTCCACGTGATGAAGCCCAGAAGGCATACGCCGATCGCGGCCACCACGATGAAGGTGCCCACGAGGATCTTGTTGTCCAGAGGCAGGGAGTCGAGCGTCAGGCGCCCGAGAAGGAAATTCAGGAATTCGGAGCGGTCAGGCATAGTGTGCATCCCAGGAAGGCCGATCAGTGCATCGCCGCGCCATGCGCGGGGGCCGATTCCATCCCGCCGCCGTGCATGCCGGGCATGCCCGGCATGGCGTCCGCGGTCGTCATGTGGCTCATGCACATCTGACCGGGATCGACGCAGCGGTTGAGGATGCGTTCATATAAATCGGAACTGAAATGGGCGTAATAGTGTATAGGTTCGGCACGGCTCGGCTGCCTGAGCTTGTCGTAGGCGATGCGGTCCAGGGTCTGGCCGCCGGCGCGAACCTTTTCCACCCAGCTGTTGAAGTCCTTCTGGTTCATGCCGTGGAAGAGGAAGCGCATGTCGGTGAAGCCGGCTCCGCTATAGTTGGCCGAAAAACCTTTGTATTCACCCGGCTTGTTGATCACGCCATGCAGTATCGTCTGCATGCCGGGCATGGTGTAGACCTGGCCCACCAGGGCGGGGATGAAGAATGAATCCATCATGGCGTCGGCGGTCAGCTTGAAGTGGATCGGCACGTCGACCGGCGCCGCCAGTTCGTTTACGGTGGCGATGCCATAGCCGGGGTAGAAGAATAGCCACTTCCAGCGCAGCGACACCACGTCCACTTCCAGTGGCCTGGTGTCGGCGGGCACGGGTTTGTGTGCGGCTATCTTGTCCAGCGGGCGGTATGGATCGAGCTGATGGGTGCCGGTCCAGCTGACCGCGCCCACCGCGATGATGACCAGCAGGGGCACCGCCCACACCAGCAGTTCGATCTGGGGAGAATGGTCCCACTTATTGTCGTACCTGGCCTGCGTGTTCGAGGCGCGGTAGCGCCAGGCGATGACCGCGATGGCAATGAGCACGGGGACGATGATCAGCGCGAGGATGATCGTGGTGCTGATCATGATGTCGCTTTGCTGGCGCGCCACGTAGCCGTCGGGATTGAGCAGCACCAGCTTGCAGCCCCCCAGAGTCAGTACGACGGGGAGCAGCAACAAGCGACCGAAATGTTTCACCAGCATAGAAGGAAAACCTGCGACGAAAAGAGAAATCCCTTTTATTTTATAATAACCCCTCGAAACAACCTCGCAACTTTCCCGGTTGGACGGGTTTGTTCGGCAGTTTGTTCATCGGAAGCGCCATGTCTATCAGTTCCGCTCAACCCGCCAGTCCATCCGGCCTGGCTCAGTCGGGGCATTCCCATGCCCGGCAAATCACACCCAGCGACATCTCCGTCGGCGTGGTCGTCGGACGTACGGCCAGCTTCTTCGATGTATTCGTGTTCGGCATTGCCTGCGCCCTGGTGTTCCCGGGGGTCTTCTTTCCTTTCGCCACCCAGGCGGACGGGATGTTCTATTCCTTTGCGATATTTGCCCTGGGCTTCGTCGCCCAGCCGCTGGGTTCGCTGTTTTTTCTGCCGATACAACGGCGCTTCGGCCGCGCCACGACACTGACCATCGCGTTGTTCCTGCTGGGCTCGTCCACGGTGGGGGTGGCGTTCCTGCCCGGCTATGCCTCTCTGGGCTATGCGTCCATCGCGGCGCTGTGCATCCTGCGCGTGGGCCAGGGTTTCGCCATGGGCGGCAGCTGGGACGGGCTGGCGTCGCTGCTGGCCATCAAGGCCCCCCGGCACAGCCGCGGCTGGTATGCCTCGATTCCTCAACTGGGCGCGCCCATCGGTTTCATCGTCGCCGCCAGCCTTTTTGCCTACCTGTGGTCCAGCCTCTCGTACGAAGAATTCTTCAGTTGGGGATGGCGATACCCGTTCTTCACGGCTTTTGCCGTGAACGTGGTGGCCTTGTTCGCCCGCCTGCGCCTGGTGGTCAGCCCCGAATACACCATGGAGTTCAAGCAGCGCGACCTTGCGCCCGCATCGGTCGGGGGGCTGCTTCGCTCGCAGGGCAGGTACGTGGCATTGGGCGCTTTCGCGCCGCTGGCCAGCTATGCCCTTTTCAATCTGGTAACCCTCTTCACGCTTTCGTGGGCCCTGCTGTACACCCGGCAATCTCCAACCCATTTCCTGGTGGTCCAGATCATCGGCGCTCTCGTGGCCATCCCCTGCATGCTGGTCTCCGGCCGGATCGCCAACCGCCTGGGCCGGCGCCTGACGCTGGGCCTGTTCGCCATTCTCATCGCCATCTACAGCGGATGGACAGCCGTCCTGCTGTCGGGCGACGACGTCGAAAGCTATCTTTTCATCATCATCGGCTTCGCGCTGCTTGGCTTCTCGCACGCCCAGTCCTCCGGCGCGGTGACAGCCAGCTTCCGCCGCGAATTCCGCTATACGGGCGCGCACTTTTCCGCGGATCTCAGCTGGTTGCTGGGGGCGGGCTTCGCCCCGCTGGTGGCGCTTGCGCTGGCCGCCTACCTGGGGGTGGGGTATGTGGGCCTGTACCTTCTTTCGGGGGCGGCCTGCACTTTGGCGGCGCTGTGGATCAGCCGCAAGCTGGGCGGCCTGCCCAACGACTAAAAAATGAATGGCGCCGTACGTCATGGCATCCATGGCGCGGCCAGCGCAATCTTCCTGAAAAGCCATGACGACCTTCAATTTCAAGCAAGTGGATGTGTTCGCCAGCGAGCCTTTGAAAGGCAATCCGCTGGCCGTGGTCATCGCCGCCGATGGGCTGGGCGACGCGCAGATGGCGGCGTTCGCCAACTGGACCAACCTTAGCGAAACCATCTTCCTGCTCCAGCCCACGACGCCGCAGGCCGATTACCGCGTGCGCATCTTCACGCCGGGCGGCGAATTGCCGTTTGCCGGGCATCCCACGCTGGGCGCGTGCGCCGTCTGGCTGGCCTGCGGCGGCCAGGCGCGCGGCGACACCATAGTCCAGGAATGCCAGGCAGGCCTGATTCCGTTGCGCCGCGACGGCGCGCGGGTGGCGTTTGCCGCGCCTCCCCTGGTGCGCTCGGGTCCGGTCGAGCCCGGCCTGCTGCAACGCATCGCGTCCGGGCTGGGCATCGCCGCCGGCGCGATCCGCGATTCCCAGTGGGTGGACAATGGGCCGGGCTGGCTGGCGGTGCTGCTGGATTCGCGCAGGCAGGTGCTGGATCTGCGCCCCGATTTCGCCGCGCTCAACGGCATCAAGCTGGGCGTGGTCGCCCCCTGGGACCCCGCCGTCGACGGCACGCAGGCGCAATTCGAGCTGCGCGCGTTCGTGACCGACCTGGGGGTTCCGGAAGACCCGGTGACCGGCAGCTTGAACGCCAGCGTGGCCCAATGGCTGATCGGCAGCGGCCGTGCGCCCGATGCCTACGTGGCGGCCCAGGGCACGGCGCTGGGCCGGGCGGGGCGCGTGCATATACGGAAATCCGGCGCGGGTATCTGGGTGGGCGGCCAGGTCAACGTCTGCATAGAGGGGACGGTGACCCTGTAGTCGATAGGGGTGTAAGGGTTTTTACTAGGCCAATAGGTCACAATAGACGCTTTGTCGTCTGTTTCTGGAAACTCCATGACCCGTATCGTTTTGCTTGAAAATATCCATGCCAGCGCCCGCGAGGTGTTCGAAGCCGCCGGCTTCGACGATATCAAGACGTATAAATCGTCGCTGCCGGCCAGCGAGCTGGGCGACGCTTTGCGCGGCGCCAACCTGGTCGGCATCCGCTCGCGCACGAACCTGACGGCGGAATTGCTGTCCGGCCTGCCCGATTTACGCGCCATCGGGTGCTTCTGCATAGGCACGAACCAGGTCGACCTGGATACGGCCATGGCCCAGGGCACGCCGGTGTTCAATGCCCCGTATTCGAACACCCGCTCGGTGGCCGAACTGGTCCTGGGCGAAGCGATTCTGCTTCTGCGCCGCATCCCCGAGAAAAACGCGCGGGTGCACCGGGGCCATTGGGACAAGACCGCCGAAGGCGCGTTCGAGGCGCGCGGCAAGACGCTGGGGATCATCGGCTACGGCAATATCGGTTCGCAGGTGGGAACGCTGGCCGAGACGGCGGGCATGCGGGTGATTTTCCACGACGTGGAGGCCAAGCTGCCGCTGGGCAATGCGCGCGCCTGCGCCTATCTGAACGATCTGCTGGCCCAGTCCGATGTGGTCACGCTGCATGTGCCGGGCGGCAAAAGCACGGCCAACATCATGAACGCGGCGGCGATCGCGGCCATGAAGCCGGGCGCCATCCTGATCAACGCCTCGCGCGGCACGGTGGTCGACATCGATGCCTTGCACGCCGCGCTGGAAAAAGGGCACTTGTCGGGAGCGGCGCTCGACGTCTTTCCGGTGGAGCCCAAAAGCACGGACGAGCCGCTGGCCAGCCCGCTGATCGGCATGGACAACGTCATTCTTACGCCGCACATAGGCGGCAGCACGCAGGAATCGCAGGAAAACATCGGCCGCGAAGTCGCCGAGAAGCTGGCGCGGTTCGCGCAGGGCGGCGCCACCAAGGGGGCCGTGAATTTTCCGGAAATTCCGTACCAGGAAGCCTGCGGCACGGCGCGCATCCTGCACGTGCACCGCAACCTGCCGGGCGCGCTGGGCACCCTGAGCAGCCTGCTGGCCGACTATGGCCTGAACATCGTCAGCCAGCATTTGCAGACGCGCGGACAGATCGGCTACGTGATCTCGGACGTGGACGGCACGGTCAGCGACGAGGTCATGGCGGTGCTGCGCGCACACCCCATCACTGTGCGCTGCGATCGGGTCTGACGGCGGGATGCCTGGGCGCATGGTTTAGAATCGGGCTGTGATGTCCAATAACCATTCTCTGCGGCGCGCCGGAACGCGGCTGACCGGGGCCGACTACCTGACGCTGGCGACGTTCCGGCACACCTTGCGTCAATTCATTGCCTTCAGCGAAGACAAGGCCAGCCTGGCGGGCCTGATGCCGCAACAGCATCAGGCCCTGTTGGCCATCAAGGCCATGAGCGCCGCCGGCGCGCCCAGCGTGGGCGAGGTGGCCGAATACCTGATGGTGCGTCCCCACAGCGCGGCGGAACTGATCGGCCGCCTGGCGAAAATGAATCTGATCGAACGCTTGCGCGACCCCGAAGACCGACGCCGCGTACGGGTGTCGCTTTCGCCGCTGGCCGAGCGCAAGCTTGAAAACCTGTCCAGCGCGCACTTGCAGGAACTGGGCGCCATCCGTTCCATGCTGGTCCGGCTGCTTGAACAGATAGACGCCTGAAAACCGGCGTTTCGCCCGCCCGCGCGCATGAAGCGGGCATGTCGCGACAAAACATCCGAAGACGTCCACATGATGCTGGTGGAGCCATTTATATCGTGCTACGATACAAACAGCCGTTACGCGGAATGACTGCGTATTTTTCCAGTGCCACGCCGGCGGATACCCGCCGGGCTGAACCCTTTAGCGCTTGATCGCAAAGCCCTTTTTGATGCGTTCGTCCAAAGTCCTACCCCCAAGCACCAAAACGACCGTGCCGCAATTGGGCGACTTCACCACAGACAAACGCGTCTTGTACCTGATGGGGCTGGCGGTCATCGTGGGCATCCTGGGCGACATTTCCTCCTGGGTCCTGTTCAAGCTCATCGCGCTGTGCACCGACATCGCGTATTACGGCCAGTTCTCCTTCGCGCACAAGCTCATCGTGGGCTCACCGTTCGGCTGGTATACGGTGTTCGTGCCGGTGGTGGGCTGCCTGATCGTAGGGCTCATGGCGCGCTACGGTTCCGACAAGATCCGCGGCCACGGGATACCCGAAGCGATCGAGGCCATCCTCATCGGCAAAAGCCGCATCCAGCCCAAGGTCGCCGTGCTCAAGCCGCTTTCGTCGGCAATCTCCATCGGGACGGGCGGCCCGTTCGGGGCCGAAGGGCCCATCATCATGACGGGCGGGGCCATCGGCTCGCTGCTGGCCCAGTCCCTGAACATGAGCTCCAGCGAACGCAAGACCTTGCTGGTGGCCGGTGCCGCGGCCGGCATGACGGCGGTGTTCGGCACGCCCATCGCCTCGATACTCCTGGCCGTCGAACTGCTGCTGTTCGAATGGAAGCCGCGCAGCTTTCTGCCCGTGGCGATTTCCTCGATCGTCGCGGCCGCGCTGCGTCCGCTGATGATGGGGGCCACGCCGCTGTTTCCCTATGTGGGCGGGGTGACCGTGTCCGCCTGGCACGTCGGCGCCTGGGCGCTGATGGGCGTCCTGGCGGGGGCGGGCTCGGGCCTGTTGACGGCGCTGGTCTACGCCTGCGAAGACCTGTTCGAGAAGCTGCCCATACACTGGATGTGGTGGCCGGCGCTGGGCGGCCTGGTGGTCGGCATAGGCGGCCTGATCGAACCCGCCGCGCTGGGCGTGGGCTACGAAAACATCCGCCAGCTGCTCGCCGGCGATGTCCTTATACGGTCGGCGGCGCTGCTGCTGGTGGTCAAGACGATCATCTGGGCGGTGGCGCTGGGCTCGGGCACTTCTGGCGGGGTGCTGGCGCCTTTGCTGATTTTCGGCGGCGCCATAGGCACCATGCTGGCGCCCTGGTTTCCGCAGGCCGATCCGGGGTTCTGGGCCGTGGTGGGCATGGCCGCCATGATGGGCGGAACCATGCGCGCGCCGCTGACCGCCACGCTGTTCGCGGTTGAACTTACCGGAAATTTCAGTATACTTTTGCCTGTGCTCACGGCGTGCCTGTTCGCGTACGGCCTGACCGTCCTGCTGCTCAAGCGTTCCATCCTGACTGAAAAAATCGCCCGTCATGGTCATCACCTGACGCGTGAATACCATGTCGATGCCTTCGATCTGGTGCGTGCCGAAAGCGTCATGACCACGTCGGTCAAGACCTTGCCCGGCACCATGACCATCGCCGAGGCCATCGCTTTTTTCACCACCAGCGAATTCCGCCACAGCAGCTATCCGGTGGTCGACGAAGGCCAGCGCGTTCTGGGCCTGGTCACCCGGGCCGACAGCCTGGCCTGGACGGTCGATCGCGACAACGGCCACGATCGCGGCGCCACGACTTTGCAGGAATTGTTGCGCGACCAGGAACTTTTGATCGGTTATCCTGACGAAATGGCGGGGCGCATTGCCGATCGCATGGCGGTTTCCGGTGTCGGCCGCATACCCATCGTCGATCGCGCCACCAGCCAATTGCTGGGCCTGATCGCCCGCAAAGACTTGTTGCGTGTGCGGGTGCATCGCCTGCACGAAGAAGGTGATCGCAAGGCCTATTTCCGGTGGCGGCTTGCGAAGAAGAGAAGAGCGAGAAAAGTAACAGTATGAACAAATGGATAGTAAGTCTGGGCGCTGCCCTGTTGGTCGCGTCCAGGGCGTTTGCGCTTTCGGTGCCCGCGCCGGTGCTCGATGCCAACGCATGGTTGCTGCTCGATGCGAAAAGCGACCAGGTCATTGCCGAGCACAATGCCGACATCCGCGTGGCGCCGGCGTCGCTGACCAAGATCATGACCGCCTACCTGGTGTTCAAGGCAATCCACGACCATCAGCTTGGCCTGGACCAGACCGTCACCGTGTCGGCGCGCGCCTGGAAGGTGGCGCCCGACAGCTCCAAGATGTTCCTGGAGCCCGGCGACCGGGTCACGATACAGCAGCTGCTCGATGGCCTGCTGGTCGATTCGGGCAATGACGCCGCGGTGGCGCTGGCCGAGGCCACCGCCGGCAGCGTAGAGACCTTCGTGGCCGAAATGAACCAGGCGGCCGGCAAAATGGGGTTGAAGAACACGCATTTCGCCAGCCCGCACGGCTTGCCCAGCCCTGAAACCTATTCCACGGCGCGCGATCTGTCCCAGCTTGCGCGCCACCTGATCCACGATTATCCCAAGCTGTATACGGGGTTCGACACCACCCGCCAGTTCACGTACAACAAGATCACGCAGAAGAACCGCAATCGCCTGTTGTGGCTGGATCCTTCGGTCGACGGCTTGAAGACCGGGCATACCGAAGCGGCGGGATACTGCCTGATCGCCTCGGCGCATCGCCCTGGGGCCACCATGGACCGCCGGCTCATTTCGGTCGTGCTGGGCACGCCGTCGAACCAGGCCCGCACCCAGGAAAGCCAGACGCTGCTGAACTGGGGCTTCGGCAACTTCGACACCGTCAAGCTCTACAGCAAGCAGCAGGTGGTGGCCACGCCCCGGGTGTGGAAGGGCCAGAAGGACCAGGTCAATCTGGGGTTCACCCACGATATCTACCTGACGCTCGAACGCGGCGACAAAATCACCAATCTGCCGGTCGTCACCACCAACGGACCTCTGATGGCGCCCATCGCCGCCGACAGCCAGGTGGCCGTGCTGAAGGAAAAAATCGGCCAGCGCACGGTGACGTTGCCTTTGGTGGCGCTCGACGGCGTCAAGCCGGCGGGGTTCTTCGGCCGCGCCTGGGATACCGTGGCTTTGTGGGTGTCCCGCAAGATCGGTTGATGATCCGGCCGGCGCGTCAGCGGCGCCCGGCGGCGGTCTTCCCCGTTTCGGAACGGGGCTGCGCCCCCGGCAGGATATCGGCCAGGGTGTAGTCGTCCAGGTAGCGCATGAACTGTCGCAGGGCGCCGTCTATGATGCCCGTCAACTGGCACCGGCCGCTAAGTATGCAGGTGCTGTCGGCGCCGAAACATTCCACCAGTTGAAAATCGGTCTCGGTGTCGCGTATGACCGCGCCCAGGTTGATGTCTTGTGGCGCGCGCGCCAGCCGCATCCCCCCGTTCTTGCCCCTGACGGTTTCTATCCATCCCTGCCTGCCCAGCCTGTGCGTGATTTTCATCAGGTGGGGCTCGGAAATGTTGTAGGCCTGCGCAATTTCCGCGATCGTGCACAGGCGTCCCGGGCGGCAGCCCACGTACATCAGCAGGCGTATCGCGTAGTCGGTCATGGCGGTCAGCCGCATGGCGTGGGCTCCGGTCGGGCGGCTCGGCGGGCCGTCAAGGCGCCTTGGCCTTGATGTTGCGCATCGAGGGCGCCGGCGCCGCGTCCGGGCGGGGCCGGATCAGCATGGGAACGAAACGCCACAGGTACAGGCCGAACGCCGCTATCCAGAACAGGGCGGCCAGGCGCAACAGCCACAGGCCCGAAGCGCCCAGGGGCGTCAGCGCGGCCAGGCGCAGCGCCACCGCGACGAGCATCAGCGCATAGCTGGCGCGCATGCTGGCATCGAGCTTGAGCGGGCGGCCAAGATGGCCCAGCGCCGTGCGGGTGACCATGCCCATGATCAGGACGGCGAAACCGCCCACGCCTATGATGTGCACGTGGGTCGCCGCGCGTGAAAGCGCACCCGGCGCGGGGTCCAGCAGATAGACGGCGGCGAAGATCAGCCCCAGGCACAGGAAGGTGTAGCCGATATACAGAATCCATAGCAACGGCCTGTGGCGCGATGCCGCGGGTTTCCAGGTGGCGACCTGGAACAGGCCGATCAACCCCGTGGCCGCGAGCGCGGCGGCCATCACGGGGTACTGGCCGGTCAGCCCCGCGGCGATGGCCAGTACGCCCAGAATGATCTGGGCGTGGCCGTTGCGGGTATTCATGGGTATCTGCAGGCCCGCGACCATGCGCATGGTGAAGAACGGAATGACCCGGCGGGCGATCAGCAGGGCGATCACGGCCATGCACAGCAGGCCCAGATCGAAACGGCGCATCAGCAGGCCGTAGTCGCCGTGCAGCGCGGCGCGCAAATACAGGATATTGGCCGCGCCCAGACCCAGCACCAGCAGTGGCAGGCCATAGTTGCGGCGGCTGCGCGCCAGCACGACCACACGCAGCACGGCGATGGCGGCGATGGCGAAGAAGGCGGTTTCACTGACGCAGGCCACGACGAACCCGGCCTGGCCGCCGGCCAGGTAGCCGACGCGGGCGCACAGCCACAGCAGGCAGATCAGGCCCAGGGGCCAGCCGCGCAGCGGGTTGATCTTCGTCCAGTTGGCGCTGGCCGTCAGCAGGAACCCGACGGCGATGGTGGCGACGAAGCCCCAGAGCATTTCGTGCGCATGCCATGCCACGCCCGACAGGGGATGCCCTATCCACTGCGGCGCGAAAATCCAGATGGCGATGGCCAGCAGCGCCCAGGCGCATCCCGCGAAATACAGGGGACGGAATCCCAGCGACAGGAACGCGCCCAGATCGGGGCGGTCCGGGATGACGGCCCCGTCGACCTTATTTTGCCAAGAGCTGGCCATCGGTGATCTCCAGTGGCGTACGGTCGGGATTGTTGGTCAGCTGGTAGCCGAACCACAGGCTGCGCGCGACGCGATGAGCGAATTCTTCGGCGCGTTCGGCGAACGGGCGATTGGGCAGCGCCTGCGTGGTCTGGTGAAACAGGGCCAGCCATTGCTGGAACAGTCCCGCGTTCAGGCCCGGCAGGGCGGCGTGTATGGGCATGGGCGTGCCGCGGTACGTGCCGGTGCCCCGCAGCAGAGACGACCAGAACTGCACCATCTTGGCCAGGTGCGTGTCCCAATCGTCGACGTGCGTGTTGAAGATGGGGCCCAACTGGTTGTCGGCGCGTACCCGGTCGTAGAAACCGTGGACGAGATGGGTGATTTCCTCTTCGGAGCAAAGGTCGGGATCGGCCATGGGTGTTTCCAGTCAGTGTCTTGGCGGTGGGTGGAAGGGTGGCGAGCCCCGGCATGGCCGGCGGCCCTGGATCGTGGCTTGCGGCCTGGGGCGAAACCTGGAATTCATTAAAGATATATATTGAATAAATCTTATAAAAATCCCGGCGTTTAGTCAAACCGGCGTGGCGCGCGCCAGGGGGCAACCGGGCGGTGGCGAAACGGGTGTCAGGCCTTGCGCCGGAATGCCCAGAGCCGGCTCAGGACGAAGGTCATGCCGGCGATGGCGACCAGGATGGCGGCCAGCAGCACGTCGTAGCGTACGGTGGTGGCGTGCAGCAGATAGGCGTAGCTGATTTCGTTCACGCCGAAGCCCAGCGCCGATACCAGGAAGAAACGCCGGGCCGCCCGCAGCACGGGGGCTTTGTGGTGCCGGAATGTGTAGCGGTAGTGGCCGCAGAACGATACGCAGAACGCCACCAGCCAGCCGACGATATTGGCCGCCAGGGGCGCCAGCGCCGCAAGGCCGACGATGGCGACCACCACCAGCCAGTGCGTCAGCGACGCGGCGCAGCCCACGATGGCGAACCAGCCCAGTTGGTTTATCATTCTTCGCATAAAACACCGTTTGCCCGGGGCCCGAAAGCGCCAAGTGTATCCGGTTTGCCCGCCGGCGCGCGCAAACCCTGCGGTGATGGTATGTTATTGATTACGCTTACAGGGGAGTACAGATCATGACAGTTCAGATCAGCGTGCTTACGGACGATTTCGCCGTGGCGCCGCAAATCGACCTTGGCGACATTCCGGAAATTGCCGCCGCGGGGTTCAAAAGCATCATCATCAATCGACCCGATTTCGAAGGCGGGGCGGATCAGCCCGTCTCGGCCGACGTCATCGCGACGGCCGGGGCCGCGGGCATTCGCGCCGAATACCTGCCGGTGATCAGCGGCGCCATGACGCAGGAAGACGTGGTGCAGTTCGCCGCCCTGCTGAAAGAACTGCCCGCGCCCGTGCTGGCGTATTGCCGTTCCGGCACGCGTTCGACCAATCTGTATCAGGCCGCGGCGGGGCTGTAGGATCCGGGCGGCGGGTACTGGTTTTTGCCGGGTTTCCTTTTCGCGGACTTCTGGTTATTCTAGAAACACGTATCACTTCCGGGGCCGATTATGTTCAAGAGAATCCTCATTCCCACCGATGGCTCTACGCTGTCGGCGCAAGCGGCGAATAAAGGGGTGTGCTTTGCGCGCCAAATTGGCGCTGAAGTCGTGGCCTTGTACGTTACCCAGCCATTCGCCGCCACGGTAGGCTTCGACGGCATGGCCGCCGCATACGCCATCACCGACGAAGACTACGAAAAGACCGCGGCCGAACAGGCCCAGAAATACCTCAAGGCCGTGCTCGACCGCGCCTCCACGGCCGGGGTCAAGGCAACCGGCAAGGCGGTGTCCAATTTCAATGTGGCCGATGGCCTGGTGCAGGCGGCCGAAGAAGAAAAGTGCGACATGATCTTCATCGGCAGTCATGGCCGCAGCGGCCTGTCGCGCCTGCTGCTGGGCAGCGTCACCATCAAGGTGCTCAGCCTGGCCAAGACGGCCGTGCTGGTCTATCGCGTAAAAGAATCCGACTAGAACCGGAATCCCCCGGCTGAAACCGGGCCGTTCGCCCGCCGCCGTTGTCGAAACCGCCGCTTTGCGGCGGTTTTCGTTTCCGCCCGCCTGATCCACCCGCCTGATCCGGACGCGCCGCTCTGGCCCGCCGTGTCGCTTCGGGCCTTCCGCCTTTGTCGGTTTTCGCCGTATTGTGCCGGCGCCCGGCACAAAAAAGCCCGGGAACCTGGCCAGCGGCCGGTTCCCGGGGTGTGGTGCAACTGAACGTATTTCAATTCACCCGGGCCCAGGGGCGAACAGGGTCATGGCCCTGTTGCCGGCCTGTGCGCCGGGTCCGCCGTCATTTGAACAGGGCGGTGGCCTTGAGCAAGGTTTCCCAGACTCCAAGAACCAGCGGGATGCCGACATACAGCCAGAAAATGATCAGCAGTACGGGCGAAGTGGTGTTGCGTTGCTGTTCCATGGTGAGTCTCCTATTTGGTGGCCAGCGCGGGCTGGGTCAGGTCCATGTTCAATTCTTCGGTGCTCATGTGATGCGCGGACGAAACCGGGCGCACGAAGAAGTTGCAGACGATACCGATGATCAGCAGTATGGCCATGATGTACATGGTTTCCGTGTAGGCCTGGGAAGGCGGCACGCCATGAGTGACCTGGTATTGGCGGATGTAATTGACCAGAACGGGTCCGAAGATGCCGCCCGCGGCCCATGCCGTCAGCGCACGGCCGTGGATGCCGCCCACGAAGCGCGTACCGAACAGATCGGCCAGATAGGCCGGCAAGGTCGAGAAGCCGCCGCCGTACATCGAGATGATGACGACGTAGAACAGGACGAACAGCGCCACGTTGCCCGCCGCGCCCATGCCGGGAACCAGGAAGTACAGCACGGCGCCCAGGGCAAGGAATATGTAGTACGTATTTTTACGGCCTACATAGTCGGAGGCATAGGACCAGAAAAAGCGTCCCAGCATGTTGCCCAATGACAGCAGCCCGACGAAGCCCGCGGCCGCGGTGACCGTGATGGAGCCCTTGAAGCTTTCCTGGATCATGACCGATGCCTGGCCGATGACGCCGATGCCCGCCGTGACGTTCAGGCACAGCGCCCACCATACCAGCCAGAACTGGGGCGTTTTCATGGCCGTGTTGATGTGCACGTGGTTTTGGCTGATCATCGCTTTTTGCGTGGCCGGAGGAGTCCAGCCTTCGGGTTTCCAGCCGGGCGCCGGGATGCGGATGGCCAGCGCGCCTATGTTCATCGAGATGAAGTACAGGATGCCCAGGACCACGAACGTTTGCGCCACGCCCACGCTGGTCGCCGACTGGAAGTGCTGCATCAGGGCGACCGACAGTGGCGAGGCGATGAACGCGCCCCCGCCAAAGCCCATGATGGCCAGGCCTGTCGCCATGCCGCGCTTGTCGGGGAACCATTTGATCAAGGTCGATACGGGCGATACGTACCCTATGCCCAGCCCTATGCCGCCGATGACGCCGTAGCCCAGATATACCAGCCAGATCTGATGCCAGACGACCCCCAGCGCCCCGATCATGAAGCCGCCGCCGAAGCAGCAGGCGGCCACGAACATGGCCTTGCGCGGGCCCACGTCTTCCAGCCATTTGCCGGCGAAGGCGGCGGAAAGACCCAGAAGCGTGATGGCCAGGCTGAAGATCCATCCCAGCGTGGTCAGCTTCCAGTCGTCGGGACCGGAACTGGTGATGCCTATGACCTTTGTCAGGGGACCGTTGAAAACCGAGAAAGCGTAGGCTTCCCCTATGCACAAGTGCACGGCCAGGGCGGCCGGGGGCACCATCCAGCGGTTGAAACCTGGTTTTGCGGTAATGCGTTCTTTACTGAAAAAACCGTGATCTGATGGGTTGGTACTCATCGTATAGTCTCCTCGTACTATTGCATTGTTATGTTTGACTCAACGACTTGAATTCAGGAAAAACCAAAAAGAGCGAAAAGGTGTCGGATGTGCGCAGGTTCCTTTAGAGAATGTCAAAGAAAAGTTCGCTTCGAGCGGCGGCATCGAAGCGAACGCGTGGGGTAGCCGGGCAAAGCAAAGTGATGAATGGGCGGGTATGTGCCATATGGCGGTTCCTAGCCGGAAGCCTTGGGCGTCAGGCGCTGCTTGTTTTGCATGATGGTCTCCAGCACCATGGCGTGCAGCGCCGAATCGGTGGTGCGTCCGTCGGGGTGCTTGTCCAGGTAGTCGAGCAGGGCGATGCGCATGCGTGGCGCCCAGAATTTCTGGATGTGGTTGGCTATGCCTTCCATGCCTTCGACGCGGTCGGGCATCGATTCGAAAAAATCGCCGATGCGGTTGGCCAGTTTGATCAGGTGGTCGATATTCAACGCAGTCCTCCGTCGTTGCTCAGGAATTCCGGGTGGGCGTACAGGTTGAAGCGGTTGTCCCGGGCGAACCCGGCCAGCATGACATTGAGTTCAGTGGCAACCTGCACGGCGTAAGAGGTGGGGGCGGACACGGCGACGATCGCGCCCATGCCCATGGCGGCGGCTTTCTGCACCATTTCGAAACTGGCCCGGCTGGAAATGGCGGCGATGCCTTCGCCGGCGGGGATGGCGTTGCGCAGCAGATGGCCTATGAGCTTGTCCAGCGCGTTGTGGCGTCCGACGTCTTCGCGCACGTACAGGATCTGGCCGCTGGCGTCGGCCCAGCCGGCCGCATGGGTGGCGCCCGTGGCCTGGTGCAGGGGCTGGCTGTCGCGCAGCAGCGCAATGGCGCGTGAAACGGCCTGGCGTGAAACCCGCCCGGGACGCGGGCTCAGTGGAAGCAGGTCGCGGCGGACTTCGTCCAGGCTTTCTATGCCGCAAAGCCCGCAGCCCGTGCGCCCCGCCAGCGCCCTGCGCCGCAGCTTCAGCTGGTTCAGGCAGGCGCTGGCTATGGTTACCTGGATGATCAGGCCGTCGGGCGCGTCGACGACCTCGACACCGTAGATGTCGGCGGCCGACCGTATGATGCCTTCGGTATACGAAAAGCCGTAGGCCAGGTCTTCCAGGTCGCAGGGCGTGGCCAGCAGGGTCGCGTGGCTGATGCCGTTGTATTCCAGCGCCACGGGCACTTCCTGGGCGATGTCGTCCTGCGCGTAATGCGCCATGGCGTGCCTGCCGACATACATGACCCGGTGCGATTGCGAGCCCGCCGCAGCCGACCGCGCTTCGCCGGGGCCGGACGCGCCATTGCGCACGGGCCGCCGCCCATGGCCGTCCGCCCAGGCGATCGCGCAGTCGGCCTGCATGGCAAGGGCCTCGTCAGACATGTTCGGCCTGGTCGCGTTCGCGGTCGGCCAGCAACTGCTGCTGCATGTCGCTGAAACGGGACCAGCGCGCCTGCCAGTCCGACGGCTGGGTGACGCGCCGGGCCTGCACAGCCGTGACTTTGTATTCGGGGCAGTCGGTGGCCCAGTCGGTGCTGTCGGTGGTGACCACGTTGGCGCCGCATTCGGGGAAGTGGAACGTGGTGTAGACCACGCCCGGCTGCATGCGTTCGGTAACCGTGGCCCGCAGCACCGTTTCGCCGGCGCGGCTTTGTATGGCGACCCAATCGCCGTCCTGTATGCCGCGATCCTGGGCGTCGTGCGGGTGGATTTCCAGCAGATCTTCCTGGTGCCACAGCACATTGGGCGTGCGCCGCGTCTGCGTGCCGGCGTTGTATTGCGACAGAATGCGTCCGGTGGTCAGCAGCAGCGGGAACTTGCGCGTGCTGCGCTCGTCCGTGGGCACGTACTTGGTGATCATGAACCGCCCCTTGCCGCGCACGAATTCGTCCACGTGCATGACGGGCGTGCCGTCGGGCGCCTCGTCGTTGCAGGGCCATTGCACGCTGCCCAGTTCGTCGATCTTCTTGAACGAGACGCCGGAGAACGTGGGCGTAAGGCGCGCGATCTCGTCCATGATCTCGCCGGGATCCTTGTAGTTCATGGGATAGCCCAAAGCGTTGGACAGGGCGCAGGTGACTTCCCAGTCGGCCAGCCCGCCCTTGGGCGCCATGACCGTGCGCACGCGTCCGATGCGGCGTTCGCCGTTGGTGAAGGTGCCGTCTTTTTCCAGGAACGAGGAACCCGGCAGGAATACGTGGGCGTATTTGGCGGTTTCGTTCAGGAACATGTCCTGGATGATGATGCATTCCATGGATTCCAGCGCGTGCGTCACGTGCTTGGTGTTGGGATCGGACTGCATGATGTCTTCGCCCTGGCAGTACAGGCCCATGAACGAGCCGTCCAGGGCGGCGTCGAACATGTTGGGAATGCGCAGCCCGGGTTCCGCCTGGATGGTGACGCCCCAGTCTTTTTCGAACGACTTGCGGGTGACTTCGTCGGACAGGTGGCGGTAGCCGGGCAGTTCGTGCGGGAACGAACCCATGTCGCACGAACCCTGCACGTTGTTCTGGCCGCGCAGCGGATTGACGCCCACGCCTTCGCGGCCGATGTTGCCGGTGACCATGGCCAGGTTGGCGATGCCCATGACGGCGGTGGACCCCTGGCTGTGCTCGGTCACGCCCAGGCCGTAGTAGATGGAGCCGTTGCCGCCGGTGGCGTACAGCCGCGAGGCGCCGCGCACGTCGGCCGCGGGTACGCCGGTGATGGCTTCGGTGGCTTCGGGCGAATTTTCGGGCTGGGCCACGAAATCGCGCCATTCCTGGAATGCCTTGTGTTCGCAGCGGGCGTCCACGAAGGCCTGGTCGGCCAGGCCTTCCGTGACGATGACGTGCGCCATGGCCGTAAGCAGCGCCGTGTTGGTGCCGGGGCGCACGGGCAGATGGTAGGCGGCCTTGACGTGGGGGCTGTCGACCAGTTCGGTGGCGCGCGGATCGATGACGATCAGCTTGGCGCCCTGGCGCAGGCGCTTCTTCAGGCGCGACGCGAACACCGGGTGGGCCGCGCTGGGGTTGGCGCCCAGCAGTATGACCACGTCGGTGTACATGACGGAGTCGAAGGCTTGCGTGCCGGCCGATTCGCCTATGGTGGTTTTCAGGCCATAGCCCGTGGGCGAATGGCAGACGCGCCCGCAGGTATCGATGTTGTTGGTGCCGAACGCGGCGCGCACCAGCTTCTGGACCAGCCAGGTTTCTTCGTTGGTGCAGCGCGACGAGGTGATCGCGCCTATGGAGTCGCGGCCGTACTTGGCCTGTATGCGCTTGAGTTCCGACGCGGCGTAGGCAATGGCTTCGTCCCAGGAGACTTCGCGCCACGGATCGGAAATCTTCTTGCGTATCATGGGCTTGAGGATGCGGTCTTTATGGGTGGCGTAGCCCCAGGCGAAACGCCCCTTGACGCAGGAATGGCCGCGATTGGCCTGGCCGTCCTTCCAGGGCGTCATGCGTATGACCTGGTCGCCTTTCATTTCGGCCTTGAACGTGCATCCCACGCCGCAATACGCGCAGGTCGTCAGGATGGAGTGTTCGGCCTGGCCCATCTCGATGATGGATTTTTCGGTCAGCGCCGAAGTGGGGCAGGCCTGCACGCAGGCCCCGCAGGAAACGCAGTCGCTTTCCAGGAAGGTGTTGTCCTGTCCGGCGACGATGCGCGACCCGAACCCCATGCCGTTGATGGTCAGCGCGAACGTGCCCTGCGTTTCGTCGCAGGCGCGCACACAGCGGCTGCACATGATGCAGGTGGAGGGGTCGTAGGTGAAATAAGGGTTGGATTTGTCCTTGGCCGAATGGATGTGGTTGGCGCCGTCGGTGCCGTAGCGCATGTCGCGCAGACCGACCACGCCGGCCATGTCCTGGAATTCGCAGTCGCCGTTGGCGGCGCAGGTCATGCAGTCCAGCGGGTGGTCCGACACGTACAGTTCCATGACGTTGCGGCGCATTTTCTGCAGCTTGGGCGTTTGCGTCCAGACGACCATGCCGGCCTGGACCGGCGTGGTGCACGATGCCGGGTAGCCGCGCTGGTTCTCGATCTGGACCAGGCACAGGCGACAGGAACCGAAGGCGTCCTGGCTGTCCGTGGCGCACAGCTTCGGGATGTTGATGCCGGCTTCGGCCGCCGCGCGCATCACCGACGTGCCCGCGGGTACGGTGATGGCGGTTCCGTCTATGGTCAGTTCGACCATGTCGGTGCTGGTGCTGGCGGGGGTGCCAAAATCTCGTTCGCGTTTGACAATCGTTTCAAGCATGACGGGCTCCGGTGTCAGGCGACTTTTTTAGTCAGTTCTTGTTTATTGGGAGGAAGACCGAAGTCTTCGGGGAAGTGTTCCAGCGCGGACAGCACAGGGTAGGGGGTCATGCCGCCCAGCGCGCACAGCGAACCGCCCAGCATGGTGTCGCACAGGTCGCGCAGCAGCTCGACCTGCGCGTCGCGGTCTTCGCTGCGCCGGATCTTGGCTATGACCTCGGTGCCGCGCACGGCACCGATGCGACAGGGCGTGCATTTGCCGCAGGATTCGACCGAACAGAATTCCATGGCGTATTGCGCCATCCTGGCCATGTCGACCGTATCGTCGAAAGCCACGATGCCGCCGTGCCCGATCATGGCCGATGCGGCTATGTAGGCTTCGTAGTCCAGGGGGACGTCCCATTGCGATTCGGGCAGGTAGGCCCCCAGCGGACCGCCGACCTGCACGGCGCGAAGCGGCCTGCCCGAAGCGCTGCCGCCGCCGAAGTCGAACAGCAGTTCGCGCAGGGTAAGGCCAAAGGCTTTTTCGACCAGGCCGCCCTGCTTGATGTTGCCCGCCAGCTGGAAGGCCAGGGTGCCTTTGGAGCGCCCCATGCCGTAGTCGCTGTAGAACTTGGCGCCCTTGGCCAGGATGGTGGGCACCGAGGCCAGCGAGATGACGTTGTTGATGACGGTGGGCTGGCCGAACAGCCCCTTGACGGCGGGCAGCGGCGGCTTGGCGCGCACGACGCCGCGCTTGCCTTCCAGGCTGTCGAGCAGCGAGGTTTCTTCGCCGCAGATGTAGGCGCCGGCGCCCACGCGCACGTCGAGGTCGAAGCGCTTGCCGCTGTCCAGGATGGATTCGCCCAGCCAGCCGGCCGCGCGCGCCCGGGCGATGGCCTCGTTCAGGGCGGCGATGGCGTGCGGATATTCGGAGCGCACGTAGATGTAGCCGTAGGTGGCGCCAACGGCCAGTCCGGCGATGGTCATGCCTTCGATCAGGGTGTAGGGGTCGCCTTCCATGAGCATGCGGTCGGAAAACGTGCCCGAATCGCCTTCGTCGGCATTGCAGACGACGTATTTCTGGTCGGCCTGCGCCTGAAGAACGGTTTTCCATTTGATGCCGGTGGGGAAGGCGGCGCCGCCGCGCCCGCGCAGCCCCGACTGGGTGACCTGGTCGACGATATCCTGGGATGCCATGGATAGCGCCTGGCGCAATCCGGCCAGGCCGCCCAGACGCTGGTAGTCGTCCTGGTCCAGAGGGTCGGTGATGCCTACCCGCGCGAAGGTCAGGCGTTCCTGGTTTTTCAGGAAGGGGATGTCGTCGGTGACGCCTTGCGCCAGGGAATGCCTGCCGCCCTGCAGCCAGTCCGCGTCGAACAGGCCGGGCACGTCGTCGGGCTGGACCGGGCCGTAGGCGATGCGCCCCTGCGCCGTGTCGACTTCGACCAGGGGTTCGAGCCAGAGCAGCCCGCGCGAGCCGTTGCGCACGATCCGGACGGCCTGGCCGCGCAGGGCGGCTTCCTGTTCGATGGCCTGGGCCACATCGTTGGCGCCGACGGCGACGGCCGCGGCGTCTTTGGGCACGAAGATTCGTACGGGCTGGGTCATGATTGCACCCCCTTGGCGTCGAGCAGTTGATCCAGGCGTGCGGGCGTCATGCGGGCATAGGGCTGGCCGTCGATCATGACCGCGGGAGACTGGGCGCACAGGCCCAGGCAATAGACGGGTTCCAGGGAGACGTCGCCGTTGGCGCTGGTGCCGTGGAAGTCGCAACCCAGTTTCTGTCTGGCATGGTCGGCGAGACGTTCGCCGCCCATGGCCTGACAGGATTCCGCGCGACAAACTTCCAGCACGACCCCCGCGGGCGGCGTGCTGCGAAAGTGCGCGTAGAAGCGAACGACGCCGTGGACTTCCGCGCGCGACAGCTGCAGGCCTTGCGCCACCACGGGCACGGCCGTATCGGGGATATAGCCCAGTGCATGCTGTATGGCGTGCAGGATGGGAAGCAGACTGCCCTTCTGGCCCGAAAAATGGTTCAGCGCCTGGGCGACGACCTGTTGTATCTGGGATTCGGTCGGGCTGGATTGCGCAGTGCTGGGCGCGGTTTGCATGGTGATGTCCTCTTTGGGTGCCGGCGACGCCGTCGACGGTTTATTTACTTATTTATATGTTTGTTTTTACATGTTCAATGCGTTCTCTTTTTTTGAAAGATACTAGCTAACCATAAAACTTTCAATAGGAAATAATCCGCATGTATGCTGGCTCTACGTGCTAGGGAGAACCCGAATTTATCTCTATGATGATCAGGTTTATTGTGTAATTCAATTCATAATATGCTTGCCCTGGCAGTCATTTCGGACGGCGTGTGCGCATCACTGAATCAGGCAAAAAATGACATGTAATTTCAAAGTCCATCTGGATTCGCAGTGGGTGCTCGAACTCGGCAGTGGCGAAAAACTGCCGCTGGGGGAAATCATCCGCCTGCTCTCGGCCATCGAGGCCACCGGCCATATCGCTGGCGCCTGTCGCATCTGCGGGGTGTCGTACCGGCATGCCTGGGGCGTCCTGCGAAACGCCGAGACCCTGTTCGGCGCCTCTTTGCTTGAAACCGGCCGGCGCAAGGGGACCAAGCTTACCGACTTCGGCCAGCGCCTGTTGTGGGCCGACCGGCGCGTCGATGCGCGCCTGATGCCCACGTTCGAGAGCATGTCCTCGGAACTCCAGGAAGAACTGGAAAGCATGTGTCCCGACGTGCATCCGCGGCTCAGGTTGCATGCCAGCCACGGTTTCGCCATCGAGGGCCTGATGAAGATCGTCAACCAGTTGGACACGTCCCCGGTGGAATTGCGCTATCGCACCGCCATCGAGGCGCTGGCCTCGCTGGAGCGCGGGGAATGCGATCTGGCGGGCTTCGAAGTGCCCGAGGGCGAATTCGAGGCGCCGTTCCTCAGGCAGTATTCGGAATGGCTGGATCCCGATCGGCATTGCCTGATCCACCTGGCGGTGCGCAACATGGGCCTGTTCGTGCAGCCGGGCAACCCCAAGGACATCCACACGCTGGCCGATCTCGCCAAGCCCAACGTGCGGTTCGTCAATCGCCAGATAGGTTCCAGCACGCGCTACCTGCTTGGCCTGATGCTCAAGAAGCTGGGCATCGATTCTTCGCAGATTCGTGGCTACGACAGCAGCGAATTCACCCACATGGCCATTGCCGCGCATATCGCCAGCGGCATGGCCGATGTCGGCGTAGGCGTCGAGACCGCGGCCTGGCGCAGCAACCTGCCGTTCATTCCACTGGTCAAAGAGCGCTATTTCTTCGCCCTGCATCGGGACCGCCTGTCCACCCCCCTGATGGACGAACTGTTCGCCCTGATGGACGATCAGCCCTACCAGGATTACCTGGCCGATCTGGTGGGCTACGATGCGACGCATGTCGGACGGGTGCAAAGCCTGCGCGAGGCCTTCGGCCGGGATTTCGGCCTGGCCAAGCGGGCCTGATTCGGACGGGATATGATTCATCCATGAGCAAGGTTATCCCTCTTTCCAGCAACGCCGGCGGACAAGGCGCCGGTGCTTCCGATGGCGCGGGCGTTGCCCGTTCGCAACAGGCGCCGGCCGATCGCCTTGGGCGGCCTTTGCGCGACTTGCGCATATCCGTCACGGACCGCTGCAATTTCCGGTGTACGTACTGTATGCCGCGTGAAGTGTTCGGCGGGAATTACAAGTTCATGCCGCATTCCTCCCTGCTCACCTTCGAGGAAATCGTGCGCGTTGCCCGCGCCGCGGTCGGCCTGGGCGTACAGAAGATCCGCCTCACGGGCGGCGAGCCGCTGCTGCGCAAGAATCTCGAGGTGCTGGTCGGGATGCTGGCGCGGTTGCGCACGTCGCAGGACCGGCCGGTGGACCTTACCCTGACCACCAATGGCACGCTGCTGGCCAAGAAAGCCCAGGCGCTGAAAGACGCGGGGCTTGAACGCGTCACGGTTAGTCTCGACGCCCTGGACGAGACCCTGTTCGAGCGCATGAGCGACAGCCAGGTCAGCGTCAAGACGGTCTTGCGCGGCATAGACGAGGCCGCGAGGGTGGGGCTGGCGCCGGTGAAAATCAACATGGTGGTCAAGAGGGGCGTCAACGAAGACCAGATCGTCCCCATGGCGCGGCACTTCCGCGGTTCGGGCCATATCCTGCGGTTCATCGAGTTCATGGACGTGGGGACCAGCAACGGCTGGAATCTGGAACAGGTGGTCAGCGGGGCTGAAATCCTTGAACGGATCGGCCGGGAATTTCCGCTGCTGCCCGTGCAGGCGGGCTATCGCGGCGAAGTCGCGGCCCGTTGGCGCTATGCCGACCAGGGCGGCGAAATCGGCCTCATCACCAGCGTGTCGCAACCGTTCTGCGGCGACTGCACGCGGGCGCGCCTCTCGCCCGAGGGCAGGCTGTTCCTGTGCCTGTTCGCCTCGCATGGACACGATCTGCGCCAGCTGATCCGCGGCAACTGCACCGACGAACAACTGGCGCGCCGCGTGACCGACATCTGGGCCGGACGCGACGATCGCTATTCCGAGCTGCGCGGCAGGGAAACGGCCCGGCAGCGGAAGATCGAAATGAGCTACATAGGCGGATGATTCCCCGGGACCAGCTCAGCGGCCTGGTCCTTGCGGGCGGCCGCGCGCGCCGGTTGCAGCAAGCCGGGCAGGCGCAAGTCGACAAAGGCTCCATCGAACTTCGGGGCGAACCGCTGGTGGCCCATGCCGGGCGTTTCCTGGCCCCGCAAGTCGCGCACGTGTGGATCAGCGCCAACCAGCACGCCGATTTCTACGCGCGCTACGGATCGGTGGTGGGCGACGATCCGGCATATGGCCCGTCAAGCGGGCCGCTGGCCGGCGTGGCCAGCGTCCTGGCGGTCATGACCACCCCCTGGCTTGCCGTCGTGCCGGTCGACGTGCCCGACCTGCCCGGCGACCTGCTGCCCAGGCTGGCCGCGGCGGCGCTTGCCGCGCCGGGCAGGATCGCCTACGCGCAGACCGATCGCCAGGTTCATCCCCTGTGCATGATCGCGCATCGCGACGCGCTGGCCGGCCTGCATGCCGGCCTGTTGCGGGGCGAGCGCAAAGTGCGGCAATGGCAGCAGATGGGCGGCGCGCGCGCGGTGCGGTTTGATGCCGGGGGCGCGTCGTTTTTCAACATCAATACCCGGGAAGATTTATGCCAGGCGCAGCGCCGCGTGTTCTCCGAATCGCCATGACCCGTCCCGGGACAATGGTTTCGGCATGGTGCTGCGCGCTGGCCGTGGGCATGGCGGGCGCGGCGCCCTGCGCGGCACAGACGACGGCCGATCTTCAGGCGGCGCAATGGGCGTCTTCGTGCGTGACCTGCCATGGCGCGGCCAGGCCGGTGCGCGGTTCCACGATTCCCATGCTGGCTGGACGGCCGGCGGCGCAGATCGAAAAGCAGATGCGGGAATTCGCCGCCGGCGCCAGGCCGGGATTGCTGATGCGGCAGATCGCCAGGGGCTACGACGAACGCGTCGTGCGGGGCATCGCCCGGTGGTACGCGCAACTCGTTCCCGACAAGCCATGAGGCGGCGCACGTTTCTGCGCGGCGCGGGGGCGCTGGGCATGCTGGCCGCGCCGGTGGCAAGCCGTGCCGCGGGCAAGGCCGCGCCGCACGTGGTGGTGATCGGCGGCGGCTATGGCGGGGCGACGGCGGCCAAGTATCTGCGTCTGTTCAGCCGGAACGCCATCCGTGTGACCCTGGTCGAGCCGAATGCCGATTTCGTCTCCAGCCCCATGTCGAACCTGGTGCTGGAAGGCCGCCTGGATATGGACGACATCACGATCCCGTATCGCGATCTGCGGCGCCGCCACGGCGTGACGGTCGTCAGGGACCGCGCTCTGCGCATCGATGTTCCCGGGCGCCGGGTGCTGCTGCAAGGCGGCGCGGCGCTGGCCTATGACCGCGTCGTCGTCTCGCCCGGCATCGGCTTCATGTGGAGCCGCATTCCCGGCATGGCTGCGCCGCGGGCCCGCCAGACCATCCTGCATGCCTGGAAGGCGGGCCCCCAGACGCAGGCGTTGCGAAAACAGCTTCTGGACATGCCCGACGGGGGACGGTTCATCATCACGATTCCCCTGGCGCCGTATCGCTGTCCGCCCGCGCCCTACGAACGGGCCTGCCTGGTCGCCGATTATTTCAGGCGGCACAAGCCGCGCTCGACCGTGCACATTTTCGATGCCAATGCCGACATCACGTCCCAGGGCGCCGCGTTCAGGGCCGCCTGGGAAAAATACTATCCCGGGATGATCGAGTACACGCCCGAATTCAAGGCGGTCGACGTGGACGCGGCCGCCAGGAAGGTGATTTTCGAGTTCGGCGAGGAAGAGACCGCCGACGTGCTGAACCTGATTCCGCCCATGCGCGCCGGCGATATCGCGGCGGCATCGGGCCTGATCACCGCCAACGGCCGATGGTGCGAAGTCGATTTCCTGACCTTCGAATCCATTGCCGCCGCGGGCGTGCATGTCCTGGGCGATTCCATCCAGACGGCGCCCGTCATGCCCAAGTCCGGCCATATGGCGAACCAGCACGGGAAAACCTGTGCCGCCGCCGTCGCGGCTCTTTTGCTGCAGAAGCCGGTGAATCCGGAGCCGGTCTATGCCAGTACCTGCTACAGCTTCGTGACCGATTCCAGGGCGGTGCATGTGGCCAGCGTGCATAGATACGATCCCCGCCGGAAGACCATGCTGACGGTGCCCGGCGCGGGCGGTGTATCGGCTGCGCCGTCCATCCGGGAAGGCATGGAGGCCATGAGCTGGGCGCGGGCGATCTGGTCCGACATGCTGGGCTGATGCGCCGGGAGGGCGTCTTTTAATATATAGCTAAAAGATATAAAGACATCAGTTATTACCTTGGTAAATTAATATAATACGCAGGTTCCGCGCCGCAGAGGGCGGGACATGGGGCGTGGCGCCGATGCCGCCGCGCCTCAGGGGAGGCAAATCGAAGCGATGCCGATCGCTGCGCCGATGCACACGCGCCGCAGGGGGCCGATGTGTGCCCTGTGATGGCGCGCTGACGGCTGGTTCGGTGTCGACGGATTCAATTTCAAGGGGAGTTAAAGCATGGATCAGCAGCGTAGGGACGTGCTGCGGCTGGGCACGGTACTGGGCCTGGCGGTGGCCGCGGGGGTATTGCGGCCCGAGCAGGCCCGGGCCGCCCAGGAACAATGGAACAAGCAGGCCTTTTCGGGTCATTCCGTTGACGACGTCATCAAGGCGCTGGGTGGTTCCTCGGCTTCCGAAAACGATAAAGTCGTTTTGACGGCGCCGGACATCGCCGAGAACGGCGCGGTCGTGCCGGTCTCGGTGGCCAGCCATCTGCCCGGGACCACGCAAATTTCCATTCTGGTGCCCAACAACCCCAACGCGCTGGCGGCGACGTTCAACTTCCCCGAAGGGTCTCTGCCCGACATCGCGACGCGGATCAAGATGGGCAAGACGTCCGACATCTACGTTCTGGCCAAGGCCGACGGGAAGTTCTACACGGCCCACAAGAAAGTCAAGGTCACACTGGGCGGTTGCGGCGGTTGACGCGCACCGGCCCGCCAGCAATCACAGGGAGAATCCACACATGGCTACCAGACCAATGCGTATCCGCGCCGTCGAAAAAGACGGCGTTGTCGAAGTCAAGGCCCTTATGAGCCACATCATGGAAACCGGGCAGCGCAAGGACAAGAACGGCAAAATCGTCCCGGCCCACTTCATCGACGTCGTGCAGGCCAAGTGCAACGACAAGCTGGTGCTCGACGCCCAGTGGGGGCCGGCCGTTTCGCGCGACCCTTTCCTGGCGTTCAAGTTCAAGGGCGGCAAGAAAGGCGACAAGCTGACGCTGTCATGGAAGGACAACGAGGGCGAAAGCCGCACGGATACGACCGAAATCCGCTAGGTCCGCAAGCGCCGGCGACGCGCCCCGCCGACACGGGAACGGAATGCATACAAGGAGAAGCACGATGAAAAAACGAGCCCTGGCAATTCTTGCCTTGCTGGCCGGCGCATGGCTGGCCTCGCTTGGCTGCGCCCAGGCCGAGACGACCGAGCAGGGTATCGCCCAATATCGCGAGATGCTCAGCGAAGGCGGCAACCCGGCCGATCTTGTCGTCATGACCGGCGAGGAATTGTGGCACGAGAAACGCGGGCCCAGGAAGGCCTCGCTGGAAAAATGCGACCTGGGCATGGGGCCCGGCGTGATCAAGGGCGCCTACGCGCACATGCCTCGTTATTTCAAGGACGCGGGCCGGGTCATGGATCTGGAATCCCGCCTGCTGTACTGCATGGTCAATCTGCAGGGGCTGGACGCGGACAAGATCAAAAAGAACGCGATGTCGGGCAAGGGGGAATACTCGTCGGACATGGAGTCGCTGGTCGGCTATGTGGTGGCGGCGTCCAAAGGCATGAAGATACAGGTTCCGCAAAGCAACAAGCAAGAACGCGACGCCTATGTGCGCGGCAAGCAGATCTTCTTTTTCCGGGGCGGTCCCTACGATTTTTCCTGTGCGTCGTGTCACGGCTCGAAAGGCCAGCGCATCCGCCTGCAGGACCTTCCCGAGCTGACCACCGCCGCCGCCGCGCGCAAGACGTACGGCAGCTGGCCGGCGTACCGCGTCTCGCAAGGGGTGCTGCGCACCATGCAATGGCGCCTTAAGGACTGCTTCAAGCAGCAGCGCATGCCCGCGCTCAAGTATGGTTCCCAGGCGTCGGTCGATCTTACGGTATTCCTGGCTGTGGAAGCCAACGGCGGTGTCATGCAGGCACCGGGTCTGAAACGATAAGCGGGAAGCCGACATGAAATCACACTACATCGCATCCATAACAGCGGCATTGGCCTTGTCAGCGGCCTGCACGGGCGCGGCGCTGGCCGCGGATCAGGTCACGGGCGTCGATCATGCCGCCGTGGTCAAGGAGCTGAAGCAATCGTTCGCGCCGAAGGGCATCGCCAAGCTCGATCGCATCGATCAGTCCACCATGCAGCGCGAATGCTCGCAGGCGTCCATGACAGGCAAGTCCTTGACCAAGGCGCAGGTGGCCGAAATCACCCGGCAGGCCCTGGCCAGCGTCAAGCAGCCGGCCGATGGCAAATACCTGGGCGACTGGAAGGCGGGCGAGAAAATCGCGCAAAGCGGCAAGGGCTGGCAGTATTCCGACGATCCGGCCAAACTGGCCGGCGGCAACTGCTATGCCTGCCACAACATGAGCAAAGGCGAAATATCCTACGGCAACATAGGCCCGTCGCTGCTTCACTACGCCAAGACCCGGGGCACGTCTGAAAAAGTCATGCGCTACACCTGGAGCAAAATCTACAACTCGCACATCACCAGCGCCTGTTCGGTCATGCCGCGCTTCGGCGCCGCGGGCCTGTTGACCGAGGCGCAGTTGAAAGATGTCATGGCGCTGTTGTTCGACCCGCATTCGCCCGTGAACGACGATTCGGTCAAGGTGCATTAAGGAACTGTTCGCGTTGAACAAGGGTGTCGCATGACCACGAAAAGCCTGTCCATCAAGGCGCGCGGCGCAGCCTCGGCCGTGCTGGTCGCGGTGTGCGCGATGGGGACGCTGATGCCGGGGCCCGCGCGGGCCGATCCGGTTCCCGGCCAGGCCATCGACATCCCGGCCGTCAGGCTGATCGATGGGCGCACCCTGCCCGCGGGTTATTTCAAGGGCCAGCCGGTCGTGATCGAATATTGGGCGTCGTGGTGCCCGTTTTGCGCTCGGCAAAATCCGTACCTGCAGAAGCTGACCGTGCTGGCGCGGGAAAAAGGCCTGCGGATTCTTACCGTGAGCATAGACCGGGCGGACACCGACGCCAGGGACTACGTTCGCAAGCATCACTACACGTTTCCCGTCGCCATGGACACCCCGGAGCTGCGCCGCGTGTTCGGCAAGCGCCGGGTCATACCGCAGATTTTCGTGGTGGCGGCCGACGGCAGGCTGGCCGAATCGATTCCCGGCGAGATGTTCGAGGAAGACGTGCTGGACCTGATCAAGTACGCCCCCGGGCGCGCACCGTCGCGTCATTGATGCGCCCGCCGCGTCCGCGGCGGCGCCCTGTTTCCCATCCAAGCTTCCGGAACGAGCCCCCATGATCGATCGCCGCGAATTCCTCCAGGTGCTGTCCATTGCCGCCGCGGGCGGCATGGGCTTGTCGCATTCGGCCGGCGCCGCGGAAAAAGCCGCCAGAAACTTCTACGATCCGCCTCGTTTCGGCAATGTGCATTTCCTGCATTTCACCGATTGCCATGCGCAGCTTCTGCCCGTCTATTTCCGCGAACCCAGCGTCAACCTGGGTGTGGCCGCGGCAAAGAACCGGCCTCCGCACCTGGTGGGGGAGCATTTCCTGCGGCACTACGGCATGCGGGCCGGTTCGGCGCAGGCCTATGCGTTCACTTGCCTGGACTTCGCCAGCGCGGCCCGGCAATACGGGAAGGTCGGCGGGTTCGCGCATCTGGCGACGCTGGTCAAGCAATTGAAAGCCGGGCGCCCGGGGGCGTTGCTGCTCGACGGCGGCGATACCTGGCAAGGCAGCGCCACCGCGCTGTGGACCAGGGCGCAGGATATGGTGGACGCCAGCCTGGCGCTGGGCGTGGACATCATGACGGCGCACTGGGAATTCACGCTGGGCGCCGGGCGCGTCCGGGATGTGGTCGAAAAAGAGTTCAAGGGCAAGATCGATTTCATCGCCCAGAACATCAAGACGGCCGACTTCGGCGACCCCGTGTTTCCGTTCTATTCCCTGCGCGAGATGAACGGGGTCAAGGTTGCCGTCATCGGACAGGCCTTTCCCTATACGCCCATCGCCAATCCGGGATACCTGATGCCGGACTGGACTTTCGGCATCCAGGAAGCGCACTTGCAGAAGGTGATCGACGACGTCAGGGGCAAGGGCGCCAAGGCGGTCGTGCTGCTTTCGCACAACGGCATGGACGTGGACCTGAAGCTGGCCTCGCGCGTGCGCGGCCTGGATGCGATTCTGGGGGGGCATACGCACGATGGCGTGCCCGAACCGGTCATTGTGTCCAATTCCGCGGGCAAGACGGTGGTCACCAACGCCGGCAGCAATGGCAAGTTCCTGGGGGTGCTGGATTTCGACGTGAAAAACGGGAAGGTGGCCGATTTCCGCTACAGGCTGATGCCGGTTTTCGCCCGCTACCTGGATGCCGATCCCGCCATGCGGGCGCTGATCGACAAGGCGCGCGCGCCTTTCGCAGCCAGGCTGGCCGAGCCCCTGGCCACGACCGACGAGACGCTGTATAGGCGCGGCAACTTCAACGGCACGTTCGACCAGTTGATCCTGGATGCCCTGATGGCGGAAAAAGACGCGGAAATCGGTTTCTCGCCCGGCTTCCGCTGGGGCACCAGCCTGTTGCCCGGCGCGACCATCACCATGGAACACCTGATGGAGCAGACCGCGATCACGTATCCGTACACCACGGTCACGGAAATGTCCGGAGGCCAGATCAAGACCGTTCTGGAAGACGTGGCGGACAACCTGTTCAACCCCGACCCCTATTACCAACAGGGCGGCGACATGGTGCGGGTGGGCGGCCTGCAGTACAGCATTTCACCCCGTCGATCGGTGGGCGGGCGCATCGACGATCTGGTCCTGCACGGCAAACCCCTGGAATCGGACCGGAAATACAAGGTCGCGGGCTGGGCGCCCGTGGCTCCGGGGGCCACGGGCGAACCCATCTGGGATGTCGTCGCCCGCCATCTGCGCGCCAGGAAAACAGTGTCGTCCCTGGCGCTGAACGAGCCGAAGGTAAAAGGCCTGTCGGGCAACCAGGGCATGGTCCCGGGTTGACTCCGGCCAGGCCCGGCCGGCTGCGCCATATTGCTACGGCTTGATGTAGGCGTAGCCTTCGTTTTGCAGCTTGGTCAGCAGCACGACGCCCGAAGGCGTGAAATTGGCTTCCAGGACGAACTGGTCCTTGCTGAGCTTGCGCCGCTTCATGGTGATTTCGCAGACTTCGAAGTCGACGCCGCGCGCCGCCAGGGCGGCCACCAGGGGGCCGACCTTGGCGGCGTCTTTGTAGTCGCTCATCAGGAAGTCCACGCCTTTGGAGTGCGTCACCACCACGATCTTGGTGTGCGGCGCGACGTCGAGTTCGTTGCGGATATTGCGCAGGCCGGCCAGCGCCTGGCGTTCTGAATCGTTGATGTGGTAGACGACTTTCAGTTGTTGTTCGGCCGCGCCGGCGCTGGTGCCGGCCAGGCCCAGGAACGCAAGGCAGAAAACGGCGGCAATGATTTTCCCGATCATGAGGCTTCTCCCAAGATGAAACAAAGCGGGCGGCTGCGTCAGGGCCACTTTGCTCGGTCCATATATGGGGTTGTCGCAGCGCGCCATCGCGCGAGCAGCAATCATCGCACAAAGCCCGTGGGCCTGTGCGATATATGCTTATTCAAAAAAGGCGAAAAGCGGCTGCGGCGCCATTCATCGCGCGTCCACGAGCCTGGCGCGGATCGGGCCCTAGGCCAGCCAGTGGCTGAAATCGTAATAGGCCACGGGATCGCCGGCGTCGATCTTGGTGTTGGCGGGGATGCGCGCCAGGCCGTCGGCCCAGGGCAGCGAGCTGATCACGCCCGAGCCCTGGTGCGCATAAGGCCGCAGCGTGTCCAGGCCGTCGGGCGAGGGTTCGCATCGCACGCGCAGGAATTCCTCGCGCGTTTCGTGCAGCGTCCTGGCGGCGAGCAGCTTGCCGTAGCGCACTTCGGGCATGAGGACGCCGCGTCCCTGCATGGCGCGCACCAGGGTCGAGAGCAGCAGGGTGAACACGGCGAAGGCCGATACCGGGTTTCCGGGCAGGCAGACTATGGGTTTGCCCCGGGCGTGGGCCAGGGCGACCGGCTTGCCGGGTTTCATGCAGACGCGCCATAAGTCCAGCGTGCCGCCCAGGTGTTCTATCGTGGGCTTGACCAGGTCTTTTTCGCCCACCGACACGCCCCCCACGGTAATGACCAGGTCGCAGTCGGCCAGCAGTGTCGCAAACGCCCGTTCCAGGGATTCGCGCGTGTCCAGGGCGTGCAGCGTATGCACGACGTGCGCGCCCATGCCCTGCGCCAGGGCGGCAAGCATGGGCCCGTTGGAGTTGTAGATCTGTTCGGTGCGGCGCGGATTGCCCGGGGCGATGAGTTCGTCGCCTGTGGTCAGTATGCCCACGTTCAGTTTCGGGTATACCGGGACCTGCGTGCAGCCCTGCGAGGCAAGCAGGGCGATCTCGGCCGCGCCCAGGACGATTCCGGCATCGAGCAGCCGCCGGCCGGCCGTGACGTCTTCGCCGCGCCGGCGCACGTGCCATCCGGCCTGGGGTGGCGCCTGGCGGATTTCGACGGTATCGTCGGCTTCATCGCAGTCTTCCTGCATGACCACGGTGTCGGCGTTCCCGGGCATGAGGCTGCCGGTGAACAGGCGTATGGCATTGCCCGGTTCAAGCGCCTGAGGCGCCTGGCCGGCGAAGCACCGCTGCTGTATCGGGAACCGGTAGCCGGGCGCGAAGTCGGCCAGGCGTATGGCGTAGCCATCCATGGCGCTGTTGTCGGCCGGCGGCAGGTCGACGGCCGCGGCCACGGGGCGGGCCAGGATGCGGCCGGCGGCCTGGGCCAGAGCGACGTCTTCGGTTTCGGCGGGCCGCCCGCCCGCCATGGACAGGCGTTTCTGGGCTTCGTCGAAATCAAGCATAATGCGTGCCGAAATTGCAGGGACGGTGGGTGCTGTCCAATTGTTCTTTTATGATGCCTTCCCAGGCCGTCTTGCAGGCGCCGGTGGAGCCGGGCACGCAGAAGACCAGCGTGTCGTTGGCCGACCCGGCGAAAGCGTCGGATTGCAGGGTGGACGTGCCGATTTCCAGGTAGGACAAGTGCCGGAACAGTTCGCCGAAGCCGGCGATGACCATGTCGAGCAGCGGCGTGATGGCCGCACCGGTGGCTTTCTGGTGCGTGAATCCGGTGCCCCCGTTGACCAGGATGACCTGGATCCTGTCGTCGGCGATCCAGTCGCTGACGATCTTCCGGATCTGGTACAGATTGCCCGGGGTCAGTTCGCGCGCCAGGCATTCGTGGCCTTGCGCCGCCAGGCTTTCACACAGGTAGTCGCCCGACGTGTCGTCGGCGGCCGTGCGTGTGTCCGAGATGGTCAGCACGGCGCACTTCAGCGACGCCTTGGGTTTGGAAGAGGAAGCCTTGCTCATGATCGGTGTCCTTGCCGTTGGTCCTGATTTTCCCATTGTTCGGTTTTGGCGGCGTCGCTGTCGTGCTGCCGCACCCAGAAGCGGTCCCCGCTTTCCAGTGTTTCGCGTTTCCAGAACGGGGCGCGCGTTTTCAGCGCGTCGATGATGTATTCGCAGGCTCTGAACGCATCGCCGCGATGCGCGCTGGCCACGGCGACGAAGACGATCTGTTCTTCGCGGCGCAGTTCGCCCACGCGGTGCACGACCACCGGTTCGCGCACGGACCAGCGGGACTGCGCCGTGTCGCACAAGGCCTGGATTTCACGTTCGCACATGCCCGGGTAGTGTTCCAGGAACAGGCTGCGCGTGGCCGCGCCGTCGTCGTAATCGCGCACGTACCCTGTGAAGGTGACCAGGGCGCCCGCGCCCGGGTCGCGCCGGCGCATGCCGCGGATCAGTTCGGCGCTGTCGAAATCGGCCTGTTGCACGACCACCATGGCGCTACCCTCCGGTAACCGGCTCGAACACGGCGACCTCGTCTCCGGGGTTGATCAGGCTGTCGTGGGCCACGTGGCGCTGGTTGATGGCAAGCTTCAGGCGCGCGGCGGGCTCGAGCTGCGGGTAGCGCGACACCAGTTCGCCCAGCCACTGGCTGCTGCTGATGGGCCCGGCCAGCGGCCATTGTTCGTCGCGCACCTTGGTCAGTTCGGCGATGCGCGCGAAATACAGGACGTTAATTGCTGTGCCATTCACCGCTTTTCCCTCCGGATTTGTAGCGCAGGCTGATCGATTCCAGCACGATGCCCTTGTCGGCCGCCTTGCACATGTCATAGATGGTCAGGGCGGCCACGCTGCACGCGGTCATGGCCTCCATTTCGACCCCGGTCTTGTAGTCGGTCCGGCAGGTGGCCTTGATGGTCACGCAATGGCGCGCGTCATCGAGCATGAATTCAATGCCGGCGAAGCTAAGCGGCAGGCTGTGGCACAAGGGGATCAGTTCGGCGCAGCGCTTGGCCGCCAGCACGCCGGCGACGCGGGCGGTGTTCAGCACTTCGCCCTTGCCGTTGTCCGCGGCGGTCAGCAGCCGGTAGGCGTGCGCGCTCATGCGCACGCTGCCCTGGGCGATGGCGCAACGCTGCGTCGCCGTTTTGGCGCTGACGTCGACCATGCGTATCTGGCCGGATTCGTCGAGATGGCTCAAGGCCGGTTCGTCGGCTTGTGTGGATTTCATTTGTGTCATCGGAAAATTCGATTATACGCATGCGCCCGGGCATTTCCGGCCCCCGAAATATAATTTCCCGCATCGTCGTATGATTACAGACTTGCGCCCGCGAATTGTCCCGCAACGGGCGAATTTCTGACTTTAGGAGGATGCCATGACGATTAGCGTTGGCGACCGTCTGCCCGACGGAACCTTGTCCGAGTATATCGAAACAGCCACCGAAGCCTGCAGCGTGGGCCCCAACAATTTCCAGGTCGCCGACATGGTCAAAGGCAAGACCATCGCCTTGTTCGCGGTGCCGGGGGCGTTTACGCCCACCTGCTCGAACCGGCACCTGCCGGGTTTTCTGCAACTGCACGATCAGCTGAAAGCCAAGGGCGTGGACGAAATCTGGTGCGTATCGGTCAATGACGCGTTCGTCATGGGCGCCTGGGGGCGCGACCAGGGCGTGGCCGGGCGCGTGCGCATGATGGCCGACGGCAGCGCCGCCTGGACCCGGAAACTGGGCCTGGAATTCGACTTGACGGCGCGCGGCATGGGCGTGCGTTCGCAGCGCTATTCGGCCCTGATCAAGGACGGCGTGATCAGCCGGCTCAATATAGAGGCTTCGGGGCAGTTCGACGTCAGCGACGCCCAGACCCTGCTGGGCCAGCTCTGACCTTCCATCCCCTGTTCCCGTAAGGCCGCCGCCGGCGGCAGGTTCTGCTTCCCGGACACGCCGCGACATTCTCCATGCTGACGACGATAGCTTCGTTTTTCGCCCTGTATTTCACGGCATTGCTGCTTCTGACGGGCTCGGGCCTGTTCAATACCTATATGGGCCTGCGCCTGACGGCGTCGTCGGTGTCCGAGCTGTGGGTGGGCGGCCTGATCGCCATTTACTACCTGGGGCTGGTGTTTGGCGCGCGCATCGGCCACAAGCTGATCATACGGGTAGGGCACATACGCGCGTATGCGGCCATGGCGGCCATCACCACCGTCACCGTGCTGGCCATGGCCCTGATCGACAATCTGTGGGTCTGGCTGTGTTTCCGCTTCGTCGCCGGAATCGGGATCGTGACGCAGCTGATGGTCATTGAAAGCTGGCTCAATGAACAGACCGAGAACGCCCAGCGCGGCCGCGTCTTCGCCTTCTACATGGTGTTCTCCGGCCTGGGCACGGGCCTGGGGCAGTTGTCCCTGGTGCTGTTTCCCTCCCTGAATTACGAGCCGCTGGTCTTCGTGGCGATATGCTCGGTGCTGTGCCTGGTGCCGGTGGCCCTGACGCGCCGCCTGCACCCGGCCATGCAGACGCCCGCGCCCATCATGATCAAGTACTACGTCAAAAGGGTGCCGCTGTCGCTGACCGTGCTGTTCATGTCGGGCACCATCACGGGCGCGTTCTATGGCCTGGCCCCGGTCTATGCCTCCAAGCAGGGCATGTCCAGCGACCAGATCGCCATTTTCCTGGCGGCGGCCGTGCTAAGCGGGCTGCTGTCGCAGTGGCCCCTGGGGTGGCTGGCCGATCGCCTGAACCGGGCGGGGATGATACGCGTGAACGCATGCCTGCTGATGCTGCTGGCGGTGCCCATGTGGGGCTGGTGGCATTTCCCGTTCTGGGCCCTGGTGTCGTTCTCGTGCGCGTTCGGCGTGCTGCAGTTCACGCTCTATCCCATGGGCGCCGCTTTCGCCAACGACAACGTGGACCAGGAACGGCGCGTGGGCCTGAGCGCCATCCTGCTGATGGTCTATGGCCTGGGAGCCTGCATCGGGCCGCTGATCGTGGGCGAACTCATGCGCGCCGTCAACGCCAATACGTTCTACATGTTCGTGTCGTTCTCCGCGGCGGTGCTGGTGCTGGTGGTGCGTCCGGCTCGCGTGACCGGCAGTCATCTCAGCCAGGACGCGCCCACGCAGTTCGTGCCCATGTCCGACAGCCTGCAGACGTCGCTGGTCGCCACCGTGCTCGATCCGCGCGTCGATGTGCAAAACGACGTCTCGCACGACCCCGTGGTCGAACCGGCGGAACCCCTGGACGCCGGGGGTGGCGCGCCAGGCGCGGGCTTAGTGGGGAATCAGGACGACGATGGCGGCAATGGCCAGCACGATGCCAAGGCCGTTGACCCATGACAGTTTTTCCCTGAAGAACAGGGCCCCGACTATCGTTCCCAGCGAGATCACCCCTATGTTCATGGCCGAAAAGACCAGCGTGGGGTTGTGGGGAAAGACCTGGTGCGCCCGCAGGTAGAAGTAGATGTTGCTGAAATTGAGCAGGCCCAGGATCAGGCCCGCGACCAGGTTGCGCAGCGACCAGCGGGTGCGCCGCGCGATCATGTAGGCGAACATGACGATGCCCGCCAGGACGAACGCGGCGAACAGGCTGCTGGAAAACGAGGCGCCGCTGCGGGCCATCTGCTTGAACAGGATATCGATGGCGCCGTAGCCCACCCAGATGCACAGCAGCAGCGCGGCCGCCTTGCGGGTGTCGCCCAGGCCGCTTTGCCGGCGGGGCCGCAGCAGCAGGCAGATCAGGGCGACTATGGCCATGCCTATGCCGGCGAACTTGGCGGCCGAATGTTTTTCGCCGAACAGCAGGAACGCCGCGATCAGGGGAATGAACAACGACAGGCGCTGCGCGGCGTCGCTGAGCACAATGCCGGCATGGCGCACGGCGCCCGCCATGGCCAGGAATATGGTGGGCAGCAGGATGCCAAGGGCGATCAGCACCCCCCAGCGCGTGTCGGGGTGCAGCAAGCTGGCGGCTTGCGGGTGCAGCACGGCCAGGCAAAGGCCGGCGGCCAGGGCGTAGTTGATGGCTATGGCCTGGCCCATGTCCAGGTTCTGCTGCCGCGCTATTTTCAGCAATACCGATACGGCGACGCTGCAGGCCATGCTTATCAGCAGTGTATACATGATGGAAGTCGTTCCCGGTTTGTCGTATGAGCCGTCAGCGGCTGTTTTCAGCCATGGATTCGGCGGTGCGGTCTTGCGCATCCGCATGCATGGCCGCGGGCGCCGGGTTTATGCCAAGCCGCTCGAAAAGCCGGTGGTCGCGCTGCCGTTGCGGATTGTCCGTGGTCAACAGCTTGTCGCCGAAGAACACCGAGTTCGCGCCGGCCAGGAAGCACAGCGCCTGTATGGCGTCATGCATGCTTTCCCGGCCCGCCGACAGGCGAACCGCGGCCTTGGGCATGGTGATGCGGGCAACGGCGACCGTGCGTACGAATTCGAAAGGGTCCAGTTCGTCCGCTCCGTACAGCGGGGTGCCTTCGACCTGGACCAGATTGTTGATGGGCACGGACTCGGGGTAGGGGTCCATATTGGCCAGCTCGGCGATCAGGCCGGCGCGGTGCGCGCGCGATTCGCCCAGCCCGACGATGCCGCCGCAGCATACGTGGATGCCGGCGGCCCGGACGCGCTCCAGCGTGTCGAGCCTGTCCTGGTAGACCCGCGTCGAAATAATGGTTCCGTAGAAATCGGGCGAGGTGTCCAGATTGTGGTTGTAGTAGTCCAGGCCGGCGTCTTTCAGCGTATCGGCCTGTCCGTCCTTGAGCATGCCCAGCGTGACGCAGGTTTCCATTCCCAGCTTTTTGATCTCGCTGACCATTTCGGCCACGGCGTCGATCTGGTGCGCTTTGGGCGAACGCCACGCCGCGCCCATGCAGAACCGTTGGGCGCCGTTGTCCCGGGCCTGCCTGGCCGCTTCCAGCACGTCGCGCAAATCCATGAGCTGGTCTTTCTGTACGCCGGTGTGATAGCGCGCCGACTGGGGACAGTAGGCGCAGTCTTCGGGACAGCCGCCCGTCTTGATCGACAACAGGCTCGACAACTGCACCGTGTTCGCGGCGTGATGCGCGCGATGCACGGTCTGGGCGCGATACAGCAGATCCTGGAAGGGCAGGTCGTAGAGCGCGGCGATGTCCTGGATGGGCCAGCGGCCCGGACCATGTTGTGGGCCCGGGCCGGGCATGGTGTGTGTCGTGGAGGGCATGATGAGACGCTTTCTGGTTGAATCCGGCCTCTATGGTAGGGGTGGACACGGCTTCGGACAATAGTGACGTTAAGATATTTTTTGATGTAAATATGCTTATTTGACATGTATTTAAGCGACGTTAAACCAATAATCACGGCCTGACGCCGTCAACGCACCCGAACGCGCCGTCAACGGTGCGCCTGGGCGCAGTTGTATGGAATTGCAACGTCCGCACGCGTATAATGCCGTGCATGTTCGGGCCGCGTGTCATTCATCGCTTAGTGCATCGTGTCGGGCGCGCCCTGGTGTGCCTGACCCTGCTTGCGTTCGTGGCGCGCGCCATGGTGCCGGTGGGTTTCATGCCCGATCCCGACGCCTTGCGCGCCGGGCGCGTCCAGGTCGTGCTCTGCCAGGCGGACTCGGCCTCGGCGGTACTGGTGCTGGACCTGGGCGGCAATGGCAAGTCCCGGCACATCCATCACGCCGCAGCCATGGCCTGCCCATTCGGCATGCTGGCGGCGCAGGCCCTTGGCGCGCCCCTGACCGGCGCCGGCGTGGCGGCTCCTTCCCTGGCCGCGTATTTCGCGGCCCGCTTGGCCGTCCCTCCCGTCACACTCCGTGCTTGCGTATCGGGTCCGCCCCTGGGTTCCCGCGCCCCGCCTGTGCGCGCGGCCTGACCGGGTCCGGGGCGATAGCATCGCGCACCCGTCCAGGGTGCGCCGGCCGGCAGCTTCCTCTGTCGTCGCCGTCGTTCTTCTCCGGCAGGTCCTTGCATCGAATGTCCCGCGCCGATGGCGTGTATACGCGCCTGGCGACCCATAACCGATTTACCGGAGTTTTTCATGATGTTCCAGAATCTTCGCGCCGCGACCCTCGCCGTTGCGCTGGTTGGCGTTTTTCCCTCTTTCAATGCCTGCGCCCACGTTACGCTGGAAACCAAGCAGGCGCACGTGGAAACCCGATACAAAGCCGTCCTGCGCGTGCCGCATGGCTGCGACGGTTCGGCCACGGTGAAGCTGCGGGTGCGTATTCCCGATGGCGTCATCGGGGTCAAGCCGCAGCCCAAGCCGGGCTGGAAGATCGACATAGTCAAAGGCGCGTACGCCCACCCCTACAAGCTGTACAGATCGACGGTCACGTCGGGGGTGAAAGAGCTTTCGTGGACGGGCCTGCTGCCCGATGACGAGTACGACGAGTTCGTTTTCGTCGGTTATCTCAGCGACTCCCTCAAGCCGGGCAGCACCTTGTATTTCCCCGTGGTGCAGGAATGCCAGAAAGGAGTGCAGCGCTGGATAGACCAGGCCGCGGAGAACGGGTCGGGGCACGACGGCCCCGACATGCCGGCGCCCGCGCTCAAACTGCTGCCCAGGCGATAGGCCTGTCGTCTGGATCGGGGCGCGGCAGCCGTATGACGGCATGCGGGCGCCGCGCCTCTCAGGAGCGGATCATGGTTTCTTGCCCAGGCGGGTGGCCTTTGCGCCGGTGTGCGCGGGCGTGCGCCCGCGCGCTGTATTTCCTGTGCTTTCTGTTCGTCCTGGCCCGGCCGGCGCCGGCCCTGGCGCATGCCGCGCTGATCAGCACGGCGCCCCTGGGCGGCAGCGTGCTGGCAAGCCCGCCCGCGCAGGCTGAACTGGTCTTCGACGAACCTGTGTCTCCGCTGGTGTTCACCTTGATTTCCCCGGACGGGAAAACCGTCTCGCTGCACCGCGTGCGGCAGAAAAACGACCGGGTGCTGATAGATCTGCCGCCTTTGGCAGGAAAGGGCACGTTCGGCCTGAGCTGGCGCGTGGTGTCGGCCGATGGCCATCCCGTGGGCGGCACGTTCGTTTTTTCCGTGGGAGCGCCGGGCGGCGCGAAGATCGCGCGCGGCCACCGGAATGTGATGCGCGACGCGGCGATCTGGCTGGGGCGCTTCCTGCTGTACGCCTGCCTTTTCTTCGGCGTGGGCGCGGCGCTGTTCCGGGCCTGGGCCCGGCGCGGTCCGGCCGCCGCGCCGGGCATCGCGGTCGCGGTGCTGGCGGCGGGCGTGCTTCTGGTGCCGGCCACCGTGGCATTGCAGGGGCTGGATGCGCTGAATGCGCCGTTTTCGGCGTGGCTGCGGCCCAATGTCTGGCAGACCGCGCTTGCCACGTCGTACGGAATGTCGGCGGCCCTGTCCCTGGCGGCGCTGCTTCTGGCGCTGGTGTCGCTGGCCGTCGACCGGCGTCCGGCCCGCGTCCTGGCGCTGGCGGCCATGGTGGCCGTGGGCCTGGCGCTGGCCGCCAGCGGCCATGCCAGCACCGCCGCGCCGCGCTGGCTGGCCCGGCCCGCCGTCTGGCTGCATGGCGTGGCCGTGGGATGCTGGCTGGGGTCGCTGGTGCCGCTGTGGCGCATGCTTGAACGCCCGGGCCCGGCCGCCAGCGAGAACCTGCAATGGTTTTCACGCTGGATCAAGCTGGCGGTGGCGGCGTTGGCCATCAGCGGCCTGGCCCTGGTCTACCTGCAATTCGACCGTGTCTCGTCGCTGTGGCGCACGTCGTATGGGCAGGTGCTCATGGTGAAGCTGGCCTTGCTTGTCGTCCTGTTCGGGTTGGCGGTATATAACCGCTATCGCCTGACGGCCAGGGTGGTGGGCGGCGATGTCGATGCGGCCCGGGCAATGAGGCGGGTGATCGCGGCGGAAATAGGGGTTGCCCTGTGCGTGCTGGCCGTCGTCTCGGTGTGGCGTTTCACCATGCCGCCCAGAACCATGGCCATGGCGGAGTCGGTTCGCCCGGTTTCCTTTCATGTGCATACGCCGCAGGCGATGGCCATGGTGACGATCACGCCGCCGCACGGCCACCATCCGGCGGCCATGGATATTGCGCTTATGAAGAACGATGGCGGGGTGCTGGAGCCCGAGCAGGTGACCGTGTATTTTTCGGATGCGGCCGCCGGGGTGCAGCCCGTGCGGCGCGCGGCCCGGCGCCAGGCGGACGGCACCTGGCGCATCGCGCGCCTGAACCTGCCCCCGCTGGGGGCATGGACGGTGCGCATCGATGCGCTGGTTTCGGATTTCGACCGGATCCGTCTGGAGACGAAGGTGCGGCTGGGTTTCTAGGCGGGGCCCGGGGCCCCGCGCTATGCGTCAGGCGGCTACGGAAAAAGCCCGCCGGGAGGAATCCAGCCCTTGCAGCTCGTCGCCCAGGTACGCGGCGATGGCGCGCATGCCGTATTGTCCGGCCACGCTTTCGGCGTCGCTGTTGTAGTTGGTATTGGTGTTGATGTCGTAGGTGTAGATTTCGCCCTGGGCATCGGTGATGAATTCGATGCCGGCGATGCCTATGCCGTTTTCGGCGATGAAGCGGCGGTAGCGATCGATGATGGGGTGCTCGAACCCGCGGATGATTTCGAAGCGCGGCGCGGGCGCGGCGGGTGCGGCCTCGCCCACGGGACATGCCAGATCGCCGATCTGGCATACGTCGGCGGGGCAGAGTTCGAACCCCAGCGACGTGTCGACCCGCACGGCGTACAGGAATTCACCGCCCACGAATTCGGCGCGCGTGATAAACGGCTGCGGAGCCTGGATGTATTCCTGGATCAGGGTGATGCCGTCGATCGAGGGCTCGAATTCGGCGCTCTCGACGTGGTTTTGCAGCGCCTCGACGCTGTGGAACAACTGTACGCCCAGGCCTTTGCCGGCCCGGTTGTGCTTGGTGATGAACGCGCCGCTCATCTGGCGGGCGGCCGAAATAATGTTCTGCGCGCCGACGGCGGCCAGGGTGCGCGGCGTGCGAATGCCGTGGGCGCCCAGCGCGGCGTATTGCGCGATCTTGCTGATTTCCAGCTGCAGGGCCCGGCTGTTGTTGACGACGCGGCGACCGTGCGATTCCAGCCAGGCCAGGACGCCGGCCGTGTATTCGGGCGCGTAGCGGTGTCCGCGGGTATGCGACGAAGCGCTCATCCGGTTGTAGAACACGCCTTGCGGGGGAGGACTGGACAGGTCCAGCTGGCCTTCGCTGAGAAACCATTCCTCGTACGGCAGATCGAGTTCCTGGAAGGCGGCGCGCAGAGGCTCGACCCAGGCCGAGTTTTCATGAATGACAAAGATTTTGGACATGGTCGCAAAGAAACGATAGCCGTCCCGGGGACGGCTATGCGGATCGGAAATTGGTCAGCAGAAAGGTCAGGTTAGCGGCCCATGGGCCCCGTGTGAACGAAGTATTGCTTATATGGTTATCAGGATTCGTTCTATGGCGCGGACCCGGCCGGTTGCGGCCCGGTCAGTCGGCCGGGCGGGCCAGCCAGCGGCGGGCCAGTTCGACCCAGTAGCTGGCGCCCAGGGGAATGAGCTGGTCGTTGAAATCGTAACTGGCATTGTGCAGCATGCACGGACCGGCGCCGTGGCCCGGCAGGCGATGGTCGCCCTGGCCGTTGCCTATCCATACGTAGCATCCGGGGCGCTGCTTGAGCATCAGCGCGAAGTCCTCGCCGCCCAGGGATGGGCGTATTTCGCGGTTCACGTGATCCTCGCCCACGATGTCGGCCAGGACGGCGGCGCTGAATTCGGTTTCGTACGGATGGTTGATGGTGGGCGGGTATTTGTGGTCGAAGACGAATTCGGCCTGGCAGTTCATGGCCTGGCTGACCAGTTGCGTCAGTTCCTGCAGGCGGGTCTTGATCAGTTCCAGCGCCGGTTCGGAAAACGTGCGTATGGTGCCGCGCATCTCGGCCGTGTTGGGGATGACGTTGTCGGCCGAACCCGCGTGGATTTGCGTGATGCTGATGACGGCCGGGTCAAGGGGGTCGAGATTGCGCGTGATGACGGTCTGGAACGCCTGCGCCAGCTGCACCACGGCGGCGATGGGGTCGCAGCCCAGATTGGGCATGGCCGCGTGCGCGCCCTTGCCGGTAATGGTGACGCGGAAGTAGTTGCTCGAGGCCATGACGGGCCCGTTGATCACGCCGAAGGTGCCCACCGGCATGCCCGGCCAGTTGTGCATGCCGAATACCGCTTCCATGGGAAAGCGCGTGAACAGGCCGTCTTCGATCATTTTCCTTGCCCCGACGAAGCCTTCTTCCGCGGGCTGGAAAATGGCGTAGACGGTGCCGTCGAAGTCGCGGTGTTGGGCCAGGTAGCGCGCCGCGCCCAGCAGCATGGCGGTGTGCCCGTCGTGGCCGCAGGCGTGCATTTTCCCTTCGTGCCGGCTGGCGTGCTCGAAGGTGTTGAGTTCCTGCATGGGCAGGGCGTCCATGTCGGCGCGCAGGCCGATGGCGCGGCCGTTGTCGGTTTTGCCCCGGATGACGCCCACGACGCCCGTGACGCCCAGGCCGCGATGCACGTCCACCCCCCAGCCGTCAAGCTGTTGTGCCACCAGGTCGGAAGTCCGGTTTTCCTGGTAGGCGAGTTCGGGGTGGGCATGGATATCGCGCCGTATGGCGGCGATATCGGCCTGCCATGCGACGATGGGCTCTACTAACTTCATCGACTTCGATCCTGTCATACTCGATTCCATGACTGTACGCTTTCGGCCGCTTATGTTCAAACCAGTCCAAGGCCCGGTTGCGGCGTCGGTGTTTGCCCTTACCCAGGTATCCATATACCTCGACGCTATATTGAATACCCCCGGGATGGTGTATCGTAATGTTCCGAGAAATGGTCTGAGCTTCGAGTTTCATAGGGTCGGCTTGCACGGGCCGGCTTTTTCCTTTTGAAGGGGAGGAGTATTGCCGTGAAATCCATTCGTAAAACATTATTGTTGTCCGCGCTTGTCCTGGGGTTCCTGGGCACGACCAGCCTGGTCCAGGCGCGCGACCTGACTGTGGCCCTGCGCTCCGAGCCCACGTCCATGGACCCGCAATTCCACGCGCTGACGTCCAATATCCAGCTGTCCGAGACCATCTTCGACCCGCTGGTGCGCACCGACAAGAACGCCAAGCCGATTCCGGCCCTGGCCAAGTCCTGGACGGTCAACGGCAATGTCTGGACGTTCAAGCTGCGCCCGGGGGTCAAGTTCTCGGACGGCTCGCCGTTCACCGCCGATGACGTGGTATTTACGTTCGCGCGCGTTCCCAAGGTGCCCAACAGCCCGTCCTCGTTCACGCTGTACCTAAGCAAGGTAGCCAGCGTGGAGGCGGTCGATCCCCTGACGCTCAAGATCACCACCAAGGGTCCGGCGCCGGTGCTGCTGGCCAATCTGTCGCAGATACCCATCATGTCGCGCAAGAATGCGTCGGGCCCCGCGCCCGAGGGCAAGACCACGGTCGAGCTCAACCGCGGCGACGGCCTGGTCGGCACGGGCCCGTATAAATTCGTGTCCTGGCAGCGCGGCGCCAAGATCGTCTTCGAGCGCAATCCGTATTACTGGGGCCCCAAGCCCGAATGGGACAAAGTCATCTACCGCCCGATCTCCAACCCCGCTTCCCGCGTGGCGGCCCTGCTTGCGGGCGACGTGGACCTGATCGAGGATCCCCCGACCGACGACCTGCCCCGGCTTATGAAGGACAAGAAGCTGCGCATCCAGGAAACGCCGTCGGTGCGCGTCATTTACATCGCGCTGAACCAGTCCAAGAGCGTTCCCGCCGGCATGTCCGGAACCGACGGCAAGAATCCGCTGCAGGACAAACGCGTGCGCGAAGCCTTGTCGCTGGCCATAAACCGCAAGGCCATCGTGGCGCGCATCATGGGCGGCGTGGCCAAGCCGGCGGGCAATCTGCTGGCCTATCCGGCGTTCGGCACGTCCAAGAGCCTTGCCCAGGCGCCCGCGGCCGATCCCGCCAAGGCCAAGAAGCTGCTTGCGCAGGCCGGATATCCCCATGGCTTCACGGTTTCCCTGGGCTCGCCGGATGGCCGCTACACCAACGACAAAAGCACCGCTCTGGCGGTGGCGTCGATGTGGGCGCGCATCGGCGTGAAGACCAATGTCGAGACCATGACGCCCTCCGTGTTCTTCCAGAAACGCAACACCTACGCCTTCAGTACGTACCTGGGCGGCTGGGCGGCCACGTCGGGCGAAATGATCAATCCGCTGAAATCCCTGGTGCTGACGCGCAACAAGGACCTGGGGCTGGGCACCACCAACTGGGCCAACTACAGCAACCCCGCGCTGGACAAACTGGTGATCGAGGCCTCCCGCACGCTCGACGACAACAAGCGTTCGCAGATACTGCAGAAGGCCGGCGAGATGGCCATGTCCGACTACGCCATCCTGCCCTTGCATTTCGAGCTTTCCGTGTGGGCCATGAAAAAAGACATCCGCTATGGCGGGCGTTCCGACCAGATGACCTTGGCGCAAAACATCACCCTGGCGAAGTAGCCGGGCCTGCGCGATGGTGCTGTCTGCCATAATCCGCCGTTTGTTGCAGACGGTGCTTGTCGTGCTGGTGATGTCGGCGCTGGTGTTCATCGGGTTGTACATGATAGGCGACCCGGTGAACATGCTGGCCAGCCCCGAGGCCACCCAGGCCCAGCGCGAACTGATCCGGCAGTCGCTGGGGCTGAACCTGCCGCTGTGGGAGCAGTACTTCATTTTCCTGAGCAAGGCGGTCCACCTGGATTTCGGCAACAGCTTCCTGACCGGCGAGCCGGCCATGCACCTGATTCTGCAGCGCATGCCGGCCACGCTGGAACTGGCCACGGTGGCCATGTTCCTGTCCATGGTGCTTGGCATACCCCTGGGCATCTATGCCGGGCTCAAACCCGACAGCCTGGCCGCGCGCTCCATCATGGGCGGCTCGGTGCTGGGATTCTCCCTGCCGAATTTCTGGGTCGGGCTCATGCTCATCATGCTGTTTGCCGTGACGCTGGGCTGGGTCCCGGCCGGAGGCCGCGGGCCCGTGGTCTCGTTCGGCCCCATCCAGCTCAGCATCCTGACCTGGGCGGGATTGAAGTCCATCGTCCTGCCGGCCTCGACCATCGCCGTGGCCAAGTGCGCCCTGATCATACGCGTGACCCGGGCGGCCACGCGCGAATGCCTGCCGCTGGACTACATCAAGTTCGCGCGCGCCAAAGGCCTGTCCGAGCGGCGGGTGCTGGGCGTGCACCTGCTCAAGAACATCCTGATTCCCATCATCACGATAGGCGGGCTGGAATACGGCCAGGTGTTCGCGTTCGCGGTCGTCACCGAAACGGTGTTTTCCTGGCCCGGCATGGGTAAATTGCTGATCGATTCCATCGTCAACCTCGATCGCCCCGTCGTGGTCGCTTATCTTATGCTGGCCGTCGTCTTCCTGGCGTTCCTGAACCTGGCGGTGGACATCGCCTACACCATCCTGGACCCGCGCGTGCGGCTGGGGGGGCAGGCATGAAGACGGCCGACGCGACGCTTGCGCCCGGTACGGCCGAGGGCACGAAAGAGCATTTGTGGCGCGAATTCGTGTCGCAATTCCTGTCCAGCAAGCTGGCGGTCGCCGGCCTGATCATGCTGGTGCTGTTCCTCGTCCTGGCGATTTTCGCGCCGTGGATAGCGCCGCAGAATCCGTACGATATCGCCTCGCTGGACATCTTCGAATCGAAGCTGCCGCCGGGCACCGTCAGCACCAGCGGTTCCATGGTGTACTGGCTCGGCACGGACGGGCAGGCGCGCGATATCCTGTCCGCCATCCTGTACGGCATGCGCATCAGCCTGCTGGTGGGTTTCGTCTCGGTCACGGTGGGGTTCATCATAGGCGCGGCCGCCGGCCTGATCGCCGCGTATTTTGGCGGGCGCGTCGATACCATACTGATGCGCATCGTCGATCTTCAACTGTCGTTCCCGTCGATACTGGTGGCCTTGATCCTGCTTGCCGTGCTGGGCAAGGGCGTGGACAAGGTCATTTATGCGCTGATTGCGGTGCAGTGGGCGTATTTCGCCCGGGCCGCCCGCGGCGCCGCCATCGTCGAGCGCAACCGCGAATACGTCGAGGCGGCGCGCTGCCTGTCGCTGTCGTGGCCGCGCATTCTGTGGCGCCATATTTTCCCCAATTGCGTGCCGCCGCTGATGGTCATCGTCACCATCGACCTGGCGCACGCCATCTCGCTGGAAGCGGTGCTGTCCTTTCTTGGGGTGGGCGTGCCGCCCACCGAGCCCTCGCTGGGGATGCTGATCTCCAATGGGTTCCAGTACATGATGTCGGGCATGTACTGGATTTCCTTCTTTCCGGGGATCGCCCTGGCGCTGCTGGTCATCGCCATCAATCTGGTGGGCGATCACCTGCGCGACATCCTCAACCCCCGCAATACGATCTGAGCGCTTATGACGACACCCCGCGCCCCCGCTTCGGACGAGCTGCTGCTGGATGTGGCGGGGCTGACCACGTATTTCCATACCCGGGCGGGCGTGATCAAAGCCGTGGACGGCGTGTCCCTGCAACTGCGCCAGGGCGAAATCCTGGGGCTGGTGGGGGAATCGGGTTCGGGCAAGAGCATTACCGCTTTTTCCCTGATGAACCTGGTCGACGAGCCAGGGCGGATCCAGGCCCGGCGCCTGATGTTCAACGGACAGGACTTGCGCGCATTGTCGGCCGACCAGTACCGCCTGCTGCGCGGCAAGGACATGGCGATGATCTTCCAGGATCCCATGATGACGCTGAACCCCACGCTGCGCGTCGACACCCAGATGATCGAGGCGGTGCGGGCGCATAACCGGGTTTCCCGGAAAGCCGCGCGGGAACACGCCATCGATGTCCTGGAGCGCGTGGGCATTCCTTCGCCCAGGGACCGCATGCGGGTGTACCCGCATCATCTTTCGGGCGGCATGCGGCAGCGCATCGCCATCGCCATCGCGCTGCTCAATTCCCCCCGGCTGATCATCGCCGACGAGCCGACGACGGCGCTGGACGTCACGATACAGGGGCAGATCCTGTACGAGGTCCAGAAGCTGTGCCGCGAGCTGGGCACGGCGCTGATCTGGATCACGCATGACCTGGCCGTGGTATCGGGCCTGGCCGATCGCCTGGCCGTCATGTACGCCGGGCGCATCGTCGAGACCGGCAGCACGGCCCAGATCATCGAATCGGCCCGGCATCCCTATACGCACGGCCTGATATCTTCCATTCCGTCCATAGAGACGCGCGGCCGGAACCTGTTCCAGATTCCGGGCTCCACGCCGTCCCTGCTGAATCTGCCGCAGGGCTGTCCGTTCCAGGCGCGGTGCTACCGGGCCACCGACGAATGCCGGCAGGCCCCGCAGCCCCTGGAGCAGGAACCGGGTCATTGGGCCAGCTGCTGGCATCCGGGGGTCGCCCAATGACGAATCGGGACAAGCGGGCCGACGTCATCCTGGGCCTGCGCCAGGTCGAAAAGCGCTTCACGCAGCCGACCGATGCGATAGAGCGCATCGGTCGGCTGGTCAGCCGGCGCCGGGGCCCCGCCCGGTCCGTGCAGGCGGTGGCCGGCGTGGACCTGGACATATACGAAGGCGAGGTCGTCGGCGTGGTGGGCGAATCGGGCTGCGGAAAATCCACGCTGGGCCGCGTGCTGACGGGCATACTGCCGGCCAGCGGCGGCCAGATCCGCTACAAGGGCACGCTGCTTGCCGACATGACCCCGGCCCAGCGCCGCGACTACGACCTGGGTGTGCAGATGATCTTCCAGGATCCATTCGCCTCGCTCAATCCGCGCATGCGGGTGGTGGACATCATTGGCGAAGCGCCGCGTGTGCACGGCATGATCTCGCGCCGCGAGCAGGACGACTACGTCGCCGACCTGATGAACAAGGTCAGCCTCGATCCCGCGTACCGGTTCCGCTATCCGCACCAGTTCTCGGGCGGGCAGCGCCAGCGCATCGGCGTGGCGCGCGCCCTGGCGCTAAAGCCTTCGCTGATGGTCTGCGACGAGGCGGTGGCGGCGCTGGACGTGTCGGTGCAGGCGCAGGTGCTGAACCTGTTCATCGACCTGCGCAAGGAATTCGACCTGACGTATTTTTTCATCAGCCACAACCTGGGCGTCGTCAGCCATATTTCCGATCGCGTCGCCATCATGTATCTGGGCCGCATAGTCGAAATCGCGCCGACCGAAACTATTTTCCGCCACGCCAACCACCCCTACACCCAGGCGCTTATAAAGGAATTGCCCAGGTTATCGGCCGCGCACCACAGGTTCGAGCCCATCAAGGGCGAACTGCCGTCGCCGCTGGACCCTCCGCCGGGCTGCCCGTTCCATCCGCGCTGTCCCTACGCCATGCCGCGTTGCCGGCAAGAGCTTCCCGTGCTGAAAGAACGGGATCATGGGGACGGCGCGACGGATCCGCGCCAGGCCCATCTCAGCGCCTGCCATCTGAACGACGTCGACGCCAACAGCGAACAGGCCCCCGTGGAAACGGGGGCCTGACGGGCTTTGGCGCCTGATTTGAACCTGTGGTGCGGGCTTACGCCGCCGCGACTTTCCTGCTGTGCATTTCGGGCAGCAGGAACGCCACGACGCCCAACAGGGGCAGGAAAGAGCAGGTGTGGTAGACGAATTCGATGCTGGTGGAGTCGGCCAGGGCGCCCAGCGCGGCCGCGCCTATGCCGGCAATGCCGAAGGCCAGCCCGAAGAACAGGCCCGAGATGGTGCCGGTCTTGCCGGGAACCAGTTCCTGCGCGTATACGACGATGGCGGGAAACGCCGACGAAATGATCAGGCCGATGAAAAACACCATGAATATGGTCACTTCCAGGCTGACGTAGGGCAGGATCAGTGTAAGCGGCGCGACCCCCAGTATGGACCCCCATATGACGCGCTTGCGGCCGATGCGGTCGCCCACCGGGCCGCCGACGATGGTGCCCACCGCCGCGCCCAGCAGGAAGACGAACAGGCTGTACTGGGCATTCTGGATGGTCAGGCCGAAGTGGTGCATCAGGTAGAACGTGAAATAGCTGGTCAGGCTGACCAGGTATATGTATTTTGAAAAGACCAGAACCAGCAGCACGATCAGGGCCGACTTGACCTGTTTGGGGTTCAGGCCGGTTTCGGTGCGCTTGAGGCTGGAGCGGCCGCGCGTGCTGTGCAGGTGGAAGGAATACCAGCGGCTGACCTGGGACAGGATCACTATGCCGACCAGGGCGGCCAGCGCCACCCAGGCGACGCTGGTCTGCCCCATGGGCACGATGAACGCGGCGGCCAGCAGCGGTCCTATGGACGAGCCCAGGTTGCCGCCCACCTGGAAGATGGATTGGGCCAGGCCGTGCTGGCCCGCCGACGCCATGCGGGCGACGCGCGACGATTCGGGGTGGAAGATGGACGAGCCCATGCCGATCAGCACCGCCGCCGCCAGGACGCACGGGAAGTTCCAGGCGCGGGACAGCAGAAGCAGCCCCAGCATGGTGAATGTCATGCCCACCGGCAGCGAAAACGGCTGCGGCCGCTTGTCGGTGATCAGCCCCACCACGGGCTGCAGCAGCGACGCCGAAAACTGGAAGGCCAGGGTGATGAAGCCGACCTGCACGAAGCTTAGCTGGAAATTGCCTTGGAGCACGGGGTATAAAGCCAGCAGCACCGACTGCATCATGTCGTTGATCAGGTGCGTGACACTGATCGCGCCCAGGACCCCGAAAGACACATTGGTTTTGGCGGGCGATTCGATGGCGGAGGCCATGGCGTTGTTCACGGTGGATTCTCGTCGCAAAGAGTGGAAAATAGCGTATCTGGTCTAAATTCTAGGCGTGGCGTGTTTGACTGTCTTTATAATATTGGACAACCATCACTTAATTTCGGCCATTCGCCGTTTCGGCCATCCGCCCCGTCATGCCCAGACCCATAGACCTGATCGAGGACGCCGATCGCCCCGTGATCGTCGTCGAAACCGAACATTCCAGCGACAACGTCATTGCCGCGCACACGCACAAGCGGGTGCAACTGCTGTACGCCACCACCGGCATCATGCAGCTGCAGACCAAGTACGGGGCGTGGATCGTCCCTTCCGGATTCGCCGTATGGATACCCGCCGGGGTCGTGCATCAGGTCCGCACCATCAACGTCACGACGCGCAGCATGTACTTCAAGCCGCAGGCACTGGCCTGCCCGCCGGCGAAGTGCCGCGTCATCAAGGTGACGCCGTTGTTGCGCGAACTGATCGCCGCATCCATGGACGTGCCCCTGCTGTACGAGAAGGAATCGCGCGACGAGCGGCTGATGGAGATGGCGTTGTGCGAAGCCAGCGTCCAGCCCGAGGTCTCGCTGCACTTGCCCATGCCGTCCGAAGCCCGTCTGGCGGCGTTGTGCCACGCGTTTTTCAAGGCGCCCACCCAGGCTTCGGCGCCCATCGATTGGGCCGCCAGCCTGCACGTCAGCGAACGCACGTTCTATCGCCGGTTTCTTGCCAGCACCGGCATGACGTTCATCAACTGGCGCCAGCAGGCGTGCGTGCTGGTGGCCATGTCGCGCTTGGCGCTGGGCGAAAGCGTCACCCGCATCGCCCTGGACATGGGATACGAGAACCCCTCGTCGTTTTCGACGATGTTCAGGCGGGCCATGGGCGTGCCGCCCAGCCTGTACCGCCGGGGCGCATCCCGGCGCACCGATGCGCAATTCACCGCGGGCGACGGCGGCGCTTCCTGAGCAATTCTGAGAAATGCTTGAATTTGTGTCATTTCAATTGAAATTCGTATTATTTCGTATTAGAATGGCACCGCGCTAAAAGCCCCACGTCGTTCGCGCGCTTTCAACACACCGTATCTCCCACGCATCTTTCGTTCAGGCCGGTCGGCCCGCTTCGGCGCGCCTTCTTGCAACCGAAGGCGGGGCGGTCGTGCGCGCCAACTTTAGAAGCCTTTGCCGGAGCCCGATAAAAAAATGAAGAACCGCCTACTCTTTCTTGCCCTGTCATTGTCCGCCATTTTGGGTTTCGCCCAAGGCGCGTCGGCCGCCACCGCGACCAGCCAATTCAATGTCACCATCACTGTGCAGCCGTCGTGCGACGTCACCACGACGTCCATACCCGACCTGGCGTTCGGCTCGGTGGCGGCAGGGGCTGCGGCCACGGGCGATACCACCTTCAAATTGCAGTGCACGATAGGCACCGCGCCGGTCATCTCGCTGACGAGCAACAACGGCTGGAAGATGAAGGGGCAGGACTCTTCTCCCTACGACAACACTGCCGCGACCGTTGCCTACGGGCTTTATTCCGACTCCGGCAGAACGACCACCTGGAACGATACCACCACAGTGACCGCCGCCGATGACGGCACCGAGCAGACATTCCATGTCTACGGAAGCGTGGCCGACGCGGGCCAGACGGTGGGCAATTTCAAGGACGTGGTCACGGTTACGCTGACCTATTGATCCAGCATCCGGATCCGTTCCCGACATGACGAAGCGATTCATCGGCGCCATAAAGGGCGGGTGGCGCCTGCGTGCGGCGGCGCTGGCCGCCATCGTTTTCTGGTCCCCGGCCCGGGCGGCCAGCTTGCAGGTTTCCCCCGTCTCGCTCAGCCTGACCGCCAAACAGAACGCGGACGGATTATGGCTGTTCAATTCCGGGAATGCGCCCCTGCAGGCGCAAGTACGCGTATTCCGGTGGACGCAGGCCAAGGGCGGCGACGTCCTGGCGCCGACCACCGAGCTGGTGGCCAGCCCTCCCATGATCACGGTCGAGCCCGGACGGCGCCAGATCATCCGGATAGTCCGGGTCAATAGCGCTTCGCCGCCGCCGGCCGTCGAACAAACTTTTCGCCTGTTGGTCGATGAAATCCCCGCGCTGGATGCCCCGGGGGTGCAATTCGCCTTGCGCTACTCCATCCCCGTCTTTATCCTGGGCGCCGCCAAGGCATCGGCCGCGGCGCTCGACTGGAAGATCGAGCACCGCGGAAAGGACGTCGTGTTGCATGTGGTCAACACGGGCGGTGGGTACGCAAAAATAACCAATGTCGGCTTCACGCCGACAAATGGGAAAAAGCTTGTACTCAGCAAGGGCCTCTATGGCTATGTGCTGGCCAAAAATTCGCGCGATTGGCAACTGGAACACCATGGGCGCGCTTTCCTTGGCGGCGGGGTGCTTAGCGCGAAAGTCAATACTCGGGAAGTCACCGTGTCTCTGCCGCCCGTATCGGACGGTGGCTAGGTTCGCGGGCGCCCTGCTGTTGCTGGCGGGGGCCTGCCACGCCGCGTATGGCGCCGTCGGGATGGAATCGATTGCCGCCGACGCCGCGCACAGAGTCGTGTCCGGTCCGTTGTACCTTCAGGTTTCCATAAACGGCAATCGGCTCTCGGGCCTGTATCCTTTCATGTTGCGGGCGGATGCTTTGTGGGCCACCCCGGCGACATTGCGCCACATCGGTTTCAAGAGCCCGGCCCAGAACCAGGATATGGTTCGCCTGGATACGATACGGGGAACGCAGGTGAAATACGACGTCGCCAATCAGGCTCTCGCCATCACGGCGCCTTTGCCGGAACTGGACCTGGCCCGTACGGTGGTGGGAACCGAAGGCCCGGAGCACTTGAAGATAAGCCATGGCACGGGCCTGTTGCTGAACTATGACCTCTATGGCACGTACGACGATTCCCGAGGCGATCAAACGTTAAGCGCCACCAGCGAACTACGGGCGTTCAATTCACTGGGGGTCCTGAGCAACACCATGCTCTCGCAGGTCGGGTCGGACGTCAACCAGGCCTATGCAGGTCAGGACGCGGGAGGGCGCTTTCAGAATATACGCCTGGATACCGCCTGGACCAGTTCCTGGCCCGACAAGGAAATCACCCTGACCATGGGCGACACCATAACCGGCAATTTGTCCTGGACCCGGGCGACCCGCATCGGCGGCATCCAGCTGGGACGCGATTTTTCCCTGAAACCATACCAGATCACGGCGCCCTTGCCGGCGTTCATGGGCAGCGCGACGCTGCCTTCGTCGGTCGACCTGTACATCGATGGAATCAAACGCTACAACGGCACCGTGCCCGCCGGCCCTTTTGAACTGAACAGTCCGCCAAGATTGACCGGCCTGGGCAACGCCCAGGTAGTGCTTACCGACGCCCTGGGCCGGCGCACGCAAATCGATATTCCTTTCTATGCCGGCTCCAGGCTGTTGGCCCGGGGCCTTGACGACTGGTCGATCAGCGCGGGCTACGTGCGCGAAGATTACGGCCTGTCGTCGTTTTCCTACGCCGACAAGCCGATGGTCAGCGGAACCATGCGCTACGGGGTCAGCAATAGTGTCACGGTGGAAACGCATGCGGAAACCACGCAAGGTTTGGGCGCGGGAGGCGCGGGCGTCGTTGCCACGCTGGGCCTGGCAGGCCAGGTGTCGGGCTCGTACGCGCTAAGCCAGGACAGCGGCCGGCACGGGTCCCAATACAGCCTGGGCTATCAATGGCAGAATCGCCGCTTCAATTTCACGGCCAACACCATCCGGTCCAATGCCGGCTATCGCGACGTGGCGTCGTTGTATGGGCTGCCGCCGGCGCTGGTCACCGAAAGCGCGGTCGCCGGCGTCAGCCTGGACCGGGTGGGCACCGTCAGCCTGTCCTATGTCCATTCCCTTTATCCGGATTCGTCGTCGAACCGGTATGCGGGCGCGTACTGGAGCAAGTCGCTGGGCGGCTCCATGACGCTAAGCGCCAGCTACAACCGCAATTTGAACGCCCCGCACGATCAAACGGTATTTTTCGGATTGACCGTGTACCTGGGCCACAACATCAACGTGGGCGGCTCGGTCCACCGCGACAATGGCCAGACCAGCTATGGGCTCAACGCAAGCCAGTCCACGCCGGCGACCACCGGATGGGGCTGGTCGCTGCAAACGCAGCGCGCGCCCGGAACCCAATACGGCTATGCCGAGGCGGATTACCGCGGCCAATACGGCGAATACCGGGCCGGGGTGAACACCTCGAATTCCGACGATACGGTTTATGCGGGCGCTTCGGGTTCGCTGGTCGCCATGGGCGGGGATGTATTCGCCGGCCGCAAGATCTACGATGGATTCGCCGTGGTCTCCACGGACCACGTTCCCGATATCCCGGTCAGGCTGCAAAACAATCCCGTGGGGAAAACCGATTCAAGCGGCATGCTGATGGTATCGCCCCTGGCGGCGTATCAGAAGAACCTGATCTCCATCAATACGATGCAGTTGCCGGCCGATGTCAGGGCGGATCGGGTCGATGCCGAAGTCGCCACGGCCAGGGGTTCGGGCGCCCTGGTCGCGTTCCGGATCCGCCGGGTGCGCGCGGCCACGCTGATCCTGCGCGGCCGCAATGGAAAACCCCTGCCGCTGGGCGCCTCGGTGCAGCTCAACGACAGCAGGGAATTCGCGCTGATCGGCTATGGCGGCATGACGTATCTCGAGGACTTGAAGGATCAGAACTCGTTGAAAGTGACTTTTTCGGGGCAAACCTGTTCCGTCGAATTCGCCTATCGACAGTCCGCCGATTTTGCCAAACCGATAGGTCCCTTGCTGTGTGAATGAGCCATGAAAACATATACCTATTTTTTACGCGCTTTCCTGCTGAGTCTGTTGTTGGTGCTTGCGTATTGCCAGCCCGCGGCGGCGGCGGTGACCTGCACGGTGTATTCCGGGCCCGACATCAATTTCGGCGACATCGATCTCAATGCAGGGGTCGCAACGTCGACCGACACGCTGGGCTGGGGCTGCCAGAACCCCGGAAATAGTCAGTCCGTGCAGGTTCTGATGTGTTTCGGAATCAACGACAGCCCGAGCACGCCCGGGTACGACCCGCGCTATATGCCGCTGCTGTATTCGACCCAGACCGGCTATAAATTGGCCTATACCCTGTACCAGGATGCGGCCGCCACAACGGTCCTGGGCAGCTTCGATTCGGGCGGCGCGGCGCGGCCATTGGCGCGCGTGCTGACGGTGGATCCCTATTATGGAGGAGGAAACATTTCGGTGTATGGCCAGATCAATCCTTCCGGCCAGAGGGGGCTGCCCGCGGGTTCGTATGGCGACACCTTGTCCACCAAAATGACCTACATGGTTTATGACCCCAGCGTGGGCGCCGATTGCAGCAATCCGCAGATGCTTGCCGGATCGACCGGAACAAGCCGCATAGATGCCAAGGTGACGGCGCAGTGCCGGATCGATTCGGCGTCGGACATGAGTTTCGGCACGGTGTACGGTTTGCTCAACCAGAATGTGGACAGCACGTCCACCATAACCGTTACGTGCAACGGAGTCGATTACTGGGTCGGCCTGGGCAACGGCCTGCATGCCAGCGGCACGACCCGGCGCATGCAGGGGGAAAATGGCGCTTACATCCAGTACGAGCTGTACAGCGACCCCCAGCGCACCGTGCGCTGGGGCAATTCCCAGAACGATGCCAAGGCGGGCACCGGCAATGGACGGCAGCAGCCGCTTACCGTCTATGGCCGGGTCGCGCCTCAGGCCCTCACGGGAAAAGGCCTGTTTTCCGATACCGTGGTGGTCACGGTCAATTATTGACGCCGGTGATATCGGCTTCGGCGAGTGCCTGGGCGGCGCGCGCCCCGGCATCAGCGGTGGTAGGCCGATTCCCCGTGCGACTGGATGTCCAGGCCTTCGCGCTCCACATCGCCGGCGACGCGCAGGCCGCACAGCTTGTCGGCGATGAAATAGGCGATCACCGCGCAAGCGCCGGACCAGACCAGCGTGGTCGCGACGCCTTCGAACTGGACCCAGACCTGGTGCGGAATGTCGGCCAGAGTCTTCAAGCCGGGCCCGCCGAGGGGCTGGGCATTGAAGACGCCGGTCAACAGAGCCCCGACGATGCCGCCTACGCCGTGTATGCCGAACACGTCCAGCGTATCGTCGGCGCCCAGCAGCGACTTCAGCCCGTTGACGCCCCAGACGCAGATGGCGCCGGCCAGCACGCCTATGGCCAGCGCGCCGCCCGGGCCCACCAGCCCGGCCGCCGGCGTGATGCCCACCAGCCCGGCCACCATGCCGGAGATAGCGCCCAGAAGAGACGGCTTGCCCTTGCGCCACCATTCCAGCGCCGTCCAGGCCAGGACCCCGCCGGCGGTGGCCAGCAAGGTGTTGAAGAACGCCAGAGCCGCGATTTCATTGGCGCCCAGCGCCGAGCCGGCGTTGAAGCCGAACCAGCCGAACCACAGCAGGCAGGCGCCTATCATGGCCATGGGCAGGCTGTGCGGCTGCATCGATTCCCGCCTGTAGCCGATGCGCGGCCCCAGATAGTACGCGCCCACCAGTCCGGCTATCCCCGCGTTGATGTGCACCACGGTGCCGCCGGCGAAATCCAGCGCGCCCTGCTTGAACAGCCAGCCGTCGGACGCCCAGACCATGTGCGCGATCGGCAGGTAGGCCAGCGTCATCCAGATCAGCGTGAACACCAGCACCGCCGAATACTTGATGCGTTCGGCGAAGCCGCCGATGATCAGCGCGCAGGTGATGCCGGCGAAGGTGGCCTGGAACGACGCGAACGTCACTTCGGGAATGCTGCCGGCAAGGGCGAACTTGTGGGCCGGCAGGTCGATCATGCCGTCGAAGAACAGGCGCGAAAAACCGCCTATGACGGCGTTGCCTTCGGTGAAGGCCAGCGTATACCCGTAGATGAACCACAGGACGATGGCGATGCAGAACGTGGACAGCACCTGCACAAGGATGGACAGCACATTCTTGCTGCGCACCAGGCCGCCGTAGAACAGGGCGAGTCCCGGGGTCGCCATAAGAAGGACGAGCATCGTCGAGAGGCTCACCCAGACCAGATCCGCTTTATTCATGTCATGCTCCTGAAACGGTTTGCGTGGGTTCAAAGGGCCTGTTCGCCGGATTCCCCGGTGCGTATGCGTATGGCCTGCTCGATGGGCGTGATGAATATTTTGCCGTCGCCGATCTTGCCTGTGTGGGCCGATGCGCAAAGGCTTTCCACGGCGCGCTCCAGCATGTCCTCGGTGACGGCCATTTCCAGCCTGAGCTTGGGCAGGAAGTCCACGGCGTATTCGGCGCCCCGGTACAGTTCGGTATGGCCTTTCTGGCGGCCGAAGCCCTTGGCCTCGGTCACGGTCATGCCCTGGATGCCCAGTTCGGCCAGGGCTTCCCGCACTTCGTCGAGCTTGAACGGTTTGATGATGGCAGTGATCAGCTTCATGGTGATTCCCCCGGAAAAAGAAGTCCTGCTTCTTCTCAAGCAATCGGTGTGCCAGTTTTGGCCAGGGGCTGGAAAGCGGGGAATCGGGCCGAATGCGCGGGGCCGCGCCACGGATCCGTCCGGACGGGACCGCCCGGGTCCGGTGCAATCGGGGGCGGCGCCGCACCAAGTTGGTTCACCGGGTGGCGCGGCGCCCGGAAATCGTGCCAAGATGGCGGTATGCGACAACACCAAGGAAACGAAATGAGCACGAATGCGAGCGAGCGCCTGGATTCCCGCTTCAAGGGGTTTCCCGTGGCGGCCCAGCCGTGCCTGGTCGAGCAGATCGGCCGGCGCAACTGGAATCTGTTCGACGACGACCTGCCGTATCCCCTGGCGGTTCTGCGGCAAACTGAACTGGAGCACAACCTGCGCTGGATGCAGGCGTTCGCCCGGGAGCGCGGCCTTCTCATCGCGCCGCACGGCAAGACGACGATGTCGCCTCAATTGTTCGGCCGGCAGCTTGCACTGGGCGCCTGGGGGCTGACGTTCGCCACCGTGTTCCAGGCCCGGACGGGGATAGAGGCGGGGGCCCGCCGCCTCATCATCGCCAACCAGGTGGTCCATCGCGCCGACCTGGATGCGCTGGCGCATTTGCTCAGGGCCACGGACGGCTTGCGTGTCTGGTTTCTGGTCGATTCCCTGGCGCAGGTCGATCTGATCGAAACCTGGGCGCGGGGCCAGCCTTCGGCGGTACGTTTCGATTGCCTGCTGGAAATAGGGGTTCAAGGCCAAAGAACCGGATGCCGGTCGTTCGACCAGGCCATGGCGCTGGCGCGGCGCATCAGGCAGTCCGGCTGCCTGGATCTGGGCGGGGTCGAATGCTACGAGGGCGGCCTGGCGCATGGCCAGGGCGATCACGACCGCAAGGAAGTCGGCGACTTGATGGCGCGGGTCGACGACGTCGCGCGGGAATGCGACCGGCTGGACCTGTTCCAGTACGAACAGATCATCATCAGCGCCGGCGGCTCGGCGGTGTTCGACCTGGTGGTGCCCGGACTGAAGCTGGCGCTCTCCCGGCCCGTCGCGGGTATTTTGCGTTCAGGCTGCTACATTACCCATGACCACGATTTCTATTCGAACATGCTGCGCAACGTCGAACGGCGCGAAGGCCTGCGGGCCAGCCTGCAGCCGGCGCTTGAAATCTGGACCATGGTGCAGTCGGTGCCGGAACCCGGCCTGGCCATTCTAAGCGGCGGAAAGCGCGATATGTCCCACGATCTGTCCCTGCCGCTGGCCGCGCACCACGTTCCGGCGGGTGCGCGCGCCAGGCAGCCGGTCCCCGCCGGCTGGTCGATCTTCGCGCTCAACGACCAGCATGCCTACCTGCGTTTCCAGGCCGGCCCGGTTGCGCCGGCGGTCGGCGACCGGGTGGTGCTGGGCATTTCCCACCCGTGCACCACGTTCGACAAGTGGGCCTGGCTGCCCATCGTCGACGATGCCGGCACGGTGGTCGCGGCGGTCACGACGCGTTTCTAGGGTGCCTGCCCGGGAATCAGAAACGGTCCAGCGCGAAAGGCGCCAGGCTGCCGCCGCCCTGGCCGGCCATGGCGGCGGCAAGCAGTTTTCCGGTGTTCACCGACCCGGTCATGCCAAGATGGCCATGGCCGAACGCGCACCACAGGCCCGGCCGGTTTTTCACGGGGCCAAGCACGGGCAGCGAATCGGGCAGGCAGGGGCGGTGCCCCATCCAGGTGGTGAAGCCGCCCGCGTTCAGGCCTTGCAGCCCCGCCAGCGCGTCCCGCTTGAGCAACAGCGCGCGCTTTTCGTTGGGCGGGCGCGTCAGGCCGCCGAATTCCACGGTGCCCGCAATACGCAGGCCCGGCTCCATGGGCGTCATGAATACCTTGCGATCGGCCAGCACCACCACGCGCGATATCGAGACGCCGGGGTCGGGAATCTGGACATGATAGCCGCGCTGGCTTTCCAGGGGCACCCGAAGGCCCAGCCCCGCAAGCAGCGCTTTGGACCCCATGCCCGCGCTGACGACCACGTGCCCGGCCCGCCAGCGCCGCGACCCGTCCGAGACGGTCCACATGCCGCTTTCCTGTCGCAGTGAATGTATGGCGGCTTGCTCGAACGCGACCTGCATGCCGCGCAGGCGGGTCGCGATGGCCTGCGTATAGCGGGCGGGGTTCGTCAGCCATCCTTCGTCGGGCAGGAAGATGCCCTGGCCGTAGCGGTGCGCGACAGCCGGTTCCAGCTCGTCTATGGCATGGCGGTCCACGTCTTGCATGCGCAGTCCATGCTCGCGTTTCAGCAGCCACGACGCGCGATCCTTGTCCATGGCCTGCCGGTCCGGGTACAGGTGCAGCTGGCCGGTCTGCCTGACGATGTCGGGGCAGCCCACGTCCGCCGCCAGCCGCTGGTGGGCGGCGACGGAATCGGCCAGCAGGAACGCCAGCGCGTCGGCGACTTCCCGCACGCGCCGCGGATTGGCCGCGGCCACGAAACGCGCCAGCCAGGGCGCGGCGGGCAGCAGGTAGGCGAACGGAATATGCAGAGGGCTGCTGGAATCGGTCAGCATGGAGACCGCCGTCTTCATGATTCCCGGCATGGCCAGGGGCGCGACCGAACCCGAGGACAACGCGCCGGCGTTGCCGAACGAACACTGCGCGCCGGGCGCATCGGCATCGATGACGACGACGTCGCGGCCCGTTTTTTTCAGGGCGTGGGCGACGCACAGGCCGACAATGCCCGCCCCGATGACGATGGTGGTGTCGCTGTTTCCGGATGACATGATGGCGGCGGCGTCAGTGCGGGTCGATATCGATGGCGACCTTGCCGAATTGCCGCCCCGCGTCCAGTTCGTCGAGGGCGGCGTGGATGTCGTCCAGGCTGTGGCGCGAATGGATGACCGGCTTCAGTCCGTGGCGTTCGACGAAGTCGAGCAGGTGCCGGAATTCGTCCAGGTCGCCCAGCGTGGAACCCAGGATCTGCAACTGGCGGATGAACACGCGCCGGATGTCGGCCGGCGGCTGATCCCCCGTGGTCGCGCCGCAGGTGACGATGCGCCCGCCCCGGACCAGGGATTTCAATGCGTCGGACCACACGGCCTGGCCCACGTTTTCTATGACCACGTCGACGCCGCGCCTGCCCGTGGCCGCCATGACCTGCTTGACGACGTCTTGCGTCGTGCCATTGATGGCGTGGTCCGCGCCCATGGCCAGGGCGCGTTGCAGCTTGGCGTCGTCGCGGGACGTGACGATGACCCGGCAGCCGGTCAGCTTGGACAATTGCAGCGCGGCCAGGGATACGCCCCCGCCTATGCCGAATATCAGCACGGTTTCCCAGGGCTGGATGCGGGCCTTGGTGAACAGCATGCGCCAGGCCGTCAGATAGTTGACCCCCAGCGCCGCGGCCTGCGCGAAGTCCAGGGAGCCGGGTTTGGGGAAGACGTTCCGGGCGGGCAGGCAGACGTATTGCGCCAGCGTGCCGTCGCGGTGCTCGCCCAGGCATCGGGCCGACGTGCACAGCACCGTTTCGCCGCGTTGGCAGAATTCGCAGCGGCCGCAGGAAAGGCCGGGATGCAGCACGACTTCGGTGCCCGCAGGGCACAGAGTTTCGGACGCATCGGCCTGTTCGACGACGCCCGCGCCGTCGACTCCCATGATCTGGGGCAGCGAGTGGGTGATGCCCGCGCCGCTGTCGCGCATGTAAAGGTCGACGCGATTGAGCGTGGCGGCTTTCATGCGCACCAGGATGTCGCCCGGGCCGCGCGTGGGATGGGGCCGTTCGCCGACGGTCACCACGTCGTTGCCGCCGTGGGCTGTGATGAAAACGGATTTCATGTTTTTCCCGTAATGGACATTGAGCTTGCGTGCCCGGGCCGGCGTCAGGCGCCGGCGGGCCGGCTTGCGGCGCCCGAGGCGACCTTCAGCAGGGCTTCGCCGTCAAGCACCACTTCGCCGCGCACATGACAGACTGTCGTCATGATAACCCGATTGCGGACGGTGTCTATATGCTTGACCGTGACGCTGGCATGCACGGTGTCGCCGGGACGCACCGGGGCGCGGAAATTCAGTTGCTGGCTGATGTAGATGGCCGATCCGGGCCCCGGGATGCGATTGGCCAGCGCGGCCGAAATAAGGCTGGCGGTAAGCATGCCGTGCGCGACGCGCCCGCCGAAAGGCGATGATTCAGCGAATTCCTGGTCGGTGTGCAAGGCGTTGTTGTCGCCCGACACGCCCGCGAACAGGACAATGTCGGCTTCGGTGATGGTTTTCGAGAAGCTTGCGCTCATGCCCACGCGCAAGTCTTCGATTTCGTACCCCTGGAGTTCGTTCATGCGGCTTCCCGTGTCGTCATTCGCGCCGCATCAGTTCGCGGCCGATGATGATTTGCTGGATTTGCGTCGTACCTTCGTACAGACGCAATAATCGCACGTCGCGGTAGAAGCGTTCAACCTTGTAGTCGTTGATGTAGCCGGCCCCGCCATGCACCTGGACGCCGCGATCGGCCACGCGCCCGGCCATTTCGCTGCAGAAGAGCTTGGCGCACGAGGCGCGCATGCTGACGTCGGGGTCGCTGTGGCCCATGGGCTTGTCGTCGTAGCGCCGGGCGCAGTCCTGCGCCATGGACCAGCCCGCGTACAGTTCGGCCTGGCTGTCGGCCAGCATGCCCTGCACCAGCTGGAATTCGCCTATGGGCCGGCCGAACTGCGTGCGCTGCCTGGCGTAGGCCACGGATTCGTCAAGCACCCGCTGCGCGACGCCGCAGGCAAGGGCCGACAGGTGCAGCCGTCCGCGGTCCAGCACCTTCATGGCGGTCTTGAAGCCTTTGCCCGGCACGCCGCCGATGATGTTGGCTTTGGGGACCCGCACGTCCTGCAGCACGACGTCGCAGGTCTTGGTGCCGCGCTGGCCCATTTTCCTGTCGGGCTTGCCCAGGCTGATGCCCGGCAGGTCCGAGGGCACGATGAACGACGAGATGCCCGCGGCGCCCGGACCGCCGGTGCGCGCCATCAGAGTAAACGCGCCGGCGCGCGGCGCGTTGGTGATGTAGCGCTTGACGCCGTTCAGCACGTAGTCCTCGCCGTCGGGCTCGGCCCGGGTCTTCAAGGACGCCGCGTCCGAGCCGGCGTCCGGCTCGGTCAGGGCGAACGACATGATCAGTTCGCCGCTGGCGACGCGCGGCAGGTAGTCGCGTTTCTGCTGTCCGGTGCCGTCCATCAAGATGCCTTGCGAGCCTATGCCGACGTTGGTGCCGAACACCGAGCGAAAGGCCAGGGCCGTCTGTCCCAGTTCGAACGCCACCTGGCATTCCTGGCTCATGGACAGGCCCGCGCCGCCGTACTCTTCGGGGATGGACAGGCCGAACAGGCCCATTGCCTTCATGTCGTCGACGATGCCGGCGGGCACGTCGTCGAGCTCCTCCACCTGGTTTTCGGCAGGCACCAGGCGTTCGTGGATGAAGCGTCGCACGGTGGCGAGCAGCAGTTCGAATGATTCGTTGTCTAGCGACATGGCGGTCCAGGGGTCTGGTTGAGTTGGGCGCGGCGTCACGCCGTGCCGTCGCGCAGCATCTGGCGCAGCTTGAATTTCTGGATCTTTCCCGTGGGGGTCGAGGGCATCTCGGTGCGCACGAGCAGCTTTTCCGGAATGTACTGCATGGCGACCTTTTTCGACTTCAGATAGTCGACCATGCCGTTCATGTCCAGGTTCTGGCCGCTTCTGGGGACGACGATGGCGCAGGCGCGCTCGCCCAGCCGCTCGTCGGGATAGGCCACCACGGCCACCTGGGCGATGGCGGGATGGCGATACAGCAGCGCCTCGATTTCGACCACGGGTATGTTTTCGCCGCCGCGGATGATGACGTCCTTCGAGCGGCCCGTGATGCGGATGTAGCCTTGTTCGTCGATGCGGGCCATGTCGCCCGTGTCGAACCAGTCGTCCCCGTCGGTGCCGTTCAGGTGCGGCCGGTGCAGGTAGCCGCCGAAATTCGAGCAGGTGCGCACGAACAGGTTGCCCGCCTGGCCGGCCGGCAGGACGGTGCCGTCCGCGTCCAGTATCTTCAGTTCCACGCCCGGCAGGGGAAAACCGTCGGTATTGAAGGCGCGCTCGTCGTCGTCTTCGGGGCGTATCAGCGTCACGGCGCCGTTTTCCGTCATGCCCCAAGCCGAAATGACCTTGGCGTCGAGCACTTTGCGCGCCTGTTCGACCAGCGCTCCGGGGATGGGGGCTCCCGCGCACAGGAAGGTGCGCAAAGTGGGGATGCACTGGCCCGTTTCCTGGGCCGCCTTGGCCAGGTCGGTAAGGAAGGGGGTCGACGCCATGGTGAATGTGGCCCCTTCGTCCTGGATCAGCCGTATCACCCGCCTGGGTTCCCAGGTGTCCTGCAGCACGGCGCTGGCGCGCAGCATGATGGGCATCATCAGGCCGTACATGAAGCCGGTCTGGTGCGCCAGGGGCGAGGCCATCAGCACGACGTCGTTTTCCCCCAGGCGCAGGCGCGCGGCGTAGGGGACGATGTTGGCCATGGCCGTGTTGGCCGAGTGCATCACGCCCTTGGGTTCGCCCGTGGTGCCCGACGTGTAGATAAGCTGGGTGATGTCGTCGGGAGAGGGGCGATGCCGCGTCAGGATGTCTTGCGCGTCGTCCTCCAGTTCCCAGGTCGGCTCGCTCAGCAGCGCCTCGAAGCTGTTCGCGCCGGGCCGGCCGTTCGATTGGGCGCCGACGGCCACCACATGCCGCAGGTCGGGCAGATCGGGCTTCAGGTTCTGGAGCATCTGCTCGTAGTCGAAATTGCGGAACTTCTTGGGCACGATGATGATCTTGCTGCGGGCGTGTCCCAGCATGAACGAAAGTTCGCGCTCGCGGAAAATGTGCATCAGCGGGTTGATCACCGCGCCCAGGCGCGAGCAGGCCAGGTAGGTCAGGGTGAACTGCCACCAGTTGGGCAACTGCACCGATACGACGTCATTGTGTCCCACGCCCAGGCGCGAAAGCCCGACGGCGATGCGGTCGGCCATGACGCCCATTTCCCTGTAGGTGAAGCGCGTCACGGCGTCATCCTCGATGCGCAGCGCTGTCAGGGCCGTTTTGTCGGGATGCCGGGCTATGCAGTCGTCCAGATCGTCGTTGATGGTCCGGTCGTGCCACAGCCCCTGCGCGATATTGGCCGCGCGGCGCGGCGGGATCAGGATAGCGTCGAATTCCATGGGTTGCCTCCGTATAGTAATAAGTATTCGTCTTGCGCCATGTCAGGCGGGTACCGCCCGGCGCCCGGCGCGGGTCCGGGCGATGATGGTTTTCATGATCTGCGCCGTGCCGTCCCCGATCTGGAAACCCAGCACGTCGCGCAGGCGCTGCTCCATGGGTCCGCGGTCGTAGCCGGCATGGCCGAACGACAGCAGGCAGCCGTGGATGGCGTCGTAAGCCAGCCTGGGCGCCCAGCTTTTGCACATGGCCGCCTCGGCGGTGTGCGGCGCGCCCTTGTCCTTGAGCCACAAGGTTTGCAGGCACAGCAGCCGGGCCGCCTCGACCTGGGTGTCGAAATCGGCCAGCGGATGCGACACCCCCTGGAATGCCGACAAAGGCTTGCCGAAGGCTTCGCGCTGGGCGACGTATTCCCAGGTTTCGTCCAGGGCGGCGCGGGCGACGGCCAGCACCTGCAGGCCGATGAGCGCGCGCGAGAAATCGAACCCCTGCATGACTTGCACGAATCCGCCGCCTTCGCGTCCCAGCCGGTGGCTGGCGGGCACCCGCACGTTTTCGAAAAAGATCGAGCCGCGCCCGATCGCGCGCTGTCCGTGGCAGTCGAACCGGGTGGTCGAGATGCCGGGCAGGTCCATGGGCACCAGCAGGGCGGTGATGCCGCGCGCCGCGTCTTCGATTGCCCCGGTGCGCCCGAAGACGACGGTGGCGTCGGCCTGGTCGGCCGCCGAGATGGATGTTTTTTCGCCGTTGATCACGTAGTCCTCGCCCACGCGCTGTATGCGCAGGCGCAGGTTGGCCGCGTCCGAGCCGCCGGCCGGCTCGGTCAGGGCTATGGCCAACAGCGCCTCTCCGCGCGTCAGCCTTGCCAGCCATGGCGCGACGATGTCCGGCGCCCCGTGACTGGCAAGAATCTGGCCGGTCAGCGACGCCAGTAAATTGATGTAGGACATGCTCAGGTCGGCGCGCGCCATTTCCTCGTGGATGACCCCTGTGGCCAGGCAGCCCAGGCCCTGGCCGCCGAATTCTTCGGGCAGTTCGGGCGCGATGAAGCCCATTTCCCCCATCTCCCGCATCAGGGTGCGTTCCAGCACGCGCGTTTCGTCGCGTTCCAGAAAGCCGGGCGCCAGGCGGTCGGCCGCGAAGCGGCGCGCGTGCTCGGCCAGCATGGCCAGGTCTTCGTCCAGGTAGGGGTTCATGACCGGCTCCGTGGCGCTTCCTGTCGAGAACGGGCATGCACCATCAGGTATTTTTCGGCGATCCCGGGGCTTGCGTCGAACTGGGCGGGCGTGCCGGCCCAGGCGACCAGGCCGCGGTCTATGATGCAGATGCGGTCGGCGCAGCGCTTGACGGCGAACAGCGCCTGTTCGGAAATAAGCATGGCGACTCCGGATTGCTTGAGTTCGAGAATGGCGGCAAGGACTTCTTCGGCGACTTTGGGCGACAGGCCCTCGTGCGGTTCGTCAAGAAGCAAAAGCCGCGGATTGGTCAGCAGGGACCGGGCAATGGCCAGCATCTGCTGTTCGCCGCCGCTAAGAACCCCGGCGGCGCGATGACGGTATTCCGCCAGGGGAGGGAACAGCGTGAACACCCGGTCCATGGACCATGGCTGCATGCCCGCGCGCGCCGGCATGCGCGGCACGCGCAGGTTTTCCAGCACGGTCAGGCTGGCGAAGACACGCCGGTTCTCGTCCACGTAGCCGATGCCGGCGCGCACGACCTGGTAGGGGGCCATGCCCGGCAGGCTCAGCCCGTCGAAGGAAACGCCGCCTTCGGTCACCCGTATCTGGTCTTGCATGACGGCCCGCATGGTGCTGGTCTTGCCGGCTCCGTTGCGACCGACCAGGCAGACGATTTCCCCCGCCGCCACGTCCAGGTCGACGCCGTGCAGCGCCAGGCTTTGGCCATAGGCCGCGTGTACGCCCGAAAGCTTCAGCATATCAGTGTCGCGCTCCAAGGTAGATGTTCTGCACGCCCTGGTGCCTGGAAATGTCGTCCGGGGTGCCTTCGGCGAATACCTTGCCCCGCGCCATGACCGTTATACGCTGCGCCAGGCGAAACACCACGTCGAAGTCGTGTTCGACGAACAGCAGCGCCGCGCCGGTCCGGGTCGCGCGCTCCATCACCATGTCCATAAGCTCGTGGCGTTCGCTCAACCCCATGCCCGCCGTCGGCTCGTCCAGCAGCAGCAGGGACGGCCGATTGGCCAGCGCCATGCCGAATTCCAGGCGCTTGCGGTCGCCGTACGCGATGTCCCCCGCCAGGCGGTCGTGGTTTCCCCGCAGTCCCACGTCCTCGAGCAGCGCGCATGCCTCGTCGGCTACCATGGACAGCGCGCGGCGCGACAGGGAATGGGCCAGGTTGCGCGCGATCAATACCGCCAGCGACATGTTCTGCAGTACGGACAGGTCCCGGAAAGTGCGGCTGATCTGGAAGGTGCGGCCCACGCCCCTGCGGGCGATCTGGTGCGGAAGCAGGCCGGCGATCGATTCGCCGCGCAGGCGCAACTGGCCGCTGATGTCGCCCAACTGGCCGCCCACGGCGCTGATGAATGTCGATTTTCCCGCGCCGTTGGGCCCGATCAGGGCCCTTCGTTCGCCGTGGGCCAGTTCCAGGTCGACGTCGGACAGGGCCTGGAATTTGCCGAAGCGTTTGCAGATGCCGCGGGCTTCCAGCAGCGGCGCGGGTTGCGATGGGATCCGGTCCGGGGTCATGGCGTGGCACCCTGGCGGTTTCGTCCGAAGGCGCGCAGGCGTTCCAGGCCCCCCGACAGGCCCTGGGGCATGAACAGTATGACGACGGCCACCGCAATGCCCACGATCAGTTGCCAGTGCATGGTGATCAGGGGCAGATAATGCTTGAGCATGACATAGGCGATGGCGCCCAGCACGCCGGCGGGGAATGAGCCGATGCCGCCGATGACGACCATCACCAGCGCATCCAGGGTCAGGCCAAGGTCGGCGTAGTCGGGAAAGACGTTGGCATAGAACGCGGAATAGCAGGCGCCCGCGGCGCCCGCCAGCGCGGCCGCCGCGACGAAGACGGTAAGCTGTTCGCGCCTGGGGTTCAGCCCCAGGGCCGACGCCCGGTGCGCGTCCAGGCCCACCGCGCGGATCGCCACGCCAAGCGGGGCATGCACGATGCGCCACATGATGGCCAGCCCGGCCGCCAGCACCGCCAGGACCAGGGCGCCGAACACGCGTTCGTCCAGCCCGAAGCGCGGCGCCATGAAGCCGGTGATGCCGTTGTCCCCGCCCGTGACGCTGTCCCACTGGAACAGCACCGTATAGGTGATCTGGGCGCAGGCCAGGGTCAGCATCGCGAAATAGATGCGGTTCAGCCGCACGCACAGCGCCCCGAAAAGCGCGCCGCCCAGCGCGGCCAGCAGCGGACCGAACACCAGGGCCGGCACGGGCGGCACGCCCAGTTTCGTGACGGCCAGCGTGAACCCATAGGCGCCCAGTCCGAAGAAGGCGGCGTGCCCGAACGAAACCAGTCCGCCGTAGGTGATGATCAGGTTCAGGCTGCTGGCGAACAGCGCCATGATGAATATCTCGGTCATCACCAGGGCGGTGCTGCGTCCGCCCAGCGCCAGGATGGCCAGCCCCAGCGCGACGCCGAAGACCGGCATGCCCCAGGACGCAGGAAAGGCGCGCGGCGACTGTGCCGGTTTCATCGCGTGACCTCCTGGCGCCCTATGGACCTGATGATCAGCGCGATCGCCATCAGCGCGAAGATCAGCACCATGGCGCCCCGGGGCAGCCAGACGATGCCCAGGGCCTTGACCACGCCTATGACCAGCGCCGCGGCCAGCGTGCCGTATATATTGCCCAGGCCGCCGATGACGCAGACGATGAACGCGTCGACGATGATGCCGGTGTCCATCAGGTAATTGACGTTGCCGAACGGTGCGACCAGGCCGCCCGCCAGGCCGGCCAGAAAGGACCCCGTGGCCACGACGGCCGTGAAGATGCGGGCTGAATCGGTGCCCAGCAGCGCCACCATGCCGCGGTCGTCCGTGGCGGCGCGCAGCAGGATTCCGGCCCGGGTGAAGCGGATGACGACGATCATGACGATCAGCACGGTCAGGCTGGCCGCGAACAAGGCGATCTGCAACGCCGGGAACATCATGTCGCCCAGCTGCAGCCCGCCCGAGAGCGCGTCGGGCGTCGGCACGGACAGGTTGGCCTGGCCCCATATCGACTTGACCGCGTCGCGCAGGATCATCACCAGCGCTATCGTGATGATCAATTGCATGAGCTCTTCGCGATGGTAAAGACGGCGCAGCACCAGCCGCTCGAACAGCGCTCCGACGGCGGCGACGGCCAGGGCCGATATCAGCACCGCCGCGGCGAAACCGGCGATCGAGCTGGCCCCGAACAGGGGGACGAGCTGGAAGGTGATGAACGCGCCCAGCATGTACAGCGAACCGTGGGCGAAGTTGATGATGCGGGAAACGCCGAAGATCAGCGTCAGGCCCGAGGCGATCAGGAAAAGCAGCATGCCTTCCATCAGGCCGTTGACGACCTGGATGGAAAGCAGCGTCAGAGGTACGCCGAACAGGCTCATAGGCTTATTTCTTCGCGGCGGCGCGCGCTTTCTTGATGTAGGCGGGGGCAAGCATGGTCTTGTCGCCCTCGATCACCGTCACGTCGGTCAGCACGGGAAAATCGTAGCCCGTTTCGCGGTTGATCGTGCCGACGTAGGACGGCGTGTTCATCTGGCCGTCCAGGGCGCGCACCTTGAGCCCGTCGGCGCGCAGGCCGTCATACGTGATCTTGTGCGAAGCCGCGATCACCTTGTCGCCGTTGGTGCTTGCGGCGGCGCCGACCGCCTTGGCCCAGAACATGATGGTGTCGTAGCCGTTGATGGCCCAGTCCGTCGGCACGGTCTTGTTGGCGGCTTTATAGCGGGTGATGAAGTCCTTGGCCTTCGGGTTTTTCATCAGGTAGTTGAACGGTGCGCGGGCGATGCCGTGCACTTTGCCCGGGGGAATCGAAGAACCCGCCGACATCAGGAAATCGTATGTGGTCAGGGTCACCAGGTCCGTCTTCTTGAACAGGCCGTAGCCGTCGCCCTGCTTGACCAGGTTGTTCAGGCCGCCGCCGAACATGACGGCGAAGATCACGTCGGGCTGGCGGGCCATCAGGGCCGTGATGTAGGACGTCATGTTCGATTCGCCCAGCTTGATGTACATGGGGGCGTCTATGTGCACGTCGGGGCGCAGTTTGCGCAGCTCGTCGGTAAAGACCTTGGACGAGGTCTGGCCCCATTCATAGTCGTAGGCCGCGACGGCCACTTTTTTCCAGTTCTTGTGGTGCGCGACGAACTGGGCCGCCGCCGCGGCTTCCTGCATGGCGTTGGCCTGCGTCTGGATGAAATAGTGCGAGAAGTCTTCCAGGTTGGCCTTCTGGGTATTGGCCACCGCGGCCAGTATCGGTATTTTCGCTTCGTTGGCCACGGGAATGGTCGAGAGCAGCACGGCCGAGGAACACATGCCGGTCAGCATCACGACCTTGTCGGACGTGGTCAGCTCGCGCGCCGCCTTGGCCCCGTCGTCGGGGCGCGTTTTGCCGTCCCGGACAAGCATGTCGATCTGGCGACCCAGCAAGCCGCCTTTCGAATTGAGGTCGGCAACGGCCATCTTCATGCCCGAGAGTTCCTGGTGGGTGATCTGGCCGCAGGCGCCGGACAGGCCGCCGACGAAACCGATCTTGATGGGTTCCTGGCCCCAGGCCGTGGCGCCGGCCAATGCCAGGACCGTGCCCAATGCCGCCGTGGCGAGTTTTTGCGTTAACGCTGTCATGGCTTTGTCTCCTTTCCTTTGTATGTAATTCTTGTCTTGTCGGGATGAAGACCGGATGAGCGGCGCCATCCCGTTCTTGCGGATTATTTTGCGTATTTGCGGAATTCGGGCTTGCGCTTTTCGTGGAATGCCTTGACTCCTTCCCGGGATTCCTCGGTGTCGTAGAACAGTTTCAGGGCGTACATGCCCATTCCCGCGATGCCGGCCTGGTGGGCCGTGTCCATGTTGAAAGAGCGTTTGGCGATGGCTATCGCGGTGGGACTTCTTTCCATGATTTCATCGCACCACTTCTGGACTTCCGCATCCAGCTGGTCGTGCGGCACGACCGTATTGACCAGGCCCATGGCCAGGGCCTCGGGGGCGCGGTAGCGGCGGCACAGGTACCAGATTTCGCGCGCTTTTTTCTCGCCCACCACGCGCGCCAGGAAAGCGGTGCCGTAGCCGGGGTCGACGGAACCCACCCTGGGGCCGGCCTGGCCGAAGACGGCGTTTTCCGAGGCGATCGTGAAGTCGCAGATGGTGCACAATACATTGCCCCCGCCTATGGCATAGCCTTGCACCCGGGCGATCACCGGCTTGGGCACGTCGCGTATGGCCGTGTGCAGCTCTTCCATGGGCAGGCCTATGGTGCCCCGGCCGTCGTACTGGCCGGCATGCGCCGATTGGTCGCCGCCGGTGCAGAATGCCTTGTCTCCGGCTCCGGCCAGGACGATGACCCCGATCTCGCGCGAGTACCCGGCCTTGTTGATGGCGTGGATCAGCTCGTCGCAGGTTCGCCCGCGGAAAGCGTTCATTTTCTCGGGCCGGTTGATGATGATCCAGGCCGCGCCGTTGCGCACTTCGTAAATGATGTCTTCATAGTCCATGATGTCGTCCTTGGTTCGTGTTCGGATTCGGTGTCGCCGTGGTCAGCCGCACATGGTCAGGCCGCCCGAGATGCTCAGCACCTGGCCGGTCGCATAGGCGGCGTCGTCGCTGGCGAAGAAAAGAATGGCGCCGGGCAGGTCCTGGGGCTGGCCGATGCGACCCAGCGGGATCGAGCGCGTAAACGCCTTGACCAGTTTTTCGGGGTCGCCCGCGCCTTCCTTGTAGTCGGCGAACAAGGCCGTGTCGGTCGGGCCGGGGCACACGACATTGACGGTAATGCCGTGCCTGGCATGTTCGCGGGCGATCGTTTTGGAGAAAGCCACTATCCCGCCCTTGCACGCCGCGTACACCGCTTCGCCCGACGAGCCGACGCGCGCCGCGTCCGACGCAATGTTGACGATGCGCCCCGCCTTGCGTTCCACCATGCCGGGCAGTACCGCGTGATGCATGTGCAGGGCGCCTATCAGGTTGATGGCGATCAGCTTGTCCCATTGCTGCGGGCTGGTGTCGGTGAACGGCCTGAATACGTCCCATCCGGCGTTGTTGACCAGGATGTCTATGGCGCCCAGGTCCGATTCGACGGCGTCGATCGCCGCATCCACATCGGCGCGGTTGGCGATGTCGCATTTGAACGGCATGGCGGTGGCGCCCGCGGCGGTGATGTCCTGGGCGGTTTGCCGCGCCGCATCCAGGTTCAGGTCCAGCACGGCCACGCGTGCGCCTTCCCGGGCGAAGCGCCGGCACGTCGCCCCGCCGATTCCGCCGCCGCCGCCGGTTACGATAACTGTTTTGTCGCTGAATCTTTGCATGGTCGTCTTCATTGCTTGTCGGAATCGGTATTCCAGTTTCGGGTGCTTGAGCAAAACGTGAATATACGTCAATATATTGACGTATATTAGGTGATGAATACCTGTTTTGCAATCATTGAATAAGTGGGAGTGTTAATGGAAAACCCTGATAAAACAATAGAGCTGGCCCGTATGGAGTTGGCTAACAGGCTATTTTTCCGCTTGTATCAATGCACCAATATGTTGCATAAAACGGGCACGAAAGCGGTGGAGGATCAAGGGTTGACCACGCAGCAATGGGCGGTCCTGGGCGCATTGTCGCGCCCGAAGGTGCGGGACGGAATGAGTGTGGGGGATTTGGCGCGCTACCTGATGGTAAGCCGCCAGAACCTATCGGGGCTGATCAGCCGGATGGAGCGCGCCGGCCACCTCGCGGGCACGCCCGACGGCCAGGACAGGCGTTCCCGGCGAATCACCATCACCGCGTCGGGCCGGGGCGTCTGGAACAACGAGGCCATACCGAAAATCCATGAATACTATGCGCAGGCGCTGGCCGACTTCTCGATTGGCGACATCACCCACACGCTGCATTACCTGCTGAAGCTTCTGGAAAACATGAAGCGGCTCGATGCCGACGGGCTGGCCGGCAACACCGAAGACGGCGCATAGGCGCAGGCCTTGCCGGCGCGCATGCGCGCGCCCGCCGGCCCCTAGACGCAGGTGACCAGATCGGGGTTGTCGATTTGTTCCAGTATGCGTTTCACGCGTTCCTGCCAGCCGCGGGCGAAGACGTCCCGGTCTTCGTCTTGCGCCGATCCGGACAGAATCGCCGGAAGCAGCTGCATGACGGCGGGTTCGGCGGGAACGATCTCCGGATGATATCGCAGCGCGACCTGCTGTCCGGTGTCGCGCCTTTGGAAGCGGATGTCGCCGTCGAAATCGACGCCGAAGAACAACAGGCCGCGGCGGTCGTAGCGCCCGCCCAGCCCCTTGAAGCCGTTGTCGCCGGCGGCTCCGGTAATAAGACCGACGACGTTGGCGATGACACCGGTGACGCCGCTTTGCTGGTCGTTGCGAAATTCCACCACGATGTTGCCGCGCTCGGGCAGGTCCTGGCCGTACAGGCGCGACAGCGCGCCAAGCGTCATCAGGTAGGCGCCGGCCACCGTCGGGCAGGAATGGCCCGCCAGCTTGACGGCGTCGGCGTAGGAATATTCGATCAGGCCGTCCCGGGAGGCTCCCAGGAATTCGGCAAGAGGGTCGTAGACGATGATCTTGCGGGCGTCGTCAAAGAAAGCGGGGTGGTTCATGGTGGTGTCCCGGAAAACGTGTTTTCACTATACGCCCGCCGGCTCGCGTATCGGCGATTGCCCGACTTCGCGGTATGGGTTAGAGGCCGCGCCGGCTTCACCGCGCTAGGCGGGACGCTTGGGCCGCGCCGGATTTTTCTTGTGATGCCTGAAGCATTCGGACGTGTGATCGTCGATGATGCCGGTGGCCTGCATCCAGGCATAGACGATGACGGGTCCGACGAATTTGAAACCCCGTTTTTTCAGCGCCGCCGACATGGCTTCCGACAGAGGCGTCCTGGTGGGGATGTCGCCCCCGGCATGGCGGATGGGCGCCCCGCCCGCCATGGTCCAGGCGAATGTCGAGAAATCCTCGCCCGCATCCTGCATGGCCAGGTAGGCGCGGGCGTTGCCTATGGTGGCCTCGATCTTGGCGCGCGAGCGCACAATGCCCGGGTTCTCGAGCAGGCGGGCAACGTCGTGGGGGCCGAATCGCGCCACGACCTTGGGGTCGAATCCTTGAAAGGCATCGCGAAAGGCCTGGCGCTTGCGCAGAATGGTGGCCCACGACAGTCCCGCCTGGAAGCCGTCGAGCATGAGCTTTTCCCACAGCGCCCGGCTGTCGTATTCGGGCACGCCCCATTCATTGTCGTGATAGGCGCGCATTTGCGGGTCGTCGCCCGCCCAGGCGCAGCGCTGGCGTGTCGTCATGGGCTGGTCTTGGCGATCTGGGGAATCGACCCCAGGTAATCGAGCTTGCCTATCTTGATGCCGTTGTGGCGCAGGATGTCGTAGGCGGTGGTGACGTGGAAGTAGAAATTCGGCAGCGCGAAGCCAAGCAGATAGACGTCGCCCTGGAATACGGGCTTGATTTCACCGAAATTCAGTTCGACGGTGCGCGTATCGCTGTCTTCGAATTGCCGTGGCTCGACGCTTTGCAGATAGGCGATGGTGTCGGCAATGCGTTTCTGCAGTTCGGGGAACGAGTTCTCGGTGTCCTCGAAACGCGGCGACTTGACGCCGGTCAGGCGCTGGACCGCCAGCTTCGAGGCGTCGCTGGCGCGCTGGACCTGGGCCGCAAGCGCGTACATGTCGGGGGCCAGCCGCGCAGCAATGAGGGTGTCAAGCGCGATGCCTTGCGCCTGGGCCTGGGCTGCCGCTTTTTCAAGCAGCGCCGACAACGAGGTCAGGCCGCGGACGAAGGCGGGGACACTGGCCTGATACATGGACAAGGACATCGTATATGCTCCGGAAAAGGTGATGCGGAAACTGGTTGTTTATACAGTTTCACCGATTATAGAACGCGCGCCCGGGCCGCACCATCCGCGGGCGTTCATCGGGGCATCACGCGAACGATGCGGCATGTCCGCGCGTCATCCGCAGGCGGCGCATCCAGCGCAGCGTCAGAAGAATGGCCACCGTGGTCAATCCGGTAGCCAGTCCCATCCAGACTCCCACCCCTTTCAGGCCCACGACGAATGCCAGGAAGGCGCCGATGGGCACGCCCAGGACCCAGTAGCCGATCGCCGCCAGCAGCATGGGTACGCGCGTATCGTGCAGGCCGCGCAGCATGCCGGCGCCGACGGTCTGCGCCCCGTCGGCGATCTGGAAGATGGCGGCGAAGGCCAGGAACCGGACGGCCAGGTCGATCACGGCGCGGTTTCCGGGTGTGTTCAGGTCGAGGAAAAAGCCGATCAATATCGTGGGCGCCAGGAACATGGTCAGGGCCATGGCGCCCATGAATCCCACCCCCAGGCCGTAGGCGGTCCAGCCCGCCTTGTGGATGGCCGGGTAATCGCCGCGTCCGGCCGCCAGGCCCACGCGTATGGTGGCGACCTGGCCCAGGCCCAGCGGCACCATGAATGTGATCGACGCAATCTGCATGGCGATCGCATGCGCGGCCAGCGGGATTTCGCCGAGAAGGCCCATCATCATGACGGCGGTGTAGAACACCAGCGATTCCAGCGTGAACATGATGGCTATCGGTATCCCCAGGCGCCAAAGCCGGGCCAGCATGGCCCCGTCCACCCGCCGCAGATGCCCGAACAGGTGATAGCGGCGGAAGCGGCGCTGGAGCGAGATGATCAGCGCCAGCCCCAGGAACATCAACACGCCGGAGCAGGTGCTGGCGATGCCCGCGCCGCGCAACCCCAACTCGGGGAAGCCCGCGCGTCCCAGTATCAGGCACCAGCCGGCCAGGGCGTTGAAGGCGATTCCGGCGAAGGCGACCAGCAGCGTCCACGCCGGCCGTTCTATCGCCGCCAGGAACGAGCGCAGTACCAGATAGCCCAGCTCGGGCAGCAGGCTCCATTGCAATGTATGCATCAGGGGCAGCGACTGCGCCGCGATGCGCGGGTTCTGTCCCAGGAAGACGAAAACCCGGTCGGCGTGCCACAGCACGATCCAGACGGGCGCGCAAACCAGCGCCGCCGTCCACAAGCCCTGGCGCACGATATCGCGCACGTCGCGCACCGATTGCCGGCGCCGGCCCAGGATGGCCGAGAGCATGGGTACGGTGGCCGATACCAGGCCCATGCAGAAGATCAGCAGGATCTGGTACAGGCTGATGGCCAGGGATCCCGCCGCCAGCGCTTCCGGGCCCAGGTGGCCGATCAGGATGGTGTCCGTCGTCAGCAGCGCCATCTGCGCCAGATTGGTCAGGATCAGCGGCCAGCCAAGAGCCAGGGAGGCCCTGATTTCGACCGCCCATGAATGGCCTGCCGCGGCGGTTTTCGACGGCCGTCGGGACCGCGTTGCGGCGCCTGTGCGGCGCTGGGGTTCGTGTGACGTCGAGCGTTGTGGCACGGAGGATGAAATTCGGTGGGTTCGCCCGGGGGCGTCTGTGCAATAATGGGCCGTTTAGCCCCTGTGCGGGCCGTCTGCGCGCGATTGACGCAATGCCGCGGGCCTGCCGGCACCGTGGTTGCATTGTATCTTGTCTGATGTGTGTTTCGTAGGAGCAGTAATGATCAAGCAGGCATTGAAAAAGATTCTGGCGGCGGCGGGCGTGCTGGCGTTGGGAACGGTTGCGGCCCATGCCGGCCAGGGCGGGATGTCCATGGGCGACGGCATGAAAATGGATTCGGGCAGCATGTCCATGTCGCATGGGCAAAGCCACGGGACGGCCGCCGGCGGCCACGACACCGGCATGCCGGTGTCGGCCTCGCTGACGGTGTCGGGCTGCTGGATTCGCGCGCTTCCGGCGCCGGCGCCTTCGGCGGGTTATTTCGTCGTCCACAACAAGGGTGCGAAAACCGTTGCGCTGACGGGCGCAAGCAGCCCCGCCTTCGGCATGGTGATGCTGCACAAGACCGTCGAGGGCGGCGGCATGAGCAAAATGGTCATGGTCAACAACGTCCCGGTTCCGGCCAAGGGTTCGCTGGCGTTCAAGCCGGGCAGCTACCATGCCATGCTTGAAAAGCCGGTGCACGCGCTGGTGGTGGGCGCAAGCGTTGCGTTGACGCTTACGTTCGATTCCGGCGAAATGGCCAGCGCGACGTGCAAGGTCAAGCCAGCGGACACGGTCTCGAACTAAGGCCTGTCCACGCTGAAAACGGCGGCGCGCCGGCTGGCGGCGGCCGTCACGAATGCCGTTGCAGGAATTGCGCCACCGATTGATTGAACGCCCGCGGATTGGCCAGGTTCATGCCGTGCGAGGCCAGCGCAATGCTGGCTCTTTCCGATTGCGGCAGTTCGCGCTGCAGACGATCCTGAATGCTTTTGAAGCGTGCCGGGCTGTTCTCGCCGCTTATCAGCAGGGTGGGGCAGGGTATGGACCCGGCCCGGGCCAGGTCGAACGCCTGGTTGCGCTCGCATACCTGTGACAGCAGGGTCGTCGCGTTGTCCTGGACCATCGTCTTGAACCACCCCACCATGTGGCGCCAGGTGTCGGGCCCGCTCACGGTGTCGATGAAAAGGCTCAGCGCCCCATCGATGTCGCCGTTCTCCAGCCTGGATGCCGCTTCCAGCTGGAATGGCGCCGGCCCGTCATGTTCGTCTTCCTGGAATCCCGGATCGGCCAGCACCAGTGCGCGCACTCGCGACGGCGCGGCGCAGGCCAGCTCCAGCGCCACCCGTGCGCCGCGCGAATGTCCCAGCACATGCACAGGGGTGCCGGGGCATGTCTGGTCCAGGAATTCGATCAGGTCCCGGGTCTGGACGGGCACGTCGAAATCGGCGCGCCGGGAACGGAACGCGGCGGGCCAGTAGCCGCGCAGGCTGGGGGCCAGCACGCGATATTCCTGGGCGAATGCGGGAATCTGCCAGCGCCAGTATCTATAGTCGCAGAGTGAGCCGTGGATCAGCAGCAGGGGGACGCCGTCTCCCGCCGTCGTGTAGGCAAGAGGGTAGTCCATGTGGTCTGCGATGAATTGCGGGAAAGAGGCGACTGCCGGCATGGGATGTTCTTTCTTATATCTGAAGTAAATCGTCTACGAAAACATGGGGCAGCCCAAGGCTGTCGCGTTCCAGCCGGGCCCGTATCGAGAATGCCCGCGCCAGGTTCGGGGGCGTGACCACGTTTGACGGCGTACCGCTTGCCACCAGCCGGCCCTGGTGCAGCAGCCAGGCCTGGTCGGCATAGCGCAGGGCGACGTCCAGGTCGTGCAGGACGACGATGGCGGTCAGGCCGCGTTCGCGCGTAAGCCGCGTCAGGACCTGCATGACGTGGATCTGGTAGTTCATGTCCAGCGAGGCCAGGGGTTCGTCCAGCAGCACCAGCCCTGGTTTGTGGATCAGGGCCTGGGCCAGGCCCACCAGCTGCTTTTGTCCGCCCGAGAGCTCGTCGATGTATTCATGGCGCAGGTGCGCGATATTGAGTTCGTCCAGGATGTCGTCGATGCCGTCGCGGATACCGCTTCGTGGTTTTGCGCGGCGCGCCTGGTAGGCCACCATGGCGGCTTCCCGCACGGTCAGGTGCACGTCGCTGAGCGTTGCCTGGGGCAGGTACCGCAAGACGTCGCTGCGGCCTTGGGCATCGAGCGCGCGCAGGTCGACGGCGCCCATGGACAGCGTGTCGCAGGTGGACGGGATCAGCCCTGCGATGCTTTTGAGCAGTGTGGATTTGCCGCAGCCGTTCGGCCCCAGCAGCGCGACCAGCCGGTTCGCGGGCAGCTCGGGCAGGTCCAGGTTGTGCAGCACGGGATTCGCGCCCAGCGTGGCGCTCAGGCCCAGTATGCGCAGCAAGGCGGGGCGGGTCGAGGCCATGGGGTTATTGCCACCGCTTGCGGCGCAATACCGCGACACAGAAGAACGGAACCCCGACCAGGGTGGTGACGATTCCTATCGGGATGACCATGCCCGGGGCGATGGACTTCGACGCGATGGATGCCGCCAGCAGGATGGCGCTGCCGGTCAGGGCGCTGGCGGGCAGGTACCAGCGGTGGTCTTCCCCCCAGATATGCCGCGCGATATGCGGGGCGACCAGGCCGATGAAGCCTATGATTCCGGTCAGCGACACGGCCACGGCGGCCAATGCGCTGATGCGCAGCAGCGCGGCGCGGCGCAGGCGCCGCGTATTGACGCCGAAGCTGGCGGCGCGCTCGTCGCCGAAGCGCAGCGCCGTCAACTGCCACGCGCTTCGCCAGGAACACGGCGATACGATCAGCAGGGCCAGCGCGACGAGCCCCAGTTCGGGCCAGCCGCTGCGCGCCAGGCTGCCCATCATCCAGAACGTCAGGTCCTGCAGCGCCGCCGCGCTGGCGACGACCTGCACCAGCGACAGCGCCGCGTTGAACGCGAACACCAGGGCGATGCCCAGCAGCACGATGCCGCTTGCCCCGATGCGTGCGCGGCGCGCGGCCAGGTCCAGCAGGACGGTGCACAGCAGGGCGAATACGAAGGCGTTCGCGGCCACGACATAGGCCGTGGGAACCCAGGGCAGGCTCAGGCCCAGAACCAGCGCCAGCGCCGCGCCCAGCGCCGCCGCCGACGAAATCCCCAGGGTGAACGGGCTGGCCAGGGGGTTCTCCAGCACGGTCTGCATTTCGGCGCCGGCCAGCCCCAGGGCCGCGCCGGCCATCAGCGCCATCAACGCCTGGGGAAGGCGGATCTGCCAGACGATCACGGCGACGGTCGTATCCGGCGCGGCGAACGCCCGCCACAGCGCGGATGGCCCGATGGGGGCGGACCCCGTCAGCAGATCGGCGCAGAACAGCGCGATCAGGGCGCATGCCAGAAGCCCCAGGCGCCGCTTGCGCAAGCGCAGGGACGGCACGGGCGCCATGGCCGCGGCCGATGCGCGGTCCGGCATTATTTCAACAGCTTCAGGCGGCTTTTCGCGGTGTCGGCCGATGAACTGTCGGGATAGTCCTTGACGATTTCCTGCAGGCTTTTCTTGGCGCCGGACACGTCGTTGAGTTCGATCTGGCAGGCGGCGATGATCAGCAGCGCGTCAGGGGCGCGCGGATTCTTCGGGTCGCTTTGCACCAGGCCCCGCAATTCGCTGATCGAGCCCTTGAAGTCGCGGCTGGCGTACCGGCTGCTGCCTTCGTAGAACTTGGCGTCGGGCACCAGCTGGCTTTTCGGGAAGTTCTTGATGAAGGCGGCGAAGCCGGCTTGCGCCTCTTTGTACTTGCCGCTGCGAAACAGGCCCATGGGGGCGTTGTAGGCGGCTTGCTCCTTGGGGTCGGATACCGAGGTGGCCGCGCCGCCCGATTGATCCTGGCTGGAGCGCTTGCTGATGTCGGATTCCCATTGCAGTTTTTCAAGCTGGCCGCGCATGGTGGTGACTTCGTGCTGAAGAGTTTCGATCTGATCGGCCAACTGCAGCCTGGCTTGCTGATTCTGTGTGGTCAGTTGCTGGATCTGCGCGCGCAGGTCCAGGATGGCGCGGCGGGCCTCGTCGTCGGAAAACGCGTGGGCCGGCGCGGCGCAAAGCGCCGCAAGAGAGACGGCGACAGTAAGCAGGACGGGACGAAATGACAAGGAATTGGCATTCATGGGTGGATCCATTAAATAAAAACGCCGCGGCGGAATGCCGCCACGGCGTTATACGGTGACTCGCCTGTCAGATATTAATGCTGATACACGATGTCTGCACGGCGGTTCTCGGCATAGTCGGCTTCGGTATTGCCCATCGCCTTGGGCTTTTCCTTGCCGAAACTGATGGCTTCGATCTGGTTGTTGTTGACACCCAGCAGCGTCATCATGCGGGCAACCGCTTCGGACCGGCGCTGGCCCAGGGCCAGATTGTATTCGGCGCCGCCACGGGCGTCGGTATTGCCCTCGATCCGCACTTTCTGTTTGGGATGCGAGGCCAGGTAATGGGCGTGCATCTCGACCAGGCTGCGGTATTGGTCGGGAACGACATAGCTGTCGAAATCGAAATAGACGGACCGTTTCTGGGCCAGGGGGCTTTGCGGGTTGAACGGATCCATGACCTGTCCGGTGGCGGCCGAACCGTTGGCCCCGTTGGCCCTAGCTCCCGGATTGTTCTCCAGGGGCACAGAACTGCAAGCTGCCAGGGTGGCGGCAAATGCGGCTACTGTGAGGATTTTTGCGATGCGCGAGCTCATGTGAATTTCCTTTGAAAAGCGTCACACTGAAAAATTAATTGGTGAACGGTCCCCAGGTGGGCTCGCGTACTTTTCCGTTCAAAGCCGACAAGGTCTGGCGAACCCGGCCATCGGCAGAGACAACAGCCAGTACGCTGCGTCCATCCTGGATGGAGCTGTATAAAATCTGCATCCCGTTTGGGGCAAAACTGGGGGACTCGTCGTCCGGTCCGGTGGTCAGCAGTGTTTCCGAGCCCGAGCCCATGTCTTGCATGGCAATACGATAGGAACCATCCCTACGGGTAACGTACACTAGCTTCTTGGCGTCTGGCGAGATGCGGGGTGAGATATTGTAACTGCCGCTGAACGTGATGCGCTGGGCGTTTCCGCCGCTCAGCGGCACTTCGTAGATTTGCGGGCTGCCGCCCCGATCGCTGGTGAAAACCAGCGACTTGCCGTCGGGCGTGTATTCGGGTTCGGTATCGATCAGCGGCGAGCGCATGACGCGGCGAAGTCCCGTTCCATCGGCATTCAGGGTGTATATCTGGGATATCCCGTCGCGCGACAGCGCAATGGCCAGTTGCTTCCCATCGGGGGACCATGCCGGGGCGCTGTTATTGCCCTTGAAGTTGGCAATGGGAAAGCGCTGGCCGGTCGCCAGCGTCTGCACATAGACCACCGGCTTGCCGGATTCAAAGCTGACATAGGCCAGGCGCTTGCCATCGGGCGACCAGGCGGGCGAGATGATCGAATGCTTCGATCTGAGCATCACCTGCGGATTTTGCCCGTCGGCATCTGCAATTTGTAACTCATATGTGTTGCCAGTTTGCAACACATAGGCGATTCGGGTGGAGAACACGCCGCGTACTCCTGTGATCTTTTCATAGATGCGGTCGGCGATCTGGTGCGAAACCCGGCGCAATTCCTTCTGGGTGCCGGTAAATGCGACGCCGTCGAGCTGGCTTTTGCGCACGGTGTCGACAAGGCGATAGCTGACGCTGTACTGATCGCCCGATTGCGTCACCGTCCCGTATGCAAGATAGTCGGCGCCGCGGCCGCGCCAGTCGCCATACGCGATGGTGCTTTCGGTGTTCAGATCGGCGCCGGTGGCGTTGACCAACTGGAACTGGCCCGACCGGGTCAGGTCGGCGCGCACGACATTGGCAATGGCCTGGCCCTGGGGGTTGCCGGAAAAATCGGCGATGGCGATGGGGTACTGGGTTGCGCCGACGCCGGAAATATCCACATGTAGCTGCGCATGCGCCGGCCGGGCCGCAAACAGGCCGGCCCCGACGATGAGCAGTCCATAAGCCCAGGAACGCCATGCCGCGCGCGGCATCGTCCTGGTTGAAGTGAAAACGGTCATATCTGCAATCTCCTGTTATTCGTACATCCGGTAGTTGCCGTCGATGTATGAGGGATACCTGCCGGAAGGAGGCTTGGGGAAGGGCGAGCAGCTTCGTATGCCTTTGACGACGGCCTGGTCGAAGCCGCTGATGCCTGAAGAGCTCTTGACCTCCACGTTCTGGACATAGCCTTTCGAATCGAGGGTGGCTCTATATTGTACTGTCGGGTTGGCGCCGCTTTGCGGCGGTGTCGGATAAGCAACACGCGGCCGTATGCAAGCCCGCACCTTGGCCGCGTAGCCGTTGTCGTTGCCGCCTCCGCCCGCCTGGTTGTGGTCCGCCGAGCCGTTCGGAATGCCCGCCGCTTCGTTCGCGGCGCTGCGCATGGCCTTCTTCAGGGCTTCACTGCGTTGCTTGGCGGCTTTTTCGGCGGCGGCTTTCTTGGCTGCCGCTTCCTTGGCCTTCTTGGCCGCGGCCGCCTTGGCTTTTTCCTCGGCCGCTTTTTCAGCCGCTTCTTCCTTGGCTTTCTCGGCCGCCTTGGCCGCGGCCGCCTTTTTCGCGGCTTCCTGTTTGGCCTTGAGCTCGGCGGCCTTCTTGGCGGCCTCTTCCTTGGCTTGCTGCTCGGCGGCCGCCTTGGACGCCGCTTCTTCCTTGGCCTTTTGTTCAGCCGCCGCCTTGGCCGCGGCGGCTTTCTTCGCGGCTTCCTGTTTGGCCTTGAGTTCGGCGGCCTTCTTGGCGGCTTCTTCCTTGGCCTGCTGTTCGGCGGCGGCCTTGGCCGCGGCTTCCTGCTTGGCTTTTTCAGCCGCCGCCTCTTGCTTGGCCTTGAGCTCGGCGGCTTTTTGCGCCGCCAGCTTCTGCGCTTCTTCCTTTTGCTTCTTCTCTTGTTCCTTGCGCGCTTTTTCCAGGGCTATGTCGGGATTTTCCTGGGGCTCGGGCGCGGGAGCCGGTGCGACGGCCGTCTTTGGCGCGGGCGCGGGTGTCGGCGTGGGGGCCGGCGCGGGCTTGGGCGCAGGCGCAGGCTTGGGTTCAGGCTGGGGCGTGGGCGTGTTCGGCTGCGTATCCTTGGACGTGTCGGGGGGCTCGTCCGCCGTATCCGGCTGGTCGGCGGCGGGGGCCGTGCCTTGCGTCCACAGTTCGACCTGCACGGGGTTGGGGTTGCGCGGCGCGGCCAGAAGGCCCAGGAACATCAGGACGACCAGCAATGCATGAATGATGACGGAAAACGCCAGCCCCCGGTGCTCGTCGCGTTTTTCGTCCATGTCCGCAATGGTGTGGTGGGCGTGTTGTGGTGTCTGCTTCATGGCATGCGTAAGGATCCGTCGTCCGGGCAGTGGTGACGCGGGCTAGGGCGTGTTCTGGCTGACTTTCTGGTCGACCAGCAAGCCCAGCCGGCTGACGCCGCCGGAGCGCAACTGATCCATGACCTTCATGACAGTTTCGTACGGCACGTGTCCGTCGGCGGCGATGATGACCGGGGTGTCGGCCGAGGCGCGCGCCTGGACCGCGCCGATCAGATCCTGATCGGCGACTTTCTGGAATTCGGATCCGGGTTCGCGCACGCGGATGGATATGTCGCCGTCCTGGGCGATCTGGACTTCTATCGGCTTGACCGGCACTTCGGCCGCCCGGCCCACCGAGGGCAGGTTGATCAGCCCAGGGGTGATCATGGGCGCGGTCACCATGAAGATGACCAGCAGCACCAGCATGACGTCGATGTACGGGACGACGTTGATTTCGTTTTTCAGGCGCCGCGACCGGCGTCGACCGCGATGGATGGGCATTAGCGCACCTGCCGCTGCAAGATGTTCAGGAACTCGTCGATGAAGGTGTCGAAGCGGATCGCCAGGCGGTCGATTTCGTTCGTGTAGCGGTTGTATGCCACCACGGCGGGGATGGCGGCGAACAGGCCTATGGCGGTGGCGATCAGGGCTTCTGCGATGCCCGGGGCGACGGAGGCCAGCGTGGCCTGCTGCACGGCGGACAGGCCGATGAATGCGTGCATGATTCCCCAGACCGTGCCCAGAAGCCCGATGTACGGGCTGACCGAGCCGGCGGAGGCCAGGAAATTCAGGTGGGATTCCAGCCCGTCCATTTCGCGCTGGTAGCTTGCCTGCATGGCGCGGCGCGGCGCGTCGAGCAGGGCGTCGCTGGCGCCGTTGTTGCGGCGGGCCTTGACGAATTCGGTCATGCCCGCGTCGAAGATGCGGGCCAGCGAGCCGTGTTCGGCGCGCCGGGTGGCGATGGCCTGCTGCAGCACGGACAGATCGCCGCCGGCCCAGAAGTCGTCCTCGAAGCGGCGGGTCTGTTCGGCGGCGCGCTTGATGGCGGCGCGCTTGCTGAAGATATACGTCCAGGACAGGATGGATATCCCGGCCAGAACCAATATGACCAGTTGTACGGGGATGCTCGCGTTGAGCATGATGGTCAGCAACGAAAGGTCGCTAGAGGCATGCATGATTATTTCTGAACCTTTTCCAGTAAAGTCCTGAGTTCACGGCTGAATGCGGCCGGGCGGAAGGTGTTCTGGTCCACGCAACAGACTTGGATTGTGCTTTCGCACAGCAGTTCCCCGTCGCGCAGGGCCTTTTGATCAAAATTTATAGACGCTGGGCCCATGCGGGTGATGTCGCTGCGCACGGTAAGCAGGTCGTCAAGCCTGGCGGGCCTGCAATATTGTATTTGAACTGACTTGACGACGAATCCCTTGTGCTCGCGCCGCGCCATCTCCGACTGATCGACGCCCAGGCGGCGCAGCCATTCGGTGCGTCCGCGTTCAAAGAACTTCAGGTAATTGGCGTAGTACACCACGCCACCTGTGTCGGTGTCCTCGTAATATACGCGAATATCCAGGACGGACGATGAGCCGAATGTATCAAGTGGCATGAGTTTCGTTAACCTGTGTGACGGCGGGGCGCACACGGCCGGTTCCCAGCGGGCGCGGCGGCGCGGGCGGTATGGGCGGACATGGGTCAGAGCGAATCGAGCAGGGCCACGGCCGCTTGCGCCGCCTGATCCGGCGCGACCCTGGATGGTTCGTTGTCGCGGCGTTTCTGGATCTCGATTTCGCCTTCTTTCAGCCCGCGTTCGCCGATCGTGATGCGCACGGGCACGCCGATCAGTTCCCAGTCGGCGAACATCACGCCGGGCCGGATGTCGCGATCGTCCAAAATGACGTCGATTCCCGCGGCGCGCAATTCGCCGTACAGGGATTCGGCCGCGTTTCTAACTGTTTCACTTTTGTGCCAGCCCATCGGGCAGATGACCACTTCGAAGGGAGCCAGGGCCCTGGGCCAGACAATGCCTTTTTCGTCGTTGTTCTGTTCTATGGCCGCCGCCGCGATCCGGCTGATGCCGATGCCGTAGCAGCCCATCTGCAGCAGGGCCGGCTTGCCGTCGGCCTCGAGGAACGTGGCGCCCAGCGCCTTGGAATACTTGTCGCCCAGGAAGAAGACCTGGCCGACCTCGATGCCCCGCTGGATCGCCAGCGCCCCGCCTTCCGGCGCGGGATCGCCCTCTACCACGTTGCGCAGGTCGGCCACCGCCGTGGGTTCGGGCAGATCGCGCCCCCAGTTCACCCCTGTGTAATGAAACCCTTCTTCGTTCGCGCCGCAGATGAAGTTGCTCATGTTGGCCACGGTGGTGTCGGCGATGACGGACGGGGGCTCGGACAGTCCTACGGGCCCCAGATAGCCGGGCACGCAGCCGAACGTGTCCTGGATCTCGTCTTCGGTGGCGAAGCGGAACCCATTTTCAAAGCCGGGAAGTTTCCCGGCTTTGATTTCGTTCAGTTCGTGGTCGCCCCGTATCAGCAGCAGCCAGATCCTGGCCGGACCCGGACCGTCGGCCGGCTCGGTGGCCAGTACGATGGCCTTGACGGTGTCGGTAAGAGGGCGTCCAAGCTGTTGGGCCACGATTTCGCATTTCGAGGCGCCGGGCGTGGGCGCCTTGAACAGGGTTTCGGACGCCGGACCGCGCCGTTCGATCAGGCAGGGGGCGGCGGCCAGTTCGATATTGGCCGCGTATTGCGTGCGGGGGTTGTATACGATCAGGTCTTCGCCCGTTTCGGCGATGACCTGGAATTCGTGGCTGCGGTCGCCGCCGATGCTTCCCGTGTCGGCCGCCACGGCGCGGAATTCCAGTCCCATACGGGTGAAGACCCGCACGTAGGCGTCGTACATGGCGTCGTAGCTTGCCTGGGCGTCGTCTTCGTTGCGATCGAACGAATAGGCGTCTTTCATGGTGAATTCGCGCCCGCGCAACAGGCCGAAGCGGGGACGGCGTTCATCGCGGAACTTGGTCTGGATATGGTAGAAATTGATGGGCAGCTGGCGATAGCTGTGGATTTCATTGCGCGCGATGTCGGTGATGACTTCCTCGGACGTGGGCTGCATGACGAAATCGCGCTGGTGGCGATCCTTCATGCGCAGCAGTTCGGCGCCATACTTTTCCCAGCGGCCCGATTCCATCCATAGTTCGGCGGGCTGGACCACGGGCATGAGCAGCTCGATGGCGCCCGCGTTGTTCATTTCCTCGCGCACGATGGATTCTATCTTCTTGATGACTTTCAGCCCCAGCGGCATGTAGGTGTATATGCCGCCCGCGATCCTGCGGATCATGCCCGCCCTGGTCATGAGTTGATGGCTGCGGACTTCGGCCTCCGCGGGAGCCTCTTTCAGGGTGTTGATGTGATATTTCGATGCGTGCATGGCAGGGGTCTCGTCAGATACGTATAATCAGTGTAATTGTATTGAATTTGCTTTTGGGGTGGCCCATGCTTGATCGTGAAGGCTACCGTCCTAATGTCGGCATTATCCTCGTAAACCAGAAGAACGAGGTTTTCTGGGGAAAACGTATTCGGGAGCATGCGTGGCAGTTTCCGCAAGGTGGCATCAACTATGGCGAAAGCCCGGTTCAGGCCATGTACCGCGAGCTTCACGAAGAAGTGGGCTTGCGGCCCGAGCATGTCCGCATATTAGGACGTACGCGTGATTGGCTGCGTTACGACGTGCCAGATAACTTTATTCGCCGCGACTCGCGCGGCCACTACAAAGGGCAGAAGCAGATCTGGTTTTTGCTGCGCATGGTGGGCCGCGACAGCGACGTCAGTCTGCGCGCAACCCATCATCCCGAATTCGACGCCTGGCGCTGGAGCCAGTACTGGGTGCCGCTGGACGCCGTGATCGAATTCAAGCGCGACGTCTACACCCTGGCGCTGAACGAACTGGCGGCCGTGCTGTTCAAGCGCGGCAACGAAACCCGGTATCTGCGCCAGCGTGTGCAAAACCCGCACGCCGCCAGCAGGCCTGCCGGGAAAAGCCACGTCCGCACCGCGGGCTAGCCGGGCGCTTTCGGCGCCCGGGTCGTGCAAAACCGCGATGCGGGCTGTGCGGCGCAAGCTGCCTAGCCGTTGTCGCGCAGCCGCTTGATCAGGCTGGACGTGTCCCAGCGCTGGCCGCCCATTTGCTGGATGTCGGCGTAGAACTGGTCGACCAGGGCGGTGACCGGCACGCGCGCGCCGTTGCGCCGCGCCTCGCTCAGGACCAGTCCCAGGTCCTTGCGCATCCAGTCCACGGCGAATCCGAAATCGAACTTGTCCTCGACCATGGTGGCGCCCCGGTTTTCCATCTGCCAGCTTTGGGCCGCGCCCTTGCTGATCACTTTCAGCACCAGGCCCATGTCCAGCCCGGCGGCCTGGCCGAAGGCGATCGCCTCGGACAGGCCTTGCACCAGCCCCGCGATGCATATCTGGTTCACCATTTTGCAAAGCTGGCCCGAGCCGGGCTCGCCCAGCAGCGTCACGGCGCGTCCGAATGTCGCGGCAATGGGCTCGATGGTCTTGAAGTGATCCGGCTCGCCTCCGCACATGACGGTCAGCGCGCCATTGACCGCGCCCGCCTGTCCGCCCGAGACCGGGGCGTCGACAAAGCCCACGCCCAGCGCCTTGGCCGTCTGGTACAGTTCGCGGGCCACCTCGGCCGATGCGGTGGTGTGGTCCACGAAAATGGAATTGCGGGACATCCCCGCCAGGGCGCCCGTTTCGCCCAGCACCACGCTGCGCAGATCGTCGTCGTTGCCCACGCAGCAAAACACGATGTCCGCCCCCTGGGCGGCCTGTTTCGGCGTCGCGGCCGCCTTGCCTCCGAATTCCTTGACCCAGGCATCGGCCTTGGCGGCGGTGCGGTTGTATACCGTGACGCGATGGCCGGCGCGGCTGAGATGGCCGGCCATGGGGAACCCCATGACGCCCAGTCCAAGAAATGCCACGCTTAGCGCGGGCGCGGACGGGTAGTCTCTGGCAGAGATCGAAGACATGACGAATTTCTCCGGAAAATGAAAACGGAAATGGAAATGGGTGTGTGAAGCTCCATTAGGGTACCGCAATGCGCCGGGTCAGTCCTCTTCGACGAACGCCTCGTCGCGTTTTTTGCGGATCGACGGCAGCGCCACCACCAGCACCAGGGCAAGGGACATGACGAGCAGCGTCAGCGACAAGGGGCGGGTAAGGAACGTGAAATAGTCGCCGCGCGACAGAAGCAGCGCCCGCCGGAAGTTTTCTTCCATCATGGGTCCCAGCACCAGGCCCAGCAGCAGCGGCGCGCCCTCGCACTTGAGCTTGGCCCAGACATAGCCGATCAGGCCGAACAGCGCCGTCGCTCCGATGTCGAACACGTTGTAGTCCAGCGAATAGACGCCTATGGTGCAGAACACCAGGATCGCCGGGAAAAGAATCCGGTAGGGGACTTTCAGCAGTTTTATCCAGATGCCGATCAGGGGCAGGTTCAGGACGATCAGCATCAGGTTTCCGATCCACATCGATACGATCAGCCCCCAGAACAGCGACGGATGGCTGGACATGACTTGCGGACCGGGCTGTACGTTGTGGATCATCATGGCGCCTATCATCAGGGCCGTGACCGCGTTGCCGGGGATGCCCAGCGTCAGCAGCGGAATGAACGACGTTTGCGCGGCGGCGTTGTTGGCCGATTCGGGGCCGGCCAGGCCCGCGGGGTGGCCGTGTCCGAAGCGTTCTGGGTTCTTCGATAGTTTCTTTTCCAGGGTGTACGAGGCGAATGACGACAGGACGGCGCCGCCGCCGGGCAGGATGCCCAGGAACGACCCCAGGGCGGTGCCGCGCAGGCAGGCGGGCCACGATTCCTTGAATTCCTGCTTGTTGGGATACAGCGAGCCGACCTTGCCGGTGATTTCGGTGCGCTGGTCGCGCAGTTCCAGGTTGGTCATGATCTCGGCGAAGCCGAACACGCCCATGGCCACGACGGCGAAATTGATTCCGTCCTGCAGTTCGGGAATGCCCAGGTCGAACCGGACCATGCCCGAGTTGACATCGGTGCCGACCATGCCCAGCAGCAGCCCCAGCAGGATCATGCATACGGCCTTGAGCAGCGAGCCCGAGGCAAGCACGACGGCCCCGATCAGGCCCAGGACCATCAGCGAGAAATATTCCGCCGGTCCGAACTTGAACGCCAGTTGCGCAAGCGGAGGAGCGAATCCCGCAAGCACGACGGTGGCGACGCAGCCCGCGAAAAACGAACCCAGCGCCGAGATCGACAGCGCCGCGCCGGCGCGGCCGTTGCGCGCCATCTGGTGGCCGTCCAGCACGGTGACCACCGAGGATGTCTCGCCTGGAATGGCCACCAGGATGGCGGTGGTCGAACCGCCGTATTGTGCGCCGTAATAGATGCCGGCCAGCATGATCAGCCCGGCCACGGGCGGCAGCACGTACGTGATGGGCAGCAGCATGGCGATGGTGGGCACCGGGCCTATCCCGGGCAGCACGCCTATCAGCGTGCCCAGCAGGCAGCCCAGCAGGCAATAGGCCACGTTGATCGGCGTCAGGGCAACCGAGAAACCCAGTATCAGGTGATGCAGCAATTCCATCCGGTTTCTCCTAGTTTCCGAAAAAGCCGGGCCACAGGGGGAAAATCAGCCCCAGTCCCTTGATGAAGGCAAGCCAGACGAAGACCGCCAGGAAGACGCCGTTGACCAGCGAGATCTTCCAGCTGAATTCGTGGCTGGCGAAGCTGCTTAGGAAGACCAGCAGAAAAACCGAGATATACACGCCCAGGGAATCCAGGACCAGGCCGCACAAGGCCACCGAGCCCACCACAATGACGACGACCTTCCAGTCGAATTTTTCCAGTTCGGCGGCCTGGGTCTTGAACGACGTCGCGCGCAGGGCCACGGCCAGGCCCAGGACGGCCAGCACCAGACCCAGCCAGAATGGAAAGTATCCCGGCCCCATGCGCGCCGACGTGCCCATGGGATAATGGCGCGCGCCCACCGCGAAGGCGGTGCCGATCGCGGCGAACATGATGCCGGACCAGAAGTCCGGTTTGTTTTTGATCAGCATAAGGTATGGCCTCTCCCAAGTTTCCCCGCATGATAAAAGGAAAAAATAGCGGCTGTCTGTCGGGATGCTGAAAGGGCGTTGCGCCGGCGCCGTGATTGCGGGTTTTCCCTGAATTTTCCTGGAACACAAAACCGCTACCCGATTTTGCGCGGGATGGTTTACGATAACGCTCATGTTGCAAGATCTCGATTCCCTCGCGGCCCGATTGGGGCAATTGGTGCAGGTCACGCGCCAGCTTCAGGCTGAGCGCGCCTCCCTGCAAGCCCGCATCAAAAGCCTGGAGCAAGAGCGCAATGCGTTGCGCGAACAGCTCGAACATCGCGAAGCCGAACATCAGTCCGTGGCGCAGCGCCTGGAACAGCACACGCAGGAAGTCGATGCCGTGCGCCAGCAGGCCGAGGCCACGCATGCGCAGTTGCGCGCCGACGCATCCCGCCATCAGGCCGAATACGACAACATGAAGGCGCAACTGCAGTCCTGCCAGTCCGACGTATCCCGTTTGCATGCGGCCACCAGCACGGCCCGGGATCGTGTCGATGCGATACTGATGCGCCTGCCCGGCGCGTCACCGGAGTAAAACAAGCCATGGAACGAATCGATGTTTCCATACTGGGCCACGATTATTCGCTGGCCTGCGCGCCCGCGGAAAAGCCCGCCCTGCTCGAAGCCGTGCATTACGTCGACCAGCGCATGCTGGGCGTCAAGGGTTCGGGCAAGATTTCCAGCAACGAGCGCATCGCGGTAATGGCCGCCATCCAGATAGCGGCCGAACTTCTGGCCGTGCGCGCGCCCGATGGTCCGCTGGGCGATGTTGCGTTGGGCGATTTCAAGCGTAGAATTGACGACATGAACAGTTTGCTCGACCAAGCGCTGGAATCTCCCGGTCGCGCCAAAGTTCAGTAGTCGTGGTAATGTAAAGCTTACGGTCGTTCCGGGTTCCCTGAACGACCAACCGAAAGTCCCTGCCGTGTTCGTGACTCGGCCTTATATTTCTTGAACCAATGCTTATGGCATTAGGTTGCCGGATTGGCAAGTGGGTGTGATCATCTTTCCTGATGAACCCGAAGCTTGACTGATGGCGACCACCTTGAACCCTAGGTTCCGGGATGCCGGCCTTGACGGCAATGGCGGGGCATTTCTTGAAGAGCCCGTTCGCAAGAACGGGCTCTTGCTTTATGGAAGGCGAAAATGTATCTCTCTACGCAAAAACGTAAGTGGTTATTGGCCGCGGCGTTCGCCATGGCCGCCGGCTCCATGACGACCTGCGCGGCGGCGCACGATGCCGCGGACCCGCGCGCGCGGGCCCACCAATGGCCGCAGGCCAACCTGCAGGCCCAGGCTTCGACGGTGATAAGCCAGGACATGGTCAGGATCACCCTGGCTTCGGAATTGACGGGCACGTCGCAGACGGCCGTGGCGCAAGATCTGGGCAAGGTGCTCGACAGCGTCATGCAGGACGCGAAAAAAGCGCCCAAGGTCAAGGCCAGCAGCGGCAACTACCGGGTATGGCCGGTAACCGGCAAGGACGGGAAGATATCCACCTGGCACGGCCGCGGCGAAATCTATCTGGAATCCACCGATTTTGCCGCCGCGTCCCAGCTGGCCGGACAACTGGGCGATCGCATGCCTGTCGTGAACCTGGCCTTCTCGGTCTCGCCCGCGTTGCGCGCCAAGCAGGAAAAAGCGCTGCTGGACAGCGCCGTGCAGGCATTTCGCGAACGCGCGCAGGCGCTGGCGACGGCGCTGGGGTTTTCCGGGTATCGGATTCGTGAAATCAGCCTGGGCGGCAGCGGCGAAGGCTACCGGCCGGCGCCGCGCATGATGGCCATGGCGGCCGACAAGACCAACATGCCGCTGGAAGGCGGCACGGAAACGGTCACGGTTTCCGTGCAGGGGTCGATCTTCTTGCGCTCGCCCAAAAAATGATCGCGCCAATCACGATCATGGGCAGCGACAGCAGCTGCCCCATGGACATGCCTTCGAACACCAGGCCCAGGAAGTAATCGGGGGCGCGGGTGAATTCGACCAGAAAGCGGATGATGCCGTAGCCCATCAGGAATACGGCGCTGATCTGCCCCGTGGGGCGGGGCTTGCGGGCGAACCACCACAACACCCCGAACAGGACGAAGCCTTCCAGCCCCATCTCGTACAACTGCGAGGGGTGACGTGGGATGCCGTCGTGCGTGCCGGGGAAAACCATGCCCCATGGCAGCGTCGTCGGCCGGCCCCAGAGCTCGCCATTGATGAAATTGCCCAATCGCCCCGCGCCCAGGCCCAGGGGAATCAATGGCGCGACGAAATCCCCGATTTCAAGCAGCGAGCGTTTCTTCTTGTGCGCGAACAGGAACAGAACGGCGATGACCCCCAGGAGGCCGCCGTGAAACGACATGCCCCCGTCCCATAGGTAGAAGATCTGCAGCGGGTGGGCCAGGTACACCTCGGGCTGGTAGAACAGCACGTAGCCCAGGCGGCCGCCTATCACCACGCCCAGCACGCCGTAGAAAATGATGTCTTCCAGGTCGGCCAGCGCAAGGTCGGTCTTGCCATGGTTGATGCGCCAGCGGCCCAGTACCCACACCAGGGCGAAGCCCACCAGGTACATGATTCCATACCAGTGCACGGCCAGCGGCCCGATATGTATGGCAATGGGGTCGAAGTGCGGGTAGCGAAGCATGTGGAAACTTTCCCTGTGGAATATCGTCGATAATACAATGCTATCGAGAGGTTTGCCGCGCTTGCGCGCGCCCATGGCCGTATCCGTATCGGCCGCGAACTTTTCTGTATGACGGGAATTAAGCGTATGAGTTCGAAACTAGGGGCTTTGCTGCTGGCGGCGGCGATGTCGTGCGCGCCGGCCCTGGCCTGGGCGGCGCAGACCACGGGGCTGGATCTGGCCAAGGCCGGCAACTGCTTTGCGTGTCATCGGGTGCGGGGCACGCGGGTCGGGCCGGCTTTCACGCTGATCTCCCAGCGGTTCGCGGGCCAGCCCGGCGCCCTCGATTACCTGGCGCATACCATTCGCAGCGGGGGCCGCGGCCGCTGGGGGCCCGTGCCCATGCCCGCGCAGCCCCAGGTCACGCCGGAACAGGCCGCCGGCATCGCCAGGTGGATCATCTCGCTGACCGGCGCCGCGCCCGCCGCGGCGAACGGGCCGCCGGCGAAATAAGACGTATCATTGGCCCATCACATCGTTTTTGTCGATCGCGCGAGGCATCATGGATAATCCAGCGAATTCACAGACCGCGGTTCTGGGCGGCGGCTGTTTCTGGTGTACCGAATCGGTCTTTGCCGCATTGAAAGGCGTGTTCGACGTGACGCCGGGCTATGCCGGCGGACATGTCGACTCGCCCACTTACGAACAGGTCTGCCGCGGCGACACCGGCCACATCGAGGTGTCCCGGGTGCGGTTCGACCCCGCCGTCATCAGCTACGAAACCTTGTTGCGGGTGTTTTTCGCCACGCACGACCCCACCACCCTGAACCGGCAGGGCGCCGACGAAGGGCCGCAATACGCCTCCGCCATTTTCTGCCAGGACGAGCGCCAGCGCGACACGGCGTCGGCGGTCATGCAGGACGTGGCCGCGCAACTGGGTGCGCCCGTGGTCACCCGGCTGCTGGGCGCCGACACGTTCTGGCCGGCGGAAACCTACCACCACGATTACTACGCCCGAAATCCGGGCCAGGGCTATTGCCGGATGGTGATCTCGCCCAAGCTGGCCAAGTTCCGCAAGACATTCCCCGATCTCTTGGCCGGCTAGGAGTCAGTCCACCCGCTTGACCACGCCGCGGCGCATCTGGTCCAGCTCTATGGATTCGAACAGCGCCTTGAAATTGCCTTCGCCGAAGCCGTCGTTGCCCTTGCGCTGGATGATTTCGAAGAAGATCGGGCCGATCTGGTTTTCGGTGAATATCTGCAGCAGCAGGCCGCCATCGCTGGCGCCGTCGAGCAGGATGCGGTTCGCAAGCAGCCGGGAAACGTCCTCGCCATGGCCGGGCACGCGGCCGTCCAGCAGTTCGTAGTAGGTGTCGGGAGTGTCCAGGAATTTCAATCCGTTTTCGCGCAAGCGCTCGACGGTGCCGTAGATATCGTCGGTGGCCAGGGCGATGTGCTGTATTCCCTCGCCCCGGTACAGGCTCAGGTATTCCTGGATCTGGCCTTCTTCCTCGGTGCCTTCCTCGTTGATCGGGATGCGGATGCGCCCGCAAGGCGAGGTCATGGCCTTGGATTTGACGCCGGTCACCTTGCCTTCGATATCGAAATACCTGACTTCCCTGAAATTGAAAAAGCGCTCGTAGAATTTGGCCCATTCCGCCATCCGGCCCCTGTGCACGTTGTGGGTCAGGTGGTCGATCAGCGTCAGGCCCGCGCCCCGATGGGTCAGGTCCTGTCGCGCCGTGGAGGCGTCTATGGGCTCGAAATCCACGTCGTAGATGCTGATGTCGCCTATTCCCTGGTGGCCCTGCTTGCCTTGCCAGCGGTCGACCAGGTAGATCAGCGAGTCGCCTATTCCCTTGATGGCGGGGATATTCAGTTCCATGGGTCCGCTGTGGGAATCGAACCCCCAGGCGCCCAGTTCCAGGGCGCGTCTGTAGGCTTTCGACGCATCGTCGACGCGAAACGCGATGGCGCAGATCGAAGGACCGTGCAGCCTGGCGAAGCGCTGCGCGAATGAATTGGGTTCCGCGTTGATCAGGAAATTGATGCCTCCCTGGCGATACAGGGTGACGTGCTTGGTCCGGTGTCGGGCGATGGCCTTGAAACCCAGCGTCTCGAACATGCGGCCCAGGGCCGCGGGATCGGGCGCCGTGTACTCAATGAATTCGAACCCGGCGGTGCCCATCGGGTTTTCCCATGGCTGGAAACGGTCGGTCATGCTTTTCTCCTGTGTCGATCCGGCTGGCCCGGCGGCGGCGTTCTTGCATGAAGATTCTAAGAAAAAATGGGCGGCAGGCGATTGCTAAATCGGTCTTTAACAGCGATATGTCAGCAATATAATTGCTTGATTACTAGGTTTTAAGGATATTCATGTCTCAGGATCCCCTTGATAAAACAGATAGAAAAATATTGATGGAGCTGCAGCGCAATGGCCGCCTGAACAACCAGGACCTGGCCGACCGGGTGTCGCTTTCGCCCAGCCCGTGCCTGCGGCGTGTGCGGCGCCTGGAGGAAAACGGCTATATCCGCCGTTATGTCGCGCTGGTCGATGCCGATAAGATCGGCCGGGGCTTGCTGGCGTACGTGGCGATCCGGCTGAATAAAAGCGTTCGCGCCAGCCACGCGCCCATGTCCGATTTTGCGCGCGATGTGCAAACCTGGCCCGAGGTCGTCGAATGCTATGCCATGTCCGGCGACATGGACTATCTGCTGCGCGTGCAGGTCGAAGACCTGGCGCGGTTTTCGCGTTTCGCCATGGACAAGCTCATGCAGCATCCCGCCGTGGTGGACATGCGTTCCAGCTTCATGATGCAGCGGATCAAGGAAACCACCGAAATTCCCGTGGGCGCCGACTGACCGTGTCCCTCCCGGGCAAGCCGGCGCCGGGCCTGGGCGCCTTCAATAAATAGCTTCTTGCTATTTATATGTAAGTTATATTCAATTTTATTTATATCGTAATCTCGCCTAGACTGCCATCATGGATCGTTGGCCGCACCCCCGGCGCGCATGGGCCGGCCGATCCATCCAGTCACTTGTCCGACTCAAGGAGGAAAACGATGAAGAAGCTTACAACCGCGGCGGGCGCTCCCGTGCCCGACAACCAGAACATCCTGACCGCGGGTCCGCGCGGGCCCGCCTTGCTGCAGGATGTCTGGCTTCTGGAAAAACTGGCCCACTTCGATCGTGAAGTCATCCCCGAGCGGCGCATGCACGCCAAGGGCGCCGGGGCGCACGGCACTTTCACCGTCACGCACGACATTACGCAATACACGCGCGCCCGGATATTTTCGCAGGTTGGCAAGCAGACGCCGATGTTCATCCGGTTCTCCACCGTGGCGGGCGAGCGCGGGGCCGCCGACGCCGAACGCGATATCCGCGGCGTGGCCATGAAGTTCTACACGGAAGAGGGCAATTGGGACCTGGTGGGCAACAACACGCCGGTGTTTTTCTTTCGCGATCCCCTGAAATTCCCCGACCTGAATCACGCCGTCAAGCGCGACCCCGGCACGGGCCTGCGCAGCGCCCAGAACAATTGGGAATTCTGGACCGGCCTGCCCGAAGCCCTGCATCAGATCACCATCGTGATGAGCGATCGGGGCATCCCGAACGGGTTCCGCCACATGCACCTGTTCGGCAGCCATACGTTCAGCTTCATCAATAAGGACAACGAGCGTTTCTGGGTGAAATTCACGTTCAAGACCCGACAGGGCATACAGAACCTGACCGACGCCCAGGCCCAGGAACTGATCGGCCGCGATCGGGAAAGCTCGCTGCGCGACCTTTCCGAGAGCATCGCCAAGGGGGACTTCCCGCGCTGGACCCTGTATATCCAGATCATGCCCGAAAAAGACGCGGGCACGTATCACCTGAACCCGTTCGATCTGACCAAGGTCTGGCCCCACAAGGATTACCCGCTGATCGAGGTGGGCACGCTGGAGCTGAACCGCAACCCGGAAAACTACTTCGCCGAGGTCGAGCAGGCCGCGTTCACGCCGGCCAACGTGGTGCCCGGCATCGGTTTTTCGCCGGACAAAATGTTGCAGGCGCGGTTGTTCTCGTATGGCGACGCCCAGCGCTACAGGCTGGGCGTGAACCATCACCAGATCCCGGTGAATGCGCCCAAATGTCCTTTCCACAGCTACCACCGCGATGGCGCCATGCGCGTGGATGGCAACCATGGGGGAATCACCGGCAACGAGCCGAACCTTCAGGGCGAATGGGCCGAACAGCCGGATTACCGGGAGCCGCCGCTAAGCCTGGAAGGGGCCGCGGACCACTGGAACCACCGCGAAGACACCGATTATTTCTCGCAGGCCGGCGCGCTGTTCCGTTTGATGAGCGATGAGCAGAAGCAGGCGCTGTTCGACAATACGGCACGGGCCATTGCCGGGGTGACCCGCGATGTCCAGGACAAGCATATCGAGCATTGCCGGGCGGCCGATCCGGCCTACGGAGCCGGGGTGGCCGCGGCGATCCGCGCGCTGGGCTAGGTCAGGTGTGGGCAGCCGGTTGCCGGGAGGAGATGGGGGGCGTTTGCGGTGCCATGAAACGGTGTGCTATAGTTCGGATCTTTCGCGGGTCGGTCTCTGGGGTTAACCCGCACGGATGGTAGATAAAGCCTTGATTTTATGGGGTTTTATGCCGACGTGCCGAGGTCGTCGGGCGCGAGTGATGGGCAGCGGGTTAGGGCGCTGGGTTTTTGACAGGGCGTGGGTGTCGGGCGTATAATTTTGGGCTCGGCGCGAGGTCGCTGAAGTGGGACGCAGCAGGTAGCAAAAGCGGCGAAGGCGGTGAAGTGCGGGGCGGTTGGTGATCCGATGAAACGGATTTGACAGGCCCTAAAAACTACTTCATAATCTCGCTTCTGTGCTTGAGACAGGCCCTAGGGTAACTACTTAAAAGGCAGTGATTTTAGGTAGGGGTTCTA